>Ga0209517_10001297_pt1 | contig 38424 bp, 37 predicted proteins | sample PeaSoiMetSII2010_FD_187695 | JGI IMG/M metagenome (GOLD analysis project Ga0209517, IMG submission 187695) | Peat soil microbial communities from Weissenstadt, Germany - SII-2010 (SPAdes) (version 2) | ecosystem: Environmental > Terrestrial > Soil > Wetlands > Peat | place: Germany...
CCATTCACTTTGGTAATCTCGCCGATAGTTCCTCGCAGGTCGCCAGAATGTGGAAGGCCCAGCAGATGGAATTGTCTGCCACCCCGCAGGAAAAAGAGGACGAGAGCCTGCGTGGCTACCGGGTTTTGGAGGACTTGCGCACCTATCCATCCGTCGTGTATCTGGAACGTCTGCGGTCTTCGGAAGTGTAAGGTGTCGCGTGACCAAGAGTTGCCCGGCTATCAGGCCACGCAGATCGTGTGCAAACGCAGCGAGCAGTTGCAACGTCGGGTCAATCATTGAGATGATCGCGCGCACGCGGATCAAGCGGGAGCAGATCAAGCCCGGATCCACGCTGCGCCGAGGGGAAAAAAAGGCGGCTACACTGTAATGGTATCTGAGACACACGACGTCAGCCACGACACAGAGGTCGCCATTGAGCGGCGCTTTGTCGCCAAGGCGAAAGATATCGATGAGGATATCCACTGGGCACAGATCAACGAGGATGTGCTGCGCAGTCTGGAGCGTCCGCGTCCGCTCTTTTGGGTGATCTTCTTCGGCTCCTTGATGTTGTTCACGTACGGGGTATTCTGCGAGATCTATCAATACAACACCGGTCTGGGCGTCACCGATCAGAACAACCCGCAAATGTGGGGGCTCTACATCGCCACCTTCATCTTCTGGATCGGCATGAGCCATTCGGGCACGCTGTTGTCAGCGATCCTGCACCTCATGCATGCTGATTGGCGCAAGCCGATCTACCGCTTCGCCGAGGCGATGACGACATTTTCGCTCATGACGGCGGGACTGTTCGTGATAGTGCACCTTGGCAGGTTATGGCAATTCTACTACGTGGTGGCGTATCCGAACGAACGCTGGGCGTGGCCAAACTTCAATTCTCCCCTGGTCTGGGATGCCACAGCCATCGGCACTTATCTGACATCGTCGATCATTTTTTTGTACTTTGGCATGATCCCGGATCTGGCCATTTGCCGGGACAAAGCCACTGGATTCCGGGGCGTCTTCTACCGGTTTCTCTCGTTGGGCTGGCTGGGTACCGACCGGCAGTGGTCCAATTTTCGCGTCACCTACCTCACGATAGCCTGCCTGCTGATTCCACTGGCCGTCTCGGTGCACTCGATCGTGGCCACCGATTTTGCCGTTTCGCAGCAGCCGGGCTGGCATACCACATCCTTTCCGCCTTACTTCGTCGCTGGTGCGCTGTATTCCGGCTGTGCCGCGATCATTACGCTTTTCATCATCCTGCGCTATACGTTCCGCTTCGAGCAGTACATGACGATGCCGATCCTCGAAAAGATCTGCAAGCTGACGTTCGCCATCGCCATGATATGGACCTACCTGAATCTCATCGAGTATGCGACGGTCTGGTACGGCAGTGACGTCTATCAGAAACAGGCTTTGATTTTCCGGGCTACGGGGATGTATGCGCCATGGTGGTGGGCGATGAACATTCTCGGCTCGGTGGTGCCGTTTGCGCTGGCATTCAAAGCAGTGCGCAATCACATTCCCACCCTGATGGTTGTTTCTCTGCTGCTGAACGCGGGAATGTGGATTGAGCGCTTCATGATCGTCACACCGACCTTTGCCCATGGCTACTATCCATGGCTGTGGACCGGCCATTGGTGGCCAAACTGGGTGCAGCTCGGTATCGTGTTCGGCAGCTTTGGCTGGTTCACCATGTTGTTCATGCTGTTCTGCAAGATTTTCCCGTCGGTTTCGATGTACGAGGTCAAGGAAATGGTTTACCACCGCCGTGAGGCCCGTAAAGACCGCATGCCGCAGGCCGTGTCAGTGCCGAGCGAAGTTTAGGTGCAAGAGTTGATGCCATGAGCGAAAAAACCTATACCTTGGCGTTGTTCAGTGATTTCCACGAGGCAGCCCTTGCCATCGCGGCGCTGCGGGAATCGCGGATCAAGGGATTTAAAATGACGGATGTCATCTTGAAATCCCCCATCGAGCACCCGGAGTGTGCTGCAGAACTAGGGTATCGCCCGGTCTATGTACAGTTGTTCTCGCTCATGGGCGCCGTGCTGGGAGCGGGTCTCGGGTTCCTGCTGATTTCTTCGGCACAGGCAAATTTTCTGCGGCAGCCCAGAGGTGGGTTCCCCATCGTTCCGGTCCCCCCCAACATGGTCATAACCTATGAGTTGTTTATCCTGACCTCGGTGTTCTTCACGGTCATTTCATGCATCATTTTTTGGAAACTTCCCGGCCGGCGCAGCCGGCTGTACAACGTGGACATCTCCGTGGACAAAATCGGGCTGCTGGTCAAGTCAGATGCGGCCGCGGCCGCCGCTATCAAGGATATTTTTACCAGACATCACGCGCTCGAAGTCTCGAGCAGCTCATAGATATCTTTCAACGTATATTGAAGAAATACCGGGCAATCTGGACTTCGGAGTCGCGTGAAAATAACATGATCAATTGTTGAAGTGTGGCGGCAAGAATGCCAAGAATGCATAGTTTCAATCGCCATGGAACTTGGCCATCTTGAGATGTAACGCATCGAATCGAGCATCGGTGATCTTGATACCGGCACGGTAAGTACGTCTCGCCAAATCCGCGCGGATTCTCAAGACGGCTTGAGTGGTGGTGTTTGCGATCAGATTGATAATGACTTCGTGACTGATTCAAAGGCCGGCTGCGCCAATCTGGGGGATGTGGCAAAACATGCGATGCTCGATCTTGTTCCACTGGCTGGTTCTCGGGGGAAAGTGACTGACATGGATCGGTATCCCGAAGCGGATCGCCAACTCCTGCAGCATTGCGTGCGCCGTCTGGTCTGCGCAAGCGGTTACTCATGGCCGAGTTCGGCCGGAAGACCCGAAATACCCACGAGGCGAGCGGCGGCATGGTTGGCGCTCGTGTGCATCTCGCTGTTGCCTGCAGTTGCCGGCGCCTGGCCGTGGAGCCGGGACATGGCCAATCAGATCAGCATCAAACCACAGCATGGTAACGATGCCATCAGGCCATTTCCGCAACGCTCAGTACCGATGGCTGGCACCAAGACCCTGATCCATGTGCATGATCGCGATGGCGCCATGAAACTGGCGAATCCCAACCCGCCGACAGCGGAGTCACTCAAGCGAGGGCGGAAATTCTTTCAGATTTTCTGCGTGCCCTGTCATGGCAAATCAGGTATAGGCGACGGCCTTGTCGGCGCGAAGTTTCTGATACCACCCTTTGACCTGACTGCTGATCGCGAGCAGAAGGAATTGCCCGAGGGTTATATATACGGCACGGTAGCGTTCGGCGGTGCGTTGATGCCGTCGTACGGCAATGATATGTCCCCGAGCGAGGTCTGGGATGTCGTCAATTATGTGCGTCATGGGTTGGTCGGTGATGGCGCAGTCGGCAAATCGGTTCCCTGAATCTCGACAACAGGAATAGATCACGATGCCTTTTGCCAGTTGGTCTGTGGTCACGGTTGATTTCCTGTTGGTGCTCCATCTCGCCTTGGGCGGCGTCACGTTGGCGGCGCTACTGCACCTTGTCAATGCCAAGTGGCGCTTTGATATCCGGTATCTCAGTGTTTCCTTCTTCGCGCTGTTTCCGCTGGCATTTTGCCTGCTGATCCTATTGTTGCTGCGCGGCTCCGCGACGTTCCCCTGGGTGGGCTCGTTTGAGCCATTGCCAGCCTGGAATAATCTCGGGTTCCTGGCGGCGCGCGAGATCATTGGTTTCCTTGTCATCGGTGTTTTGTACGGTCTGTTCATCAAGTATCAGGCCGTTTCAAGGCGATCCCCCGAGGAGGCGCACGCTTTCCGGAACATTGCGCTGTTGATACCCTTCGCCCATGTGCTGTTCTGCACCATGGTCGCCTGGGACTTTGAGATGACGTTGCTGCCAGGTTGGGCGAGCTCTATCTATGCCATGTACCATTTCGTGAGCTCCTTTGGCATGGTGCTCGCCGTGCTGGCGCTCACAGTGATGCTGCTGACGCATTACCGCGCGCTCACCACGCCACTGGGCGAGTACATCTTCAATTTTCTGGCGCAGTTGATGCTGGCCTTCACGGTCCTGTGGGTTTATACATTCTTCGCCCAATACCTGATCATCTGGTACGCCAATCTGCCCGATGAGACCGGGCGCCTTTTCCAGCTAGAGTACGGCCCCTTTGCAAAGCTTTTCTGGCTGTTTTTCATCATGAGATTCGTCATCCCATTTTCGATCCTGGTCTTTCCTTATTCGCGTAATACTCGCGGCGTGATCGGGCTCGTGGCCGTGTGCATTATTGTTGGTTGGTGGGTTGAGCGCTACACCTGGATCGCAGGGCTAGCTGCGACTTCGCCGCTGGCGATGTTCTCGCCGTTCTCCATCGCTGCGTCCTTGGTGGTATTTACAACGGGTTTCTTCCTGGTGCGCGGCGCCATGAAGAGATACGCGCTTATCAAATGACATCGCTGCCATCGATCCGCCCGCTCGATACTATCGGGTCTGCGCACTGCAGCATACGGTACTGACCCAACGGCCTCTACACCGGCATTAAATACGAACGATTATCATTATTTTCTGAGCCAATCCTTGAGCCAATGCATCGTTCGCAAAACGTTCGGCAAATGATCGAATACGATCCGCGCAAACGCTACTGATTCAGAGCATCGGCAGCATTGCATTAACCGCCGGTTTCGATTAAAAACACGCAAGCTCTGTTGTATGCTCTAACGTGTATGGTATATATGCATCATAATCATTTGAAGAGCCGGCACGATCTTGCATAATTTCCGTACTGCACAGAACAAGGCAAAATTGTTATTCTCACCGCGAGCTCGGTAGGCTGGGGTTGAGAGGCTGTCGAACTTAGCGATTTTGAAGTCAATGGCAGGGGGGCTGTTGGTCAAAAATTTGAACAGTTTGCGCGCTGGCCATTCTTCGGTTGCCAAACGCCGCGCAGAATGGCCATGAAACAAACATTGGAGCGCCATCCATGCATTGCTTGCGAGGCGAAGAATTCATGATTTCACGTTGCCACAACCTCAGCCCGACAGGCTGCCAGGTCGATAGTATGCCCGTCTGGAAGAGGGGGGCGTGCTCGAGAGTGGGTGCGTTTGTGCGCCAAGGTAAGTCACGCCGCCACTGTTAATTTGAGTCTGCTCCAAGGGGTCAGGGCTTTTTCGGCTTAAAGCGAGGAAGAGGGAGATGTTCAAATACCTGTTAGCGAAGAACGAGGATATCCCGCCGGGTGCTGCCGCGGTTTACTTCGGCTTCTCAGCCATCGTCTGGTTTGTGATCGGGACCGGCCTGGGGTCGTTCAATGCCGCCAAATTAGCCTTTCCGGATTTTGTCCATGGTCTGGAGTTCGTATCGTTCGGTCACATGCGCCAGGTGCACGTGCACGCGGTGATCTTCGGCTGGATCTCCATGGCATTCGCGATGGCGTTTATGTACATCACGCCGATATTGGGCAACACCAAGTTGTGGTCGGAGAAGTTGGGGCTCTGGAACTGTTTCCTCTGGAACGTCGGCCTGTCGCTCGCTCTGACGCTGCTATGGGCTGGCATGAGCTCGGGGCGCGAGTACTCCGATTTCCCCTGGTTCCTCGACATCTACATTGCCCTGTTCATAGCGATCCCTATGGGTATCAATGTCTGGATGACCATCATCAATCGCCGCACGCAGGGGATCTACACCACCAATTGGTTCTTCGCTGCAGCCAGTTTCATGCTGATTATCGTTTTCATAGTCGGCAATCTGCCGGAGTACTTCCACCTGACCGGGCTGACCGAGGCCTACCTGACCTGGTGGTTTGCACACAATGTGCTGGGACTGTGGATTACCCCGGTGGCCGCTGCCATCGCGTACTACACGATCCCTAAGGTGACCGGTAATCCGCTTTACTCCCACCGCATCGGCCACCTGCATTTCTGGTCCATTGTCGTGTTCTACTCGACGCCGGCCGCGCATCACCTGATGTCCGCTCCGCTGCCCGAGTGGCTGAAATCCTTCGCCTCGGTGGAAGGCGTTTTGATCCTGGTACCGGCCATTGCCTTCGTCTCCAACATCCTGCTGACGATGCAAGGCAAATGGAACATGTTTGTTGAGAATCTGGAGGTCCGGTTCACTGTAACGGGTGCTCTGTTGGCCATTCCGCTGAATATGCAGGGCGGCTTCCAGCAGACGCGTGCGATCAACTGGTATATTCACGGCACCGGCTGGATCGTGGCGCACGCGCACCTTGCACTGCTCGGATTTTCGACGTTCATGGAAGTCGCTGCCGTCTACCTCGGCCTGCAGACGATCCTGAAGCGTAAGCTCTACTCGATCACGCTGGGCAACTTCCACTTCTGGGCTTTGCTGATTGGCTTCACCATCTACTGGGTGTCCATGACGATCGCTGGTCTGATTCAGGGCGCCGGCAAAATCTATGAGGTTCCCTATATCGATGTGGTGATCGCTGAACACCCGTACATGATTGCTCGCTGGCTCGGAGGGTCGTTGGTGTTCCTCGGCAACTGTGTCTGGCTGTTTAACATGTGGATGACGGCGCGCGTCGGCACTGTGGTTCCGAAGGGCCGCATGCCCCACGAACTGGCCTACGAACGCTGATGTCTGCTGGGCCGCGCCAACTTGTGACGGGGGACAACGATGAACTTTAGAGAGTATAAAATCGGCGCTCGCATGTTTGGCTTGGCTCTCGGTGGCTCCATGTGCATCACACTGTTGCTGCCTAGCTTCGAGATCTCGCAAGTTGATGCCACCAATATCTCGATGGACAAACAGTTGTCAGCGGGCTATGAGACCGGCTGGAGCGTCTACGATCCGCTACTGCTCGGTTGGCACAAGCCCACCAAGGTGCTCCTCAAAGCTGACCCGAAGACGGGGCAGCTCATGGAACCGACCTACGCCTATGTCTACGAGAAGGGCACACCCTTTCCGGGCGGCGTCTTGCACCCGGACAATCTCGGCGCACGCGCCAAGCAGCTCAGCCTCGAAATCGGTCGAATCGGGGACGCTCGAAAGTCGGACGGTGCGGTCTTTCTGGTCAAGAGCGATGATCAGAAGCACTACTACATAGAGAACGCCACCGCCACGAAGGGGTGGATTCCGGAGGCCGTGCTTCGAGCCGCTGGGGACGAGAACATAATGCACCCCGGAGCAGGCAAGACGTTGTTCGTACGTGAGGGCTGCTGGTGGTGCCATACACTGCTGCCTGAGCAAACCCAGGACTGGCAGGTCTTCGGTGCCCCCCCGATGCTGGGCGACTTCAATGGTGAGTCGCCGACAGCCTTCGGTTCCGACCGCAAGGCACCGGACCTGTTGCACGTGGGCTCACGCAATTCCTCCAGGGAATGGATGATGTTGCATTTCTTCAACCCCAGGCTGGTTCAGCCGCATTCCATCATGCCGCGCTTTGACTACCTCTGGGGAGTGGTCGATGCCAGCGGGCAAAAGATCGACTATGCCAAATGGGATGAAGAGTATGATGCCTACCGCGCCGGCAAGCGGGATGCACCGCCAGACGTGCCGACCTATGCGCCCAACAGTGAGATACGTGCACTGATCGACTTCATGCTGAACATGAAATAATTCAGCGCAGAACACGGGAGACAAAGCGATGGCCTGGACCTTTAACGCACCGCTAGTGACGTTGAGCGACCGCCCGACTTTCGAAAAAGCCGAAGCCCTGTGGGAAGGGGAAACTTTGGGCGGACTCACGGAGGACAATAATCCCGTTCCGGCCCCGGTGATTTGGCTGGTCGCTCTAACCGTATTGACCGCTTTCGCCATTACCTTCCCGCTGTGGGGGCAGCGGCCGACGGCGGCCCTGTACGCGCCCTACGTGAACTCCATGGACAAGCCCGAAGTACTGGCAGCCAAGGACGACGTGGAGGCAATGCAGATCATCGTCGCCATGAACAAGGGCACGAGCAACGATGGCCTGCTGGCGCGCCATCCGCTGAGCATGGATGATTTACGCCTCATCAAAGCTCAGATTCAGTCCCTGCAGGCGGACAAGAACGTCGATCTTCGCGACTACACGGTGGTCGGCAATAACGTCGTTCTGGCAAATTTTGAGGGCAATTGGCGTGCTGACGGAACTCGGGTTCGCCAGCAGCCCTGGTGGGACAGGGGCTACACCATCGATGTGTTCTATCTCTCGGCGTTTTTCCTAGGCGTGTTCCTCGTCGTGAAGCGGCTGCCGCCCACTACGTGGGAACCCCGCCACGGCGTGGGCGGTCACTGATAATCGCCGGTTTCATTCGGACTGGAGGCTAGCGAAATGATTGATTTGGATTACGGCCCACTGGCGCTCTTGCTGCCCATCGGCATTGCGTTTATCGCCCCCTTTGTCTACAGCTTCTTTGTCGATAGGTATGACAAAAAGACCCCGCAGATCAAAGGGTACTAAAGGGTAGTTCTTCTGTATGATGGTCCTGGGGGCAAGCGTGTCTATCGCGCAAGCCGCCCTGAGCGGGGTGCCGGCGGCGGCGGGCGTTGATCTCAGCATCGAGGGGATGCGCAGCAAGCATTTCGGTGTCGGTGTTTTCGTCATGCTGTTGGTGGGGATCGTCGTGTTTACCTGCATTATCTTTACCGTAATGCGTGGTACACGGGGGCAAAAGGTCACCCGAACGGGTGAAAAGATCATGTTCGGCGCCATTTTCCTTGGGGTGGTGGCTGCCGTGGTTTTTGCTTGCTTGCAGATGTTATCCGGTGTTCTATTCTAGCTGCCGGGGAACGGTACCGGATGGGGGTGATCGATTATGGATTTTCTAGATTCACTCGGTGACGGATGGAGTATCTACCTATGGCTGATCGTGGGCGCCATGATCATTCTGGGCAGTATTTACGGGATCCTCTGGGCGTGGCACAACGAACAGTTTGACGAGGACATCAAATATCTGGTCTTCACCGAAAGCGATCAGGACAAGATGACTCCTGACGACTACAGCCACAGCCGCAAGGTGTTGGCGGCACAAATGGCCAGCCGGGAAAGGCATCTGCAGCTTCAGGCGGAGCAGCACCGACCAGCGCCGTAAAGCGTGGCCGCCATAAAGGGTGGCGAGGTTCTGATACTGGCAACCATCGGCGTGGTCGTTGTCGGTTTGATGGTGCGCAACGTGATCAGCCTGCGCTCGCAGCGCGAGCCCGATAGGGGCATCCCCTTCTACAGTACCGCCGGTCCGACATTGACCCGTCAGGCCGGGGACCTATACCGCCGCGAAAATTGCCGCCAATGCCATTCACTGTGGACGTTGCGTAGTGCGTTTGAGTCGGTACCTGCGCCCGCGCTCGATGGCATCGGCTCGCTGCGAAGTGAGGAATGGTTTTACGACTATTTCTCGGCCCCAAATCCGCAAAGGATTCTGCCCAGCCGCCTGAAGCCGGAATTCCGGATGCCCTCTTTCGCAGGGCTGCCAGACACTGAGCGACGCGCGCTTGCGCAATACATGGCGAACCTCAAAGTCAAAGACTGGTACCTGGAGAGCACGCGTAGCGCCGAGTATGAAAAGCTCACCGGGAAGGCGTATCCTGGCTCCCATGCGGAAAAGTAGTTCCCAGCGCCTGTACCGCGGTGCGGGGGCGGTGATTTTGGCGTCGGTTTTCAACCACTTCGCCGACCGGCTCCTTGGGATCAAGATTGAGGCGTTTTCCGGGAATGTTCTGGAGTATTTCAGCCCACTCTGGGTCCTGGACATGTTTCTCGTGCCGTTTCTGGCCGGAGTCCTGGTGTCGGCGATCTATGGCTTCGGTGGCAAGTGGGTGTCTTACTTCCCGCCGCTGATCGTGCGGGCGCTCAGCTACATCGAAATTGCCTATGTCACCGGCGTGCCGCCGGGACACGTACTGATCCCGCTGGGTTGGTGGGGGTTTTTCGTTATCCTGACCATTGAGTCGTCCGCGCTCGGTGGCGTGATCGGCGAGGTCATGATCAAGCGCACCTACGGGCGTACTCCTCCTCAGAAGGCCGTCGCTAAGCAGGCCGGACCGAATCCGCGCTAGAGGTCTGGAGCATGGCACTGGTGCCGACGTATCGCCCGGCCGGGCTGTCGGGTAGGGAAAGGCGACATCGTCGCCGCTACCTATCGATCACGTTGCTGACCTGTCTGGTGCTGGTCATGATCGGCAGCACGATTCACGTCGTCATGCTGGGGGCGCTGCGCTTACGCGATATGCGCAAGCTGGCAACCTACGATCTGACGGAAGAAAGTGCCCGCGAGCGTGCTGCCGGCGAGGACATCACGCTGCAGGAAAACCACGAAGCCGGACGCACCGCAACATCCGGTTACTCGGTCACAGAGGCACAGCGATTGCTCGGCCGCGAACAGTGGGAGCAACTCGATGGTATGGTCCGCGTCCCGGCCGGCCCCTTCGTCATGGGCACGGACCTGGAGCGGGCCGATGCACAGGACAAGCCACAGCACAAGGTTTCCCTGCCAGCATTTTACCTGGACAAGTATCTGGTGACCAACGCCCAATACGCGCGTTTCGTCGTCGCTGCCAACCGACGACCCCCGATCGACTGGAAAGGCGGGCGGGTTCCCCAGGGCGAGCTGCTCAACCCGGTTACGATGGTAACGTGGAGTGACGCCGCCGCCTACTGCGGATGGGCCGGCAAGCGTTTGCCGCACGAAGCTGAGTTCGAAAAGGCCGGCCGTGGTACCGACGGGCGACGTTGGCCGTGGGGCGACAAGATGGATCCGAGCCGCTTGAATACCTACTACAACGTCGGGTCATCGACCAATGTGACGGCTTATCCGCAGGGTGCAAGCGTTTACGGTGCCTACGACCTGGCCGGGAATGTCGCTGAGTGGATGGCGGATGATTTGCTGCCCTACGAGGGCGCAAACGTGCCGCGGGATCAGTTGCGCGGCAAGGTTGCGGCGGCTGCGGATGCAGCAGATGCAGCCGATCAGCCGGCGGGGCCCGCCGCAGAGCAACCGCAGAGCAGGTACTACAAGGTGCTGCGTGGTGGCTCCTGGAAAAGCGATCCATTCTCGACCTCGCTGTATCACCGTGACTCTGCCTTTGGCAACCACGCTGCGGATTTTTTAGGCTTTCGTTGCGCGAGCGATTCGGCCAAATCGGTGAGAGCGCAATGATGCAACGACTGGTATCCCTGGTTGGGTTCGCGCTGATGGCGCTACGTGCCAATACCAGCCTCGCGGTCGACAGCTACCGGTATCTGCACGTCAGTATTGAAACGCCCTGGATGATTTTTCTGTTTCTCCTGGTAGCAGTCTTTGTGCCATGGATCCTGATCCTCGTCTTGATGTGGCGGCGCCCAGGGCACAAACCGAGCGACCCCGCCCCCCCGCCCGAAAATTCGAAGAATGACTAGCTGGTTACGCCTGTTGCTGCTCTTAAGTTTCCTGAGCTGCGCGTACTTGCCGGTGTGCCTGGCGGATGCAGAGCCGCCCACGACCGGCCCGCAGATCCTGGAAGAATTTGGACGCCAGCAGCCGCAGGCTGCCGCACGCTCGACCACGATCGCCGAGCACGAAAGGCAAGTCATCATGTTTAGTATCGGGGCCGCGCTCTTGCTGCTGCTGCTGTCTACCGCGTCGGTCGGTATTGCGGTAGGGGTGTTCGGTAAGCCGCTATTCCTGCTGCACATGATTCTTGCGGGTATGACGGTCACCTTGGCCTTGGTGCACGTAATCGTCGGTGTGGTCTGGTTCTTTCCGTTCTGACCCGCTAATGGCTGGTGCTCCCCCGAGGGGCGATGATCGGCCAACGGCGTCGAGTGGGGGAGCACTGGCGCTGACCCTGCTCAGCGCGGCCTCCGGGGTGACCAGCGTCGCCTACGAGGTCCTGTGGACCCGCATGGTGGGGCTGCAATTTGGTGTCAGCGCATTTGCGGTTGTCGTTACGGTGACGGCGTTCATGCTGGGGCTCGCGTGCGGCAGTGCAGCCATGGCCGAGCGCGCCGCGCAATGCGCCAGACCAATGCGGCTGCTCGGGCTGCTGGAAGCTGGCATTGCGCTGTTTGCCCTGCTGTTGCCCTGGGGTATCCACCTGTGGACCCCCCTCATCGATGCGGCTGCCGGCGACTTCTCGCCCGCGCAATGGCACGTGCTGCTGGCGCTGGTCTCGCTGCTGCTGTTGACGCTGCCGGCGGCGGCGATGGGCGCCGGATTTCCATTGCTGCTGGAGGCCTGGAAGCAGTATGGCCGAAGCATCGGGACAGCCTATGGCAGCAATACGGTGGGAGCCGGTGCCGGCGCGCTGTTACCCCTGCTGCTCTTGCCCAGCATGGGTTGGAGCAACGCGATGCGCGCTGTGGCCTTGCTGGGTCTCACGGTCGCTGCGGGCCTCTTCTGTCTGGATCGGCCAAGGCGATTGCGTGTCCAATCCGCGAGCGAGCCAGTTCCATCGCCCGCGCTGCTCCTGAACTACGGCATCATCGGTGCCGCCAGCCTGCTGCTGGAAATGGCGTGGGTGCGGCTGTTCAGCCTGGCGATGCTGCGCACGGAATATGTACTGGCGCTGATCCTGGCGGTCATGTTGTTCGGCATCGGACTTGGCAGTCTGCTCGCATCCAGGCGCCCCGACTCCCGAATGATGGGATGGTTGCCCTGGTGCGCTTCTGGCTGCGCCATCGCCAGCTTATGGCTGCTGCCCGAGGTCTCGGGTTGGCTGGAGCAGGCAAACTTCGACTCGCTGGGTGTGGCCATGCTGATTCAGGGACTGCTACTGGCGGCGCTAACGCTGCCGGTGACCCTCTCTCTGGGCGCCTGGTTGCCCGTGCTGTCCCGCCGCTTCAGCGTCAACGGGAGCTGGCTCTACGCCGCCAACTCGCTGGGAGCCGCGCTCGGAGGGCTGCTCTACGTCGTACTGATTCCACGAATCGGCAGTTCCGGTGCGCTGGCACTGGCCGCATTGCTATTGCTGCTGCCGGGACTGATCCTTTGGCGCTCCCGCCGCGCCTGGCTGGGCGTGCCGCTGGTCGCCGTGGCAGCCTGGTCCGTGGCCGTCCTGCCGCCGGCAAGGGATCTGCTGCCGCACGCCATGGCGGGCAGCAAGGACCTGTATCGTTATGAAGACGCAATCGCGATCACCCAGGTGGTCGAGCAGAGCGACGGGCAACGCGTGATGCTGACGGATCTGCGCCGGCTGGACGCTTCGAGCGAGCCGACCGCGGTCTTCGTGCAAGCCAATCAGGCTCGCCTGCCGCTACTGCTGCATGCCAATCCGCGCTCGGTGCTGTTTCTGGGAATAGGCACCGGTATTTCACTGGCAGGCTCGCTGCCTTTTCCCGCCCTGCAGCGCAGCGCGGTGGAGTTGTCCGCAGGTAGCATCGAGGCGGCCCTTCGCTGGTTCACGCCCAGCAATCAAGGCGTACTACAGGAGACGCTGGTCTACCAGGATGACGCTCGTCACTTCCTGAGCGCCACGCACAAGACTTACGATGTGATCATCGGCGACCTGTTTCACCCGGACCTGGCAGGTGTCGGTTCCATGTTGTGCGTGGAGCAGTTCGAGCGCGTGCGAGCGCGACTCGCTGAAGAGGGGCTGTTTGTACAATGGCTGGCGCTCAACCAGTTCGACCAGGCCACATTGGCCATCGTGCTGCGCAGCTTCCGGCAGGTGTTCCCGGAAGCCCAGCTGTTCCTCGATGGCATGCATCTGGCACTGGTCGGGCCCAGACGGCATTGGCAGGGGGCCCCGGCGCTGATCGCCCACCTGAATCTGCTCACGGCGGAGCAGAGCACGCAGGTCACCGCCTCGGAAGGCGAAAACACGTGGCTAGGACGCTACTGGGGGCCCATAGAGGAGAGTTCCGGGGCAACACAGCATGAATGGGCGCCGGTCATCGAATTCCTGCTGCCACGCCTGCACTATGGTCCGGGCGCCGGCGTCGCCCCGCTGTTGCAATGGCTCTTGGCGCGGCGGCCGCCCGTCGAACAAGCGGCCACGCTGCTTCAGGTTCCGCCACAGAAGCGAGAGGGTTTCAGGCGGGCCTACATTGGCACTGAACTGCTGGTGCGAAGCGAACTGGCAGCCTGGCGGGGCTCGGCACTGGAAGCCGACCAGCTGCTGCGGCTGGCTTACGAGGCAGACCCGCAGGATCGCTGGATTGACTACGCCGTGTCCGACCGGCTGCTGGCGAATCTCGGTGCCGCTCCTGAGCGCGGCCTCAGCCGCCAGGAATTGCTGCAGAAAATTCTCGCTATCAATCCCTGGTCTGTGGACGCCTGGCGGGCGCTGTGGCTCGAGCAGCGTGCCCATGGGGATGCCGCTGCCGCAGCCAGCCGCGCCCATATTCTCGAATTGAGTCCGCTGGAGCGCGCCGCCGGGCCAGGGGGGAACTCAGCTGAGTAGGTACAATCCGCAAACGGCGGGGTGTTGCGTCCATGAACATCTTTTAGTTTAATACGCACGCCGACGCTGAGAGCTTGGGGGCGAATAAACAACTTACGGGGAAGCTCCATGGAACAATTCAACTGGATTCAACGCAGCACTTGGTTGCAGCGCTGCGCCGCTTTGTCGGTGGTGCTGTTTGGCATCATGTGCGCGCGTCCGGCGCAGGCGCTGCCGCTGTTTGCCCGACAGACCGGCATGGCGTGCCTCGCGTGTCACACGGTTTATCCTGAGCTCACGCACTTTGGCCGCATGTTCAAGCTCAACGGCTACCAGCTCGACAACGGCAAAGACATTCAGATGATCACGGATCAGGGTGACGCCCAGCCGACACTGGGATTGCCGGCGGTTCCGAATCTGGCGCTCTTCATAATGGCCGGCTACGTGTCACTAGACAAGGCCCTTCCGGATAGTCAGATTCCCGGCGCCAAATCCCTGAGCGATGGAATTCAGTTTCCCCAACAGGTGTCGCTGCTGTACGGGGGCAAGATCGCCCCGCATTTCGGCGCATTCGCTCAGGTGACCTACGACAGTGCGGTCGATACCTTCAACATCGACAATACGGACTTTCGCTTCGCCAAGCAGTGGGTCCTGCCGAACAAGACCCCGCTCACGCTGGGCATCTCGTTCAACAACAATCCGTCGGTCGAGGACCCGTACAATACGACGCCCGCGTTCGGCTTCCCGTATCTGCCGCCGGAAATCAACGTGCCGTCACTGGCATCACCCCTCATGGAAGCCGGAACGGCATATACGGTCGCCGGCCCGGTCTTCTATGCGCTCTGGAACGAACAACTGTACGCGGCGATCGGCGTTTACCGGAACGCGCCGACTGGATCCAGTTCGGTCGGCAACCCGATCACCGGGGGCCCGTCTCCCAGCGACTCACAGACCACCAACGTGGTGGCCGGGAACAACCCTTATTGGCGGGTCTCGTATGAGTACGATATCGATCGCTACGCACTCATGGTGGGTACCTACGGACTGCATTTCCAGCTCTACCCCGGCGGCGTACCTGTGCACGGTTTAACGAACAGTTACACGGATGTGGCCGGGGACTTTCAGTTTCAATTCATCGGCGAGCAAAACACCGCGACCTTGAAGGGGACCTACGTCAAAGAGCACCAGTCTCTGAACGCATCGGCGGCTGCGGGCTCAACGAATCCGAGCGATTGGCTGAGCCAGACCGCCGTTGACTTCACCTACTGGTATCAAAGGCGCTACGGCTTCGACGTCGGGTACGTCTCGATCCTCGGATCGACGGACCCCTTGGCGTACCCATCTGCGCCCTTTCAATGCATCGCAGCAGGCAACCCGGGAGCCGGAACCTGTGGGGGGGGCGCTACTGGGATGCCGGGCGCCTACAATGTCGGCGTGATGAACAGCTTCAACAGCAACCCCACGACCAATGCGTGGATCGGGGAGATTTATTATTCGCCTTGGCTGAACGTCAAGTTTGGGCTGCAGTACACCTACTACACTAAATTCAACGGTGCCCAGAACAACTATGACGGGGTAGGGCGCAACGCATCCAACAACGACACGACCTACCTTTACGCATGGTTTGCGCTGTAAAAGGGGAGAATCCTTATATGAAAACCAGGCAATGGATGATTCTCAACTTGGCCTCCGCTGCGATGTCGCTGCTGTACGTATCAGCGGCGCTGGCGCAAGAAGCTGCACCTACGCCCGTGAGCCCAGCCGATGCCGAATGGGCCGAGTACAAGGCCGTAACCACCTGCGCGTGGTGCCATGGTCAGGGCGGGAACAGCATATCGCCGATTTATCCGGCTCTGGCCGGCCAGAAGGCGTGGTACATTGTGGAACAGCTGCAGGCGTTCCGAGCCCAGACGCGGCGCGACCCGTACGCGCGCGGCATGATGTGGGGAATGGCCGCACAGCTCGACGATACGCAGATCGCGGCTCTGGCCGACTACTTCAGCAAACAAACGCCTTTTGCGAGCATGCCCGCGCCGTTCTTGAAAGATGATGCGGCGATCGCTCAGGGCAAGAGTATTTACAATGAAGGGATTGCCGCGAGCGGCGTTCCGCCCTGCGCGGCGTGTCATCAGTCGGCCGCCGAAGGGTCGGAGCAATTTCCGCGTCTGGCGGGTCAGCACGCCCTCTACACCATCAAGCAGCTGATTGCCCTGCACAACCAGACGCGCGACCAGGTGGTCATGAACGGCGTCGCCGCGCCGCTGCACGAGCCAGAAATGAAGGCGGTGTCGCTCTATCTGGAATCGCTGCACTGAGCGCATGACGGTCGCACGGCGGGGCCGGCCCGCCGTGCGAGTTCAGAGCCACAGCGGGCCTAGGAACCGTATCGAGGTTGGGGCCCGATTCCGCTTCGGCGCTCGGGATTCTGAAGATCGTGCCGCTGCGTCTGACCGTAGTTCGTCAAGCGGTCGCAGTTGTTCCTCAGATAGTCGCGCAGACTCAGCAAGTGCTGCCGGAAGCTGACCCTGCTATCCGCCCAAAATTGCCTCGAATTCTCTTTCCCGCCAAACCGTCTATCTCAGCGGCCCCCGACGCCGAGCCGCTTCGCGGCATCTGGCATTAAGCCGCGTATCCCGCGTACCGAAACGGGGGAGCGTGCTTGCCCTGTTCCTGTTGAATCTACCGCACCGCCGGGGTCAGAAATATTTGCGAATCTGAAGATAGATCGTAAGCGTCTGCCCCTGGCCGCATTGACGGCTGAGGCTCTTTCAGGCGGCGGCTTTGAGAGCCGCGGCGGACGCAGCGGCTAGATTCCAGGGCAGCAGTTCGATTCGATTGATCGGGTGGTCGGCGATGCGAGCGAACACTTCACGCAAGTAGGCTTCCGGGTCCAGGTCGCAGAGCTTGGCTGTACCGATCAAGCTGTAGAACGCAGCAGCCCGCTCACCACCGGCATCGGAGCCAGCAAAAAGGTAGTTTTTGCGACCTAGAGCCACGGCGCGGAGCTCTCGTTCCACGGCATTGTTGTCGATCTCGATGGATCCATCGTCTCGATAACGCGTCAGAGTGGTCCAGAGCGAGAGCGTATAGCCGATGGCACCGGCGATATCGGATTTCTTGGATCGCTCGCGGCGCACTGTGGCATGCAGCCAGTCGTAGAGGTTCTTCAGCAGCGGTGCAGCGCGTGCCTGGCGCGCGGCTTTACGCTCATCGGGGGATCGCCCGCGGATCTGCTCCTCGATCGCGTACAGCGCGCCGATCCGTTCGAGCGCTTGCAGTGCAACCGGTGAGGCGGTAGCGGCATGGACGTCAAAGAATTTACGCCGTGCGTGCGCCCAGCAGGCCGCTTCGATCAGTGGCTCATGCTCGCGATCGTACAGGCCATTGAACCCGCCATAGGCATCGGCCTGCAGGATGCCGCGAAAATGCTCGAGATGGGTTCTGGGCCGCTCACCCTTGCGATCGGGGGAGTAACGGAACAGCACGGCCGGTGGATCGGTGCTGCCGGCGGGTCGATCATCGCGCACGTACGCCCACAGCCGCCCGGTCCTGGTCTTGCCGGTGCCGGGAGCCAGAACGGGGATCGGGGTGTCATCGGCATGGAGCTTGTGAGCGGCCATCACGTAGTCTTCCAATGCGCCAAGCAGCGGCGCGAGCAGCGCGCTGGCCGCCCCACCCCAGTCGGCGAGCGTGGCACGATCCAGTTCCAGCCCGTCGCGGGCATAGATCTGGCTCTGGCGGGTAAAATGGCAGGTGATCGCAGTACTTGGACACCAGCACGTGGGCCAGGAGTCCAGGGCCGGCATAGCTGCGCTCGATCGGCCGCGACGGAGGCATTAACCGCACCTCGTGCCCGAGCTGTCTAAAAGCGTCGCGCCCACTCGTGGGCACCGGAACCAGACTCCATGCCTATCAGACACGGCGCGAGGGCCGAGACGAACTCTGTAAGCTTTGCCCGGCTCATTAGACGTCGCAATACCACTGAACCATCTGAACTCACCGCGTGGATGGCAAATACGTTCTTTGCCAAATCGATGCCTACCGTCGTAACGTTGCTCATGGACTTTCCCTCCTGGGCTTGATCGAACACGCCAACGTCGAACATGGCACCTCGGTGGTACCGGGAGGGGAAGTCCCTTTCATGCACGTACTACGTGTCCATCTAATGACGACGACCACCCATCATCTAACGGAGTGTCGCGACCGGCTACGCGGCCAGCTGCCGACGCTTATGCACGAGGGAAGCCATGACAAATTATTTAATCGGGTATTCGCTGTGCGCGTTGCTGTGCACGAACGCGGTGGCGGCGAATTCGCCAGCGCCCCCTGCGGCGGCAAACGGGTTGCCCCAAATGGGCCAGTTTTATGTCGAGGAATTTAGGAAACCCGAATACGCTGCGTCCAGATGCATGCTGGCCCTGAATTTTGCATCGGACGGAACGACTGTCGCAAGCACGGATAGAGTATTTTCGGCGGGCGATGTCGTTATCGCAATCGGAGATCAGCAGATTGATGCAAACTCGAAAACGACCGTGAGCGACCTTTTAATGAAGCACGGGCCAGATGAGACCATCCCCATAAAGATTCGGCGAGCAGATAAAGAGATGGTTGTCACGGCAAAGTGTGCGGACGCGAAGCCTCTGTACGACTTGCTCCTTGACGCAGCCTACGCCGCGTCAAAGAACGATGCCGCGACATGCGCTGACAAAATGAGTGCGGCGGGAAGACTTCACGCGCTGCCTTACATGCAAATGTGGCTAGGGTATTCCTGCGGAAGGCAGGCCGGACGCATCGTCACTACCACTGATGTTGCACAAGGTTATTACGAGTTGCAGCGGGAATTGATTCTCGAAGCCGGATGGTCATCAGACGCCCTAGGGCGAATTAGGGAGACGATCCTTAGTGCCGTCCATTCTTTGCAGACAAACAACGCAGCAATGCTCGCTAACGATCTAATAGAACAGTATGAGCAAGCAGTCTCCGCCGCGAGTCCGCAGCCGCTAAACGCGCCTTCAAAGTAAGCGTCGTCGCAAGGCCGTCTGGCGCCCAAGTTAGGAGCGACTAAGTATGGTGGCCACTAATTTAGAAGGGTAACCGTCGGGGAATGGCCGTCTTGACGGTTGATGGCTTTTAGGCTGCGGATTTGATGACGGCCGCAGGCGCGGCGGTGACATTCCACGGCAGCAGCTTTTCAATGCGATTGATCGGGTGCTCTGCGATGCGCGTGAGAACCTCGCGCAGATAGGCTTCTGGGTCCAAGCCATTTAGCTTTGTCGTGCCGATCAAGCTGTAGAAAGCGGCAGCGCGCTCAGCACCGGTATCGGAACCGGCGAAAAGGTAATTTGTCCTGCCTGGAGCTACGGCGCGAAGCTCTCGTTCGACGGGATTGTTGTCGATCTCGATGGACCCATCGTCTCGATAGCGCGTGAGCGCGGTCCACAGCGAGAGCGTGTAGCCGATGGCGCCGGCGATATCGGACTTCTTGGAGCCTTTGCGCACCGTGGCGCGCAGCCAGTCGTAGAGCTCCGTCAGTAGCGGTGCAGCGCGTGCCTGGCGCACGGCTTTGCGCTCATCGGGGGCACGGCTGCGGATCTGCTCTTCGATCTCGTACAACGCACGGATGCGCTCAAGGGCTTCGAAGGCGATTGGTGATGCGGTGGAGTCATAAATCTCAAAAAACTTGCGCCGTGCATGCGCCCAGCAGGCCGCTTCGATCAATGGTTCGTGCTCGCGATCGTAGAGGCCATTGAAGCCTCCGTAGGCATCGGCCTGCAGAATGCCGCGAAAGTGCCGCAGATGCTCACGAGGCCGTTCACCCTTGCGATCCGGTGAATAACGAAAGAGCACCGCTGGAGGATCGGCACCTCGGCCCTGCGTCTCCTCGACGATCGCGCGCTTCTCGGCAATCGTGTACTTGCGTCGCGGACCGCTTCGGCGACCTAGCTTATCCGTGGCGACTATCTCTGCTGAGGTGCCCATCTAAACCTAAGCGGACACGTACTATGTGTCCGTCTAATGAGGATGAACAATCATCATCTAACGGACTGTTGCGGTGGGCTACGCGGCCAGAACCAGACGGTTACGATAGATCTGTGTCGCCGGCGACAGCAGCGTCTGGCTGCCCGGCGCGAGCGGTATCCCGCCGAACTCCGTGCCTGCCCAACATCGACACGGTTCCCCCTTTATTGAGGCGCCTCCGCGAGGCTCACAAGGTACCGCGCTAGTGCCTCACGCTGCGCCGGCGCCAAATTGGCGTCCCGCGGCATGCGCGCGGCGCCGGCCTCGGGTGAGAGCCGAAATAAAATTTCGGCCAACAGGTCGCCGTGTGCGAAGGCGCGAAGGTGCAGCAACGGAGCTAACAGCTGCGGTCGATCGAACGGCAGGGGCGGCGCCGCGCCGCCCCCATGACAAGAGGCGCAATGCTGCAACACGGCTTCGGGCGCCAGTGTGGAGTTGTCTACCGGTCCGTGGTCGGCGGCGAAACGCTGCGCGTCGCCCTCAGGCAGTTCCGCTAAGGCACTGCGGCTGCGCTCGCGCAGGTGGACGCAGTAGTGATCATCTGCCGAATGCTCACGCGCTGACTCCAACTCCCCGATCACGGAATCACCTTGCGCGACCGCGGCGCGCAGCGCGTTGGCCAGGGCCGCGTTGCCGCCCTCTGGGGCGGCAAAATCATAGGTGCCCTTTTCCAGGGCGAGAGTCCAATCTCGAGTCGTAATACCAAGTGCGGTCTCGGCTAAGAAGCGCACATCGCTCAGCGTGGAGGAGGGTGTCCCACCCGCACCGAACAATCGGACGCTGGGCGTGCCGGGCACCGCGCGCAGGCGTTTTGACTCCTCTTGAAGCGCGTCGGCCGATTCGGTGGCCTTCAGAAACTGCTGCAGCGCAGGCTGCGCCCATAAGCGCTGCGACGCTGGCAGAAACTCCATAAGCGCGCCGCAGTTGCCCTCGGCCGCGCCGAGCAGGGCGTATTGGTAGCTGGCAAACTTCGTTTGATCGCGCAGCTGGCGCGCGATCATCTGCATATTCATTCGCCCCAGCAGCTGGGAAAATTCGGCATTCGGCGGTTCACGCTGATCGCCTGCATACTTATCTTTAGCCTCTGGAGCAAAAGTACCGCGATAGGCAAAGCGTTCTGCAGCTATGAGCTCCCGGTAGCGCGGATGTGTCGGTTGCTGATTCAAGAATTGCTGCAGTCCCGCGCGCTCTGTGCCCGTCAGGTTCGAGCGGTAGCGCTCGCCGTACGCGCCGGGCCAGAGTGGACTCGTATCCCAGACCGGCCGGGCCGGTGCGCCGTGACATCGCTGACAGCGCACCGGATCGACGTCAGAGAAGCTCACTTCCGCAGTATTTGTTGGTGAATTTTCAAATCGAATCTCGCGGAAGCGGAAGCGAGCCTGCTCGGCATCGTATTCTGCAGTCTCGAGCACCTGGTAGCCGTGCTCGGCCGGATCCCCATTAAAACTGAGCATGAGGTGTGCGTCGGATCCGTACAGGATTGCGCGCGGATTGCGAAAGCTGCCCTTTTGCGAACTTCGGCTTGAAAAGACCAGTACGTAGTGCGAACGCAAGTCTGTGGGCAAGGCTTTGAGAACCGCCTCGATCGAGCCAATCCGGTCGCGCTCGATGAGCAACTGCAGCGCCCGAAAGTCGAACTCCGACGACGCTGCGATGCCCATCGAGGGCATCAGCCCGAGGAGCCAGAGGAATGTGAGGGCGACACGCAGAGTGCCGACGCCATGCTGTTCGCGAGCTAGCATTTGTGACGCGGAATGCGAGGCAGCTGCTCGCGCTTATGCGACCAGTCTTGTGAAGGTCTCAAGCACTGCCGACGCTTTGAAGGATTTGACAATCCAGCCCTTTATTCCGGCCGCCTTACCGCGCTCCTTCATGTTCGGGCCGTTCTAAGTAGTCAGCATGAAGACGAATCCGGCATTGCCGGACGGCGAATTCTGCTGGCCGGTCGAGGTGTAGTAGAAGTCCGCTAAGCCGTGCACGGGCACGCCCTCGATGTCCGCCGTGGCCGGTGTTTGGACCACTAGGGCACCGAACAGTGCTAGGGCGGCGGCCCGACGAATTTTGGTATTCCAATCCGGCAGCATGCGCGCTCTCATAACTTGCAACCCTGCGCGTCTGAAGGAGGGCAGCTCAGAGCTGCCGCGGTAAAGAAATCGTCATTCCGGGTGGCCCAAGTCAGAGTCTTTGCGATCTGTCCATCGGGTCCGATCAGTAGGATCTTGAAGTCATGCACGAGGTGTTCGTCGTAGAGCCAATAAGGGAACTGCAAGGCCTTCGCGAACTGCTGGGTAGTCGCAGTGCTGCCGGTCAGAAAATGCCAGTTGGTGCGATCAAGATGGTGGTGGCGCCGGTAGATGGACCAGGTGCCGGGACTGATCTTAGGGTCATAACTGATCACGACTACTTCGATCGGCGTGCCTGCGCGATCAGCGCTCTGCTGCAGTTCTTCCAGTCGATGCAGCGCGTAGCTGCAGGTCTGGCGGCACGTGGGATACGCCATCGTCAATAGGACCGTCTTGCCACTCCATTGGGAGAGCCGGCTGGCCTCTCCGTGTTCGTCCTGCCAGTCGTACGGCAATTCATTGAGCACGTTGGCCGGGACTGGTGCTGCTGCGTACACCACCGGCTGGCACAGTGCTGGGCATAGCCCGAGGCACAGCAAGCCCAACATCAGGCGCGCGCCACCGGGGGCGGCGCTGCGCACGCTCGCGGCTCTCATGGCAGCACTCAGACTACGCGTGACCACTCGGAGGTGGCGGGCGGCCACTTCGTTGGAACTCGCCTCGCTGGTGCCGCGACGCTGCGTGTTCAAGTCCATGCTCTGTTCAATCCTGTAGCGTCGCCAAGCGACGCTACGTCGGTCTGTACACTGCCAGCTTGCTGATCGTGCGCTCCGCATCGGAATCGGAAAGCTCCGGCTCGGCCTTCCGCTTGGAACGGACCAGTGCCTCGAACTGCGGCGCAGGCAGGGCGGGGCTGAAGTGATAGCCCTGATATTGATCGCAGCCGAGCGTCTTCAGGAACTCGACCTGCTCGGTCGATTCGACACCTTCCGCCACTACTTTCAATTTCAAGCCATGAGCAAGCGAGACGATTGCGCGTACGATGGAGGCATCTTCGGGCCGCAACATGACCTCATTGATGAAGCCTCGATCGATCTTTAATTTGTCGATGGGAAATCGCCGCAAATAGCTCATGCTAGAATAGCCCGTGCCGAAGTCGTCGACCGACACGAGCACGCCCATTGTGCTCAATTCTTCCAGAATGGCAACCGACTCCTCCGGATCGGTCATCACCGCACTTTCGGTCAGCTCGACTTCGAGGAAGCGCGCTTCGAGGCCGGCGGCATCCAGTGCATCACGAATTATCGTGACTATATCGCCTTGTCGGAACTGCGAAGCGGAAAGATTCACGGCAACCCGCATTGACGGCAGACCATCGAGTTGCCAAGCGCGCGCTTGTCGACAGGCCTCACGCACGACCCAGGCGCCGATCGCGCCAATCAACCCGCTTTCTTCGGCAATGGGGATGAACGTAGCAGGCGGAATCACTCCGTGCACCGGGTGCGTCCAGCGCAGCAAGGCCTCGGCGCCGTGCACGACACCTGTCGCGGTGTTGACCTTGGGTTGATAGTGCAGCTCAAACTGCTTTTGTTCGAGTGCAAAGTGCAGATCGTGTTCCAGCCCAACCTTCTCTTGGGTGGCCGTATTCATACGGGGCATATAATATTGGAAATTGTTACGGCCTTGCTGCTTGGCGTAATACATGGCCGCATCCGCGTGGGCCAGCAGAGTCTCGACAGTCGCGGCGTCGTGCGGATAGAACGCGATGCCGATGCTCGGTGAGGTGCGAATCTCGACACCCGCAATGCGCACCGACGCTTGCATCACCTCGATGATCCGCCTCGCCACTCCTTGAACCGCATCGCGTTCGGGGCTTTGCGTGATAATCAGCACGAACTCATCTCCCCCCAGGCGAGCGACGGTATCGATGTCGCGCACGACGCTTTTGAGACGATGTGCAACCTCCTTCAGGAGTTCATCGCCGACTCGATGTCCAAGGGAATCGTTCACCAGTTTGAAGCGATCGAGATCCAACAAAATCACGGCGAACGTCTGGCCCTGACGGTCGGAAAGGGCGATGCATTGGCTGATGCGATCGTCCATTAAAACCCGGTTTGGCAGGCCTGTGAGGGCATCGTGCGTCGCCAAATGCCGCAATTGCTTGTTGGCGGTCTCGAGGCCCTCCGTGCGCGCGGTGACCACCCGCTCCAGGGTCTCGACCTGGTGGCGCACGATGCGCTCATTCTGCCACTTGCTGGTCAGCGCGTTCGCGCATTGCATGATCTCGATGGCCTCGAATGGCTTTTTTACTATCAACAGTTTGTCGGAGTTATTCAGGCGAGCCACGAGCTCGTTCCAATCATAGTCGGAATGAGCAGAACAGATGACGATTTGGACGTCCGGGTCGATAGCCCATAGGTGTTCGATCGTCTCCAGACCGTCCCAACCAGGCGGCATGCGCATGTCGACGAAGGCCATTGCGTAGGGCCTGCCCTCGTCACATGCTTGCTGCACTCGTGCGACTCCTTCCTGGCCCTGAAACGCGGAATCGATCTCAAAGCCCAGATTCCCGCTCGACGGCGAACTTTCGCCTAGGAGCGCGAGTTCAGCTGCCGCCAGGGTACCGGCGTCGTCGAGCCGGTCGCCTATGACTTTGCGAAAATCGCCGTGGATGTCCGGGTTGTCATCGATGACGAGGATGCGTCGATTGACCGACGTCGTGCTTTTAGCCACAAAGAGCCTCCGGAGACTTAAGCGGTAAATCGAGCGTAAGCGGTAAGTCGAGCGTAAACGTCGCTCCATGACCGAGGCCGGCACTGTGGACACGTAAAGCCCCTCCCAGATCTCTTGCCGCCAAGGAGCCACTGTGCAATCCAAAGCCGTGACCGTCTTTCTTTGTGGTGAAGCCATGACTGAAAATTCGCGTCATATGTTCCGGCCGTATGCCGATGCCGTTGTCGGCGACCTCGATCCGCACACCGCCCGCTTGATTCGCAATGCGTATCACCACTTGCTTGTCCGTCCTTGCCGATGCTTCGCAGGCATACTTCGCGTTGCGCAAGAGATTGATCAAAATCTGCAAGATCTTGTGTTTTTCAGCGACAATCTCCGGCACATCCTCGAAATCGCACTTCACGATCACGCCATGGCGGGTAAACGCGCCGGTATTCATGCGCAATGCGTCGTCGACAAGGCTTGCGACAGCGAGCCTCTCCGGCACGCCGACCAGCTTTGAGTAACTCTGTTGCATCACCACGATTTCCTTGATGTGGTCGACGTTCTTGCGCAATAAGTCGAGTTCCTGAAGGGTGACGCCTTGATCGAGTATTAGCTGTTCGGACAACTGTGCGAGATACACAGGGAGGTGTTTGCCACGTTCGTCAGTTGAGATGAACGCTCCCAAATCGGCCGCGTGCTGTTGCAGCAGCGCCGCGACCTTGCCGAGCCCAGCAACCTTGGGACTCTTGACCCTTTCCGATACGAGGGTCGCCGAAATATTCACACTGTTCAATACGTTGCCGATATTGTGCAGCACATTGGTGGCAATTTCCGCCATTCCCGAATGCCTTGAAGCATCGCGTAATTGCTGCTGCAGGCTGTGTTCGCGTTCGTCCGCCTCGACGCGTTCGGTGATGTCGAGGTCGATACCGACCAAGCGTGGACTGGCGTCGATCGAATCCGTCACCACCGCTGCCAGCGACGCGATGTGACACACCGAGCCGTCCGGGCGCACGACGCGATATTGAGACCGCAGCTGGCTATGCTCGCGCATTGCGCTGGTGATTGCGGTTTGCGCCGACTGCCGATCGTCGGGGTGGATCAACTCAAGCCATGACGCCATCGTCGGCCGAAATTCCTGCGGCGATTGAGCGTATAGCTCATGCATGCTATCGCTCCACCACAAATCCAAGCCATCTCTTTTCAGCTCGTAAACGCCGGCGCGTGCCGCGCGGGTCGCGACGCCAAAGCGAATAGACATAGTCTCGAGCTCGGCTCGCCGCTGCCGTTCTGCGGACATTTCGGCTTCCAAGCTTGCCCTCAGCCGCCGCCGCGTCGCCAAAACGAACAGCACCGTGAGCATCGTGGTGATGATCAGTGACCCGGCGACCGCGTATTTTTGGCGAACCGCGGAAGCGATGGCGTCCCTCACCACTAACTCGTCCCGTCTCTGATATTCATCGTCGATTGCTTTGGTGAGCGCATCGCCCTGCATGATGCGCTCTCGCAGAGGCATCAGGGTGTTGAGGGTTGCGCCTTTTGGGATGCCGGACTCGAGGCCCGCCACCACCGCGGCTGCGTCGCCGACACTGACCGACTCGTCTAGAATTGCAAGCGCGGCCAGCTCCCCTGCCGTAGAATGCAATGCCTCGACCGATTGTGCGCCCAGGCTGCCGGTATCGACGGCGTCCGCCGCGCCGTTCGTGAAAATCTTGTAGTACGCGCGAGCCTCCCCCGCTAATATTCTGAGGGGGCGAGAATGGTCTAGACCGGTGGCTCGGCGCGCATCGACAACCAATTGGGAGAGCAATACCACGGCGATCGGCAGCACGACAGCGAGAAACTGCAGGGCAACGAGTTTATCTGTGGCGCGTTTCATGGTGTCGCGGGCTCAATACTTGCCGATCACCGTGACACCCACCGGCGGCTCGACGGTAAGGTAGCCGCAGCCACCAAGGGTGCGCTGGATGAATGCGAACAGCGCAGCATCGTTCGCCACGGCGGCCGGCGGATTAACGCCGTCGGGAGAGGATTTTTTGGCCCAGATCGTGTCAGCTTTGATTCCGTCCATCCTCAGCACTTTTTGGACGAAGGCGGGCTGCGCCGCCATGTTGTCGACCGGCACGAGTCGTAGGGGCGCGCGTGCTCTGATCTTGCCGAAACTCGCGTCCTGAGTAATGCATCGCAATAACAGGGCGCCATAAGCCATTGATTCCAGCGACGACGTAGTTATCACACTTTGTGACCCGCAGTGCGAAATCATTCGAGTACAACTCATTGATTCCACATCCATTAGTTCTTCAGCACGCCAATTTCGGCGCAAAAGGTGCGTCACCCTCGATACGAGGCCCATTATGGATTATGTGGCCATCCGGACAGATGGCGACGAGGTCACAACCTTGGCGTCAGTACAGCGAAGTGCGTCGCAACTCCGGCCCGCGACTTCCCTGCTCCGGCGAGACGCGCATGATGCTTGCCGTAAGTCATTGAATTGCTGTACGTGATTCCACTCAAAACGTAGACAGGCGGCAGCACAGTGGCTTGTTTCTAAGTTCTTGTTTCTACTGGGCGTCTCCTATCGCTATGGTACGTTTTTACAAGAATTTTCCCCATTGGTTCATGGGCGAGCACGTCGTGCCTGACTTTCAGATTCTGCTGGTGGGGCCCGGCGGGCAGATTGCGAAGACCCTCACGTGGGCCAACCGCAGCGAAGAGCTATTTACCGCGGCAGCGCCGATCTGCCGATCTTCAGATTCACGGAGTTGCAAATCATGAACATGCGCGCAGTCGCGGCTTGGTGCGGGACGATTGGTCAGGCGACCGGATGGTGGCTATTGGGATCGCTGACGTTCACTGGAAAGGCGCAGGCCGACATAGTAGAGGGTCTAATCATACATGCATTTGCCGACGTCTACTTCAGCTCGACCACTCAACAGCAGGCTCCCTCGGGCCAAACCGGCTTCAAGCTTGGCAATCTCGATCTATATATAGCGCCGGACCTTACGGGCCGCGTGCGAGCGCTGATGGAAGACGTGGTTGAGTTCGATGACTGGGTTCCCCCCGGTGCCAATAACGGCCAGCCGTCGGTCGATATAGAGCGCCTGCAGGTCGGGTATCTGGTCAGTGATGAGCTGACGGTTTGGATCGGACGTTTTCACACCCCATATGGCTATTGGAACACCGCCTACCATCATGGCGCGCAGTTGCAACCGACCGTGATGCGCCCTCAATTCATCGCCTTTGAAGATCACGGCGGCGTCCTGCCCGCGCATATGGATGGTCTTTGGGCCAGCGGGCATGTCGCCGCTGGACCTGGGCGAATTACCTATGATGCGTATCTGGGTAACGGTCAGCGCATTCTCGACGGCGCGCTCGATATGCAGAACGAAGGCAACGTCGACTCTCATACCGCCTTAGGCGGACGATTCGGTTATGAATTTCTCGGCGGCGCGCTCGACAGTCTGTGGATCGGAGTGCACGCCTTCAGCGAACAGGTCAACGACTTCACCAACGGTGTGTTGACTGCCGAAACGGATGTGAAGGTCGCCGGCGGCTTCTTTCACTGGACCCCGGGTGATTGGGAGCTGATGGGCGAATTCTACGGCTTCGATAACCGTGCGCATGACAGCAATGCACCCAGTCATTCGAGCACCACCTGGTACGTCGAGGCCGACTATACCTTCTATGGCCGCATTACACCGCTGGCACGGGTCGAGCGGGCTTCGCTGAACCAGAACGACGGGTATTTTCAGTACCTCTTGGGTGGGAAGTCTTACACGCGCAATCTCGTCGGTGTGCGATACGATCTGACTCCTCAGACCGCCCTCAAATTGGATGCCGATCACACCAATGAAACACTCAATGGGGCCAAGGCGTACAACGAACTGCACTTTCAAGTTGCAATTCGATTCTAAGGGGACGGCGCGCCATGAACCCGACAGCAACAAAAGTGTTACATGCAGTGGTAGCAACCAGCGCGCTCCTCTGCGCGTTGCCATCATTGGCATTGGCCGACATCTACGTAATAGTCAATTCCGGCTTGATCCTCACGACCGACGACATCAAGGGCATCTATACAGGCGATAAGCAGCTTGCCGGGTCGATAAAAATCAAGCCGCTGGATAACAGCGCCGCGAAGAATGAATTCCTAAGCAAAGTGCTGCAACTCGATGCCGTCAGGTACGACACGCTGTGGACCAAGAAGAGTTTTCGCGACGGAATCAGTCCGCCTTCTGTCAAGGCTAACGATGAGGAGGTCGTCGCAGCCGTGAAGTCCACTGCGGGCGCCATCGGCTACATCAGTTCCACTCCGCCGGTCGGCGTCACGGTGCTGAAAAAATTCTAGGGGCTAGTGCGGGTCGGGTTGCAGGGTGAGTCTTCTCGCCACTGCGTAAAGTACATTGGCGGCTGCCTCTCTCTCGAAGCCCATGCTGCGGCGGCAGATGCCGAGCGCGTAGACAACCCTGAACCCGACAACGATCAGTGCCAAGACTGCAGAGCCGAAAAGCACGCTTGACGGGAGGGCCGCCATTAGACAACGCGACCCCCTCCCACACAATTGGCATCGAAGGGCGCGCTGGCTCCTTGCCCGAAGAGTGCCGAATCCGGTAGTGTATGCCTATACAGTAGTCGGTCCGCATTAGGATCCGATCCGGGGTGGGCGCTACACGACGCCAGAGGAGAGTGAGGCGGAGCGCTAGCTGACAGTGCATCTACTTCGCTGGCATTTCGAGCGCAGCTGGCACCTCCTGGTTGAGTCCGATCTTCGCGCCGGCCAAAGCATGGCCGATCCTCGATACACTGATCGCGCTGGCGATGTTCATGCTGGCGGCACGTCTAATCCGGCAGCTGCTGCACGACTGAGGCCGCTAGCGTCGGTCGCGGGCCTGCAGGTAATAGATCCTTACCGCACTTGTCGTTGCGACATGGATGCCGCAATGTAGGGGGTATGCATTACAAACTACACCCGCTCGCCATTCTCAGCGCCTCGCTGCTGGTCGCCTGCGGCGGCAATAGCGGTAGCGGCAGCAGCGGCGGTGGTGGCAGTTCCGGCGGCACCTCAAGCCCAGTACGCGGCACGCTATTGCAGAACCCGCCGGTGCTGCTGTCCTCCAATTCCCTCCCGGATTTGCTGGCGCAGCTCACCACCGACGCGAGTTCTCAGACGTTTGGGACGCAGGTCCTGGCCCAGGTGGTGGCGCTCGCCGGCGTACCGGCGTGCGATGTCCATGTCTTCCACATCGAGTACAACACCGTAGGCGGTGCCAACGAAAGCACCACCGCGTCGGGGGCGCTGATGGTGCCGAGCGGTGCGGATCCCTCATGCCAGGGAGCGCGCCCGATCGTGCTGTATGCGCATGGCACCAGCACCGAACGTAATTTCAATATCGCGGACTTGACGAATCAGGAGAACGCCGAAGGAATACTGCTGGCAGTGTTCTTCGCCGCCCGCGGATACATCGTCGTCGCGCCCAACTATGCGGGCTATGACACCTCGAAACTGACATATCATCCATTTCTGGTTGGCGACCAGCAGTCGAAGGACATGATCGATGCGTTGACCGCGGCTCGCTCGGCATTGCCAACCAGCTCGCAGGTTAGCGACAACGGCCAGCTGTTCATCACCGGATACTCGCAGGGCGGCTACGTGGCGATGGCGACGCATCGCGCGATGCAGGCCGTCGGCATGACGGTCACTGCTTCGGCGCCGATGTCCGGTCCCTATGCGCTCGCGGCCTTCGTCGATGCCGAGTTTGAAGGCGAGGTCAGCGGCGGTGCCCCGGTGGTCGCCACCCTTCTGCTCACTGCGTATCAGAATTCATACGGCAACATCTATGCCAATGCGACCGATGTCTTTGCCCCCCAGTATGCCCCTGGCATAGCGACGCTGCTGCCCAGCACCATGTCGAGAAGCCAGATCTATGCAGCCGGTTTGCTGCCTCAAACTGCGCTATTCGACTCGACTCCGCCCACCCCGGCGTACGCCGCTATCACACCGGCGACCGTCCCGGTCAATTTGGCACCGGTCTTTGCCCAAGGATTTGGCGTCGACGGTCTGATCACCAATGGCTACCGCCTGAGCTATCTGCAGGATGCGCAGGCCAATCCGGACGGCGGCTTTCCGACGCTGACGAATGACTTGCCGGCGGCGGCTCCGGTTCTGCCCTGGCGTCAGGCGCTCAAACTGAACGACCTGCGAAGCTGGATTCCCGTCGCGCCGACGTTGCTGTGCGGCGGCGATCAGGACCCGGAAGTGTACTACTCGAATACGCAGCTGATGCAGTCCTACTGGGCGGCGTACGCGCCGGCAACGGCTCCTATCAGCGTGCTCGACCTTGATTCGACGACACCGAGTGCCGGCGTCGACGGCAGCCTGCAATCTGATTTCCAGGTGGCGAAGCAAGCGGTAGCCGCGGCAGCCGTGCTACAGGGTGCCACCGATCACGGGGCGACGGCTGTTTTCGAAGCCTACCACGCCACTTTAGTCGCCCCATTCTGTCTGGCAGCCGTCGTAAATTTCTTTAACGAGCAGTAGCGCGGGCAGGCGCAACGCCGACGCGCTGCGCCTGATGAACCCATGCGATGACACTCCTGGTACCGAGCCCGGTATGCACGCCGAGAACGTCGCGATGCTGCCGTCACTTTACCTCGAGGGATGCATCCGAGCGATGCGTTGTGAGATCGAAGAGCGCCCGATCCTCCACGCGTGTGACGGCCCCGTCCAATCATCCCCGCAAAACCGATTGCCCCAGCGGGCCCTGATCGACCCTGGCACAAACGACCGCCCCAACAAGATCGCTTCGGCGCGACTCATCCCACCGGGCTGCGTCAAGGCCCGCGAATTTATTAGGGAAAATTGGCGGCGGCGTATGCTTGTCGACACGATGAGCCACCTCTATGACCGCATCGGCCGGGGCTACAGGGCGCAACGCCGGCGCGACCCGCGAATAGCGGGGCAGATATTGCGTGCGCTGGGCAGCGCCTGGCGCGTTGCCAGCATCGGCGCCGGGACTGGGTCGAATGGACCGCGCGATCGCGAAGTGGTGGCGGTGGAGCCTTCCATAACGATGATTCGCCAGCGACGGGCGGGACTACGGTTGGCGGTGCAAGCAGTGGCTGACCGATGACTATCTTCCGGAGTTGGTCGATTTGGACCGACACATCTTTCCAACCGTAGAGAGCTTGCACCTCGCGCTCGGCGACCTGAGCGTCGAAACAGTACCCATCCCTGCCGACTGTATGGACGGATTCTTGGGGGCCTATTGGCAATCACCGGAGGCGTATCTCAATCCCATCGTGCGATCGGCGATTTCGACATTTTCCAGGATCGCAAACGTCGAGCAGGGCATCGCGCGTGCGAGCGGATCTTCAGTCCGGCGCCTGGCGCCGGAAGCATGGGCATCTGCTACAGCGCTCCTCCCTAAAGCGTACTGATCATCGGCCCCGCGGCCGAGTAGTTATGCGCCGAGACCGAGGCTTCTTGATCGGCAATAAACTCCGGCTGCCCGGAAGGGAGGGGCCCACCCAGATCCAGCCTTCTTGCTGCGCCAGCGCCATTTGGGCCCTACTCGGCTCGACCGTCCGATCAGAACTATATTGCATCGCGGTGATAGCGCAAACCACGGCATCGCGCGGCGGTCCCGCCCCGGCTCGGCTGGTTTGGCGTACAGTGATTCCCCACACGAGCCATCGTGCTCGCCATGAACCGACGCACCTTCATTCAAGCGGCCGGCGCGACCGGTGTAGGCCTGACCGGCCAGCTCGGCTTGACCGATACGGGTCGACCTGTGACGGCATTGCGCAATTTGCTGGAAGATTCGGTGCGAGAGCATCTCCCGCGCGAGCTCGTCCGGAGGATTCGCGCCGGTCTTCGTTACGAGGAACTGCTCGCGGCGTTGTCCTGGGCGGCCGTGCGCAACGTCCAGCCGTACCCTGACGTCGGTTACAAATACCACTCGGTCATGGTATTGCGATCGATTAATGCAACCACGCAACACCTCTCGTCGGGCGACCAATGGCTGCCGATCGTCTGGGCGGCCGATTACTTCAAGAGTGCGCAAGCTCAGGAGCAAGTGAGCTCTGGCTGGCTTCTGCCGATGCGGCTCGCCACGTCGGTGGGCGGCGCACAGGCGGCGCGGAGCATGCTGATCGCGGCGCTGGACAATTGGGATCGCGACGCTGCCGACGCGGCGATCGTGAATTACGCCCAGGCCGCTCCCATGGACGAGATTTTCTCGCTGCTCTTTGCGTATGGCGCACGCGACCTTCGAGAAATCGGTCACAAGGCGATTGCTGTCGCCAACGCCCACAATCTTGTCACGCTGTTGGGCAGCACCCAAAGCGAAGCCGCCCTGCGTTCCACTGTGGCGGCGCTGCAGAACAGCCATGCGGGTCCCAATCCTGCCAGTCACGATCTTGAGCCTGATAGACCGTGGCGGCAGAACCAGAAGCGGCTACGCGAGATCCCTGCGTTCTGGAAGCAAGGCCGCAATGATCCGGCTGCACGGGCAGATCTGCGCTCGGAGCTCTATCGGGTATCGGAGGAAGAGGCCGGTACCGTGATTATCACGATGCTGCGACAAGGAATTTCCCCGGACACCGTTTGGCAGGTGCTGTTCGATACGGCCGCAGAGCTCGTAATGGCACACCCGAGTATTCTGTCTGTGCATGCACAGACCACGGCCAACGCCTTGCACTACGCCTACCGGGTCTGTGGTGGTGAACAGACACAGCAGCTGATGATGCTGCAATGTGCGGCCTTTATCGCGCTGTTCCGGCAGTTCACGGGAGCGACTGCGTCGGATTTCAGCCTCGAGGCGCTGCAGCCGCTGCCGCTTCATCGCTCGACCGGTGACGCCACCGACGAGCTGTACGCCGACGTGTCGGCTGGCCGTCGCTTACAAGCGGCTGGCAAAGCCCTGGATTACCTGCAGAGTGGCGGCGACGCGGAGGCACTGATCGCCAAGACCCGACATCATTTTGTTTATCACGCGGATGAGCCGCACGACTACAAATTTCCGGAAGCCGTGTTCGAGAACTATGCACATCTTTCCGATGCTGCATGGCGGCGCCGCTTCTTGAGTGCCGGCATGGCGCATTTCAAAGCGCCCGCGCAGCACCCGGGTCCAGTCGTCCAGGAGACGCTGGACTTGTTGCACGGCTGAGCGCGCCGCCTCGCTCAGGCGCTGCATCTCATTGACGTGCGCGTTCTCGATCACCTGATTATCGGTGATGTCGCCGAGTATTCGTTCCCGGGGGCTCGCGTGCGTTTCGTGTCAAGACCAGCGGTTTTCTGCTGCCGCGCGCGAGCCCTGGACTGGGCAGCTGAGGCCAGAAGTCTGGCGGCGTAGCGCTCGACGGGGAAGCGGTAGGTGCCGCGGAAATCGATGTGCCGGTGGCCGACGGGGCCGCTGCTACACAGCGCATCGATGGAGTAGCGGGGTGCGACCCGGTGGCTTTCACGATCTGCGGCTCGCTGCAGGGGCTGGGTATTCTACGCGATCGCGCAGTTGGTCATAAGGTCAGAGCGCCAGACATGGCAATGAGTTCTTCCGCGCGCCGGCCGCGCTTTGCGGGGGGCGGCTGGGTACAGATCTGGCGTTGCAGGGCATGAACTGACTCCCCGCGTTCGAGCACTCGGTAGTGAAGTATTTTGAAAACGGCAATCTTTGCAGTGAATGCACGCCCAGGCCGATTATTGCGTATGTTGGCGGCCTCGCTCGATGATCGACTTCAAGTACGTGTATCATTGCCGATAGGGTACGTTCGATCTGCAAGTCGTGGTAACTCCTGTGGCAGTGAAATCAAGGGTTTGCTGAAGCTTGAAGCGCTAGGAGGTGCGTTTATTGAGGTGACCTGTATATAGCGCATTTCAGCGTTGGCTCCCGGGCCTCAAGTTCAGCCGTGAGCGGAAACTAGGTGCGTAGCACCCTCATTAGAACTAGATGCTCTCTTGTCCTCAAAGCTGCGTCGCCAAGGACTTTTATGATTGAAACCATTGTCGTTACATTATTCCTGCTGGCCATTGTGCTTGTCATGACTGGACCGAAACGCTCCGACAACAAGAAGGGTAAGGATTCCGGTGCCTCCAGCTCGCCAACACCCAAGGGCCCTGACTCGCCTGAAAAATAGCGGGGGCGGCCCTAGATGCAGAGTGGTCCATTCCGGGCGCTACGCGGCCATGTGAGCGCAATCAGGCTTTTTTTCGCGCATGCGGTGAGTGACAGAAATTACTGAAAACGATGACACCAACAAATCGAACGCACAGACGCTAAGGAGTCAGGACACTCTGATATGTATCACATTGGTGCGCGGCCTTCGCCGGGTACAGAGCGATCAGCTTTTGCATCACGCCATTGGTCCAGCCAAAGCCATCCTGCAACGGATACTCACCGCCGCCGCCGCTGCGACCGGTCGTCACCACATCGTATTTCTCGACCAATCTGCCGCTCTGGTCGTATACGGCTTCGACGTTGATCATCCAGCGGCAGGCAATCGTTTCGGCCAGTGCCAGCTGGCCGTATAGGCGCAATCCCGCGACGGCGATCCATTGAATGGGTGCCCAGCCGTTAGGGGCATCCCACTGCTGGCCGGTCTCGAGCAGGGTCGTGACGATGCCGCCCGGCTTGAGTAATTCCCTAATGGTCGTCTTCGCTACCGCTGCCGCCTGGGTCTCGGAGGCCAGCGCGACGAATAACGGATACAGCGTTGCGGCCGATAGTCGCATTATCGGCGCCGGTTGTGTCCAGCGATAATCGAGATAGCAGCCGCCCGAGGCGTCCCACAGGTAATGATCGATCGCCGCATGGCGCGCCGTCGCCCGGCGCGCAAACTCTTTCACGCAGACGCTGTCGGCCTGGCGCTCACAACCGAGGCGAATCGCATTCTCGAGCCCGAACAGCAGGCTATTGAGATCGATGGGCACGATCTCAGTGGTATCGATCGTGGCGCGCGTATGCCCGTCGGCGAACCAGCGCGAACTGAAGTCCCAGCCGCTTTCTGCGGCGGCCCGAACATCGCGGAACACCTGCCGCGCCGGCCGCTGACTCGCGCGGGCGAGTTCGCTGTCCTCACGATACGACTCATCGCGCGGGGTATCGCGATCGTCCCAGTAGCGATTGAGGATCGACCCATCGGGCATTGCGACCACGCGCCGGTGAGCCGTGCCACGGCGAAGTCCCGTGGCGCCCTGCATCCAAAATGCATACTCGCGCTTGAGCTGCGGCAGGTAGCGTGAGAACGCGCTGGCGGGATCAGCGCTCGAGAGCAACCCGACCATTTCGAAGAAGAACGGCGGTTGTGAGCGGCTGAGGTAATAGGTGCGGGTGCCGTTGGGAACATGCCCGTAGGTATCGATCAGATAGGCGAAGTCACGGACCATGTCGGCGACCAGATCATGGCGACCGCTCTGATCGAGACCCAGCATCGTGAAGTACGAGTCCCAGTAGTAGATCTCGCGGAAGCGGCCGCCCGGTACCACGTAGGGCTGCGGCAGCGGCAGCAGAGCCGAATAGCGCGGCGCGGCGGTCGTGCTGCGGGTCAGCGTATCCCACAGGCGGTCGATATGGGTGACGATGGCAACCCTCTCGGGTAGCGAAGGCGCTGAGGCAGCCTGCGCGGGCAGTGAGAAATGCGCGTCGGTGAAGCCCTTGAGCGCCTGCGGCGAATCGGGGCGTGCGGCGTGGTACTGAGCGAGGATCTCCTCCGGGGCCGCATTCGGCGTAGCGTCCGCAAAGCTCTTGCCGTCCGGATAGATCGCCGCGGTCTGGACCGCGACAAACAGGTCCTTGAACAGTACTTGCGGTGGGTCCGGATAGGCGGCGGCCGGCGTCGTTCGCGGATGCGTTGCAGCGATCGGCAGCAGCGCCAGCAGCAGCGCCGCCAGCGGTCCGTAGCGGCGAACTCTACTGGGCGTGTTTAGGTCTGCGTGCATACAGCCCGAAGCTCAGGATGCCCGCATAACAGATCGCCGGAACGATGAGTCCCGTCTTGAGTCCGACGCAGTCTGCGGCTTGGCCCGTGATCAACGGTACAATGGCGCCACCGACGATCGCGACGCAGATAATCGCTGAGGCCTCGGCAGCTCGGGGACCCAAGCCTTCGCAGGCCAAAGCGAAGATGGTCGGGAACATGATGGAAATGAACAGGCCGATTGCCAGCAACGCCCAGCCGGATACGGCGCCGGTGGCGGTGGCCGATATCAAAAGAAGCGCCCGGACGACTGCAGCAGCGGACGCAAGCACCGTGCTCTGCATCGGGTAATTGACGATCAGCGGGCCGATCGCAACCTCGGCCCCGACGTAAGGAACAATGCACAGTGCTCCGAAACCGAAGCGCCGCTGCCGCAGTAGATCCAGTGCATGACGCGCAGCGACGGGCCCTCGTCATAGTCAGCGTCTGATGGTCTTTCCAACGTGGAGGCGAAATCACAAGCTTGGGTAAACCGCCAGGGACAGACATAAGGACACCGTAGGCAATAGCGATAGTGAGCTGATCGATATATTCCCTCGAATCAAAAAGGGCGGGAAGGCTCTCGAAGGCAGCCCTCCAGGCGGTGTGCTCGTGAAAGGCTCATCAAAGCACTGGACACGCAGACAGCGACGAAGCGGAGTTTGTCCATGAAATAACTCATTTCGCACTCAATTCGAAGGTCGAGCGCGTCCGAATTGCGGCACTAACGTTGCTGGATGGCGTCATGTGGCCCACCGCCTCTGTGATACTTCACTGATTTTACAGAGATCCATGCCCGATTTTAGACTTCCGGGCGATATGGTCCGTTATCGTTCGTGTGCGGCGCCGGCGCCTTTCACGGATTGCCCTGAGTGGCAATCAAGCGGTTTCTCCTTGCCCTTGGGATCGCATTCATCCTCGCCGGTCTACTCTGGCCGTGGCTCAAGAGAATGCATTTGTTTCATCTCCCTGGCGATATCCTCATCGACCGTCCGGAATTCAAGTTCATCTTTCCGGTCACGACCATGCTGATCCTGAGCGCAGTCCTGTCGTTAGTGGTGTGGCTGCTGCGCCGCCAATATGCAAGTAGTCGATCGCACCAGAGCCCAGTCGACGGCAGGAATTTGGCCCGTCGGTGGATTGGAGGGGATTCGGATGCGCGGTCTGCAGAAGCAGAAAGATCCGGGCCTGGTGTTGACGGCAATGGCCTTCGCGGCCTCCAAGCACGGGAACCAGCGACGCGCGGACCCTATTGAGACTTGCATAAATGCCTGACACATTCAGAGCGGCAGTTCGGCTTGAGTCCAGAAGGCACGGATCAAGGTCGGGCGACGCTGCATGGAGCGCAGGCGGTTGCGAGCACCGGTTTTCAGATCCGAGAAGTCGCCGGCGCAGCGGTTGGCGAGCTCGTGGTGCTTGAGATGCCCCC
>Ga0209517_10001299_pt1 | contig 38405 bp, 27 predicted proteins | sample PeaSoiMetSII2010_FD_187695 | JGI IMG/M metagenome (GOLD analysis project Ga0209517, IMG submission 187695) | Peat soil microbial communities from Weissenstadt, Germany - SII-2010 (SPAdes) (version 2) | ecosystem: Environmental > Terrestrial > Soil > Wetlands > Peat | place: Germany...
AAAGAAAACAAGCAAAACTCTTGACTGATGTCGATCACTGTTTCAAACTGAGAGAGCCCTGCGTCGCTTCGCTCCGATCTGATCGGCATCAGATTGGAATGACTGATCGACATCATCGGAATGCGCAGTACCCTTTCTCCGACCGGAACCCCATCGGCGTGCGAGTATGTTCGCCGAACCTCCTCGAGGTTTTTCCACTTGGCCGACTTCGCCGTTCTATACCAACTATCCAGCGGGCCATCTATTTCTCCGTGTTCCCTGGCCGCCTCTAGCAACTTCTTCCGGCTAATGATATGCAATCAGGTCGTTTCTCAACGCTTCGCAAAATGCGAAGTTCTGCCCAAGACCACTTTACCACAGGGTTGGGGTTGACAATCCGCGGCCCGCGGCGGCCAGGGCGCACACCGGCAAAACCCCTTTGCTCGCATGAAACAGCCGGCGGTCCTGGCGGTCATCCTGGCGCGTCTGGCGGCTATCGGATTGAAGCATTCCGCGCCGCCCCTTCGCTTGTACCGGCGCCGGTATAAGCAGCGGCGTGCTCGGAAACTTCGGAAGGCGGTCCAGCGGATTGCCCCTGGGCAGAAGCCAAGGATTAAGACACCCGATCAGTGCGCGACTCTCCCGGAGATCGCACCGCCGCCCGATATCGCTGCCGCTCCTTCCTATGGAACGCCTCCGGCGCCGAATCGGGACCGGCTCGGCGGTCGAACCTTGGCGAGAATCACGAGCAGTACCTGGCCGCCATCGACCATGCGCTCGCGGAGGACAGTCCGGAATTGAGGAGGCGGCGCATGAATGCCGTGGCGGGCGCCAGTTGGGACGCCCGGTTTCACGAAACCGTGGCGGTGGTCGACAAGCTCCTGTGACCGATCAATGCGCGACCTTGCCCGAGATGGCAACGCCGCCCGAAATCGCCACCGCACCGGCCTGGGCCACGGCGCCTCCGGCACCGATTGAGATCGAGCCGGCCGTCGACTCGAAATACAGCGTATTGTCGCTCGAGTTGACCGTGGTCCCGGCCACCACCATCGACCCGTTCACGGTCACGTTATACGTGCCCGGAGCAAGCCCGGCAATCAGGTACTGTGCGGCGCCGGCGTGCGTGGTCGTAAAGCTGAGACCGCCGTACTGCTGGCCCCCGCGCGCAAACATAGCGACCTTATCGGCAGTCTGGACGCCCGTCCAGTTGGCGTTCGGATTGAGTGCCGCGGCCGTCAGCGTGGTATCTCCCATGGACGCCGACACCTTATGCACGATCACATAATCCGCGGCCGTCACGCTGGAACCGCAGGCCGATCCGCCACAGATCGAAACGCGATGCGTGTGGTGGTTGGCCCCGGTATACGTGGATCCGTCGTCGCGGACGAAGATCGTGCCTGGAGAGAAGATCCGCGTTACCAGCCCATTCGTGTTGGGGACGGTCCCGCTCTGCTGGGAGAGAATCAGGCGATCCATGTCGAGCCCGGAACATCCATTGGACCCAGGACAGGTAGTTTGGCCTTCGAGCGGAACGGTGCTCGTGGCCGCCTCCCCGTTCTGCGAGTAATGAATCTGGCCGCGAATGCCGGCCGGAACGCTCAACGCGATGTCGTCATACTGGACAATGACTTCCTCGGTGCCACCCTTGAAATGGACCAGATGGCGATTCACGCGCGTGGCGTTGATGGTGGGCACATACATTCCCGTCAGATCCGCCATGGCATAGGCGTAACGGGACAGGCCATCTCCCGTGGGGTTGACGCCGGCCCAGCGCGGGAGCTGGGCCACTACAGGAGCATTCGACCCCGCCCCTGCCAACAGGTTGCGCGCGCCGCCGATCTCCGGCACCACATCCAGCTTGGTGGGATCGTCGGACTCCTGGCCGGCTCCTGGTGGCGCCTCGTCCGATGCCAGCAACGCCCCCTGCTTATACAGCCGCACGGAACCGCCTTCCGGGAGGTCATGGTCCGCCCAGAAGGTCCGCGCCTCGAAAAGCAGGTGGGTATCGTTGGGATTACTCCATCCCGTCCGCGAGATCATCGCGTGACCGGAAAAGTTGTCCGGGCAGGCCCACCCCGTCACGATGCGGCAACGCGCGGCGGAAGTGTCTCGAAACAAGTACTGGCTCGGAAGGGCGGTGTAGTTCTTGGTCCCGATGCGTGGATCGGCCAGCAGGAACAGCCAGGCGGTGTTGGCCGTCACCATGGCGCTGGGCGTCCAGTAACCCGCCTTGGTGATGAAATCCTTGAAGTACTGCGCCTCATCCGACGCCGGCGCGAGCGCCAACGTCTTATCCGGAATGAATCGGTCCGTCAGAGAGCCCGACGCCTTCCCCACCCGGTTGTCGCCCGTCTGGGTTCCCCACCGATGTGGCCACAGCGCATTCAAATAGAGATCCGGCAGCACTTCGTAGATCTTATGAACCGCGTGCCTGGTCACCCAGGGACCGGTTGTATCCATCGACGGAAACCCCGGCACGCCCTGCTGCAGCAGCCGCGCACCCTCGGGCCCATCCGACGTGGTGCGGCCGTAGCTGTAGTAGCTGCCGGAATACGAGAAACCTGTCTCGTAATTCATCAGATACCGCAGCATGTAGTCCAGCCAGTACGATTGCTGCTTCGCCAGATCCAACGCGGCGCGGGGATCGTCATCGGCCGCGGCAAGGTCCATCGCCATCAATCCCATAAAGTGGGTATAGCCATTGTTCCCACCGATCGCGGGACTGCCGTCCTGCAAACCATACGAGCTTCCATTCTGTGGGTAATACACGGGCTGAGATCCGGATTCTCCTCCCCAGTGTTTTTTCAGCCAATAGCCGCCGCAATCCCCATGCTTCCAGGCGTGGACCAGGAAAACAGCCAGGCCCGGGCTGCTGCTGGCCACATTTCCGACCGCGAGGACATTCAACGAGCCATCCGCATTCACTGCGGTTACGTAGTACTCGGTGCTTTCCCACGCGCCCAACTCCAGCGCGTCTCCCACAGTGACCCGCTGTTTAGGATCGGGGTCGGTCACCCACAACGTGCCAATGCCGGCGATCGTGCCGGTGGTTGCATTGTGAGTGCTGTCGTAGCCCACCTGACTGAATGTGGCCGTGGACCCGCTCTTCGTGTTCGGAATCACCTTGGCGCATCCGTCCGTGAGGTCGTTATAGACCTTATCCAGAAACGTTTGTTTGTCGGTTGGATTCAGGTAGTCCCTCAACAGCGTGAACAGCAGGGCCTCGGCGTGGAACGTGTAGCCGCTGAAGTCCGCCCACTCCGGATTTCCGCCATGCATGAGCGCTTCATTCGCAGCGAAGTTCACGCCATTGGTGCGCTCAAAGTGCGTGATCCAGTAGAGGCCGCAGTCCCGGGCATTGGTATCGGCGCGGTCGATAAAAAACTTGAGCCCGCAAGCGTTCATGGAGGACGGGATGTTGTTAGCCCCATTGGGTGGCGCGTTGGAGGCCCGCGATCCCCCATCGTAGATTCCCATGTAGAGTCCAGGGTTGCTGCCATAGGAGTTGTAGACGGCGAGGAGTTTGTCCCATGGCGGATTGCCGGCCCACGCCCTCGCGGAGACCCGCAGGCAGTCCTCGGCGCCCGTCGCGCCGCACGCCATGTTGGCAGCGCTGTAGGTCCCATCCGGGACGCCCGAGGTGGCAAAGTGGAACTGGGTGGAGGAGTCGGCGGTGACGGTATAGGGGTTGCCGGCGTTGTTCAGATTGGTGTTACCGCTGCCCCACACGCCAACCTGATCCCCGGTCGCCACGTAGCCCGCAAACGAGATTTGCACGGTGGCCACCGACCCTGCGACCACCAGGGACACCAGGCCGTTGTTCGTACCGAGCGCCACGGAACGGGTGACCGGACCTTGCGATCCGTCCAGCCACCCGCGCGGATGGTCGTTCAAGCTGAATGGCGTGAGCTTTCCACCCCATTGGGCGCCTCCCGGGTTGCCGGCGAACGATCCGTCGCACCAGGCCCCATTCCCCACGATGTCGGCGCCCTGCTGGTCGGTGATCGAGAACGTCACCGGGGAAAGCACTTGTTTGACCAGGCGGATGCCGTCTGCGTTCGGCAGGCTGGCGCCCCCTGCTACGCACGTGCCCCAGATTCCCACCGTGTCACCCGGCGAGAGGCCATTCGCGGATTGCGTTGTGATCACCACCGGGGTGGAGTTCGATACGCTGGTGATCGTGAAGCCGGCCGGACTTCCGTAGCGCAGATACACTGGCGCACCGGTTCCGGCGGACATTGGCGACGTCGCCATACCAGTCCGCAATGGCACCACAGCGATCTGGGCCGAGAGCGACCAAGCCGTCGTGAGCAAGAAGAGGAGTCTCATTGTGGATCGCCCGAGGCTCATTGTAGATCGCCGGAGTCTCATTGCAGATCGCCCCAGATCACATATTCATCCTGCACGCCGGTGCTCTGGATCGTCACTGGGGCGCCCAGCCCGGCCGTGCGCAGAGTTCCGCGGCGTTGGATCAAGGTCACCCCCGCGCCGGCGTTGAGCTGGATCACCCCGCTCCCGGCCTGCAGCAGCGTGAAGGACTGGTTCGGCGTCAGTCCCGCCGGGACGGTTACCGCGATTTGCGAGTTCGCTGTGAACCGAAGCAGACGGTTTCCGCCGCCTCCCTCGGTCAGCGTATAGTTCGTCTCCGGGTGATTGACCACCGTGGAGCGGTCCATCACCGGGTGGCCAGTCCCGCTCACGTCCACCAGGATGGGCGTGGCGGAGGTGGAAGGGGTGAGGCTGGCGAAGGTCATCGAGTCCAGCAGGGTCCCGTTGACCGCTACATTGCACGCCGCCACATATCCCTGGTCGTCGAAGACGCCGATGTACCCCAAACTGGTGGCCGCCGCCTGTTCCGTTCGAAAGGCGTAATTCGAAGCCAGGAGCTGCTCAGCGCCTCCCTGGGGGGTGACATAAACGCTGTAGCTGTGCGCGGCGACGTTCACCGGGATTCTCAGGTGATACGCAATCCCCAGGGAAAAAGGCAGCGTGATGCCGGCGCCGTACGCGCCCCCATTACGCGCCTGGATGTTGCCCGAAGAGTTGAAAGAGACGAGCACCCCCAGGCCGGTGTATGCCGCCGGAACCGCCTGGCCGAGGCCTACCGTCCCGTCGTTGGCTGTGGTGACGTACGGGGTGACGTCGGCCTCCCATGTGAATGCTCCGGTCTCGGTGGGCATTGCCCGGTTGCGCCAGGAGGCATCGGCGTTCAGGCAGCCCGCCTGGCCCGGCACAGTCACCGCCAGCCCGCTGGACGCCGCCGACAGGTTGCTCGACCCGTCAACGGCAGCCACCGTGTAAGTGTAACTTGCACCGGCAGAAGGCGTGCTGTCCGTGTAGCCGTTCGTGGCCGCGAACCCAATCAGCGTCCCGCCGCGATAGATGTAATACCACAGCACTTCCCGATTGTCCGTGGACGCCGTCCAGGCGAGCGTCACTAAGTACGGCGTAACCGCGGACGCGGACGGAGTACCCGGCACGGTAGGCGCCTGCGTGTCTGGCCCGGCCGCCGTGCTGCCATACTGATACGCCCCGTCGTCATAGTGGCCGCCGAACGGCCGCACGTTGCCCAGTATGTCGATTGGCGGAGGCGGGTACGAATGAAAGCTCGTAGCCCCCACCCCGATAGCCGGACTCCCCGAAGTCAGCGCAAAATTGTACCCCGCGAAGTTCACGAAGATGCCGCTGGCCGCTTGCGTGGGTGTCTTCTCCAACCCGGCCAGGTAGTAGTTCCCTTCGTTCCCGTCCATGCAGTTTGTGCCCGTGTCATCCATCACGCACTTGAATCCTGTCGTAACGATGATGTTGTTGTACACCACGTTCGCCAGCCCGCTCACGATCCGCACGCCCGCCGCGCCAGTGGCGGACGTCATGGTGTTGTTCACGATCAGGTTGCGGTTGCTGCCCAGGTTGCAGCCTTCGTCGGCCAGTTTGTAGCTGCCGGGACTCACGCTGTTGTAGGTGAGGTTGTTCCTGAGCACGGAATCGCTCAGGTTGATCAGCGAGAATGCGGGGCCGGTGTTGTCGTGAATTACGTTGTTCTCGACCAGTGCGCCCGAGATCATGCCGTCCGAATTCCCCAGGTGGTCGAAGGTGTTGCAGTCGCCGTTGAACTGGATTCCCGAGCCGGAGTTGCTGTACGACGTGTTCCCCCGCACCACGGGCGCATCCAAGGGGCGCGCACTGTTGGAGACGTAGATACCGTGCTGCGTCCCGCCGGCGCCGTAGGTCGTGTTGCCCTGGATCAGCACGCCGTACGCAAACCCGGTGAGGATGTTCGATTGGCCGCTGTTGCTAACCACATTATTGAGGATCTGGCACGACTGGCACTCCACCACGTCGATCCCGAACGTGGTCATGCCGGTGATCGTGAATCCGTTGATCACCACGTAGTCCACCAGGTTGACCGTGACGCCGTTCCCATCCGAATTCGGCGTCGTGATCTGAACCGAGGAACTCTGCGCTTGAAACGCGATCGGGGCCTGTGCCGTGCCGCTCACGTGGCCGCTGACGACCCGGAAACCCGCGTACGTCCCGTTGTAGACGTACACCAGGTCCCCCGCCACGGCCGCGTCGGCCGCGCTCTGGATCGTGCTGTACTCTTGACCGCTCCCCACGCAGCGAACGTAGGTCTGCGAGCAGTCCTGCGCCGCGGCCAAGGCTGCCCAGAAAAATAAGATACTCGGCAATAAGTTTTTCATGTCAATCCTTTCAGGAAAATAGAATCTGCGGTCGATCTTTACGGATTCACCAATACGGTGACAATGCCGGGATTCAGCACGGATACCGAGGTCTTCGTCCCCAACGTGGCGCAGTTCCCGTTCGCAGCAATCGCAAAGGTGGACGACGCCCCCGTTTGTCCCACGTTGCATGTGTAGTTGTGCCTGCCCGCACCCGATGTGCCGGGGTTCAGCCAGTTCGCATACGAAAACGTGGCCATGTATGCGCTCGGGCTGGCGCCAGTCTCCCACGCGGTGCACCAACTGTGGAGGCCGGGGTTGAGGGTCACGGGGCTGCCGAGCGTGAACTTGTTCCAGTTGCTCCCCGAGGACTCCGCCGCGTTGACGCTGATGAGCTGATTGCCCGACGAGTCAAACACCGCAATCGCCTGGTACTTGCTCGCCGCCCCGCCTATGGTGGCAAGTGTGCTTACCACAATGGTGTAGGGGTCATAGACATCGGTGCAGTAAGTAGTTGCCGCCGTCGGACTGGAATTCCCATAGGTGCCGGGCGCAAAAATCGTGCCGGGAAAATACACCATGGACGCGGGCCAGGTAGCGGAGCCGCCGCCGGATCCAGCGGGCGCCGAGTAATTTCCGGTGCCATCGAGGAATTTCGTCGCATCGTTGGGAAGCTTGGGCGCAAATCCGTGGGCTGACGTGCTCACGTTATTGGTCGTCACGTCCGTTACCGAGAGATCCGCGTCCGCGGGTTGCGCCTTGTTCTGCACGCCGTGCGAGTCGATAGAGGTGATCCACTGATGACTGGTTGCCGTGGTGGTCAAGGGCAAGCTATATACGTTGGCGCTGGAATCCTTGCATTTCTGCGTGTTATCGGTGGAGTCATACCAGCAGGCCAGCGTGCCGCCCGGCGGCGTGGCTGGGGCCGATCGCGTCGGTCCCTGCATCAGCATCGCAGTATCGGTAGTCGTGCAGCCCGTCCCGTTCACCGTGGTCCCATCCGCCGAGACCTCAAATTCTTGCGTGGTCGCGATGTTGGACGTGGGGCTGGGCTGGCAGGCGTTGGAGGCCGATGCGCCGTAGGTCACGGTGCGCCCGCCCGTTCCGTCCTGGAGCCACACAACCGAGAACTTCGCCCCCGCCGTCTTGTTGGTAAATGTCACGCCAGTGACATTGGCGGTCATCGCTCCAGGCTCGAAGCGCGCGGGGCTCTTAGCGGAGACGTCAGCCAGGCTGAATGCCGGTGTCGCGCTGAAGGCCGAGCTCGACGCCGTGGCCAGCCCGAAGAAACCAATAGCCGCACCGCCGCCGGCTGGCACGCTGTAAGCGCCCGCGCCGTTGAGGTATTTCGTCGCATCGTTGGGAAGCTTGGGCGCGAATCCGTGGCTGGAAGCGCTCACGTTGTTGGTCGCGACGTCCGTCAGGGACAGATCGGCGTCCGCGGGTTGCGCCTTTTGCTGGACTCCGTGTGAGTCGATGTAGGACACGAATTGATGCGCGGTGGCGGTTGTGGTGAGCGGGGCGGCGTAGACGTTTCCACCGGCGTCTTTGCACTTGAGCGTGTTGTCGGTCGAGTCGAACCAGCAGGCGAGTCCTGCTGCCGGAGTCGCGGGCGCGGTGCGAGTGGGTCCGCTGATCAGCGTGGGGGTGTCGCCGGTGGTGCAGTTGGTGGCGTTGGCGTTCACGCCATCGTAGACCGCGGTGACTACCGTGGACGCGCCTGCCGTGGCGGTGACGGTGCAGGCCCGCTGCACGTTGGTGGGCCACACGAAGGACCTGCCGCCGGTAGCGTCCTGAATCAGAATGAACGTCAGGGATTGGCCGGCTTTGGCGTTGGAGAGCGTTGAGCCGGCGACTGGCGTACTGCCGAGAGTCAGGGTAAAGGTATTGCACTGCGAGGCGTCGAAAACGGGGCTAGCCGATAACGTCACGGTGCAAAGTTGCGGGTTGAAGCCCTTGTTTGCGGTGAGCGAGCCGTCGGCGTTTTGGGACAGGTTGCCACCGGCGGCCGTGCCGGAGCTGTTGTAGGTGAACTGGCCATTCGAGCCGGCGATTGGTCCGGCCGGGCCTTGCGCGCCGGTGGGACCTTGCGCGCCGGCGGCACCGGCCGTGCCTTGTGAGCCCGTAGCGCCGGTGGGACCCTGCGGACCGGCCGGTCCAACGGCACCCTGCGAACCGGTTGCTCCGGTCGGGCCTTGCGGACCCTGTGGGCCGATGGGACCTGACGGACCGGCGAGAGTGGCGCTCCATGTTCCTGGATTTCCCGCGGCCGAGCAGTATGTCATGGTGGCGGCGTCGGTTGACAGCCAGGTCTGCCCGACTACGCAATTCGCCGGGCGGTTGGCCGCGAGGCCCGACCTCGCGCTGGCCATCGTCCACGTGTTGGTATTCGAGCACACGTACAACTGCTGAATGTTATGGGCGGTGTCGCTTTGCAAGTAGAGACTGCCGGCCGCACAGGTTCCGGGCGGGCCAGCGGTGCTCAATGCCGGCAGGCCCATCATCACCCACCCGCTGTTAGCGCAAGCGTACAGGTTCGATCCGTCGGGGGCATCCGTTTTAAAGAACATCTGTCCTACCGCGCATGTCGCCGGCAGTATGGTTCCGGTCCCCAATTTGCCTTGCCTGGTGAGATCCACCGCGGTCTGGCCGGTGGCGCGCCAAGCCCCCACCGCGAGTACCAGCGTAGCTGTCCATCGATGTGTGTTCATATCTCAGCTCGTACCGCGAATAGACACACCTCCGTCATTCGCGGCTTATCCTTTGTCAAAAGACTTACTCCGGTGGCGGAGCGGGTCGAAAGGTTCGTTGCAGCGACCGCAGGCTAATCTCTTTACGGCCACCAATGATTTGAGCGCATCCCAGAGAGAAAACCGTTGAGAAGCAGGACGGGCGAGGACGCCGGCCCTACCGGTTTCCGTGGAATCGCTAAATCCCTTCCTAATTTGAATCTAACAGACGAACATCCCGCGGCCAGGGTCGGCGCGGTTCAGTACATCCGGATAAGTCCTTTAATATCAATGTAAATGTTCCTCACAAATTTATTTCCGAGATCTGTGACCGTATTTTCGAACACTATCATTGTGGGAAGACTATCGGTCCGTGGCAGACCCGCTCTCGAATGCCGATTATCGCGGTAGTAACACCTCTTTTCCCCCTGCCTGACGAGCCTTATCGGGGCCAGCCCATCTACCAGACGGTAAGAGCTTTCCAGCGCTATGCCGACGTGCGGGTATTCTGTCCCATCGCCGAATATCCCTCGTGGCCGGCTTTCGCCCGGCCCCATCCGCCTGCGCGGTACGATCTGAACTACTCGCCACCGGATGTACCGGCGACTTATTTCTCCTATTCCGCCTTGCCGTTAGTCACTCGCCCATGGAATGGCGAGATCTGCGCCCGCGCTCTTGCTCCGTACCTGGAGAAGTTACGCCCGGACCTGGTCCTGAATTTTTGGGTTTATCCCGAGGGTTATGCGGGAGTGAAAGTAGCGCAATTTTTGCGTATTCCCTCCATCGTCTCTGCCCGTGGGTCGGACCTGCGGCGGATTGAAGATCCGCTGACACGCAGACGGATTTCTTATGCTCTTCGGAAAGCGAGCTATGTTCTGACGGTGAGTGACGACCTGCGCCGCCGCGCGATCGAATTGGGCGCCACCCCGGAACGGACAGCGGCGATCTTGAACGGGTGCGACCCCTACACGTTTCGCTTCCGCGGCCGCGAAGCTGCCCGGAGTAGGCTCGAAATCGCGGAAGACGAGCAAATCCTGCTCTATGTCGGCCGCCTCGCCGGACCCAAGGGGCTTCTCGATCTGTTCGAAGCTTTCTCGGCCCTGATCGAGGGACGTCCGAAGCTGCGCCTGGTCTCGGTGGGGACCGGACCGCTCGAACGGGCGCTGGAATCCTTTATCGATGGACACCGGCTGAGGGATCGAATTCTGCTGACGGGAGACCGCGCTCCCCAGGAAATCGCGGAATGGATGGCGGCGGCGGACCTCTTCTGCCTGCCGAGCCACTCGGAGGGTTGCCCCAACGTTCTGATTGAAGCCGGCAGTTGCGGATGTCCGGCGGTGGCTACCGACGTCGGCGGAATTCCGGAGCTCCTGACGCGGGACAGCGGAATTCTGGTTCCGGCAAGAGACGCGAGCAGCCTCGCGGCAGGACTGCGCAACGGATTGTCGAGGACCTGGGACCGGGCCGCCATCAGCCGCCTGCGCGTGCGCACCTGGGACCACGTGGCGAGGGAAACGCACGCCATTTGCGAAGAGGTCCTGCAACGTGCCGCACGGCCGAACCGCGTTCCGGCGGAAATGGGAAAAGGTCGCGGCGGAAACTTTTGCGGTGTGTGAGAAAGTCCTGGATTCCGCGCACCAATATATGTGCAACCCAGGGTCAGCGTTCTGATGGTGACGTATAACCGGCCGCAGATGATTGGCCGGGCGATTGCGAGCGTCCGCGATCAGTCTTTTGCGGAATGGGAACTGCTTATCGTCCAGGATGGGCGCAATCCGGATACCGAGCGCTTACTCCGGGGCTGGCTGGCGAAAGACCCGCGGATCTTCCACTTCCGCAGGGGGACGGTGGGTTCGATTGCCGAAGCTTCCAATTTTGGCATGGCGGCGGCCCGCGGCGACTATGTCGCGATCCTGGATGACGACGATTACTGGAGCGATCCGGACAAACTGGCGCGCCAGGTAAAATTTCTGGACGGAGATCCGGAGTATGTAGGCTGCGGCGGCGGATACGTGGTGGTGGATCGTAGCAGCCGGCAGCGGGGAAAGTATCTCAAGCCGGAACAGGACGCGGCCATTCGCTCGCGAGCACTGCTGGCGAACCCCATGGTCAACTCGACGGCCCTGTTTCGCCGGGTTGTGAGGGGCGAGCCCGCGGCATATGACGTCTCGATGAGGCAGTTTGCGGACTGGGATTTTTGGTTGACGATGGGCGCCCGGGGGAAGCTGTACAACTTCCCGTTGCACCTGACGCATTACGCGCTGTGGGAGGGCGGCAGTTCCTTTCAAGCGCAACGGGAGAACGGGCGCGCGGCTTTGCGGATCGTTCGGAAACATCGCCGCGAGTACCGCGGGTTCGTCCCGGCGCTCCTGTTGGCATGGCTGTACTTTGTTTACGCCTGTCTGCCGGAGGGGATGCGGCGGGCTTCCTATCCGAGTCTTTCGGCGTGGAAGAAGGCGCTGGCCGGCGGGCGGGGTGGCAAATAGGAGTGCGGTATTTCCAATGATGTGATATCGTCGGCGATGTGAGGCTAGTCCTGGATACGGACGTGGTCGTCGCGGCGATGCGCAGTCCGACGGGCGCTTCGGCGGCCATCCTGCGAGCGGCCCGTCGCGGTCAGCCGGTGCCTCTCGTGAGCGTAGCCTTGGCCCTGGAGTACGAAGCCGTCTGCAGCGAGGCGGAGCACAGGTTGGCGTCCGGCTTATCGGAGCGGCAAGCCGAGGTCTTCGTGACGGCTGTAATCGCCATGGCGGAGCCGGTGGATCGGTACTTTTTGTGGCGGCCCCAGCTCCGCGATCCAAGCGACGAAATGGTGTTGGAGACGGCAGTCAACGGTCGTGCCGACGCCCTGGTCACGTTTAACGTTCGGGATTTTGGAGCGGCGCCCTCCGCCTTCGGCATCGAGGTTTTGGTGCCGCGAGAAGCGCCAGGAAGGATCAAGGTATGAAGGAGATTTATCCTCTGCGGCTGCCCAGGTCGCTTAAGAAGGAAGTGGAACGGCTGAGCCGGCAGGATGGAACCAGCATCAACCAGTTCGTCGCCCTTGCTGTGGCGGAGAAAGTCTGCGCTCTGGAAACCGCGGACTTCTTCACGGAGCGCCGCGCTCGCGCGGACTTTAAAGCCTTCGACAAGATCATGAAGCGGCGTGGGGGAGAGACTCCGCGCGAAGGCGATGAACTGTCGCGAGAGAAGAGTGAGATCCGGCGAAAATCGCGCACGCATCGTTAACTGGAAGCGTCGCGGGCCGATTTGCGGCTGCCGGAGGCCCGGCGTCTTAGCCGCGCACCACCGCCGTTTGAATCTGCCTGCGGATCGCGGTTCGCATCTTTGACGGCAGGAGCTCCTTTTGGGCCAAAGCCTTCCAGGCAGCGGGAATGCGCTCCGCGGTTTCACGGACGATCTCCCAGACCGGGCTTGTGGGGAGGCCCGCTTTGTCGGTGAATCGCCGCACCTGGTCGACCGTGATCTCGCTCAGACTACGGCTTCCGCCGAAGCTGAGAGCAAGCCTGTCACCCGAGATGTAGGGAAAGGTTGCAACGAAATCGTACGCGGGGGAGAGCGCCGGCGTACGGCCATCCGGGTACAACAACGACCAGTTTTTCAGGTGCATGTCGCCGTTTCCGATCCACACCGAAAAAACCAGCCGGCGCACAAATTCATACGTGCCCGCGTCCCCGGTTTCGGCCCACAGCACCGCGGCGATGTTGGCGTAGCTGCGGCGCCCGTACTGGTCGTCGGGGAACAGGCCGAAGACCTGCGCGAAATCCTCCGCGTGGATGCGCCGGCCGCCGGCCGCGCGGTCAAAGCGGCGCACAACCAGCGCATTCCCGCCCATGCGCGCGGCATCTTCCGGTAACCCGTGTATGTCACTGACGGGAACGAGGCGGACTTCCGGTACGGTGATGCCAGCCGCCCGGGCCAACTCCAGCATGACGTATTCGTTCTCCGGCCCGGCCGGAAATTGTAAGGATGGCAGTTTGACAATCCAAGAGCCACCGACACCCCGAGCCGGGATGGTCAGACCACCGGACGTCTCCATGACGGCGGAGAATTTCAGTTGCACACCAGCGAGTGAAAATCGCAGCATACCAGTGTCATGGCGATCGCCGCGGTGGTGCTCGGCATCGATATCCCGTTGTCCGTCCGCAACGAACGGGGTGACCGTGACCGCGCCCGGCAGGTCGGCGCCGAGCGCCGCCAGGAGAAAGAACTCCCGCTCCGGTTTCACGCCGGCACGTTCCGCCAGGTACTTCCGCAAGGGCCCTTCCGGCAGCAGGTTGGAAAAGAACGAGGGCACTCGACGGCCAACAGGGCGGACGGCGGTCACCAGGCCGCCGGCCTGCCCCTTGAAGGACAGGCTCAACACCGGCCGGTGCGGGTCGTCGGCATAATCCTGCTCGAATGCGAACAAATGGCGATCCCCCACCAGACGGCTCAGGACGCCGATTCGCCGGCCGTGCAGGTGAACCGCCAGAGCGTTGAGTTTGGGATCAAGTTTCATCGCCCGGCTCCTCCGGTTCGTCGTCGGCGGCATAGAGCGGACGCTCGCCTTCGCCCATATCGGGACCGCCGGCATGACTGCGGTGATCCCGGATGAGCGCCCGCACGGCGGGCACGAGCGCCCGCGGAACCATGAGGAGATCGCGGTCGAGGATCCGGACCACGTCGAGAAGAGTGTCGAAGCGGGGCACGATTTTGCCGGTCTCAATCCCGGATACGTGCATCTGAGGCAGGCCCAGTCGCTTCCCGAGCTCAGCCTGGCTCCAACCGCGCTGGTGGCGCGCCTCGATCAGCTCGCGACGCATGGCTTCGGGCAAGCGGCTGAGGCGGGCAGGTTTAATATGTGATAACATATCACCTTATGCTATTGATATAATATCCCACTTTATGGCCGCGTGCGCTGGCGGACCTGCCGGACACCGCCCCGTTCGTCATACTGTTGTTTGTGAACGGCGGGACCGCAGTCGATCTCGAAGCGCGATATCGCCGACGAGCCTCGCGCCGCTGGCGCGATCGGCTACTGCGGTGGCTTGAGCCGCCGGCGCCCTTCATCCTGAACCCGGCCGAACCAACGAATTTCCCCCTGGGCCGCTGGAACCTGTACATCGGCGGCGCCGGGCGTGTGGTGACAGGCTACGTGAACATCGATCTGTTTGCGATACCGGGCGTAGATGTCGCCGCCAATGCCGAGCAGTTGCCGTTTCCCAGCGATACGTTTCAACGCGTGGAGTGCGATGCCGTTTTGGAGCATGTGCGCCATCCCGAAAGGGTGATCGAGGAGATCCGCCGCGTGGCTGCCCCGGGCGGCTATGTCCACCTGGTGACGCCGTTCTGCCATCCCTTTCATGCGTATCCCGAGGACTTTCGAAGGTTCACGCTGGACGGGCTGAAGCAACTGGCCGGACCAATGGAGGTGGTTGCCGAGGGATGGCGAACCGGACCGACGGCCACGCTCCTGGTGACGGCCATCGAGTACGTCAAGCTGCTGCTTCCCTTGCGCGTGTGGCGGGCCGTTGCGCACGTGGCGTGCGGATGGCTGCTGTTTCCGCTGCGGTACCTGGACCTGTGGTTGTTCCACGCGCCGGCCGCCGGGCGGATCGGCAACCATTGCTATCTATGGTTGCGGAAAACCGCCCAGCCGGGCGAAACGCTATACTCAACGGAACGGGTCTGAGTCGCTCGAAATTGCCATGCGAGTAACCGTAATCGGAACGGGATATGTCGGCACGGTCACAGGAGCGTGTCTCGCCTACCTGGGACACCATGTGACGTGCGTGGATACCGACGCGTCGAAAATCGAGACGCTGCAACGGGGGAAATCGCCCATTTACGAGCCCCACCTGGAAACCATGCTGCCGCTGGCCGCTGTCAGGGGCGGGATCGAGTTCACCACGGAGCTGGTCCCCGCGGTGGCGCCGAGCGACGTGATTTTCATCGCGGTGGGAACCCCGCCTCTGCCCAATGGCGAACCCAACCTGGAGTATCTGGAAGCCGCGGCCCACCGCACCGGCGGCGCCATGGACGACTCGCGGTTTCGCGTGGTCGTGAACAAATCCACGGTGCCGGTGGGATCCGGCAACCTGGTGGAGACGCTGGTGCGCGAAGGCATCGCGGAGGCCCGGCCCGCCGAGCGGCGGAATATCCATTTCGGAGTGGCCAGCAATCCCGAATTCCTGCGCGAGGGAACCGCCATTGCGGACTCCCTCTACCCGGACCGCATCGTGGTGGGCGCGTCCGACCGCGAGACCCTGGATGCCATGCGCGAACTATACCGGCCACTGGAATCGCAAAGCTTCGAGCCACCGCCCGGCGTGCCGCGGCCGGCATCGCTCACGGCCACCCCGCTCCTCACCACCTCGCTGACCAGCGCGGAGATGATCAAGTACGCAGCCAACGCGTTTCTCGCCATGAAGATCGGGTTTGCCAACGAGATCGCCAACATCTGCGAGAAGGTGGGCGCGGAGGCTACGGAAGTGATGCGCGGGATCGGGATGGACTCGCGCATCGGATCGAAATTCCTCAATCCCGGAGTGGGATGGGGCGGCAGTTGCTTCGGCAAGGACATCCAGGCGCTGCTGCACACCGCGCGGGAGTACGGATGCACCGGCAAATTGCTGCAAGCCTCGTTCGAGGTGAACTACGAGCAGCGTCAACTGGTGATTCAGAAGCTGCAGGAGAAGCTGCGGATTCTGAAAGGGCGGACCATCGGATTGCTGGGACTGGCTTTCAAGCCCGATACCGACGATCTGCGCGATGCTCCCAGCCTGCACCTGGCCGGGCGGCTTCTGCAAATGGGAGCGCGCGTGAGGGCCTACGATCCCATCGCCATGCCGGCTTGCCGGAAGCAGCAGCCAGACCTCAAGATCCGCTATTGCGCATCGGTGGAGGAAATGGCGGCCGACGCCGACGCGCTGGTGCTGGTCACGGAATGGCAGGAGTTCCGCGGCCTCGACCTGGCGAAACTGGCGCGTGCCATGGCGACCCCGGTGCTGGTGGACGGCCGCAACCTGTTCCACCCGGTGACCGCCCTGGCCGCAGGTTTCGATTACACCGGAATCGGCCGATCGAGCCACCCGGTGGCCGCCGCAAGGACCAATGCGGATTCCGATCAATGACCTGAAGCGCCACCATGCGCCGCTGGCGACCGAGTTGGCCGCCGCGGTGAATCGCGTGTTGTCGAGCGGGTGGTACATTCTGGGCCCGGAGGTGGAGGCATTCGAGCAGGAGTTTGCGCGGTATTGCGGAGTGGAACACTGCGCCGGCGTGGGAAACGGCACGGACGCGCTGGAACTGGCCCTGCGCGCTGTGGGGGTCGGGCCGGGCGCGGAGGTGGCCACGGTGGCCAATGCGGGGATGTACGGCACCACCGCGATTCTTCGAGTGGGGGCCGCGCCGCTGTATGTCGATGTGGATGACCGGTCGATGACTATGAGCCCGGCGGCGCTCGGTGCGGCTATTCCCGCCGGGCCCAGAGGGCACCCCGCCGCGGTGATTGTCACGCACCTTTACGGGCGGATGGCGGAGATCGAAGAGTTGCTCGCCATTGCCGGACAAAAGAACATTCCGGTGATTGAGGATTGCGCGCAGGCGCACGGCGCAGAACGCGCGGGGCGTAAGGCCGGAAGCTGGGGCACGCTGGGGTGCTTCAGCTTCTACCCCACGAAGAATCTCGGGGCCGCGGGCGATGGCGGGGCGGTTGTGACCGCGGATGCCACCCTGGCCGCGAAGATTCGGGCGCTGCGGCAATACGGATGGACGAGCAAGTATCGCGCCACCGTCGCGGGCGGAAGGAACAGCAGGCTGGATGAGATGCAGGCGGCGGTGCTGCGGACGAAACTGCCGCATCTGGATGGGTGGAACGCGCGGAGACGGGAGATCGCGCGGTTGTATCACGGGGCGCTGGCGGGCTCGGAGGTAATACTGCCGGAGCCGAGAGACGACTCTGTTACTCACCTGTATGTGATCCGGTCGCCGCACCGCGAGCGCATTCGGATCGCCCTTGCCGCGGCGGGAATCGGTACGGATGTGCACTATCCGGTGCCCGACCACCGCCAGGAATCCGTCCAGCGAATCGCCTTCCGCCGGACGCCCTTGCCGGTAACGGAAGCATCTGCCGCCGAAGTGCTGACGCTGCCGTGCTTCCCCGAGATGACCGATACCGAGGTCCGCGAAATCGCGCACGCCGTCAACGCAGAAATGTAAACATTGGGAAGTTTCGTACGTTACCTACCCGCGCCGCCATCGCGAACGGCACCAACCGCACAAACCACGGTTGCATTTACCCTCCCATTCCGATTCTCCTTGGACCAGGCGGCTGTAGCCGCTTCTATTCCAATCGGAGGAATCACTCCATGAAGAGCAAAATCGCGTTTGTAACCGGGGTCGTGGTGGCTCTTGGCGTAACATTCCCTGCCAGCGCGCGTCGTAGCCATCGACACGGCCACCTTTTGGATTCGCGGCATAGAGATGCTGGACACCGGAGAGCGTTCCGAGAGCGATTCGGGTATACGCCGCAGGAGCCGTTCCGGTTGCGGTCAGAGTGGCGGAGCCGTCCCCAGTCCAACCGTAAATATTCCCGTTGAGTGAGGCAAAGATGAATGCCGCGGATTTACCGGCGATGAGGAAGTCGGTAGCGATTCCGTTGTGGACCTGTCCCGACGGTAGAGGGACGTTCACGAACATGAGCGACCTTGTTTCCGATATTTCCGGTATGGCGCAGCTTCAGGACGCCTCGCGCCGCAAATCCCAATCGTTGTTTTTCAGTGCTGCAGCCAGCGCTGGGACCGCCCCGTGCGCTGCCTCCAGCTTCGTCCAGTTCGGGTCGATTTCTGTCAGTGCCGCATTTGCCGCATTGTGCACGCCTCTGTGCTCGTCCGTGAGAGCTTCGATCAGCGATCCGAAGGCGCCGGGATCGCCAATCTGGCGCAGCGCGCACGCCGCCTTATACCGCACATCCCCATCCTTGTTTTTCAGTGCTGCGACAAGCGCCGGCGCCGCCGCGCGGGCTGCCTCGAACTTCGCCCAGTTGGGGTCGATTCTTGGCAGTGCTGCGTTTGCCAGATCACGCACTACTTGTTCCTTGTGCGTGAGGAATTCCACCAGCGGTCCGACCGCCGGCGCGCCGATCCGAACCAATGCCTCCCCGCCTCTCTCCGCGCTGACCGGACGTAAAGTTCCTCATCGGGGAGAGGCTCAACCAGGTAAACGAGGGCTTTCGAGAGAGGTTCAACCGCCTGTGGACTTCGGATCTCGCCCAGGACTTTGGCAACGCGCCAACGCACCTGCGCATTCTTGCTTTCGGGTTCCGCTCCGGCTCCGTGATGCGTCCGCGCCCCAACCAATTCAGAAGCGTCTGCTTGGTGACACCGATGATCTCAGCCACTTCGGCGGACCTCAAGTTACCCCGGCTCTCGAAGCCTGGATTTCGCCATCCAAACACATCGTACGGCACGCCGAGGATAAAGCAAACTACAAGTGCCGGCAGAGGGGACTCAGAACGCGGCGTGCCAATGCCGAAGCGTCCGGCCTTGGCGGAGATCCAACAAGAGCTGGTCTCCTTACTCCTGTGGAAGAAGTTCCCGCGCCCGAATCGCGTGCTGAGCCCCGAGGGGCCGGCCGCATCGTCGCCGGCATCGAGCGGCGCTGGGAACAACACCGGGCAAGGCGCAAAGCCGCGCTCCGCGCCTCCCAGACCCTCAGCCGTCCTGGAGGCGAGCCGGCGCGCGCGCGAAGGCCCTCGCGTGCACAGCGACGGTTGCCATCGGCGGCCTCATGCGCAATGCTTATCCTCGGGAGCAAGCAACTGAGGTACGCACTCTTCGGCCCCAATCAAGCGCAGTATCCCGGCCGCTACGTATTGCGCCGTTCTCGAGACGGGGTGAGCGAGCCGCGCCCCCACGGGGTGCACTCGAATCCGGACGTGCTACGCAGGCTTATTCCCGCCGGGCTCCGCCGGCGAGAGCGCCACGCTGGGCCTCAGCCTTACCGACTGGTTCGGATTGCGAGCCCTCGGCGCCACCGGCCCCGCCGACACCAATTGCGTTCTGCTGATGTTGATCGGAGGCCCGTCGCAACTTGACACCTTCGATATGAAGCCCAACGCTGACGTTATGTCAACTCGGCCCGGGCGGGGCAGGCCGCACCCGGACCCTTCCGTCTTCGTCCCGCGTGGCGCCGGTGCAGCCCGAAGTGATTTTCAAGCGCATCTGGGCCGACCCGGTGCAAGACAAATTCCTCAACCTGGCGGATTAGCCCTTATTTAAGCCATTTAGTTTCTTGTGTTTAGCTTGACGGTAGGCCCACAACATGTTAATATACCTGTGGGCCGAAGTCGGCCCACTTAACCCGTAATCCATTACGCCAATGAACAGACGAACACATGTCGTGCTTTCCGACCAACTGGTAAAGGACATCGACACGCTGGTAGGCACCAGGCAGCGCAGCAGCTTCATTACCCAGGCCACCGAACGCGAACTCATGCGGCTCAGGCAAGTCGAAGCACTGAAAGCCGCGGCCGGCGCCTGGAAAGACAAAGACCATCCCGAGCTCAAACAGGGTGCCGCCAAGTGGGTGCAAAAGCTACGCCAGGAAAACGAGCGCAGATTTAAAAAAGTAACCGCCCGCTAGCATGTCCATCTATCTACTCGACACCAGCGTCCTTATCGACGCCATCAACGAAAAGAAAAACCGCAACCGCTTGCTGCTCGACCTGGCCGAGCAGCAGGGCCACACCCTGGCCTGCTGTCCCATCAATGTTGCCGAAGTCTACGCCGGCATGCGGCCGAAAGAGGAGCCGCGCACCACCGCCCTACTTCGCAGCCTGCAGCTCTACCCCATCACTTTCCCCGTTGCCGAACTGGCCGGCTTGCTGAAACGCGATTACCAGCGCAGTGGCACCATGCTCACCCTGACTGACACCATCATTGCAGCCGTGGCCATTCACAACAAGCTGACCTTGTTGACCGACAACACCAAGCACTTCCCCATGCCGGAAATCAGCCTCTATCCCCTGCCCAACTAACGCGCACTCCACCCCATGCTCCGCGACGATGACGAATCCGAGCCAGAATACGACTGTCCGGCCTGTCGCCGGGGCTTCAGCAGCTTTGCCCGCCTCGATGACCACCTGGCCGAGCACGAAGGCCCGCGCAACTGCAAGACGTGCGGCGACACGATCCGGGGGCCCTATCACCGCTGCCGGTAAAAAGCTTCTATCTTCCACACCCCCCGAGAGGCAGAGGAAACTTCCAGAGGCCATGGGCGGCCGCATGCCGGACGCCTACCAACGTTCGGCTTACAGGTTCACTTTCCCCCTTCGCGCCCACCGCCAGAGCAGAAAGCTCACGAAGGTGCCCGCGGTCGCCATGCACACCAGCATTGCCAGGATGGGAAACAGCCGGTGCCCGAAGGCCTTGTACATCCAGCCGATGATCTCTTCCTGAAAGATGGGGCCGATCGACCCCATCCCATTGATGATTCCGGCGGCTGCCAGCGCGCCGCGCTTCGATCCCACGTCGATGGCCCCCACTCCCGAGAGGAGCGCATCGGGGCCGAAGAGCATGAACCCCGCCAAACCCATCGAGACAGTAAAGAACACCACGCTGGTCGCACCCACAGTCGCCATGAGCACGAACGAGAGCGTCATCATGGCCAGCATGGCGAACGCAATGAACGCGCGGTGCCCGTGGAAGAGTTTGTCGGAAGCCACCCCGGAAGCAATCACCCCGAAGAATCCGCAGAACTCGAAAATGGTTGACAGGTACCCCGCCCGGTCGCCCGAGAGTCCGAAATTCTGCCGTAGGAAGAAAGGCGCCCAGCTCCACAGCGCGTATCGCAGGAACTTGATGGTGAAGTAAATAACCCCCATGGTCAGGACGCTGCCGATTACGTCGGGAGTCCAGCCGAGCCCCTCAGCCTTCTCCGCCTTGCCTGTGGGCGCGGCTTTTTCCTCCTCATCGCCCAACGGCGGCAGCCCCACGCTCTCCGGCCGGTTCGGGTGCAGAAGCAGCACCACGGCCCAGATCGCCAGCAGCACCAGCGCGCTCCCGAAATAGGACCACCGCCATCCCGCGCGGCCGAGCATGTAAGCGGCAAATGAGGTCGAGACCACCGAGCCCAGTTGGTAGCAGGTGGACCAGACCCCCAGGATGCTTCCCCGCTGCTCCCTGCGAAACCAGAATGCCAGGCTCCCGATGCAGCCCGGCCAGCCGGTCCCCTGCGCCAGGCCGTTGATCGCCAGAAAAAGCACGAGCGTCCAGAAGCCATTGGCGGCGCCGAAGACGAAATTGCAGGCGGCCGAAATCCCCATGCCCGCAATCAGCAGGAGTTTCGGCCCCAGCTTCTTCCCGAAGTAGGCGCTGGAAAACTGCCCGGCGGCGTAGGCGGCCAGGTAGGCAGTCCCCAGGTGGCCAAGCTGGATCGTAGACAAGCCGAGCGCGCCCGACATGTCGGCCTTGACCACGTAGAACGGCTTCCGGCAGAAGTAGTAGCCCGCATAGGCGAGCCACGTGGCCGAGAAAATACGGATCTGCCACGGCCGATAAGCCCGGTCGAGGCTCGTCTCTTGCTCCATTCAGTTGGCCGTCCGTGTCCGCAGGTGGAAGCTCTTGGGGCGCGTCAGGTACTGAAACCCGAGGTGCGAGAGCGTGCAGCCATGTCCGCTGTCCTTAATGCCCACCCACGCGAGCTCCGGATCCAGGTAGTCGCAGCGGTTCACGTAGACCGTGCCGGCCGCCGTCCGGTGCGCCAGTTTCTCGCCCCGCTCCATGTCTTCGGTCCAGATGGAACCCGTCAGGCCGTACGGGCTGTCGTTCATCAGCCGGATGGCTTCGTCCTCCGTGTCCACCAGCATAATTCCGATCACCGGCCCAAAGCTCTCCTCCATCATCACGCTCATGCTGTGATCGACATCCACCAGCACCGTGGGCTGGAAATAATACCCAGGACCGGGCAGCCGCCCGCCGCCCGTCAGCACCCTGGCGCCCCGGCTCACCGCCTGGCCCACCTGGAACTCCATGAAGTCCACCGCCTTCGGCTTCGCCAGCGGCCCTATGGTTGTCGATTCATCCTCCGGGTCTCCTACCCTGTACTTTTCCACTTCGGCCACATAGGCATCGACGAACCGCGAAAACAGGGGCCGCATCACGTAGATGCGCTCGATGGCGCAGCAGCTCTGCCCTGCATTGTAGAAGGCGCCGTCTACCAGGTTGGCTGCCGCGAAGTCGAAATTCGCGTCCTCGCAAACCAGGGCGGGATCTTTGCCGCCGAGCTCGAGGCCCATGTCGAGCAACTGGGTGGATGCTTCCTGGTATACCTGGCGGCCGCCCTCCACCGAGCCGGTGAACGAAATGAAATCCACTGCGCGCGTGTCAATCAGCTTGCGGATGGTGGCGTGGCTTACATGAATGGAAGCTATCAGGTGGGGCGGCAGGCTGGTCTTGCGGAACGCGTCCGCGAAGGCATCCCCGCACAACGGCGTCAGGCGCGCGTGCTTGATCAGCACCGCATTGCCCGCCAGAAGAGCGGGGACCACCACGTTCACCGCGATCAGCAGCGGGTAATTCCAGGCGGGAATGTCCAACACGATCCCCAGCGGTTCGTGCCGGATGAACCGGCGGAATCCCTCCTTCGGCGCGAGCATGTCGTCCTGCAACGAACCAGGCGCCAGCCGCAACATGGTCTGGGCGCGGTCCAGCATGGTGTCTACCTCGTGGCGCGCCTGGCCCACGGGCTTTCCCATCTGGCGCGTGATGTCCAGGGCGACCGGCTCCTTCATAGACCGGAAGGCATCGATGAATTGGCGGCAGATGTCCGCTCGCTCCTCGACGGGTACATCGCGCCACCGTTGCTGCGCGGCGCGCATGCGGCAGAGTATCGATTCCAACTCCGCCTCGGGCGTCGGCTCGATACTGCGAAAGACCGTCTCGTTGGCCGGATTGATCAGGTTGTAAACGGATGTGTCGGTCATACGTCTCTCCTCACCAGCTCTCCTCGTAGAGCCGCAACAGATCGTCCTCGGTGCAGGGCCGGATATTGGTCCGGTGACAGGAATCCTCAAAGGCCTTGGCGGAGAGCGGGCCGAGACTCTCCCGGGGCACTTGGTAGTTCCTCAGGCCCCGAGTGATTCCAATGCGCCCGATCATCGATTCGACCTCCGCCACCGACCTCGCCGCGGCTTCGCTCTCTGTCATCTGCTGGGTGGCTACGCCGAACAGACCCGCCAGCCGGGCGTAGTGACTGGCCGCCGGCTCCAGGTTGAAGCGCATCACCGCGGGCAGGCACAAGGCATTGGCCAGTCCGTGATTCAGGCCGAACTCCGTAGAAAGGGGATGTGCCAGCGAGTGCGTCGCGCCCAGGTCTTTCTGAAACGCAATCGCCCCCATGGTGGCCGCCACCTGCATATTTCCCCGTGCCTCGATATCCTTGCCGGTGCGCGTGGCCCGCTCGAGGTAGCGGATCGCCAGTTCCAGCCCATGGATGGCGATGGCGTCGCACAGCGGATGGAATACCGGGCAGGTCAGGCTCTCCAGGCAGTGAGTGAAGGCGTCCATGCCGGTTGCCGCCGTGAGCGAAGGCGGCAGCCCTACGGTAAGTTCCGGGTCGAGAATGGCGCGCTTGGGCATCAGCCACGGGCTGAAGATGATGATCTTCCGGCCGAGCTTGTGCGAGGTGATCACCGAAGATCGCCCCACCTCGCTGCCGGTCCCGGAGGTAGTCGGAATCGCGATGATGGGGTCGTACGGCCCGGTCATCCGCTCCATGCCGCCGGCCTGCCATTCGAGTTCGGTCAGCGCGCCCTCGTGCCGCGCCATGACCACCACCGCCTTGGAAACGTCCAGGGCGCTCCCGCCGCCCAGCCCGATGGCCCCGTCGCAACCGGCGGAGCGGTAGAGTCCGGCCGATTCGAGCACGTCCTCTTCGATGGGGTTGCCGTGTACGCCGCAGAAGACCTCGAATGGCAAACCGCCTTCCGCCAGCATGGACCGGACGGCGGCGAACGCCGGGGTGGCGCGCACGCCCGGATCGGTGACAATCAGCGGCTTGTGAACCCCGGTTTCTTCGAGGCAGGACGGAAGACGCCGTACAGCCCCGCATCCGAACAGAATTTTCGTGGGAAAGGAAAATGTGGTGATCTCGTCGAACATAGCCAACTACTTTCCTGCCGCCAGCGGCAGCACCAGTTTGTCGATCCAGCTACGGAACTCGATTTGGCGCACCTGGTCCGAAAGCACATCGTCGTCGATGTCGAGTTGCCAGCGCAGATCTTTTCGCGCCGGATCGCGGGCCAGCGCTTCCAGCTTCTCTACATACCCCGCCAGGTCTTCGTGGGTCGCAAAGAATCCTTCCCGGAGCAGTCTGGGTTCCCGCGCCATAATCAGGCGCGCCACCTCGTGCAAATCGTACTCCGGATGATACTGGGTGGCCCAGAAAGTCCCCTTACGGTGCTTCACCTCGATAGCCTGGACTTGCGTGAAATCGTTGGTGGCCAGCAGCGTGGCTCCGGGCGGGAGTTGCGTCACCTCGTCCAGATGGCTGATGAAACCGGTATACACCGGAGGCTTTCCCTCCAGCATGGGATGGCGCAGCCCCTCGTCCGTCAGCCGGATCTTGCGCGCGATTCCCATCTCGCGCCCTCGGGGATTGGCCCGCACCTCGCCGCCCGCCGCCACGGTGGCCATTTGCAACCCCCAGCATGTGCCGAACCCCGGAGTGCCGGCCTCGTAGCTCTTTTTGGCGTAGTCGATCTGGCGGGTCACCGAGGGATTGTCCAGATGGTAGATGGTAAGATTGCAGCCGGTCCAAAGGATCCCCTGGTAGTGTTCCGGTCCCAACCCGTCCGGAGGTATGGGGTTGTCGCTCGGCAGCCACAGGCAGTGCTCCGCCTCGGGCAGGTATTTGTTCAGCATCTCGGCGTAGAGCAGCCAGGCGTGCTTCATCCCCACGACGTCGAACTCGTCGCGGCTGGCCTTCGGGTAGCCGTCAATGATCAGAAACCGAAGTGTGGATGGCATAAGTGTCACTGTCGAGCGCCCCAATGATTTCGGGAAGTTGTACGAAATTCCGGCACACGGCATCGGCGCGAGTGTGGGCGCTGCCGCAGTCGACCGCCGCCGTGATCAGCACCGCCCGCGCACCCGCGTCCTTGGCGCCTGCAATGTCGTTGTGTTCGCGGTCGCCGACGTGAACGATCTCGTCGGCATGGCACCCCGCCAGCTCCGCGGCCCGCAGGAACATCTCCGGGGCGGGTTTCGAGCGCCCAACCTCGTCGGAAAAGGCGAAGGCTGAAAACAGATCCAACAGGCCGTACCCCGCCAGCAGCTCGCGCAGGACGCGGCCGGGTGAGAAAATGGCGTCCGACACTACCGCCAGAGTGTATCGCTGGTGGAGCAACCTGATGGCCTCCGCGGCTCCCGGTACGAGGTCGGGACGCACGCTCAGTTCCATGTCCTCATGCAGCCGTACGAGTTCCCGGAATTCGTCCTCCGGCAATTCGCGGTTCAAGCCGGCCAGCACAATGCGCAACCGCACCTCTACCGGCCAGGTGACGTGCTGGTGATGCCATACCTGCCGGAAGCCCGCGTCCGCCGTGTCGTACGCGCAGTCCACCAAGGCACGGCCGACAGGGGCGTATTTGGACAGGCACCGCTGAACCAGGTCCCTGCGCTCGATGCGTTTTGATGGTAATCCCTGTTGGCGGCGCTTGGGTTCGTCCGAATCATCGGCAAGAACCGTGTCCCAAAGGTCGAACGCCACAACCCGAACCCCCGGCATCACGCCTCCCCTGGGGCAGACGTCCGGAGCACGCCCACCCGCTTTCGCTTGAAAAGTTGGAAAACCTTTTCCTTGACATTCTATAATCCTTGATATACGCTTGCAACAAAATTGCAATGGTTGCAACAGCCAGACTGCACGATATCGCGCGGCAGGTTGGCGTTTCCGTAAGCACTGTCTCGCGCGTCCTGAATGGGGTCTCTGGAGTAAGCGAGGGAACGCGCCGGAGAGTGTTGGAGGCGGTGCGCCAGATCAACTATCCTCTTCTGTCATCGGAATACGAACCCCAAAAAAGCCGTCTGATCGGTTTTTTGATGCCCGTCGAGGCGGAATCGTGGGGTGTTCGCACCAACTTCACGGAGCAGGGACTAAGCGCGATCGCCGATACAGCGGCGAGGTTCAATTATGCCGCAATGGTGGGCTCGTACCACGCCACGCTGGGCAATAAAGCCGAGGACGAAATGATTGCGCGCCGGGAATTCGCCGGCGTCCTGCTCTTCCGCACCCGGGATGAAATACGCGACTCGGAGCCTTTTCGCGAGTGCAATATACCTTTCCTGGTGGTGAATCGTCTGCTCCCGGGCACGCCGCTGAACTATATTGGCCCGGACCACCTGAAGGTGGCCTTATTGGCCACTGAGCACCTGTTGGAGCGCGGCTACCGCCGAATTGGGCTGCTCGCGGGTAGCACGCGCTATAGCAGCCATCAGGCATATCAGCAAGGTTTCCAGGAGGCCCATGCCGCGGTCGGCTTGGCCGTGGATCCCTCGCTGATCACGGAGATAGAGTTGAATATCGAAGGCGGCTACACGGGCACGCGGCGCCTCATGGAGCTGGATGCGCGGCCGGAGGCGCTGGTGGCCACCGGCGACCGCGCTTCCCTCGGCTGTCTGAAGGCTCTCAACGACCTCAAAATCAGAGTCCCCCGCGATGTGGGAGTGGTGGCGCTGGATGGCACTTCGGAAACTGCATTCGCCAATCCCGCTCTCACGGCCGTGGAAATACCTTGGTACGACATGCTGGCGCTGGGCGCGCGGCTACTAATCGACCTCATCGAGCACCGCCCGCCCATCGAACAAATTGGGGTCCGCTATGGAAGCCGGTTGGTGGTTCGCGATTCCACCCGGCCCATACAGCCGCAGAAGCAGAACCCGCGGCTACCACGTCCAGAAACAGAATCAATCCACGTCCGGAAACAGAATCAATGACTGAGAGAGGAGGCATTATGAACACAATCCAGAAAGCCGTCGCGCTTGCGATCATCCTGCCCGCGGCGCTCTTGGCACAATCCACCTTCGGCACGATCCTGGGAACCGTAACGGATGCGACCGGCGCAGTCGTGCCCCAGGCCAAAATCGTCATCACCAACCAGGGAGAAAACACCTCCCGCACCGTTTCGACGGACCCCCAAGGGGACTTCGAGGCGCTGAACCTGAAGGCCGGCACCTACACGGTGACGGCCGAGGCAGGCGGATTCAAGACATTCAAAACCACCGGGTTGGAGTTGACGGCCCGGCAGACGCTGCGCGTCAACATCTCGCTCGAACTGGGCCAGGTAACCGAAACTCTCAATGTCTCGGGGGCCGCGGCCGTGGTCACCACGGACACGGCCACCATCGCGTCGTCTCTGGGGGCTCAGCAGGTGCTGGAACTGCCCGTCAACTATCGCGGCAGTGGAACCACCAGCCCGCTCAGCGTTCTGGCCTACCTGCCAGGCGTGCAAAGCGATAACAGCTATGGCTACGCGGTGCAGGGCGCGCTTCCGTCCCAAACCGAAGTCTCGCTGGATGGGATTTCCACCGTCAGCACCGCCTCCAACGGCCCTCTCAGCCACCTCTTTCCCTCGGCCGACGGGATTTCCGAGATGAAGGTGCAGGGGGTAGGCAACAATGCCGAATTCGGACAGGTGGGCGACATCGCCACTACCTCCCGCGGCGGCTCTAACGAGTTCCACGGCGCCCTATTCGAGTATTTGCAGAACCGGGCATTCGACGCCACTGCGTTCGGAGCCACCGCCAAGCCGCAAAAGACCGCCAATGACTTCGGCGGCAATTTCGGAGGCCGGCTGATTCGGAATCGCACCTTCTTCTTCGTCACCTTCGAAGATATGCAATACCGCACCGGGTCAACCTTAAGCCTCACGGTTCCTACCGCCGCGCAGCGGGCCGGGAATTTCATCAACCAGAACGTCACCGTCAGCGACCCGACCAGCGGCGTACCATACCCCAACGACCAGGTCCCCACCTCGCAGCTCAATCCAGTGACCCAGAAGGTGCTGCCCTTCTACCCATTGCCCAACTACGGCTCCAGCACGGTTCAGCAGTCCTCTAACTACCGGACGAACGCCGCGAACCCGACCACCTCGTGGCAAACCGACGCCCGCATCGACGAGGTACTGACGAGCAAACAGTCGATCTTCGGAAGGTTGAGTTGGAATGACCAGAACACGACTTCTCCGATTGCCTTCGTGCTGCCGCCGAGCACGTCCTACAACAACAGCCGCACCGTGGTGATCTCGCACAATTACACCATCACCTCGCACGTTCTGAACGAATTCCGTTTCGGCATCAGTAACAGCAACAGCGCCACGGCTTACGGGTTCGACGGGAAGACGATCACGGGAACCTTCGGATTGCAGAACCTGCCTCCGCTCACGTTTAACGGCATTACGTCTTTCGATTTCGGCGGGGCGACCTCGAATTTCGGCTACGATAAGGCCGGCTTCACGTTTTCCCACAGTTACCAGTGGAACGACAACCTTACCTGGATCAAAGGGCGCCATACTCTGAAGTTCGGCGGGGATGTGCGCCGGTTGCGCGCGCAAACGGCCCTCACTTTTACCGGGAGTGACAATTACGGCGCCTTCTCCTTCGACGGCCGTTACTCCGGCTCGGACGTTGCCGATTTCCTGCTGGGCATCCCCTATGAGTCACAGTACGACGATGTGAACCAGGACAATGACGGGATTGCCTGGGCATTCGGCACGTACGCCCAAGACAGCTTCAAAGTGAACTCGAGGCTGACGCTGGAATACGGGCTCCGCTGGGAACTGCACCCGCCGTTCTGGGACACCGGATCGGACATCACCAACTTCGACCGCTCGGTTCCGCTCACCGGCCGCGTGATCATCCCCGATACGCAGCATGCCTTGGATATCACGGCTCCGGGCTTCCTGCTTTCGATCAACGCCTGTCCCGCGCCGGCGTACAACGGTATTCCCTGCACGCCATTTCTGCAATCCAACCAGGCGGGCTGGCCACGGACTCTGCGCTTCACCCAGTGGAAGGACTTCAACCCGCGCTTCGGGTTCGCCTACCGTCCGTTCAACGACACCAAGACTGTGATCCGCGGTGGCTTTGGACGCTACACGATGACCATCCTGGGCGACGTGTTCTATTCGGTGACTGGCGTCAGCAGCTCCGCCGTGCTCCAATACAACAACAACATCGTCAACGGCGTTCCGCTCTTCAAGTTGCCCCAGATCAACACCAATGGCAGCGGAATCACATCCACGCCCTTTGGTCAGGCGTACTTCGGCACGGCCAACGATCCGAACTTCAAGGACCCCTACTCCCTGCAATGGAACATGAGCGTGGAACGTAACGTGGGATGGAACAGCGGGCTGCGGGTTTCTTATATCGGACTGCGCTCCGTGCAACTGCCCTGGGCGCCGGACCTCAACCAGCCGCAGCCCTCCACTACGCCGTATGCATCCCGGCCGCTAACGGATCGCCCGTTCCCGTACTGGGGGCGCATCTACAGCCGGGATACGGGCGCCAACGCCATGTACAACTCGATGCAGACCGAGTTCACGCACCACATGAAGAGCGGATTGATCTTGAGCAGCGCCTGGACCTGGGCGAAAAACCTGGGCGACGCCGCCGGCCCCGCGCCGACCGGCTGGTCGGGAGATACCGGTGGTGGCCGCGTGACAAATTCGCTGTGCCGCAGATGCGATCGCGGCAATATCACGTTTACGCGCCGGCACCGCTGGCTCAGCTCGGCGGTTTATGAGCTGCCATTCGGAAGAGGACGCAGTTTCGGGAGCCAGATGAGCCGGGTTGCCGATGCATTTGTGGGGGGCTGGCGCCTCAGCGCCATCCTGGTTCTGCAGACTGGCCCATACTTCAGCCCGACCCTGAGCGGAGGAGATCCATCCGGCACGAATGCCTCTGCCCGCGGAACCCAAAGGCCGGATGCCGTCGGCACCGATCCGCTTCTTTCCAATCCAACGGCCAGCGATTACTGGAACCTGGCTGCTTTTGTATGCCCGGGGCGCTCCCCTGGCGCTTCGAACCAATACAACTGCAACACCAACATCGGCCGCTTCGGCAATGCCGGCGTGGGCACGCTGCTGGGACCCGGAACGGTGAACCTGAATTCCGCCCTGGCCAAGGATTTCCGCATCAGGGAGAGGGCCACAATAAAATTCGAAGCGCGTTTCACCGATGTCCTGAATCACGTAAATCTGGCGGATCCCGGCACCAACATCACGGCCATCAGCTTCGGCGTAATTACCAGCGCGCGCGGCGCCGATAGCGGCGGCAACCGCGTGGGCTCGTTCGCGCTACGATTCGTGTTCTGAGCGAATGCTCTCCCTCGACGAACTGCGCGGGTCGGTGGACGATGGGCGGATCGACACCGTTCTCCTGACGTTCACCGACCTGTACGGACGTCCGCTCGGCAAACGCCTGGACGCCCGCTTCTTTCTGGAAAACGCTCAGCAGGGCACGCATGCCTGCGACTACCTGCTGACCGTAGACATGAACATGGACCCGGTGCCCGGCTATCAACTCGCAAGCTGGGAACGTGGTTACGGCGACTTCCACATGGTTCCCGACCTGGCCACCCTGCGCATGGCAAGCTGGCTCGAAAAGACCGCGCTGGTGGTGTGCGACCTGGCCCCGCGCGATGCCCACGGGCTGCTTGCCCAGGCGCCGCGTTCCATCCTGCGCCGGCAAGTCGAACGCGCCGCCGCCATGGGATTCCAGGCCATGGCTGGCTCGGAACTGGAGTACTACATCTTCAACCAATCGTACCGGCAGGCGGCCGCGGCCGGGTATGCTTCCCTCGATCCCGCCGGATGGTACCTGGAGGATTACCACGTTCTGCAGGGCACGCGCGAGGAAGCTCTGAACGGGGCCGTGCGCCGCCACCTCACCCAGTCGGGCATTCCCGTGGAAGGTTCCAAGGGAGAATGGGGCAAAGGGCAGCACGAAATGAACCTGCGCTACAGCGATGCGCTCACCATGGCCGACCGCCACGTCATCTTCAAACAATGCCTCAAGGAAGTCGCCGACCGGTTGGGGATAAGCGTCACCTTCATGGCCAAATTCGATTCGTCCCAGGCCGGTTCGAGCTGTCACCTCCATCTAAGCGTGTGGAGGGATGGCCACAGCATCATGGAAGGTCCGGACCAGCTTGGTCCGGTCCGTTCGAGCGAGGTATTCCGGTGGTTTCTCGGCGGCTGGATCGCTCATGTCCCGGAGTTCATGGTGTTCTACGCGCCCACGGTGAATTCCTACAAGCGTTACCGCTCGGGATCGTGGGCGCCCACCCGCCTGGCCTGGAGCTATGACAATCGCACAGCCAGCTTCCGGGTGGTGGGCAAAGGCCAGAGTCTGCGCATCGAGTGCCGCATTCCGGGCGCCGACTGCAACCCTTATCTTTGCTTCGCGGCGGCTTTGGCCTCCGGCCTGGATGGGATCGGCCGGCGGACGGAGCCGCCGCCGATCTTCGAAGGCGACATGTACGCGGCCAGGGCCCTACCGGCCGTCCCGGCCACGCTTCGCGATGCTACCGCCTGCTTCGAATCCTCCGAGTTCGTGCGCCAGGCGCTCGGCGACGAGGTGGCCGCGCATTATTCCCATTTCTTTCACACGGAGCAAGACGCCTATGACACCGCGGTCACCGATTGGGAGCGCAAACGCTATTTCGAACAGATCTGACCGGGCCGAAGCTCCGCCGCGCACATCACTCCGGCCACTGGGGCGGCCAATGCTGGCGGCAACCGGCCTCTTTGCCGGCCTTCTCTGTCTCCGCCTTTTGGCCGCTGACTATACCGCTCCCGCCGGCACTCGCTCGGCCCTCCGCCGGCCCGGCGCGGAGAGTATCCTACCCGGCGGCCGCATCGTCGCTTCCCTCGGCCAGCAGTACACCACCGGGCCCGGACCGTTCGGCCTGGCGATCAGCCCTGGCGGCAATCTGGTGGTTTCAGCCAACGGAGGCCCCGACCGCTACTCCCTGACCGTTCTCCGAAAAGAAAACGGCTCCTGGAACGTCCACCAGTTGATCGCGCCGCCGAAACGGAGGGAACCGGCCGCCGAGCCCGAAGAGGACGACTGGCACAGCGTCTTCATGGGGCTGGCCTTCAACGGCGAGGACGAGCTTTACGCCTCGGAAGGCGACTCCGGCCGCGTCCGCCTCATCGACCCGCGAAGCGGAGCCAGGAAGCACGTCTTCGATTTGAACCAGGGAGGATTCGAGGACAGCTACACCGGAGACCTGGCGCTGGACCGCGCCCGCGGCCTGCTCTACGTGGTGGACCAGGCCAACTTCCGCCTGGTAGTCATCGACACGCGCAAGCGCCGAATTCGGGCATCGCTGCGGCTGGGCCGGCTGCCGTTCGCGATCGCCCTCTCGGCCGACGGACGAAAAGCCTATGTCACCAACCTCGGCATGTTCGAGTACAAACCGGTGCCCGGCGCCACTCGAAAGGGGGCGCTGGAGACCGGCCTGCCGTTTCCGGCTTTTGGCTTTCCCTCGCCCGAATCGGCGGCTGGAGCGCGCCGCGATACCGTCAACGGACCCGTCGATGTGCCCGGCCTGGGCGACCCCAACGTCCCCGAATCCAACTCCCTGGCGGTGATCGACCTGGCCCGGCCGGCGGCACCGAAGCTACAAGCGCTCGTGCGCACGGGTCTGCCGTTTGGAGAAGACAGCCTGGGCGGCAGCAGCCCGTCGGGAGTCGCGGTGGCCGGCGATTCCGTCTTCGTCAGCAACGGGCACAACGATTCCATCACGGTGGTGGACGCACGCACCAATCGGGTTCGAACCACCATCCCGATCCGTATCCCCGGCCTGGAGCAACTCCGTGGCGTCCTGCCCATCGGGCTGACCTGGTACGCCCCCGCGAAGTGGCTGTTGGTGGCTGAAGCGGGCATCAACGCGGTGGGCGTCATCGACACCCGCGACATGCGCTTGATCGGTCATCTGCCGGCCGGCTGGTTCCCTACCCGCGCGGCGGTGGATGGCGGCACGATGTACGTGGTCAATGCCAAAGGCCACGGTACCGGGCCCAATGACGATCCTGCGAACCGGGATACCTTCCAGGGCAGTTTCCGCCGCGGCTCGATCTCGGTTTTCCCCGTCCCCAAGGTGGAGGAAATCGGCGCGCTCACCGATCGGGTCATGCGCAATGCCGGCTTCACGCCACCCCGGGAGACGGCGCCGGCGCTGCCCGCGGGCATCCGCCACGTTGTCTTCATCGTCAAGGAGAACCGCACCTTCGACGAAATGTTGGGCGATATTCCGAACGTTTCCAATGGGCCTGTGGCGAGCGCCGCCGCCTTGGCGCGCTTCGGCCGCAACGCCACCGTGAACCCCGATCGCCGCTCGCAGCCCCCACCGCCCGTCCTGAAGAACATCAACGTCAGCCCCAACCACCACGAACTGGCCACCCGCTTCGCTTTCAGCGACAACTTCTATGCCGACTCCGAGGTCAGCACGGATGGCCACCACTGGCTGGTCGGATCCTACCCCAATGCCTGGACCGAAAGCTCGCTGATGGCCTCCTACGGAGGGGAGAAGGAATTCCGCTTCCCGACCAAAGCGCCCGGGCGCCTGTCCGTCGCCCAATCCAATTCCTCCGTGCATCCGGAGGAGCAACTCGAGGCCGGCGCCATCTGGCATCACCTCGACCGGCACGGCATCTCCTTCCGCAACTATGGCGAAGGCTTCGAATTAGCAGGCGTGGAGGAGGAGGCCGGCATGAAGCCCACCGGCGCGCGCTATCTCACCAACGTGCCCATGCCCGAGCCGCTTTACCGCAACACTTCGCGCGAGTACCCGCAGTTCAACACCAACATCCCGGACCAGTACCGCGCCTCGCAATTCATCTCCGAGGTCCGGAGGAAGTATGTGGACGGCGGCGAGCCCTTTCCGCAATTCATTTTCATTCACCTGCCCCAGGACCACACCGCCCGCGTGCGCCCCAAAGATGGTTATCCCTACATGGCGTCCTACATCGCCGATAACGACTACGCGCTGGGCCGCATCGTGGAGTTTCTCTCCGAGACCCCCTGGTGGCGCGAGATGGCCATCTTCGTCACGGAAGACGACTCGCAGAGCGGTGTGGACCACGTCGATTCGCACCGCACCGTGCTGATGGTGGTGAGCCCCTACGCGCGCAAGAACTACGCGTCGCACGTGAATTCCAGCTTTCCGGGCCTGCTGAAGACAATCTTCCGCCTGCTGGGTCTGCCGCCGTTAAACCTCTTCGATGCGGCCGCTTCGGATCTGAGCGACTGCTTCGGTGGCGAGCCGGACTTCGCGCCCTACCGCGTGCTGCCCATCGATCCTGCCCTCTTCGACCCGGCCAAAGTGAAGGACCCGCTCGACCCGGCGCCCGACAGCCCGCGCATGGACGACCCGCGCTTCCTGCGTGAGCAACACGAAGCGCGCGGCAGGAAATAGCTGAAGATTCCGGCCCCCAGGCGGGCAAATGGCAACGCGGGCGAGTTGAGAATGTTGGGGTGCAGCGCCGCATCATTGTTGTTTTCCGTCATCTTGAGAAACTTTCCATGCCGAGCAAATCGACATAGAAATCACGTGTCCTCGCATAATCGGCTACTTGATGCGAAATATGGTCCACGGCGAATTGCTTTGCCGTGCCAGAGCAGATGCTTCACGCTTCCCCAATCGTTTTGGATACCGCTGCTCCGGGAAGAGGCATTCCGTCGCTGGACCTGAAGGCGGCTGCTTGAGCGCCCCAGTTTTTAGAGGTCTCCGAGCTTACGGCTGGACCACCAGTTCCACCCGCCGATTCTTGGTGGGAGTATGACTCCTTGGCTTTCCTGGAGACCTGCTAGTGTAGTGTCCACGAAATAACTAGGCATATTCATCGCCTTCGCTTTCTGGACTTGGGGCTGGTGCAGCCAGGCTTGATCTGCTCCAGAGTTCGGCGGCATCGGGTGAGCTTTTCCTGGATGGATTCAACGGTCGCGGTCCACACAAAGGGTTTGGGGTCCCGATTCCAGGCTTTGAGGAATGCATCGATGGATGCCTCCAGATCGGCCACGCTGCGGAAGACGCCGCGGCGGATCGCTTTATCGTCCAGGTGACCGAACCATCGCTCCACCAGATTCAACCAACTGGAACTGGTCGGGACGAAGTGAGACACGAAGCGAGGATGACGTTTCAGCCACGCCTGGACTTTGGCGTGTTTGTGCGTACCGTAGTTGTCCATGATCAGGTGCAACGGAACATCGCCGGGAAACTCCGTGTCCAGCCGGCGCAGGAATTTCAGAAACTCCTGATGCCGGTGTCTCTCATGGCATTCGCCGACAACCTTGCCCTGTAGGGTCTCCAGTGCGGCGAACAAGGTGGTCGTGCCGTTGCGTTTGTAATCGTGGGTCATCGTGCCGCACCGGCCCTTTTTGATCGGCAACCCCGGTTGCGTGCGATCCAACGCCTGAATCTGGCTCTTTTCGTCTACGCAGAGAATGATCGCCTGTTGGGGGGGATTCAGATACAGACCCACCACGTCGGTCATCTTTTCCAGAAACTTCGGATCGCGCGAGAGCTTAAAAGTCTTAGTGCGATGCGGCTGTAAATTGTGAGCCCGCCAGATATTGGCTATTAATGCCCAACCCCTCGAAAAGGTCTAATTGGCATTCGCTGACGATTCTGGACCGTCATCTTCTCCCTCCTGCATGGAGCGGCGCCAGAAGTCCTCGTTTTCGTAGCGAGCTGCCAAGGCTTCGATGTCGACGGGCGATGAGCTGGTCGTGAAGTCGAAGTTGCCGATCAGATTGACGTTGCGCCATGCCACGGGCGAGGTGCCCTTAAGAAACTGGATGGCCTCCAGGTCGCCTGCTGCCACCTTTTGCTCGTACACCCGCGATAGAAGCAGCGTGTTGTAGTAGATGATCGCGTTGGCGATCAGCCGGGAGCATTCGTTCCAGATTTGCTGCTCCGCTTCGGTTTTCACCCGAAACTTGCCGGAGTTGACGTAGGAGACCGCTCGCCGCATCCGGTGGTAGGCCTCGCCGCGGTTTAGTGCCTTCTGAACGCTCTGACGCAGGTTCGGATCGTCGATAAAGTCGAGAATATAGATGGTCCGGCGGATGTTGTCCAATTCCCAGAGCGCCTTCTTGGTCTGGTTTTGCCGGGTGTAGGAACTCAGCTTGCGCACCACGGTCGCTTGCGTCACGTCCTTTTGTGCAAGGGATGCCAGGATGCGCTGGATGTTCGGCCACTCTTTAAGGATCAACGCATCGAAGGTCTTGCGCGAAGGTTTGATCAGGCGATCGGCATAGTGGCCTGGATGGCGGAAGCCTACCAAGCTGGCCATCCTTTTGTGCAGGTCGCGGTAACGCGGCGCGAACTGGTATCCGTAGACAAACAGGAGTATGAAATTCAATTGATTGGTGCCGTGGGTGTCCGTGGAATGGCGTTCTGGGTGGATATCCGTGGTGTCGTTGTGCAGGATGTCGAAGACGAAGTGCGATTCATGCTCGTGCGTACCGATGATGCGCGCGTTACAGGGGACATGGTTGGCGACCAGCGTGTAGGCGCTCACGCCTTTATTCAACCCGAAGTATTTGCTGCCATGCCGGGCATTGATGGTATCGATCTGCGTTTCGACACGCTGACCGTCGCTGCTGGAATGCATCAGTCCGTCAATATCGTATTGGTCGAACATCGACAGGGCCGCTGTGACGTTACAAATCCCATCGTTGCCGGCGTGCAGCGTCTCCGCCCGCAGGAAATTGCGGGCGGTCGTCAGAAGCGACGAGTAGCCGAGACCGGACACCTCCGCCATCTTCCAAAGGCCCATATTGGTGCCCATGGCGACGATGCAGGCAAGAACAAGGCGCGGATCGGCATCCTGTTTCACGTAACGCCCCAGAACATGGGTGAAGGCGCTCAGAAAGCCTGTCTTTCCGGCGACGAACCGCAACAGGTCGGCGACGCCGATGCTGGGCAACTGCCCGTAGAACGGACTGTTGATGGGCTCCTCTTCGGTAGGATAGATCAGCGACCAGCGGCGTTTGTCTCCGGTTCCTGTGATCTTGATGTGTTTGTTGTCGCCGTTCTCGATGCGCTGATTGACGCGCTCGAACTTGGCCTCCAGTTCGGCGTGGAAAGCGGCGAGAGTTTCCTCGATCGGCGCCAGTAGAACCGGTGCGCCAATCTCGCGCAACACCGCGTCCTTGTCACGCCAACGCTCGGCGCGGATCAGGTCGTCCTCGAAGCTGCGAAACTCGTCGCTGTCCCGGACATAGACATCGCCCGCCTCAAGAGCATTCCGCAACAAGCGATAGACCAGGAACTCGTACCGGTCGACTTCGAGGAGCTTGTCTTTGCGTTTCTCGGCCGCAGTGTACATATAGCGCTGCACCCCTTTCGCAAAGATGTCTGTTGGGAAGTCGGCATGTTTCACCTGTCGGGGCGATTTGCCCTGGCGCAAGAGTTCCTGCAAGAACGCCACAGCTTCCAGCAGCGGCGCATCGTCGACCAGGCCGGCGAAGTCCAGGTTGCAGAACAGATGGCGCAGATTGAGCTTGAACTTGGAGTGCAGCGTGCCGTAGTAGGCCCACTCGCGCGCGGTCTTGTCGAACTCGATGTTCCGCATGTAATCGGCGACCAGAGCAAACCGTTCGGGGTCGAGCAGAGAGAACGCCTTCTGCTTGACCTTCGAAAATGGTGTCCTGTCCGCAATCGACTGGTCGAGAAACAGGTTCAGGACCTGCCCAGCAGCTTTCAGATTGGTGCTCGCCTCTGTTATGGCTTCCGTGGCGGCTCCCTCGGCCGCGAGTTTAGCTTGCTTCTCGTATTGACCGACGAGATGGATAAAGGCCTCGACAAGGTTGTCGTTGATCTGGCGGAAGCGATGATAGGCGAAACACAGTAGGTACAAAAAAAAAAACCTGAGCTATGCACGGCCATGAGGTCGCGCCTGCGGGCACTATCGAAGTGAACCATTTGGGGACCCCCGAAACATTGAGGTAAAACAGAAGTTCTG
>Ga0209517_10001300_pt1 | contig 38375 bp, 37 predicted proteins | sample PeaSoiMetSII2010_FD_187695 | JGI IMG/M metagenome (GOLD analysis project Ga0209517, IMG submission 187695) | Peat soil microbial communities from Weissenstadt, Germany - SII-2010 (SPAdes) (version 2) | ecosystem: Environmental > Terrestrial > Soil > Wetlands > Peat | place: Germany...
TAGGTTCTGGTTTTAGTTCAACTTTAGGTTCTGGTTTTAGTTCAACTTTAGGTTCTGGTTTTAGTTCAACTTTAGGTTCTGGTTTTAGTTCAACTTTAGGTTCTAGAACTTTTTTCTGTACACTTTCAATAATTTCCGCAGGACCAAAGAGAGTTTCTAAAAATACATCTTTATCAAAAGATTTCAGATCTTTATACTCTTGCCCAATACCTAGGTAAAGAATTGGACTAGATGTCACTTTAACGATGGATATGGCAGCTCCACCACGTGCGTCTGCATCACTTTTTGTAAGTATGGCCCCATCAAATTTTGTATAATTATGAAATTCTCTTGCTTGACTTACAGTGTCATTACCAGCCAACGAATCACCTACAAATAATTTAAGATCAGGGTTTACTACTTTGTTAATTTTAGATATTTGATCCATCAAATTTTTACTAGTTTGCATTCTTCCAGCTGTATCAATTAGTATGCAATCTATTTTATGAGATTTAGAATAAAGTACTGCATCTCGCGCCACTGCAGCTGGATCTGACCCATAGTTTTGAGAGATAACTTTGATGTTCAATCTTTTTCCATGTTCACCTATCTGCTCAATTGCACCTGCTCTGTAAGTATCGGCCGCAGCAATCACAACGGAATATTTGTTTTCTCGTAAAAGATTTGCAATCTTTGCTATTGTAGTAGTTTTTCCGGTTCCATTAATACCCATAAATGAAATAATATACGGTTCTCCCTTATCCTTCTTTTTTTGAATGTTAGACAAAATATCAACAGTTCCCGCTACATCGAACATATTTGAAATACTTTTTCGAAGTTCTTGTTTTACAACTTCAGCTATCTTGTCCTTGTTAACCGTGGCACCGATTAACTGTTTTTTCAAGTCATCTTTTAGCGCATCAATAACTTCTGTTGCAACATCAGATTCCAATAATGCAATCTCAAGTTCAAATAAAACTTCATCAATGTCTTTTTCCTTCAGTTCCTTATCTCCAAAACTTTTAACTGCTACAGAAAATGCATTTCGTAGTTTTTCAAACATAATGTACTGCCTTACTGTGGAGAACTACGATTTGATTGTATAAGTTTGTTCATTTCGTGTTGTCCTTGTTCAAGTTTCATGGAAACTTCTTGTCTTTGTGATGCCAATTGTTGTAGTACCATTTCAAGTTCCTTAATTCTGGATTCCATGTAGTTTATTGCAGATTCTTTGTTTTGTTCTACTGAGGCACCTGCGCCTATATTTACAATCATTTTTTGATCAGGATTTATTTTTGCTTTAACATATACTCCCAAACCCACCGGCACAAGAGTCTCATATTCTGAATTACCTGTTAGTACTTTCATCGATTCAACTGCATTTGTTGCCTCTTGTAAAAGTCTCATCACTGTTTCTTCTCGTTGCAACAAATCATTTAGATAAGATTCCAAGGATTGCATCTGTTGCAATAAGGCTTGAGCATGTTCTTCACTCATTTGCAAAAAATTCTCTTAATGACTATAAATTCATTCTGAAAATATAGAATAAAACAAAAAGAAGAAGAGATTATGCTTTTATCTTTGAAAGTCTTGCGTCTACTTCGTCCCAGTTTATTACATTCCACCAAGCATTTACATAATCCGCACGTCGATTTTGGTATTTTAGATAATAGGCGTGCTCCCAAACATCTAATCCCATCAGTGGGATCAAACCTTTGGTACGTGGACTTGTTTGATTTGGCATTGTAGTAAACTCAACTTTCTTTGTCTGTGGATTGTAGGTTAACCAACCCCAACCACTTCCTTGAATAGCAATTGTATCCTTTACGAATTTTTCTTTGAAACTATCAAAGTTTCCAAACACAGAATTGATAGATTCTTCTAAGCTACCTCCTGGTTTTCCACCACCACTTGGTTTCATATTATTCCAGAATAGAGCATGGTTCTCATAACCTCCTCCATGGAAATTCACTGCACCTCTAACATTTTCTGGAACTTGATTCAAGTTTGAAAGTAACTTGGTTAGTTCCATGTCTTGTAATTCAGTGCTCAGATTTACCAATGCATTATTCAGGCCATCAGTATATGCCTGATGATGTTTTGTGTGATGAATCTCCATTGTTCTGGCGTCAATGTGTGGTTCCAAAGAATCGTACGAATATGGTACTTTTGGAAGTTCATATTTTGCCATAAGAGTTCCAAGTTTTTCTTGCCATTTATGGCTTTGGTTGCAAATGCATTTTATCTGGTCTTAATGCAGACACCATGTGATAGAGAAATCATTAATTTTTTCTCTTGTTTTGGTGTTATGCATTTCATATTTTATTTCATATTCTATTGAAGATGGGCAAAGTCCTCTTTCAAAGAGTATACAGCTGGTCGGCGTTCAGATCCCAAGACAACATGGATTAAATGGTCAAGGAGTCAAGGTGGGCATCATAGATACAGGAATTGATTTTAATCATCCCGATTTACATGGTTATGGTTCTTCAGGAAGAGTTGTAGGAGGATACAATTATGTTGACACAAATGAAGAACCATTAGATACTAACGGTCATGGTACAGAAGTTGCTGGCATAATTGGTGCCAATGGAAATTTTTCTGGAATGGCTCCAAAATCTCAGTTATACTCATACAAGGTATCATCTACAGGAGAAGCTGTTTCCTCAGAATATATCATTCAGGCTATTTCTCAGGCCATAGATGACAAGATGAATGTGATAAACATAAGTCTTGGAGTAAACAGAACTAATGATGGATTAGAGAATGCCGTAGATGAGGCAGTAAAAAAAGGAATTGTGGTGGTGACTGCAGCTGGAAATAATGGTCCAGATAATGAAACAATTGGAAGTCCTGGAAGAGATGTCAATGTGATAACAGTTGGCGCATCATATAACAACATAACATCAAGTCTTGTATCAACTTTTGAGATTGAAAGTAAACAATATGACGCAATACCAATGCTTGGCGTCAGTGCTTTACAAAATCCCATTGAAGGCAAGATAATTTATGGCGGATATGGAAGATTAAAGGATCTTGAAAATATCAATGTCAGAGGAGCCATATTACTTGAGCAAAGAGGCAGCGATACAAAAGGTGAGAAAGTATTTTTTTCAGAAAAAGAGAAAAATGCTGCAGACCGTGGTGCAATTGGACTAATAGTATTCAACAATAAAAGTGGAATTTTTTTTGGTGAGATTATAGGACCTAATTCTACTAGAGATTATCAGCCAAGAATTCCAGTCATTTCAATATCAGGTGAAGATGGACTCAAATTAAAATCAACATTAAGTAATAACACAATAGGCCACTTTGACATATTTTATCACCCAGATTTTGTAGCACCATTTAGTTCACGCGGACCAGTTTCAGTTTTTTATGTAAAGCCTGATCTTGTTGCTCCAGGAGTTTTTGTAAATACTACAACGCTAGGGGGGAAATACAATATAACAAGTGGAACAAGTATAGCTGCACCACATGTTACTGGTGCTGTTGCTATATTATTACAAAAATATCCTAATTTAGATCCACTATCTATAGCATCACTCATAACAACAACAACTGATCCCGTTACAGATGCTTATGGTAGTATACTTCCAATCGAAGTTGCTGGCAGTGGAAGATTAAATGTCACCAGAGCAGAATCTGCAAATCTAATAATTATTCCCCATAGCTTAGCTTTCAATCTATCTTATGATCACCCTAATGAAACTAAGACGTTGAAGTTACGTTCAATTAATGATTCATTCATTCCAAAACTAAAAGTTCGATTTTCATCTACCGAATCAAGTCTTGCTTTCAATTATGATGTAATCAATAATACAATAACTGCTCAAATTACAGATAATACAAAAAAGATAGGCAATTACGATGGATTCATAACAGTTGATGATTCAAAAACTTTGTATCGAATTCCGGTTCTTATTCATTTAACAATGGGAACATTAAACGTAAATCAAAATAATGGACAGATAAATTTTTCAATAGATTATCCTGAAAAATGGTCATATGCGAAGATTTCTTTAATCAGATCTGATTCACATGATGTAAAAACAACCGCAATCACTCCGGACAATAATAGAACTTTAACTGTTCACAGTACAGGCGAATATTGGATCCAAGCTGACATCAAGGTAGGAAATAAAACTGATCATGCCTATCAAACATTAATGGTAAATCAGGTTACAGAAAATATTGATTTTGAAGATATTCTACACATTCACATTAAACAAGTAATGATTATTTCCTCAATTCTAATTATTACAGTCATAGTTGGGTTAGCAGTAAGACGTAGATAGAATCAGGTATGCGGTCCAGCATTTTGTATTTCGGAAGAAACATTACCGAATTTTTTGAAGTTATCTACAAACATTTGGGCTAGTTTTTTTGCAGATGTATCATAAGCATCTTTATCAGACCAAGTATTCCTTGGATTCAATACATCAGATGGAACATCTGGACATGTAGTTGGAACATCCAAATTGAAGACCGGATCGTGTCTATAATTTACCTTATCCAACTCCCCTGAGAGCGCAGCAGTAACCATACTTCTAGTATAATGAATGTTCATTCTTTTTCCAATTCCATAGGGTCCACCTGACCAACCAGTATTTATCAAATAAACTACTGTCTTGTGTTTTGTAATTTTTTCACCTAGTAATTTTGCATAAACTGATGCATGTCTGGACATGAAAGGAGCACCAAAACATTCTGAAAAGGTTGCTTTTGGTTCAGTAATTCCTCTTTCAGTACCTGCAAGTTTACTTGTATACCCAGACATAAAATGATACATGGCTCCTTCTTTTGTCAGTCTAGCTATAGGCGGCAATACACCAAATGCATCAGCAGTGAGAAATACTATGACTTGTGGATTTCCTCCAAGACTTGGTATTACTGCACCTGGGATGTAATCAAGAGGATAAGCTGCTCTGGTATTTTCCGTAATACTTCCATCATGGAAATTTGGCATCATAGTGTTTTTGTCAATCACGACATTTTCTAGAACTGCACCAGATCTTATTGCATCCCAGATTTGTGGTTCAGCTTCTTTGTTGAGATTTATACACTTTGCATAGCATCCACCTTCAAAATTAAAAACTCCTCTATCTGACCATCCATGTTCATCATCACCTATTAGATTACGATTTGAATCTGCTGATAGTGTAGTTTTTCCTGTACCTGAAAGACCAAAGAACAAAGCCGTATCACCATTCTTTCCAATGTTAGCAGAGCAATGCATTGGAAAGACATCGCGTGATGGCAAAATGTAATTCATTACTGAAAACATAGCTTTCTTTATTTCTCCAGCATATGATGTAGCTCCAATTAAAACAACTTTTTTTGTATAATTAAGAAGAATGAATGCATCATTTCTGGTACCATCTATTTCAGGCATTGCCTTGAAATCATTTAATGCGATAATTGTATACTCTGGCTTATGTGCTTCAAGCTCTGAAACAGTCGGTCTAATGAAGAGTTGTCGTATAAAAAGACTCTGCCACGGATGATCAGTTATGATTCGAATTGCCAATCTATGTTCTGGGTCTGCTCCTACAAATCCATCAAAGATGAAAATATCTTTGCCATCGATGTATTTTTTTATCTTTTCAAATATTTTATCGAATTTATCTTCTGGAAAGGGGTGATTAATTTTACCCCAATCAATAGTATTGTGGGTTTGTTCATCATCTACTATAAAACGATCATCTGGAGACCTTCCCGTATATTTGCCAGTTTTTACTGCTATAGCCCCATTTGCAGTAAGAATTCCTTCATTCCTTTCTTCAATTAAATCAATCAAGGTCTTGACTGGCAAATTTCGTTGTATCTTTGAAGGCCTAATTCCCATTTGCTCCAATTGAGATACAACATGACGCGTGATCGTAGGTTCCAAATCCTCTATCATCGGGTAAGACGATTCCTTATGAAATTCCTTATTATCTCTTCGGATCATAAATGATGAAACAAGAAACGTATTTATTGTAAAATTTAGTCAGAGTCGTGTACATGCCGATCAATAAAGAAGCTCTTGAACTTAGGAAGAAGGTAGCTGAGCATAGGCCAGCCTTTGTCAGACAAGAGAGCTGGAGATATTCAAAACTTGCAGAGACATGGAGAAAGCCCAAAGGCATGGATAATCATCAGAGAAAACAGAAGAAAGGATGGCCAGCTTTAGTACGAATAGGATATGGCGGACCAAAAATAGCAAGAGGATTACATCCTTCAGGATTTACGGATAATTTAGTTTACAACTTAAAAGACTTGGAGAGACTTGATCCAAAGAAAGATGGAGTTAGATTTGCTCATGGAGTAGGAAAAAAGAAAAGAACGGAAATAATTACAAAAGCAATAGAGAAGAACTTCAAAGTATTCAACGCGAGAGTGTCAGCGAGTGGTAGTAAATCTTAAATCAAAAAGGCGACTCGTCTCCAGAATTCTTGGAGTAGGAGCTGGCAGAGTACGATTTGATCCAGAATATCTAGATGATGTAACAGATGCAATTACTCGTGACAATATTAGAAGTCTGATAACTGCAGGAACAATCCAAATAAAATCAATTGTAGGAACTTCAAAAGGAAGAGCACATTTCAAGAAATCTCAAAGACGCAAACGTGGAACTAAACAAGGTTCCAAGAAGGGAAGAAAAGGATCAAGAGTAGGAAAGAAAGAAGTGTATGTCAAGAGAATAAGAGCAATGAGACACCAACTAAAAGTTTCAAAATCAAGAAAAGAAATAACAAATCCAAGCTATTGGAAACTTTACAAACAAGTCGGTGGAAATCAAGTAAGAAACTTGGCTCACCTTCGTAGCCTAATAGAAGAAGTTCGTACCAAGAAATAGATTCAAAATCTATAGATTTTATCTGAATCTAGAATTTTTCCGTTCTTTATTTTAATTCCTTCCTTAGATAACATATTAGTCTTAATCTTCTCACCCCAAGCATAACCTCCAATCTTACCATTAGACAAAATTACTCGATGACAGGGAACAATAACAGGAAATGGGTTTTTGTTCATCATTCTTCCAACAGATCGTTGTCCATTTTTCAGACCCACTGCTTTTGCAAGCTCAGAATAAGTTGTTACCTTTCCTTTTGGTACTTGTAAGAGTTTTTTATATACCTCATTTTCAAGATTCAAATCCTCACCATCTCCAAATCAGTTGAATTTATCATATCAACAATTTTTTGTTTGTTCTTTCCAAGTCCACTCCAGTCTACCAATGTAAATTTAGCTTCTATATTTCGCTCTACAACATGATCAAAAAGGTTTTTGTCAAGATCATCTAAAGCATGTTTTGGAATAACAGTTCCCAGTGCAAAATCACCCTTGAGTAATTCTTTATTGAATTTACTAGGATAGTGTGTACCTCCAAAACATATGGCTACATCATATTTCTTTTGTGGCTCAGACATTTCTTTTAGGACGATTTTTGCTACACTTTCACACAATTTTTTATCAGTCCATTCTTTTTCAGTTGTACCTATTTCAATGAATAAAGTAGGCTTACTCAAGGCTGTAGGTCCGTGATGAGTTGCCTCTATTGTTATATCAAATTTTGAAAAAGTATCTCTTTCTTCCCATAATCGTTTCATGTATGATTTCTGGAAATGTGGATGTGGTATTGCCACCTGCCTCGGAAATCCACCAAATATTGCATCCCCGAAATTTCCTGTACTATGGCATGTCAACGCAAGTGTGCCACTCTCAGATGCGTGTTTTGATAAAAACACATAACCGTCATAATGATATTTTTCTTCAAGCCAATCAGCAGATATTGCTGGAGTTGGTATTATTACAAGGTCAAAATTATTTCCATGATAAATCTCATCTTCTTTTTTCATTTGTTTTGAAATGAATGATGCCATGTTAGAACCCGCAGGATCAGATTGGTATGCTACGAGTAGTTGCATAAAATAAGAATTATAAGGACACTTTATTAACGTCCTCCAATGGTAAAGATAAACCCAAAACAGATGCTTAAGGACATGGTCAACACCATGAAACTTGCCAAAAAGTCAGATAAAGAAGACTACATGGAACATTTGAGATTAGTAGTTCTTGGTATGGCTACACTTGGTGCCATCGGGTTCATAATTCAATTCACATTTGCCGTTATTAATTTAGGACATAGATAGAATGGAACAAGAAACAAAATCACACTTTTTCGCAGTTAGAACCACCGGTGGTCAAGAGAAAGTTGTCATGGGGTTACTAGAAAACAGAATTAAACTAAAAAAACTCAACATACAGTCAGTTCTTCTTCTAGAGAATCTCAAAGGATATGTTGTTGTGGAGGCCATAGATGCCAATGCAGCATTTGATGCACTACAGGGAATCAGACACATTAGAGGTCAACTAAGAGGAGAATTAACATTCAAAGATATCGAAGGATATTTGGTAAAGAAATCTACAGTTTCAGAATTAGTCGTGGATCAAGTTGTTGAGATTATTGGCGGTCCCTTCAAAGGTATGAAAGCCACAGTTACAAGAGTAGATCAGGATAAAGAAGAGGCTACTGTAATTTTACTTGATGCGCCATATCAATTACCAGTTACTGTTGATGCAAATTATCTTAAACCATCAACTCATTAGCAAGGATTAAATTTACAGTTAAGAGGGAAGAAAAATATCATGGCAGATATGCAAAGTGTTTCTGCACTTGTCACAGGAGGCCAAGCTAGTGCCGGTCCTCCACTAGGTCCAACATTGGGACCATTGGGTGTTAATATTTTACAGATAGTCACGGCAATAAATGAGAAAACTAAAGATTTCGAGGGAATGAAAGTCCCAGTTACAGTCAATGTAGACAAGAAGACAAAAACATGGACAGTAGAAGTAGGAATTCCTTCTGCAGCAGCTTTAATTTTAAAAGAGGCAGGCATTCAAAAAGGTTCAGGAACTTCTGGTGCAACATGGGTTGGAGAAATATCACCTGATTCAGTTATCAAAGTTGCAAAGTTAAAAATAGATTCATCCTATGCATTAAATATCAAATCCGCTGCAAAGGAAATAATCGGAACTTGCTTGGCACTCGGAGTAAAAATAGATGGTAAAAATCCCAAAGAGGCAACAGCCGAATTAGAAGCAGGTAAGTGGGACGATAAATTCAAGTAAATTATTCGATTACAGAATAAATCGGATCTTTATCAGTTCTTTGCAATTCAACAAAAGTTTCAGTATTTAGTATTCCTTCGATCTTACCTATTTTTTCTATAGCCACAGTATGTAATTCTTCGAGGTTCTGTGCTCTCAGAGTTAACAGAATATCAAAACGTCCAGTGACTTCAGATATTGCTACTATTTCAGGAGTTTTTATCAATGCCTTATGGATCTGGTCCTTTAACTTTGGATCCCTGTTAATACCCATAGTAGCTCTTACTCCTATACCAATCAAAGACTCATCAACAACAATAGTAAATTTCTTGATTAATTTTTTCTTAACAAGTCTCTTTATTCTACTATATAGAACCGAAGTATTTACTCCAAGTTTTTTTGAGAGATTAGGAACTGACGCATTACCGTCTCGGCTAAGTTCAGTAATTATTTTCATATCTAATTCATCGAATTTGTGCAACTTTGCGACTTGTTTCTATTAGTATTTAATAAATGTAAGTTCCTTTTGCGAAATGTATTCTTATTTCAAGATAAGTTCAACAATATGAAAATTTTAGAATGTTAGCATTTCTCGAATGGTTTTGTCGCTAAAGGATTTTAAATAGGCAAATCAGGAAGATTTCGTAATGATTACAGAGTCACAGATATCTCAGATGATAACAGAGGCTAAAAAGAGTACAAAGGCAAGAAAATTCAAGCAGTCAGTAGAGCTAATCATGACTTTCAGAGATGTAGATGTGAAGAAAGGATTTGCAATAACTGAGACAGTTCAATTACCAAAAAAGATGAGTCAACCAGCTAAAATTTGCGTAATCGCTTCAGGAGATCTTGGTGTAAAAGCAAAGAGTGCTAATGCAGACATGGTAATAGATAGTGCACAGATAACACAAATGGGTACAAACAAGAGGGAATCACGCAAATTAATTAACGGTTATGACTTTTTCCTTGCAGATACTTCAGTCATGGCAAATGTCGGTAAGACATTAGGTCAATTCATGGGTCCTAGAGGCAAGATGCCTACACCACTTCCGTTCAATGCTCCAATTGATTCCATATTGGAAAGATTCAGAACTTCAATCAAAGTGAAATTGAAAAACTCTCTTTCTTTGGCATGCAAGATAGGGGATGAAACAATGTCTGATGAGGATTTACTTGCAAATGCTAATGCAGTAATTAGTACGATAGAAAAGAAATTACCAAGTGGTGATAAGAACATCAAGAGAATAATGATCAAGACAAGTATGGGAAAAATAATTAAACCAGTACAGCAACCAGGAACGAAGTAAGATGCATCAGAATAGAACAAAATATCCTCAAAAGAAAATGCAGATGTATCAGCAGCTTCAAGAATTACCAAACAAATACAAAGTTGTAGCATTAGTTAGAATGGAAAAAGTAAGATCTTCACAATTATTGCCATTAAGAAAAAAATTCAAAGGACAAGTTGAAATCGTAAGCATCAAAGACAAAGTTGCACAAAAGTCACTTTCTACACTAAAGATTCCAGGACTTGAGAAACTTGCAGAAAAATTAGTTGGACAATGTGTTTTGATGTTTACAAATATGAGTCCAATCAGACTGAATATTCTACTAGGTAAAAACAAAATAATGATGGCTGCAAGAGGTGGAGATAAAGCAAGTATAGATGTGGTAATTAAAGCAGGTAACACAGGAATTACTCCTGGACCAATTCTTACAGATTTCAAAGAGGCTGGAGTTTCAACAAAAATTGATCAAGGAACAGTTTGGATAACCAAGGATTCAGTAGCTGCAAAGAAAGGTGATACCATATCTGCAAAATTGGCTACCTTACTCAGTAAGCTTGATGTCAAGGCGGTAGAGGCAGGCATAGTATTAAACTCCGCCTTGGAGGAGAAGATAGTTTACAATCAAGAAGAATTAACAGTGGACCTAGAAAAATATAGATTGGCTTTTGCTCAGGCCCATCAAGAAGCATTAGCATTATCCATAGAAATAGGATATGTAACCAAGGAGAACGTCAACATCATACTTTCAAGAGCTGCTCAGCAGGCAAGATCACTTGCAATAGAATCAGGTTTCCTTACTGAAGACACTAAGGAATCAACGATTCAGAGAGCTCATGGACAAGCCAAATCACTATCAACAAAGCTAAAGAACTACAGCGCTCAATAACTCAAAATTATTCACGCACTTTGGGTAAATTCCAATTGTATTTCATAGCAACTAGTCTTAGCACAGTAGTAACTACAATTGATCCGATTGTTGCCACTTCAATTTGAAATTTAATAATTAAAAGAATGTAAAAAACAACAACACCTAGAAAACTTGCTGATGCATAAAGCTCTTTGACAAAAACCATAGGTATTTCTTTTACAAACATATCTCGCAGAATTCCTCCTCCCACAGCTGTAAGCATTCCTGCTATGACCATAGCAAGAAAGTTCATTCCAAATAATTGATATGCCAATGTGGCACCAATTGCAGTAAAGACTCCCAATCCAAGTGCGTCAAATTTTAAAAATAAATTCCAGTGTTTTTGCATTTTTGGATAAAGAAAGAATATGATAACACCAGTTGTTGTAGTAACAATTACATAATTTGGATCAGAAATAGAGTGAGGAGGGAAATGACCAAGGATGATATCCCGTATAGTTCCTCCTGCAACACCTGTTATTGTTGCAAGAATAATAATTCCTACAATGTCTGCCTTGTTCTCTATTGCTTTGAATGCACCGGTGACAGCAAAAGCCATAGTTCCAAACAAATCCAATATCAAGACAATAAACTGAATCGGGGATGATAAATCAGTCAAATAACAAATTAACCAAGACTATAGTAAATAATGTTTTTAAGAAATTACAAAAAGGGGATAAAAATTACAGTTTTAACCGAATAGTGCTGAAAGACCTTCCATAGCCTGTTCTTCGGTCTTTGCAGATGGTAATTCAGCTTCCTTCTTTCCTTCTGCCGCTCCACCTGATGGTGCGGCTGGTGCAGCAACTGCTACTGGGGCAGCTTTGATTGCTTCCTCAATGTTCACATCTGCTAGTGCAGCTACAAGTGCTTTTACTTGTGCCTCATTTACTTCAGCACCAGAAGCCTTTACAACATTAGCAATATTTGCTTCGTTGATTTCCTTCTTTTGTTTGTGCAAAAGCAACGCAGCGTATACGTATTCCATTGTAAACAAATTTTGCAAGAGGCATAATATAAAACTATGGAGCTTTTAAGAAAAAATAAATAAAAAATGCCTTTTCTAGTTTAAGATCTTAAGACCTCTACAGATTGAATACATGTATTTCTTCAATTCTTTATCATAAAGTGTATCCATTCTTTGTTTTAGGAGTCGCTTTGCCTGATCTCTTTCTGGACCATTAGGTAAAGAGAGAACATTGTTAATCAATTCAGGAATTGATTCTCTAACCCAACCAGAAATAATATTATGAATATTTTTGTGGATTTTGTAAACGTCATTAGTATCAACATCAAATACTCCAGTAAAATTATTGAATTCAACTCTATAGATCAAGGCAAAGATACACTCCTTAGGTTTAGGATTTTTCAGAATTTCAACGGATTGAGGACCAGCTTTTCCTTGTAACACTTTATTCTTCAAACCTACAGGATTTATTACAATTCCATTAACACCAATGTTATTGTTTTCTACTCCTGTTACAATGCCTACAATGATATCATTATACTCGCCATTGGGCTTGGATGCAAAGGCAAAGTCTCCTTCTTTCCAGCCCTTCTTTTGAAACATGAGAAACTTTTCTAATAAATCATATTTAATGTGTTGCTTCAGAATGCTTAATATCAGTCAGAAGAAAAAATTGTGAAATGGACAAAGATCAGATCCTTTCAAAGTTTTCTACGGATCCAGAAAGATACTATAAAGTTTCATTATTTGAAGATGAGGGATTTAGAAGAAAATCATGCAGCAAATGTCGAAGATATTTTTGGACTTTAGATGATAACATGAATTTGTGCCCGGATCATATAGAAAATAGTTATTCTTTCATTGGTGATCCTCCTACAAACAAGAGATTTGATTATACACAAGCATGGAAAGAAGTAGAATCTTTCTTCGTACAGAATAATCATAAATCAGTTGGAAGGTATCCAGTAGTTTGCAGATGGCGTGATGACCTTTATTTTACGATTGCATCAATTGTGGATTTTCAGAGAGTGATGGGTTCCAAAGTTGTCTTTGAATTTCCGGCCAATCCGTTAATTGTCCCTCAAACTTGTCTCAGATTCAAAGATATTGAGAATGTCGGAGTAACTGGAAGACATTTTTCTAGTTTTTGTATGATAGGACAACATAGTATACCAAATTCCCAAGGATATTGGAAGGATAGATGTGTAGAACTTGATTTTAAACTTCTTACAGATAGATTAGGAATTAACAAAAAGGAAATAGTATTTGTTGAAGATGTGTGGGCAGGAGGAGGATCTTTTGGTTCGTCACTTGAATATTTTGTAAGAGGTTTAGAACTTGGTAATGCAGTATTTACGGAATTCCAAGGAGATTTGAATAACTATTCTGTTTTAGATCAAAAGATTATCGACATGGGCGCAGGCCTTGAAAGATTCGCATGGATAACAATGGGAACTCCAACTGCATATGATTGCTGTTTTGGACCCATAACAAACCACATGATACAAAAAATAGGTATTGATATAGATTCAAGCATAATTTCAAAATATTTTATGGCAGTTGCAAAAGCTCTATCTGAATCAGAAGATATCTCAATAGTCAGAAAAACCGCTGCAAGAATTGCTGGTTTAGACGAAACAAAACAGAATAAGATAATTTCACCACTTGAAGGCATATACATGATAGCGGATCATTTGAGAACCCTCATTTTTGCAATTTCTGATGGCGCATTGCCAAGTAATGTTGGAGGAGGTTATAACTTGAGAATGATTCTAAGGAGAACACTGGCTACGATTGATAGATTTGGCTGGAATTTTGATCTCAATGACTTGATTGATCTTCACATAGATTATCTAAAATCAACTTACCCAGAGCTTGAACAAACTCGTAATGATGTTAAAACAATAATCGAGGTAGAAAAGAGTCGTTACAACGAATCTAGAGTCAGAATGAAAAACATGGCAATCACTCTCAAGACACAGAATAAGAAATTAACAGTAGATGATCTCATTCGCTTGTACGAGTCAGATGGTATAACACCAGATTTCCTCAAAGAATCTCAGATAATACCAGAAATTCCTTCAACGTTCTATGAAAGATTAACAGATTTGCACCAATCTGAGAAAACTGAAAAAAAACAAGAACTGAATTTGGAGGGAATACCCGATACAGAATTGCTATATTACAAAGATGATCCTCATGAATTTGAAGCCAAAGTTCTTCGAGTGATCAATAATAAATTTGTCATACTAGATAAAACGTCATTTTATGCAAGAGGAGGCGGTCAAGAGCCAGATCATGGAATAATTTCTGAATTTGATGTGATAGACGTCACAAAACATGGTAATGTCGTATTACATGAGATTAAAGATTCTACACCAAAAGAAGGCATAATTGTAAAATGTAAAATTGATTCTACAAGAAGATTTGGAATAACACGTAATCATACAAGTACTCACGTACTAAACGCGTCTTCAAGAAACATATTAGGCTCATGGATCTGGCAGCATTCTGCATTCAAGGATGTAGATTATGCAAGATTGGACATTACTCACCATTCAAATCTCACAGAAGAAGAAATAATGAAGATAGAGGATCTTGCAAACATCACTATAAGAAAAAATATTCCGATATTAATCAATCAGTTTGAAAGAGGTAAAGCTGAACAAGAGTATGGCTTTAGAATTTATCAGGGAGGAGTAGTTCCAGTAAAACTAGTACGAATTGTCAACATAGAAGGATTCGATGTGGAAGCTTGTGGTGGAACTCACGTTCAAAAGACGGGTGAATTAGGATTAATAAAAATTACAAAAGCTGAGAGAATCCAAGACGGGGTTGTAAGACTAGAATTTGTTTCTGGTGAGGCCGCAGTAAAGTATACTCAAAATCAAGATAGAAAGATTTCACATATAGTAAAATCACTTGGTTCAAGCAAAGAAAAGATGTTAGAATCGTTTGAACATGTGATGAATGATTCTAATGATGCAAAAAGAAAATTAAAGCAATTAATGAAAAGAACTTCAGAGTCATCTGCAAAAGAGGCAATTACTCAGGCAAAGAATATCGGACAGGTGAAACTTTACAGTACAGTTGAGGAAGAACTTGATGAAGAATTTCACATATCCACAGGAGAGATGGCAACCAAGATTGAAAAATCGTTGATCTACTGCGCATTAATAATAAAAAATGAAACAATCAAGATAATTGCGTTTTGTGGTTCTGAAGCCATTTCGACCAAGAAAGCAGGAGATCTAGTAAAGGATGTATCCAAAGTACTTGGCGGTTCTGGCGGTGGAAGAGACACATTTGGTCAGGGCGGAGGAAAAGATCTATCAAAAATAAAAGATGCCCTCCTGACCATAGAGAAATCAGTTATTGGAGAGAGATAGTAAAATGGACTGGGCTTCACTTGAAGAAAAATGGAGACACATATGGGAAACTGAGAAATATTTTGAGACTGATCCTAATAATGAAAAAAAATTCTTTGTGACTGTAGCTTATCCATATCCCAATTCTCCGCAACATGTTGGACATGGAAGAACATACACGTTGGCAGATGTTCATGCAAGATTTATGCGCATGATGGGTTACAATGTATTATTTCCAATGGGGTTTCACTATACAGGAACTCCCATCCTTGGCATGGCCAGAAGAGTTCAAGACAATGACATAAAATTATTAGAAACATTTCGCAATATATACAAGGTTCCAGATGAGAAGATAAGAGAATTTTCAGAGCCGATAAAAATTGCAGATTATTTCCACCAAGAAATAAAGGCAGGAATGAAAGAGATGGGTTATTCAATAGATTGGAGAAGAGAATTTACTACAGTAGATCCTGTGTATAGCAAATTTATTGAGTGGCAGTTTAGAAAATTAAAAGAGAAGAATCTGATAATTCAGGGCACCCACCCTGTAGGATGGTGTCCAAAGGATCAGAATCCTGTCTCTCAACATGATACTCAGGGAGATGTAGAGCCAAGTTTTACAGAATACACAATTATCAAATTCAAGTATGAGAAGTATATCATTCCCACTGCAACATTACGACCTGAGACTATTTTTGGGGTAACAAACATTTGGATAAATCCAGAATTTGTTTATGAAATCATACAAGTAAATGATGAAGAATGGATAGTAACAAGCGAGTGTGCAAGAAAGTTAGAATTTCACAATAAAACAATAACAAGATTAGATAAAATATCAGGCAAAGAACTAATAGGTAAAAAAGTTCAGGTTCCTGAAAGAAATGATCAAGTTCTAATTCTACCTGCAAGTTTTGTCAAAAGCGAGAATGGTACAGGCATAGTAATGTCAGTTCCAGCACATGCTCCTTTTGATTATCAAGCTTTAGAAGATTTGAAAAAAGAATTTACAAAATATCCTAATCTTTCTGAGATTCAGAATATTAAAGCCATATCAATAATTGCAACAGAAGGCTATGGAGAAATTCCTGCTCAAGATGTAATAATCAGACTTCAAATTGAAAATCAGAACAATCCCAAGTTAGAAGAAGCGACCAAGGAAATATACTCAAAGGAATTTTACAGTGGCAGATTAAAACAAAATACTGGAAAATTTGTAAACAAGACAGTATCAGAGGCAAAAGATGAAGTAAAAAAATGGATGCTACAAACTGGAAATGCTGATATTCTGTACGAACTAAATGAGACACCTATAAGATGTAGGTGTGGTGCAGAATGCGTAGTAAAAATACTCAACAATCAATGGTTTCTTAACTATTCAGATCCAGAATGGAAAACAAAAGTTCATTCATGGATAAATGAGATGAAAATTCTTCCAGAAGAAATTAGAAATGAATTCAATAATGTGGTAGATTGGCTCCGAGAGAGAGCATGTGCAAGACAACACGGATTAGGAACAAAATTACCATGGGATAAGAACTGGATAATAGAGAGTCTATCAGATTCAGTAATTTACATGGCATATTATACAATAGCAAAATATGTTAACAGTAAAGAAATTACATCAGAAAATACATCTGATATTTTTTTTGATTATGTATTTTTGAACAAAGGAAGTTCGGAAACGGTCTCGTCTCAATGTAAAATAACATCAAATCTACTGGAGAAGATAAAAAATGAATTCCAGTATTTTTATCCAGTTAATGCAAGACATTCAGGCAGAGATCTAGTACCCAATCATCTAACATTTTTTATTTTCAACCACATAGCAATATTTCCCAAGAAATACTGGCCTGAAGAAATTGTGGTCAATGGTTCAGTTTTAATGGATGGAAAAAAGATGTCAAAGTCTGAAGGAAATATAATTCCCCTTAGAGATGCCATAAGAATTCATGGGGCTGATTCTATAAGACTCGCAATTTTAATTTCAGCGGAGCTATTACAAGATGCAGATTTCAACCAAGAGGCAGTCAAGGGAATAAAGAACAAGTTAGAAAGCATGTTAGACGAATGCTCAAAATACAAATCTGCTCACAATATCAAACTTGAACAGGAGGATAGATGGATAAAAAGTAAGATTGAACAATTGACTTTCATGACAACTTCGTCAATACAAAAAATGAGATTAAGAGAAGCACTACATTTCATACTCTACGAATTTGAGTCAGATCTTCAGTGGTATATGAAACGAGTTATCGCAAAGAAACGTGAAGATTTCTCAGGAATATTGCATGAAATATTTTCTACGAGAGTAACAATGATGTCACCTTTTGCGCCATATGTATCAGAAGAGATGTGGTACAGATTAGGAAATCCAGGTATTGTATCAAAGTCTTCTTGGCCTACATATCATGCTGGCAATATTGATTTTGGTTCAATTCAATCTGAAAATCTATTAAAAAATACGATGGATGATATCAAAAATATAATCAAGGTCACAAAGATCATTCCTAAAAAAATAACAATTTACACACCAGCACCATGGAAAGTAAAAGCTTATCAGAAAATTTTAGCTAAAGTTGTTGAAGGTGAGGTAAACATAGGCACTTTAATAAAATCACTCATTGCAGACAAGGAAACAGAGGAAATAAAGAAGGATCCTGATTTTGTTAAAAAAACAGTTAATGATATTTTATCAGAATCACAGGAAGAGAGAGAGACAAAAAATAGAAGTGGTTTAATCGATGAGAAGAAAATTCTTTTTGAGTTAGATTCACTTGTACAAGCAGAATTTGGAATTATGTCTCAAGTATTTGCAGAATCAGATCAAGATAAATATGATCCGAAAAATAAATCAAGAACAGCTAGACCATACAAACCAGCCATCTTAATAGAATAATAATTGCCGCATGTTTTTATTAGGTAATTTATGGTATAAGATCGCTTGAAGATTGCCGTAGTTGGAGTAGGAGTTGCAGGAGCATATCTCCTTGCAAGATTGAAGAATCAACATGAAGTAGTAGGTTTTGAAAGATCTACACAAGAAAATCATGATTCCATATGTGCGTGGGGCACATCAAAAGCACCAATGCAAGAATTTTCTAAAAAAGTTGGACTTGATTTTAATGATTATCTAATTCATGATGGAAAACAGATGTATGTTGACATGGGTTTAGAAAGATTCCAAATTAAGCTCAAAGGACTTTGTACGTACAACAAGATTGGATTGATAAAAGACATGGCAAAAGGATGTAAGATACATTACGGAGCTGCCCCAAAATTACAGGATTTAGAACCTGAATTTGATATGATTGTTGATTCCACAGGTTTTCATCGATCATACTTACCAAGACTTGAAAAAGATTTCCATCTGCCAACTTTTCAATACAAAGTACAATACGAAGACAAGGTACCATTTGATGATTTTTATCTCAAACCATTTTCTTCCATCAGCGGATATTTTTGGTATTTCCCACTAGGTGATAAACTTGCACATATTGGCGCTGGAGATAAAAATAGAAATCACATTGTAGAAACTAATGCATTCTTAAAAAAATATGGAGGTAAAGTTCTAAAGACAGTTGGAAGACCGATACGTCTTGCTACCCCTAATCTTTGTGAACCATTCTATCATGGAAAGGTGGTTGGAGTTGGAGAATCAATAGGAACGGTTTACCCACTACTTGGTGAGGGAATAATTCCAAGTATGACTTGTGGCGATATTTTTGTTGAAACATTAGGAAATAATGAAAGATATAGGCAGATGGTACTTGAAAAATTTGCAATTTATTCAAAGGTATTAGCTTTTGTAAGAAACAAAATGGAAAGCAAGTTTGGAATAATGAAGAATTTTGTTGATATGTTATCCATCTATAGATATATGAAGAAAAACGAGAGCAGATTTGGAATGGAGATCAAGATGACAGATATGATGAAAGTGGCAAGGGCATAGAATCACATACTTACATAACCAAAATTTTCTCTTGTTGTTCTATTTGAATTCATAGTATAATCATAGATCGTTTTCGAATATTCAAGTAAAACTTCTTTCATTTCATCATGAGATTTTGCAAAATAAAATCCTGGACAATCCCCAGTAAATTGAAATGTAGCATGTACTCTGGCTCTTCCTTTTTCATTTTCAAGCCATGATGAGAACGGGTAAAGATAACACACTCCTGGTCTAGACGGATGGAGTCCACAGTAGCCTTTTTCATCAAGAAATCTACATCGGATATAAGTTCCATCTTCTGACTCTTTTTCATCTTCCTTACGTTTTAGATTTATCATAGTCATTACCACTGAATTTCCTTCAGGTCCCTTTTCTTCCCAAGTAGTGATATTGGTCTCTTTTTTTATAAAATCAGAGACTTTGTTGTATTTTAGATTCTTGCTTATTGTTATTAGATCATTACTTGTTAGTGGAAGTCTTCCTTGTCTGTTACAGCAATTATGACAGTCGGGCCAGAAGCATTTCCACAATACATAGCCATTTTCATCCCTAAGATATGGAATATGAAAAACTACATCATTTACTTTAACCTGAAAGTCAGCAACATCTGTTTTTCTACCCAGAATAAAATCTAGAATGATAGGCTCAATTTTCCAGTTTTTTGATAATAGATCTAACGCTTCTTCTATTTTTGATACCATCAACTAATAAATGGAGATCAGAACTTTTTGAACGTTATCAATGTTAGAAGAGAAGGGAAAGTATGCATCTGCTACTCAAAATCGAAGATTTGTCTGGGAAAAAGTCATGTGGCCATTAATTTTGGAAGTAAATACGATTAGCTTTACCACTCTGCAATACAAGAAAAAACGTGATCAAATATGTAAGGAATTGAACATTCCATCATCTCGAATTGCGGGAGGTTTTGTCTCACTTTTGTTAAAAGGAATTTTATACAAAGAAAACAAGATCTACTCCATTCATTATAGATTAATTCCTTACATGAGACTTGGAGCAAATTGTGATTATGCTACTGCAGTTCGTGAGGCAAGTACAAAATAATATATTCTCAAGAAATACCAGTCGTCTCGGTAGCCCGATAGTCTAGCGGCCAAACAATTTTGGGTTAGGGATCTCAGGCTCTGGATCTTACGAGAGGACACCTGGGGACGGCAGTTCGAATCTGCCTCGGGCTATCTATTATTTTTAAAAAATGACTTCTATCTAGAAGCCATTGCAATTCTTTCTAATTCATTCTTCTTCTTAACAGAAGGAGCATTCATGTCATTTGCAGCAGCAAGTATCAGATGTTCTGCAAGATTTTCCTCTACTGCTTTTGGATTAGAAAATGATGCATCTCTAACACCTTCTGCTATGAATCTTAATGCCAGATCAACTCTTCTTAGTGGAGCAACGTCTACTGAAACGTGATAAACAGTTCCACCATAAACTATTCTAGTTGTATCTTCATTAGGAGCAGAATGTTCTACTGCTCTAATCAAAACTTCAACTGGATTTTTTCCAGTTTTAAGATGTATAATTTCAAATGCTGCTTTTACTGTATTGATTGCACGAACTTTCTTTCCACCCATCCTACCAGTGTTTTTTGCATATTTCTTTCCAAAGTGAGATAGTTTGTTGATTAGTCGTTCAGTAATATTGACTTCAGATTTATTGAATCGTTTAAGTGCTGATCTACCAAAAGACAGAGGCATTATTCCTTGTTTAAGAGATATTACATTTTTTAGACCTGGATCTTTAATATCAATATTAGAGATATCCCATTTTCTAAAAAGTAAAAGATTCTGTGTTTCTGTCATTTTCTATCTCCTAGGTTTCTCTTTCTTTCCGTAAACAAGTTCTTTAAGTGAAGTTCCATTTACCTTGAAGACTTTCCATCTTACACCTGGAATATCACCAAGTGCTCCTCCCATGGATGCACCCATACCTTCCACGTGTACCTCGTCATGTTCATCAACAAAATTAAGTGCACCGTCTCTTGGAAGGAAGGCAGTAACTGTTTTACCATTTTTTATGAGTTGAACTCTAACACATTTTCTTACTGCAGAGTTGGGCTGCTTTGCTTCTATTCCAACTTTTTCTAAAACTATACCACGAGCTTGTGGTGCACCTCCAAGTGGACTAGCCTTTTTGTCAAGACCTAGTTCTCTTCTCTTGTAAGTACCTATAGACCATTTTTGGCGCTTTCTTTTATCCTTTAGAACTCTTCCTGCAAATAGACCTAGTGGTGATTTTGCCATACCATTTACTCCATTATTTTCTCCGGACTTTGAATAAGAACACTAGAAATTTGAAAGTATCTCTTGGCTAATAGTCTTGCTTTTTCTGCATTGCGACCTTCTCTACCAACTACAATTCCTTTCTTCTTTGCATCAACTAGAACAATTGCTTGAAGCGAACCGTCTAATCTCTTGTTTATTTTTACTTCAGAAACTAACTTTGGGTTTAGCATGTTCTTAAGAAATTCAGATGGTTCTTCAGAGTATTCTACAAGTTCAACATTTCTTTTTACTACATTTTGTAAATTCTTTATTGTAGAACCACCTTTACCAATAGCTAATCCCATCTTACCTGGATTTACTACAAATATGACGCGGTCCTGTTTTTCATCTTCGATACAATCTCTTGCCGTAGCTCCAGTCACATTCTGAAAAAGTGACATTAATTTTATTTGATCTGTTGTTAGTTTGATTGTTTCCGTCATGCCTTTTTTAAACTCGATCTCTTTGTGGGACATTTAAATCTTGATAGAAAACATGTGAGGAAAATGACATTGGATTATTTCGTCTCTATTTCAAGTTCTTTTGTGATTGCTTTTAGATTAGTATCGCTCAGAGTCTTAAGCGATAGTGCAGAAATTCTGAATTGTGTTCCACACAGTCTACCAAGTTCAACTGAGGAACCATTATAATTCAAAGTTGGAACCTTTGAACTTTTAGCTGCTTCTCGTATTTTTTCAAGTGTTTCTTCTGAAACTGAATGCGATAAGACAATTAGCTTTGAATTTTTAATTGTGCTAATTGCTTCTTTAGTACCAAAGGAGCATTTGCCATCCTCAATTGCATCTTTGATTAATTTTTCTAATAGTTTAACCATCTTCTACTACCTTCATGTATAGATCAACTGTTCCTGTACCTATTGGAATATTTGCGCCCACTATAACATTTTCTGTTACTCCTTTAAGCTCTTCAACTTCTCCCGCTAGTGCAGCTTCTGCAATTGTTGGAACGGTAATTTCAAATGCGGCTCTTGCAAGTACACTTGTCTTTGTTCCAGCGATTCCATGTCTTCCAATTTGTTGCAGATATCCTCTAGAACACATCAAATCGGAAACTAACATGAGATATCTCACGTCAACTTCTAAACCTTGATCAGATAGTGTGGAATTTAATTCATTTATCAATGAATTTCGTGCAGCCTCTATGCCCAAGCTACCTGCTATTTCAAAGATATTGTTAGTTCTGATATTTTTCTTATCTATGCCGTCTATTTCCCATACCTTTGCAATGTTTGAGCCAGAAGTTTGTATAACCCATTCTTCTCCTTGTTGTACGATTGTTACTCGTTCTACATCAGTAACACCTTTAACAGTAGTTGAGAGTATTTTGTTTCTCATTGCAAGAACAGTTTGAGTATCAGATTCTTCTGGTAATGTCAAGGTAATAGAATTTCCACTTGGTTCAATTTCGAATTTTTTCTTGGAAGATTGTAATGCATCCACTACATTCTCAATTGTACATGCTCTATCTCTTAGCTTATCTTGATTAAGATTGAGTTTAATTTTTGTAGAATAATCGGTTTCAGTACTGGATATCAACGCACTAATTTTTGTGTGTAATATTTCTCTGGCTACTTTAATTGCTTTTTCTTTTGATTTTTTGTAATTTTCTTCCAAATAGATATCCATCGTTGGTGTTACTGGTTTCTTTCTTGCATCTACAAGTTCAATTAATCTTGGAAGTCCCAGAGTTACGTTTCTTTCTCTGATACCTGCAAAGTGGAATGTTCTAAGCGTCATCTGAGTACCTGGTTCGCCTATTGATTGGGCTGTAACTACACCTACTGCTTGACCAGGTTCAACCTTTGCATTATCATAAAGTTCTAATGCTTTTTTACAGACTTTATCAACACCATCTCTGCTAAGTTTTGATTCTAGTAAAGCTTCAAGCACAGTTTTTGATAAACGTGGATTGAATGTCTTTACATATTTTTTCACAAGTTCTGAAATTTCTTCCTTAGTGGCTTTCTTTCCTGAATCAATGATACTTTCAGATTCTACCAGTCTAGCAATTCTAAATGCCTCACCATGATCACTTTTTGCTACATCTATTCCATCTTCACCATAAAGGAATTGTATTATATGACCATGAGGATCTCGAACTGTTCCATCATATTCTAGTTTGAGATGTTCAAGTGCATTGATGAGTCTTCTTTGCATGTAACCACTTTGCTGTGTTCTAACTGCAGTATCGACAAGACCTTCTCTACCTCCCATAGCATGGAAGAAAAATTCCAGAGTGGACAATCCTTCTCTATAATTAGATTTTACAAATCCTTTACCGTCAGGATTTGCATCATGTTCTTTGAAGTGTGGTAATGCTCTGTTACTATAACCTTTGAGAATTCTTCTACCTCTAATAGATTGTTGACCTAATGCACCTGCCATCTGACCAATGTTTAATGAAGAACCTCTAGCACCTGTTGTTGCCATTATTCTTCCTGCATTAGTCTCATCAAAAGATTTGTCTGCAGAGTTTCCAGCTTTATCTCTTGCTTTTGAAAGTTCGTTTACGATTTGAGCCTCTAATGCTTCTTCAGCGGAAAGACCCCTACTGAGTTGTAGAGTACCTTTCTTTGCTTGAGATATGAAATCATATACTTTATCATATGACTCTTGAATATTTTCAAGAATTCCATCTTTTGTCTTTGTTGCAAGTTCAAGATCAGCATAACCATAACTGAATCCATATCCAGTGATGAATTGTTTTAACATTATCAAGATAGAGTTGAGGAAGTTCTTTGCCTCTTCATATCCATAATCTTTTGTAATTCTATGTAGAACACTATCAGGTTCTTCTGCACCAATTGATGCTTTGTCAATTACACCGCTTACCAGTTGACCATTTTTAATTACAACATCTTTTACAGGACCCTTTGTTCCTTTAGACCATTTTGAAGTTATAACATAATTGAAGTCTTTGGGTAAGAAAAGCGAGAAGAGTTGTTTACCGCTATAAAGTGAACCGCCTTTTGCTTTAACTGCTGGATCTGGGAATGTTCCAGTGTAACCACCCAACATTGCAAGATTTGCAAATTCTTGTGGTGTTAAAGTAGTATCATCTTTTGTAAGCAGATATGCACCAGTAATGAAGTCACGTAATGCACCGATTATAGGACCACCGTATCTTGGAGAAATTAATTGGTCTTGTACACGCATTAAGAGTATAGCTTCTGCTCTTGCTTCTTCACTCTGAGGCACATGAAGATTCATCTCATCTCCATCAAAGTCAGCATTGTAAGGAGGACAGACTGATGGATGTAGTCTAAAGGTCTTACCAGGCAATACTCTAACATAATGACCCATAATTGACATTTGGTGCAATGATGGTTGCCTGTTAAACATTACAATATCACCATCAGATAGGTGTCTTTCTACAAGATATCCGATTTCAATATTATTTGCAATTGTTTCTCTATCTTCAACAAAATCAAGTCTGATTTTTACTCCATCAGGTCTTACAATATAGTTAGCTCCTGGAAACTTGCTTGGTCCGTTTATGACAAGTTTTTTCAGTCTTTCAATGTTCCATTCAGTAACAACTTCTGGAATTGTTAGTTTAGTTGCAACTGCTTCTGGAACTCCCACTTCAGAGATTTCCAAGTTTGGATCAGGTGAGATAACAGTTCTACTTGAAAAGTCAACTCTTTTTCCGGATAACGAACCTCTGAATCTTCCCTCTTTTCCTTTTAATCTTTGAGTGAGAGTTTTAAGAGGTCTTCCTGATCTATGATGAGCTTGTGGAATTCCGGATACTTCATTATCAAAGTAAGTTGTAACATGATATTGTAAAAGATCAACCAAGTCTTGTACGATAAGTGGAGGTGTTCCAGCTTCTTTACTCTCTTTGAGTCTCTGATTAACTCTAATGATATCTACAAGTTTGTGAGTTAGATCATCTTCAGATCTAATTCCTGTTTCCAGAATAATTGATGGTCTTACTGTAACTGGAGGAACTGGAAGAACTTGTAAAATAAACCACTCTGGTCTTGCAGTAGTGGGATCATATCCCAACAATTTGAGATCCTCATCAATCATGTGAGAGAATCTTTCTCTGATTGTAATTGGAAGTAATCTGTTCTCGCCAAGCTCAGTTCGTTCTATGAAGATAGTTGGTTTTGTAAATATCATTTCATACTGTGATTTACCACAATGAGGACATGTCTTTTCTTTCTTGGCTCTTTCAATTATTTCAGTCGGAATATGTTTAATTGAGATTACAGTATAAGCTGCTTCTTTTTTCATAATTTGATGATATTCTTCTAATTCTTCTTGTGGAAGTTTTAATCTAGCACATGATCTACATGTTGTAATTAAAAGCTTGTAGATGTTGTCTATAAATGCAATGTGTAAAACAGGTTCTGCAAGTTCAATGTGACCAAAGTGACCTGGACATCTTGCAGCTGTATTACCACAAGTAAGACATTTCTGTCCTGGCTCAAGTGTACCTAGTCTTCCATCCATTAATCCTCCCTGAACTGACATTCCATCTTCATCATAAGTCTCAGGTGCAGTAATTTCTGCAACAGAGTATTTTCGAATTTCTGTTGGAGACCATACTGAGAATTTTATTCCGTCAATTACTTTGATTGTCTCAAGTGCCATTATACTCTCTCCTTTATCAAAAGTCGTGGTGCTACATCAAGACTCATCATTTCTTGTAAAAGTAGTTTAAACGCATATGCTACAGAGATAGATGTAACTTTTCCTTTATCTCCACAGACTCTACATACGAATCTTCTTTGTTTAATATCATAATAGGATACCAATCCACATCTTTCACAAATATAGATATCCGCTTTATCAGATTCATCAAGTAATCTATCTTTTAGCATCATAGATGCACCATATGCAATAAGACAGTCTCGCTCCATTTCACCAAATCTCAAACCACCACCTCTTGCACGTCCTTCTGTTGGTTGTTTTGTTAACATTTGCACTTGACCTCTTGCTCTTGCATGAATCTTGTCTGCAACCATGTGGTGTAGTTTTTGATAATATACAACTCCAATGAAAACATCTACCGCAAATGGCTTTCCTGTCCTTCCATCATACATTACTTCTTTTCCAGAATACTTGAATCCATTTTGTTCTAAAACTCCTTTTACATCTTCAAGTTTTTCTCCAACAAAAGCAGAACCATCCATCTTACTACCACGTAATGCTGCAGCTTTTCCCGTTACAGATTCTAGGAACATTCCAACTGTCATTCTAGATGGGAAAGCATGTGGATTAATCATAACATCTGGAACAACTCCGTCTGCAGTGTATGGAAGATCTTCGTGATTGACAAGTAATCCAACAACTCCCTTTTGACCATGTCTTGAAGCAAATTTGTCACCGATTTCTGGAATTCGGAGATCTCTTACTCTAATCTTATACATTCTTCCCCCATCATGTGATTGAGTCATGACAACAGTGTCAACTACTCCATTTTCAGATGGTCTTACTCCAATTGATGTATCTCTTCTATATGGTCCCTTAACCTCAAATTCTCTATATTCTTCCATGAATCTTGGAGGACTTGTTTTGCCAATTAGTATATCTCCACCTTGAACTGTTGATTCGGTTGCAATTACACCATCTTCTTCTAATAATCTATATGCCTTGTCTCCTCTAAATCCACGAATATTTCCTTCTGCAGTTGGAATCTCGAAATTATCCCTCATGCCACCAGGATATTGTTTTGCTTCAGCTTCATAGATTCTGTAGAAGAATGTTCTACCAAGTCCTCTATCAATTGAAGATTTACTCAAGACAATAGCATCTTCAATGTTATAACCATCAAATGGTAGTACTGCAACAACACAATTTTGACCAGCAGGTCTATCCTCAAGTCCTAGAAGACCCATGGCTTTTGTGTTAACGATTGGAGTTTGTGGATAAAGCATAAGGTGTTGTCGAACATAGGTACTTGCATTCATTAGAGGAGTTGAGAAACCAAGACTTTGTTTTGCCATTGCGGATTCGTATGTATTTCTTGGAGATTGATTATGTTCAGGATATGGAATTATTGATGCACCTGCACCCAAAATTGCTGATGGGAATACTTCCATGTGAGTGTGCTTCTTGATGTCAGTTTCATCAATTGCAATGTAAGAGTTTTCTTCTTCATTAGCATCTACTAATTCAATTATTCCCATATGCAGTAAATCTGTCCATGAAAGGAATTTCTTACTAACTTTATCGATTAATTCTTGTGTTAAGAGAACTTTATTATCTTTAATTACAATTAGAGGACGAAGCACTCTTCCAGCATTACAGTTAACATAGAGTCTTTTAGTTGATCCTTCAAAACTAGATTGATACAAGAAAATTCCAACGTGTGGATGAATCTTGAAATTTCTCCTGAGATCTCGTAATGAATCAACAAGTTTCTGTCCATCTTTAAAGTATCCAATTAATCTCCCATCAACAAAAACTCTAGTTCCTTCTTTTTTCAATTCATCTTTTGCATCAGAGACATATGTTACACCTAAGTCGTAGAGTTTCTCAATTATATCCTCAGATGGAACATTAACAGAAATTATTGCAGATAAAGCCAAGTTCTTTACTAGTCCACAGTTTGAACCCTCAGGAGTTTCACTTGGACATATTCTACCAAAGTGTGTAGCATGAAGATCTCTTGCTTCAAAGTTAGGCTGACTTCTACTCAAAGGTGATTGAATTCTTCTAAGATGACTAATAGTTGATAGATAGTTAGTTCTATCAAGAAGTTGAGTTACACCAACTCTACCTCTTCCCCAATTTCCAGTTGCAATTGCATTATTCATTTTATCAGTAACAATTCCAGGTCTAACAGCAGCTGCTACTGCATTGATACCTCTTTTCTGACCGGACCTTTCTAGTTGATATTTCATATCACGGACTAAGTTTCTAAATGCTGTTCTGAAAAGATCAGCAAGCATTTGACCAGCAAATTTTATCACTTTATTCCCATAATGATCTTTATCATCAGGAGAAATCCATCCCAACTTCAATTCAATTAATTTGCAAGTAGCTTCACCAAGAAAGAGTGCTTTTTCTTTTCTATTATCAGGATGTTTACCAAGATGTGGAAGAAGACCCCAATCAAGTAATGTCTCAGCTCTCTTGATCTGGAACTCTTCGAGCATACCAGGTGCAATTCTCTTACTAATGTAGACAATAGCATCTTTTGCAGTTGGCACATCGCCTGATTTTTCAAACGAGCCCTCAAGCTCATCTTGAATGTCATCTACTAGAGATACAGAAGCAGCAATTTCCCTATCAGATTCAAGACCTAATGCTCGCATTAAAGTAACTACAGGAATATCAACAGGGGAACCTGGAATCTTTGCAACAATAAGACCATCATTTTTCATTATCAATTCCAATTTTGCGCGATAGCCAACTATAGAAGAATAGACCTTAGCTTTGAAAACAGTATTACCACCAACAGTTTCCTTGTCTACAATAATTTTATTGTAAGAAAGATCTTCGAGTCCTACTATAACTCTCTCTGAACCATTTATGATAAAGTAACCACCAGGATCATTTGGATCTTCACCATGTTCTACAAGTTTTTGTTCAGAAAGACTATGCAATATACACGCATTAGATCTTACCATCACGGGCATGTCTCCGATGTGAATATATCTCGATTCAAGAATTTTTCCATCTTCTACAACACTTGCTTCAAGCATTATAGGCGAAGCATATGTAACATTTCTTAATCGTGCTTCCATTGGTGCAATATGAGTTATCGATCCATCCAATTCCATCATACGTGGTTGTTGAAGTTTTACTTTGCCAAGCTGAATTTTATACGGATATTCGGCACTTTCAATTTCAATATGTCCGACTTCATCTATAATACTTTGAAGTCCCCTTTCAAGAAATTCATCATATGAGTTAAGATGTTGTCTTGCAATTCCTTCTCTCTTTAGAATATCTTGAACAATAGGCCAGCGTTTATTTGAAATATTTACCATTATTCTTCCACCACGTACCTATAGTAGAGACTCTCACCAGCAGTAGGACTCTTTCTTGTAATTTTTATCATATCACCTGGCTTTACTCCTAAACCTCGGATAGCTGGATCACTTACAAAGATTAGCGGCATTTCAGTGGGCTTGGTATGATATTTTTCAAGAACTTTCATTGCTTCATCTTTATTGATTATCTCATGTTTTGGGACATAGATATGATCTGGAATGAGTATTTTCTCTTTTTTACTTATCATGTCTAAAATCTCCTTTCAACATTAGCTGTAAACGCATAACTAATCCACAAACTAAGGTGAATCCACCGAGAGGTTAATATATATCTAATCTGAAACGTGTCAAATTTAGTACCATTTGTCAATAATTTTTTCCGCAACTTTAAATAGCAAAAAAAATCATGCCTAACTAGGATGAGCACTCGCTTTAAAGGATTTGCGCTATTTGCGATTTTGCTTTGCGCTATAGGAGTAATGCCCGTTTTTGCTTCTCCATATGCAGTTCAGAATCCATTAGGTACAAATTCTACAAATGCAACATTATCTGGAAATCTGGTAAGTCCTACACCAACAGGTGCAATCAGTGTAACAACAGACAAGGCTTCATACAATGATGGTGATACAATTACAATATCAGGAAGTACAATGAATTACATTTCTGGTCAACCAGTCACTATGGAGATCTTTAACCCAATAGGAAACATTGTAAAATTGGCTCAAATAGATTTGGGTTCTGATAGAACTTATTCAACATCGTTTAAAGCTACAGGCCCTCTCTGGTCAGCAGCAGGTGCATACAAGGTGACAGTACAGTTCGGCAGTAATGTCAACACAGCCCAAACAACCTTCCAATTTGCAGGTTCTACTGGAACTCCGACACAGGCGGGAAACACTATGCCAGTTGATGGAACGTCACTTTCCGTACAATACAGCATAACCAATGGTAAAGTCACGGACATAAAGGCTGACGTACAATCAAAGTCGCTTATTGTATCAATACAAACCACTGGAGATGGAGTATTAACTATAACACTCCCAAGAGGACTCATTGATTCACAAACAAGTGGTGGTCAAGATGACAAATGGGTTGTATTAAACGACGGCCAAGAAGCTGATTTCCAAGAGACGAGCACGACAACAACCGCTAGAACTCTATCAATTCCATTTGTAAATGGAACTCAAGAAATAGAGATAATCGGTACACAGATAATTCCAGAGTTTGGACCAATCGCAGCTCTAGTATTTGCAATTGCAATCATATCAATAATTGCAGTTTCAGCAAAGACTGGACTAAGATTTATGCCAAAATACTAGAACTCTCTACTTTTTCATTTTTTAAGAAAATTTTCCCTAATGGGAACATTAACAAAATTTAACAAATCAAATTGTAAAAAGTAGCGAATGAAGTCAATCATTAAACAAATTCTAAAATATATTAGTAAATATGTAATCATATCAATTACAACCAAATAAGATTAGTACTCAAACATATAACATAAACAAATTACAAAAACCACATAATTAAAAAATTATTTTCTATAAATCCAAAATCTCAGATAAAAAGAAGACATTTGAAGATGATTTTACACAGGTTAAATTATCAAATATACTTTAGATCCAATCTATAAGATAAATAAATCTCGACTAGATAACAGAATTTTTTTTAAATATACATAAATAGTCTCGCTTCTTAATCGCAAATAAGATGAGTACTCATAAAGAATATGCGTTGATCGCAATTCTTGCTACAGTAGCTGTAATAGGCATTCTACCTGCATTTGCGCAGTCAGTAGATAAAATGCAAAGCAGCCCTGGTACTGGGTCTCAACAAATCCTGCCAATCACAGTGTCAACCGACAAAGATGTTTATGACAGACAGTCAATAGTAATTGTTACAGGACATGTCCAAAATGCAATAGGGGGACAGGCTGTTACAATGAAAGTTTCTGATCCAACAGGAAACGTTGTAGAAGTAAATCAGATAACAGTGAGCAGTAGTGGTGATTTTCAAGCTAAAATCAACACTTCAAGTCCATTATGGACTGTAGGTGGAACATACACCATTTATGTTCAAGAAGGAGCTCAACAAGGACTACTTTCAACAACAACACAATTCACACTTCCTGGCGGTGGACAGACAACTAATAATTGCACACCACAACAGCTTTCAACTTCAGTAGGTACTCAGTTTTACTGTATAGATTACAGTATTAACGGAGGAACTGTTTCTGGAGCAACATTGGACACCGCATCTAAGACTCTGGCTGTTGCAATACAAGCAGATAATGATGGTCAGATCACTCTTAACATTCCAAGATCAGTGCTCGATGCAAAAAGTGGTACAACCGACAGCGTCTTTGCAGTCCTAATTGATGGTGAACAGATAACAGAGTTTACAGAGTCACCTACTACAGACACAAGGAATATAGTAATTCCATTCCAAGCAGGATCTGAGAAGATTGAGATAATTGGTACACAGATAGTTCCAGAGTTTGGACCAATCGCAGCTCTAGTATTTGCAATTGCAATCATATCAATAATTGCAGTTTCAGCAAAGACTGGACTAAGATTTATGCCAAAATACTAGAACGCTCTACTTTTTCATTTTTTATTAGAAATATAGTAAAGGAAATATACAACCGAAAGACAAGTCCGATATGCGTTATTTACCAATTTTAATTATATTGTTTTTCCTAAGTTCGGCACTATCAGTTCCCATTTTGGCACAATCAACTCCTCCCACGGCACCACTAATCACAATGAATACTGACAAATCATCATACACATTAGGTGATACAATTGTGATCTCAGGTGCTGTACAATCAGTAGTTTTTGGAACTCCGTTAACCGTTCAGATATTGGATCCAACTAACAGTCTTGTTCAAGTGGCACAGATTGACGTATCGCAAGATGGCAAGTATACAGATACAATCAAGGCAGTGGGAACACTATGGAAATTAAATGGGGCATACATAGTAAAAGTTCAATATGGACCTCCGAATGTAACCGCACAGGCTACTTTTACTTTCCAAAGTTCAATTACCCCTACAAGCAATGTATTTCCGCTCAAAGATCCTAATAGTCAACAGACTTTCAACGTAAATTATACCATAAGTGGAGGTACTGTTAAAACTATGACAATAGACGCACAGAGCTTGTCCGTAATCGTGTCAGTAAATTCCACAAGTGATGGAACCATTACAGTACAACTACCAAGGACTTTGATTGATGCAAAGACAAATTCAGGTCAAGATGATGCGTTCATAATACTCATAGATGGCGCCGAAGTAAAACCACAAAGTGAATCTTCAGATAATAATTTTAGAAATCTAACCATTCAGTTTCTACAAGGAGATCAAGATATAGAAATAATCGGTACACAGATAATTCCAGAGTTTGGACCAATCGCAGCTCTAGTATTTGCAATTGCAATCATATCAATAATTGCAGTTTCAGCAAAGACTGGACTAAGATTTATGCCAAAATACTAGAACTAGAAGTCAAATTTTCTTTTATCAATACATAAATACTCAAGATCCTTGAGTATTTTAGCAGGCATGAGAAGACAAAATATCTTTATTGCGTCATTACTAATTATCACAGTATTCTTGGCACCAATTGGTTTGCCAGTTTTTGGACAGAATGCTACAGCACCACCACCATCCAACGCTGGACCGCAGAATCCAAATTTGCAAGACAATATGACAGCTTACCAATACTTACAACAAGAAGCTAATAAGAGTGGAACGGGAGTAATTAAAACAACATTAGCACCTATTACTGTCCAGACGGATTTACCGACATATAATCAAGGAGACAAAATTGTCATGTCAGGCCAAGTGAGAGACATACAGAACGGAACCGATGTAACGGTCAGAGTTACGAATCCATTAAATAATATGGTAAGAGTAGATCAGTTAACACCTTCAGCAGATGGTACTTATACCAAATCATTTCTAGCAACTGGACCACTTTGGATAAATGCAGGTAATTATACCATAGTAGTTCAATATGGCCCATACACAAATGCAACCCACACATTCCATTTCAATGGAGGAACTGGTTCATCCACAGTAACACAATCAATCACTGGAACATATCCATTACAATCAGGAAGTCAAACTTACAACATACCATATGAAATCAAAGGAGCTACTGTTACTAGTATGAGTATTTTATCATCCACATACACGCTTCAGATCAATCTAAGTCCTGCCACAGCACCTGGTTCCATAACAGTCACCATACCACGTGTGTTGATAGATGCAAAGACACTACCTCCACCAAATGCTGATGCCAATTTAACAAAAGGAATAGCAGCAGTAAGTACAGCTACATTACCAGACACCAATTTCATAGTAACAGTGGGTAGCAAAGCAGTTCAGTTCACTGAAACCAAGGGTCAAACTAGTAGAATACTTAGCATTCCATTCAGCACAGGTGATAGTACAATTGGTATTGTTGGAACAGTAATAGTTCCAGAGTTTGGACCAATCGCAGCTCTAGTATTTGCAATTGCAATCATATCAATAATTGCAGTTTCAGCAAAGACTGGACTAAGATTTATGCCAAAATACTAGAACTAGAATCAATTAATTTTTTAAAATATTTTATAAACATACAATATTAAAACGGAGTCAGTCATAATATCACTTATTTTAATAAATTCCATATCAGATATCATAGATTATTATACAAGAATAAACAAGCATATACATTGGATTTCGAATTTGAAGAGTTTGACTCTCCTGAAGACATATTTATTGCAATGTCTACCATGGCACCACCAATGAAAAATGTTTTGCCAATAAACTCTTACAAAGGATATATTTTTTCCATAATACCCTTAACTCCAGCTTCAGGAAACTCCTATTTGATGATATATTCAAAAGGAAAACTCGATGGAAAATTGTTAGAGTTTGACATGAATTTAAAAAAATTCAAAAGTGTAGAAGCTGCAGAAAGATCAGACAAGATCTATTTTGTTGTTTTAACGCCGAAATCAAACACTATTGCAGATGCTGCAATTAGTACATTAGAGAAAAAATCTATCTAGTATAAGAAGGAGCATTTACAGATCTGCTTCGGGCATATTTTTCCATAATATCTTCTGGAAGTTTACCATTGAATAGATCTTTAGATAAACCTCTGAGATATCTCATAATTGCCCAGGTTCCAGCTTTTATCATACCATACATAACAAGTTTCATAGGTGGACCAAATGTCTTATTTCTAATTATTATAGGAATGATATCATTAATGACTCTAAGATTATGTTCCCATGATTTCCAAAATAGTGTAAACTGGGCTTCATTAAGATTACCAAAGTGCATGGAATTCTTTTCACTAAAGTCTTGATACAATAATGGTGCAACTAGGCCACGCATTCTTGTTTTCCTAAAGTCTTCAATCAAATCTATAGTATATTGAGTCTCATCTGGTGTCTCATCAGGCCAACCAATTATGATAGTAGCTGCTGGGAACCAATGGTTCTCATTTAGTATCCTTGCACCTTCTCTAACAACCCAGCCCCATTCATCTGTTGAAAATGGCTTTGTCTTGACCCCAAGATGTTTCTTAACCATTCTAGGTGCAACTGTTTCAATTCCAAGATTTGTGGCAAGCCATTTTTCATCGCTCATGTCATTTACTTCAGACATGTCATGCAGTAGTTTTGGATCAGCACATACAGCAGAGAATGTCATATGAGTAGTTCCAACAAATCTTGCACCCAAAGACTTCAAACCTTTCCACAATTCCATTATGGCATCATAGTTTGGTTGAAAGTCTCGGTTATCACAACCATAAAGAAGCATTTCATCAGAATGTAACCATATAGAATCAAAACCATAATCAAGATTCATTTTTGCCTCTTGTTGTAATCTTTCTAGCGGTAAATCTTTTTTTGATCTTTTATTGACATCACAAAAGTCACAGCCTCGTCCACATCCTCGCATTGCCTCAATTAATGAGTTAACAGTTGGTCCCTGAATCATAGGAATATTTTGAATATTCTTAACAAAGCAATGCATCAACTCTGGCGCATCACCTTTTTCAAGATCATGGAAAAGATCTAAAGCCAATTCATCTGCTTCACCTACTACAACTGTATCAATACCATGGATTTTCATTCTATCAGTTTTTGCAAGTTCCCATGCACCGTTACCACCAACTACAACATGAAAATTATACTTCTTCTTTAGTTGGATTATCTTAGCACACATTCTCTTAAATTTCATTGCAATGTAGGAGAGTTTTTCAGGGGACATTGTCGTGGTGACTGGAGCCATGCCAAGAGGATCCATTACATTAATTCCTACTACTTTGGTATCAGGCCCAACACATTTTTCTAAATAATCAGGATTTGCTATAAACACCTCATCTCGTTTGTAACCTTGCAATAGTGCAGATTCTACTCTTCTCAAACCAACTTGAGCTACCTTTGCTTCACCAGTCACTTGATCAGTTTCAACTGGAGGACAAAACACTTTATCAAAAACCCATTCTGGAACTACTTCATAAGGACCACATGCAATAAAGCCATACAGAAAATTGCCTCGATAATTAGTCATAAGGCTACGATCTGCAGTTAGAACTATTCTCCTTCCTGCCATTCTTCTTTCTTCGAGTTCTTTCTATGATATAAATCGTTTACCTTGGCATAGTATGAAACATTTTACTTTTGACATATAAACAGGCATTACCCATCTACAGACAATGGTCGGAGTAGAACCAAGACATGTTGAAGCACATCAAAAAGAGAGTAGTTCGATAAGAGATTTCGTATTTGGTTTTGGCGACGGAATAAACACTTCACTAGGCCTTGTAGCTGGAGTTGGAGGGGCAGCAATGTCTTCCAACATAATCATACTTGCAGCCATTGTTGCCATGTTTACAGGTGCTAAAGCAATGGCTGTCCAGAATTATCTTGCTGTAAAATCACAAAGACAGATTCTCAATTCTGAGATTGAACGAGAGAAATGGGAGATGGACAATGTACCAGAAGCAGAAAGAAGAGAGATAGAAGATGTATACAAGACAAAAGGATTCACAGGTCAGGATTTAGAGAAAATTGTAAACAAGATTACATCAGACAAGAAAGTTTGGTTAGATACAATGCTTACAGAAGAACTCAAACTGAATTTAGAAATAGTTGGAAGTCCTCTAAAGAGTGCTTTCCGCATGTTTGGTGCTTTTCTTGTTGGAGGAATCCTACCGATTATTCCTTATTTCTTTTTAAGCGGATATATTCCACTCTTTGTGGCAATTGGAGTAAGTCTTTCTGCATCTTTTGTCATTGGTGCGATTAAATCAAAGATTGCCAACATTAGTATGCTACGAGGAGGATTAGAGATGGCAGGACTGGGTACTGGTATTGCTCTCATAGGATATGGAATAGGTTCTGAATTAGGAAGTCTTGGAATTATTAAGACTTGATTTTTTTCTTACACTTCTATTTGCTACATTAGCTGCAAATGCTCCTGCACCTATGCCATTGTCAATATTAACAACAGAAAGTCCCAAAGTACAACTCTGTAACATAGATGCCAATGCTGCAACTCCTTTTTCTCCATAACCATATCCAACTGAGGATGGCACTCCAATTACAGGTATATCCACTAGTGATGAGATTATTGATGCAAGTGCCCCTTCCATTCCAGCAACTACTATAATTGCATCTACATCATCGCGTATCATTTTTTTAACTATAGGAAAAAGCCTATGAATTCCAGCTATGCCAACATCATAACTGCAGATACATTGACATCCCATAGATTCACACATTAGTCTTGCTTCTTCTGCCACGCCAACATCAGAAGTTCCCGCTGTTAGTATCCCTACTTTTCCTCCTGTGGAAGACAATTTTTTAAAGAAAAGTATAGTTGTGGTATTTTTACCTGTCTGTATTTTCAATTTGTTCCTTTTAGAAAAAGTCAATATTTTTTTATAGTGACCTTTGTTGATTCTTGAGACAAGGATAGAATCTGCTTTAGATGTTGTTGCAAGAATTATCTTCTTAAGGTCCAAAAATTCTTTTTTTTCAGCGAAAATAACCTCTGGTATTCCACGTCGTAACTTTCTACTCATATCCATCTTAGCAAAATCTTCAATTTTTTCTACAGAGTAGAGTGAAAGTAGCTTCTTAGCCTTTGAGACGCTTATCTTTCCAAGATCAAGTGATTCTAGTATTTCTGTAAGATCCAACATAAAGTGATAGTTATGGTGTAGTTAAAAATTTAATCAGAGTCCAAGATTTGAGATGGCATTCTTGACGCTTTCTACTCCTTTTTTGAACCACTCTTTTTCACTTGAATCCAGGTCCAATTCTATTATTTTCTCAACACCGTTTCTACCTATAACTGCTGGAACACCAATAGTGACATCAGAGTAACCATATTCTCCATCAAGATATGTTGCTACAGGAATAACTTGTCTTGTGTTGTTTAATACCGCCTCTATGATTGTAGATATTGCATTTCCCGGGGCATGAACTGTTGCACCCTTTAGTTCTATTACCTTTGCTGCAACTTGTCTTGTTCCCTGTACAATTTCTTCAATTT
>Ga0209517_10001301_pt1 | contig 38334 bp, 35 predicted proteins | sample PeaSoiMetSII2010_FD_187695 | JGI IMG/M metagenome (GOLD analysis project Ga0209517, IMG submission 187695) | Peat soil microbial communities from Weissenstadt, Germany - SII-2010 (SPAdes) (version 2) | ecosystem: Environmental > Terrestrial > Soil > Wetlands > Peat | place: Germany...
CCCGCCCTGCCGATCGCCGGCGCATTGCCGACCTCCGCCGGCAAGGTGACAGGCTCGATTCCGAGCAGGCGGAATGTCCTGCCGGCGACCTGAATGCGGCCTTCCAGCACCGGGGATACCGGCCAGCCGGCGCGGCGCAGGTCGATGAAGAGTTGCTGGGCGAAGGGCGTGCCGTTACGGCCGACCAGCGACGCCGTTCTGGCGCCGCCGAATGTGGCCGCTGCGCGGTCGTAGCTGTTGCGCGCCTGCAGGTTCAGCGCCTGCACGCCGCTCCAAAGTGCCGTCGCCGAAATCAGGCCGATCAGCAAGGTGGCGAGCTGCATCGGATGCCGCCGCCAATGGCTCAACAGGACGGCAAGGATCCACAAAGTGCGCATCACGCGATCAGTCCGGCGCTGAGATTGACATGACGGTCGAGTGTGGCGGCGAGCCGCGCCGAGTGAGTTACCATCAGAAGGCCGCAGCCGGTTTGCGCGACCAGATCGCGCGTCAATGCGAGAACGTCATCCGCGGTCGCCTCATCGAGATTGCCGGTAGGTTCATCGGCAAGCAGAAGCAATGGCTTGACCTCCAGCGCACGACCGATCGCGACCCGCTGTTGCTGGCCGCCGGACAATTGCTCGGGATAGCGGTCCAGGAGACCGCCGAGCCCCAATCGTTCCACAAGCTCGGCATGCCAGGCGGCATCGTGGCGGCTGGCAATGCGCGATTGAAACGCGAGGTTATCCCTCACATTGAGGCTCGGGATCAGGTTGAATTGCTGAAAAACCAGGCCAAGCCGGTCGCGCCGCAACGCCGCGAGACCGGCATCGCCGAGTTCCGAAATCGGGGTGCCGGAAAGCTCTATCTCGCCGCCGTCAGGGCGATCCAGCCCTGCGATCAGATGCAACAGGGTGCTCTTGCCGCTGCCGGATTCGCCGGTCAGCGCCACCCGCTCGCCGGCTCCGACGCTCAAATTCACCCCGCGCAATACGGCGATGTGTTCTCCGGCGGAACGATAGGCCTTGGTCAGATTGCGGACGCTCAGCACGATTGGGTTGCCGTTGTTCATGCGAAGCGTGTCACCGTGGAACCCTTGGACGGTTGGGCCAACATAGCAAGACCATAGCGTGAGATCACGGTCTCGACCATGGCGGCGACGGGATCGTGACCGGCGGCTTCACCCGAGAGGCTCGGGCCCACGGCGCCATGCAGCCAAAATGCCCGGTTGCATTGCCCGATCCGCCTTGGGTAGCATCGGCCCGGGCCGACAGAGCCCGAGAAAACGATCATGAGGGACGACGATGGCCACGCAGCCGACACCTACCGGTGCCTGGAGGATTACGTTTCTCCTGTTTCTCTTCATGCTGGTCAATTTCGCGGACAAGATCGTGGTCGGCCTCGCCGGCGTGCCGATCATGACCGAACTGAAGCTCGAGCCGGAGCAGTTCGGCCTGCTCGGCTCTTCGTTCTTCTTCCTGTACTCGATCTCGGCCATCGCCGTTGGTTTCCTGGTCAACCGCACCGCGACGCGCTGGGTGCTGCTCGCCCTGGCGCTGATCTGGGCGCTGGCGCAGTTCCCGATGATCGGTTCGGTAAGTTTCTCGACGCTGTTGATCTGCCGGGTCATCCTCGGCGCCGGTGAAGGGCCGGCAGGCGCGGTGGCGGTGCACGCCATCTACAAATGGTTTCCCGACGAGAAACGAACGCTGCCGACGGCGGTACTTTCGCAGGGAGCGGCGTTTGGCGTCATCTTTGCCGTGCCTGCGCTGAACTGGGTGATCGTCAACTACGACTGGCACTATGCATTCGGGGCGCTCGGCGTCGTCGGCCTGGTGTGGGTAGTGGCCTGGATGATCCTGGGAGTGGAGGGGCCACTGGCTGAAAGCACGGTGGCGGCCGAGGCGGAGCCACGCATTCCCTATTTCCAGCTTCTGACCTCGCGGACCTTCATCGGCTGCTGCGCCGCGACCTTCGGCGCCTATTGGGCGCTGTCGCTGGGTCTGACCTGGTTCACGCCGTTCATCGTCAAGGGGCTCGGTTTCTCGCAAAAGGATGCGGGATGGATTTCGATCCTGCCATGGGTGTTCGGCGCCGTCATAGTGCTCCTGACCGGATGGATTTCGCAGGTGCTGATGGCGCGCGGCGTCTCCACCCGCAGTGCGCGCGGCGTGCTCGGCGCGGTTCCACTGATCGTCGGCGGATCAATCATGGCCACGATCCCCCATGTCGAGGGTGCCGGATTGCAGATCGCCTTGCTGGTGACGGGATCGGGTCTTTGCGGATCGATCTATGTGGTCTGCGCGCCGATGATCGGCGAGTTCACGCCGGTGTCCCAGCGCGGCGCCGTGATTGCAATCTACGGGGCGATCTACACACTGGCCGGCATCTTGGCCCCGGCGGTGATGGGGAGCGTGATCCAGCGGGCAGGAGGCATGCTTGACGGCTACATGACCGGCTTCACCATCAACGCCGTTATTCTGATCGCGTCCGGCGTGCTGGGCCTGCTCTTGCTTTGGCCCAATACCGAGCGCGCCCGTTTGATGGGCGCGATGCGGCAACCGAAATTCGCCTGACCATCCGGAATCTGGCGCCGCGCGCGGGGCGGTCTGCCCCGGAACGGCGTTTAAGAATGCATGAGGTCTGCGCCGGAAGCCGCTCGTCTCTCTTGCGGACCTCGCTCGGTCGCAAGCGCGAGCAGGACGGTGAGGACCATGAACAGGACGGACGCGCCGAACACCCAATGCGGCGCGTTCTGGTCCATGATCCAGCCGAACAGCAACGGGCTGACGATGCCGCCGATATTGAAGCCGGTGGAGACGATGCCGAAGGCCCGTCCCGCTGCGCCCGGTGGCGCCGCGTTACGCACCATCATATCGCGCGAGGGGGCAATCACGCCCCCCAGAAACCCGGCCAACGTCATCGCGGCCATCAGCAGAAGCTGCGGTAGATTGATCGCGGCGATCACGAGCACGATCGCAGCATTCACCGCAAAACACACGGCGGCCACTTGCCCGTGGCGCGCGGTACGGTCGGCGAGAAAGCCGCCTGCCAGCACGCCGATCGCGCCGGCGCCGAGATACGCGGTCAGCGCGAGGTTGGCGGCCTCGAATGTCGCGCCGTAGCCATTCATCAGCGCAACGACGCCGAAATTGCCGATGCCGGCGTTCGACAGGCTGAGCAGCGTGAAGAAGATCGTGAGCACGATGAGGGCGGGCGTGATGACACTTGGCCGCGGCGCATCAGCGCCGGTCGTCTTGCGGTCCGCCGCGCTGGCATCGGGAATGCCGACGACGAGGAGAAGAAGTGCTACGAACGGCCCCACCGCGCCACACACGATCAATGCGCCATGGCCTCCGATGGTCGCCACCAGCGCCGCGACGACGGCGGGGGCCACGGCGCCGCCAAGGAAACCGGCGAAGGTGTGTATGGAAAAGGCACGGCCCATGCGCGCCTCATTCATGTGAGCCGAAAGGATCGCATAATTCGCGGGGTGATAAACGCTGTTGGCTAATCCCAATAGTGCGGCGCTGACGATCAGTGACGGGTAGTTCAGATGAAGCCCGAGCATGATCAGCCCGAAGCCGCCCAGAGTGAGGCCCACCAGGAGGATCTTGCGGGCGCCGATATGGTCGGCGAGGTAACCGATCGGCACCTGGGTCAGGCCGGATGTCACGGCGAACACGGTCAGGGCAAAGCCGAGCTCGATGTAGCCGACCCCGAGCTGCTGCTTGAGGAAGGGGAACAGCATCGGCAACACGAAGATATGGAAATGGCTGACCCAATGGGCGGTCGAGATCGCGGCCAGCGTGCGCAGCTGTTCGTCGGTCCTGGCTCCCGTCTTGGCTCCGGCCTTGGCTTTTTGCGGTGCGGCCAAAATGTCGGCCATGTCCGATTCTTGCTCCGTTTGCGGGCGAAACTATCGGCTATGCAGGTTATTTGTCCATGAATAGAGCTGCATGGCAGCCCTTAGATCGCCGCTGGCGAACGCTCCGGCAGCGTGTTTTATTTTTGCCAACCTCGATTTTCGAGGCTCTCAAAGCGGACGGCGATCCATCTTGCCGGTCAAGCAATCTTTACAATGATTTTTCTAAATGACTCTCTAAACGGCCTTCTTCTTGCGCTTGGCCTTGGGTTCGACCGGCTTGTCGCGTTCGGCTGCCTCTTTCGCCAGTCGCAACGCGCGCAGATGGGCCGTGCGCTTTCGTATGGCTGCGTCGGCTGCCGCGATCTCGGCCAAGGCTTTGATGCCGTCGGCGTCTTGCGCGAGCTTCCGCTTCAGCCTGATCTCTTTCAGCTCGGCAGCGCTTTTCGGTTCGTCGTTCATCCCGTACCTCGAAATTCACCGCGCATCGGGCGCGGTGTCCAGGATGTCACCCTAGCATGCATTGGGCTGCATAAGGGGCCTGTTTGAGGGCCGATTCGCCTGAAACCTGGCCTTTTTGCGCAAAATCCGCGATTTTGGTGAAGACGTTTTCACCATGCGCTTCAAACGCCGTCGTGTTCCACAATGACGGCAAGCAATGGGGGATATCACCCCGTCAGCACCGGCCCGCCGGCCTTCTTCCAGGCATCGATACCGCCGGCGATGTGGGCCGGGTGAGCAAGGCCCGCCTCCCTGGCCGCAGCCACCGCCATCGCCGAGCGCTCACCGAAAGCGCAGAAGAACACGATGCGCCGCCCGGTCGCGGTGGCGACTTCGCGCAACATCCCGCCGGGCTTGAGGCTCTCGTCGATCCCGGTATAGGGCGCGTGCAGCGCGCCCGGCAGCGTGCCGTGCTTGGCGCGTTCGTTGTTTTCCCTGAGATCGACCAGGAGAATATCGGGGCGGCCGAGGCTTTCGATCGCCTCGCGGGCGGTGAACGACAGTCCCTGTTTGGCGAGATCGTCCTGATGCAGGCCGACATGCATGTTGGCCGGCACCGCGACATCCATCATCTTCGGGTTCGGCAGCTTCAGATTGCCCATCAGCTCGACATATTCGTCGACCGATCGCACCTGCAGCCGCGGATTGTAGCGCCTCTCCTCCCCGATGGTGGAAACGGTATCGCCCTTGTAGTCGTGGGCGGGAAATACCATGGTCTCATCGGGTAGCTTTAACAGGCGGTTGAAAATGGAATCATATTGCGCCCGCGCGCTGCCGTTCTGGAAGTCGGTGCGGCCGGTGCCGCGGATAAGAAGCGTATCGCCGGTGAAGACCCGATCACCCATGAGGTAGCTGTAGGAATCGTCGGTATGGCCGGGCGTGTACATCACATCCAGCGTGATGCCCTCGATCATCACTTTGTCGCCGTCGGTGACACGCATCGCCACCACGTCGGCCTTGCTCTGCTCGCCCATGATGGTGACGCAATGGGTACGGTCGCGCAGTTCGCCGAGGCCGGTGACGTGGTCGGCGTGCAGATGGGTATCGACGGCCTTGACCAGCTTGAGGTCGAGCTCGCGCAGCAACTGGCAATAGCGATCGACCTTCTCCAGCACGGGATCGAGGATCAGCGCCTCGCCGCCGGCGCGGCTGGCCAGGAGATAGCTGTAGGTTCCCGAGACGCTGTCGAACAGCTGGCGAAAGATCATGAAATGGATGTCCGCAACTGATTCCCGATATTATCACGCAGGGTGGCTGGGCATAGCGCCGATGCCACTTGATAGGCGCTTTGGCGCAATGCGAGATCGTAAGGCCGTCGTCTTCGCTTATGCGGGCTGAGGCCTCATCCCGGCTCCGCGATGCCTGGATTACCGTCGACGCCCCTTAACGTGACACCGGCCTCAGGCCCATGCAGCGGCGCGCCGGACCCGAGATACTTCGCGAAGACGTCCCATACCGGTATTCCCCGCTGCTCGTTGACTGAAGCCCAGCTGGCGACCTTGTAGCTCTTGGTGGCCTCGATCGAACGGCCATTTTCGAGCTTGATGTCGGAAATCCGGCGCCCGATGTTTTCCGAAGGCGTGCAGGTATAGGTAAGACCGCCGACCCGCACCATGTCGCCGCCTTGTTGATAATAGGGGTCGGGATTGAACAGATTGTCGCAGACGTCTTCGAGCGCGTCCTTGATCTGGTTGCCCGTCAAGTTCTGGACATAGGTTTCCGCGTAGCTGATCGCGGTCTCGGACAGCACGTCTTCCATCGTCAGGGGCTGCCCTGGCAAGAGCGTCGAGCCCCAGCGAAATCCCGGCGACAACGCGATCTCGGTATCGAATTGCTTGCGCAATGCCGCGCAGATCAATTGATCGACGCTTCCGGTAAAATTGCCGCGACGATAGAGCAGGCGATCGGCGGTTGCGATCCTCTCCGCATAAGCTGCCGCGTGCGGAGCGCGGATCTTTTCAATCAGCGCCGCCATCGCCGCATCGGGCTTCAGCAATTCCGAGAACACCGGCAGCAGTCGGTATCGCACGTCGCTGACACGGCCCTTGGCGAGATCGAGATCGAGTACGCCGAGGAATTTTCCGTTCGAGCCGGCATTGGTGACGAGCGTGATGCCTCCCGCATTGGTCACGGGAAAGGCTTGCGGAACGGCGTCGTGGGTATGGCCGCCGAGAATGACATCGATACCGCGAATGCGGCTGGCGAGCTTGAGATCGACGTCCATGCCGTTGTGCGACAACAGCACCACGGCATCGGCCTTGTCGGCGTTCCGCAAGGAATCAACCAGTTTCTGCAATTCCTCTTCGCGGATTCCGAAGGTCCAGTTCGGCGTAAACCGTTTCGGATGCGCGATCGGAACATAGGGAAAGGCCTGGCCGATCACGGCGATGCGATAGCCGCCGATCTCCTTGATCATGGCTGGTTTGAACACCCGTCCCGAGGCGGGATCGAAGCTCTTGGCGCCATTGAACGCGGCTTCCTCGGTGAGGTAGACGTTCTGCGCCAGGAATTCGCCCTTGAAGCGTTCGAGGTTGCTGCGCAGCGCCTCTTCGCCATAGGTGAATTCCCAATGGCCGGTCATCGCCTCGACGCCGAGCAAATTCGCGGCCTCGACCATATCGCCGCCGCGCATGGTGTTGGCGAGCCCGGTGCCCTGCCACAAATCGCCGCCGTCGAGCAGCAGCGAACGATCTGGTCCCGCATCGCTGCGCAAGCGGTCGATCAGCGTTTTCATATACGCGAAGCCGCCGAGCTTGCCGAAACGAGCCGCCGACTTCTCGAAATCGAGCGAGGTGAACGCATAGGCGTCCGCGCTGTCGGGCCCGATTCCAAACCGGTCGAGGAAGGCGCGGCCGACCAGATGCGGCGGCCGTCCAGCCATCGTGCCGAGACCGAGATTGACGCTCGGCTCGCGGAAATATCCCGGCAATAATTGCGCGTGGGTGTCGGTGATATGCAGGATGCGCGCATTGCCGAAGCGCTCGAGATCGTAGACGGCGGCATTGTCAGCGCTGCGTGCGGCTGAGGACAGCCCGCCCGCGAGCGCGGCGCTGGTGAGTTTAAGAAAATCCCGGCGGCGGATCGTCATGCGTTTTCTCCGCGCCATTCTCTCACAAGCTCATCGTATTTCGAGATTTTTCCAGGCGTCTTTCTCGCTTGTCGCCTGGAAAATGGACGCTTTGGCCAGCGCTTCGGCCTCCCTTGCGGAGGCTATTGCCTGGTCGAAGTCGCCCTTGTCGGCGGCCTTTTTAGCTTCGGCCAAAGCTGCTTCCGTCACGGTCCATCGATTGCGCAGGCGGCCGGCTTCATTTTCGGCGGCTTCGGCCGCCGCATAGGCGGCCCTAAACTCGGTCTCGGAGCCCGCCGCACTCACTGGTACCGTGCCTCCCATCACCAACAGGGCGACCGGCAAATAGAGGGATATCCGCATATGCGCTTTCGAGTTCATCGAAGTCATGGCCGGGCGCCGGGTCCGGAAACCGGCAAACCGTTGCTGACATAGGAGAGGTAATATTCGAGATCGCGGTATTCTTCAGCCTGCGGCTCGAGCGGTACGCCGCGAATCTGGCTGTTGCAGGTGGTGAAGCGTCGGCTGACCGTGCCCATGCCGCCCCATTCGGAGCGGTAGATCGGCAACGCATTCAATATGCCGAGCGCGGGCGCGAGCACCTCGGCGCGCATCCGCTGCCCGGGATTTTGCACGTGGCAGGTCGCGCAGGAGAAATTGAGCTGGCCGCGCCGCGCATAGAAATAGCGCTTGCCGTTCTGATAGGCTTGAAGCGCGCGCCGATCGTCGGGAATCTTGATGTCAAACGGCTTGCCGCGGGATGTGAACGCCATATAGGCGGTCAGCGCCGCCATGTCCTCGCCGGTATAGGAGATCGGCGTCTCGCCATTGGCCTCGCGGCACCGGTTTAGCGCCAATTCAAGGGTAATGACCTTACCTTCTTTCTCATCGAAATAAGGATAGTTTTGGCGAATGCCGATACCCTGATGGGGAAAACAATCGGCGTAGGTCTTGCCGCTCTTGAAGGGCTTGGCGAACAATTCCTTGCCCGTCTCGAGCGAAAATTCGTAAGGCGGGAATTGCTCTTTTTCCTCCCATTGCCGGCGCATGTCCTCATTCAACGCGTAGGGACCGTTGACGAAGTCCTCGAGCTTCACATTCGGGAATTTATTAGTGAAGTAATTCCTGAACGCCCTGGCGTCAGCCGCTGGATCAGGTTGATCGGCAGCGCTGGAGGGCTGCACGGCTGAAAGCGCCAGCGCCGACAGAGCGGCCAGGGCCAATCTTGACTGCGATCGCACGCTCACCTCTGTCCTGGCGTGTTCAAATGCGTCCCTTCACGACGAAAGCTCGCTATTGGATTTTCACCGTGGCGGTATCGGTCGCGCCTTTATTGTCGATCCAGCTCACCTTCAGTTCACCGCCCTTGTTGCCGCCCTTGAAGCTGAACTTGACGTAGGGGTCCTTGGCGACGGCCGTGCCCCAATCCGCGACAAATACTTTCCGGCCGTCATATTCGAAGATCAATTCCTGGATGAAATGCGCCGGAATGAACTCGCCCTTGTCGTCACTCACAAAACCGGAATCCATCGGGTGCTGGATCAACGTCTGGACGTCGGTAGTCTCTCCGTTCGCGATCGCGCGCACGCGAATGCTCGATGCCATCAGGATTCTCCTCAGTTCTTACTTCTGCTCTCCGGGCAAACGCTTCGCGTTTGTCCCGAGGAGAACCGGCTTCCACTTCTTCGGATCATGCGCTTAACCGCCGCAGCCACCGACGGTCACTTTGACTTCCTTGGTCGCGCTGTAAAGCTTGCCGCCGGCTTCCACGATCACGATGACGTTGCTGGTCTTGGCCATTTTCAGGCGATTGGCCACGCTCGGCATCGTGCCGGGCGGAAGCTTGTAATAGGCGGCCAGCGGGTTCGGATTTTCCGGCACCACAAAGGAGATCGAGGTCACGTCCGCGAGCGTCGTCGTGACGGAGATCGGAACCACCGCGCCATTCTCGGCAATTTCCGGGGCGTCGAGCTTGACCTTGTCCGATGGCTCTGCGGTCTTGCCGTAGAGCCATTTGATCGCCTCTTTATCGTCCTTCTGTTTGAACGCCGAGCCGCTTCGAGGGGTCGTCATTCCAAATCTCCTTACGTCGCGCGCCATCATAAAGTCTGCAGGAAATCCACGATCGCGTCGATCTCCTGCTCGGTCAAAATGTGGTTCCGTCCGAACGGCGGCATGGCGGTCTGCGGATTGCGCCGGGTTTCGTCGGTAAGAATAGCGATCAGCTCGTTGCGATCGGGATATTTTTGTTTGATGTCCTTCAGCGCCGGTCCGATCGTGCCGGGAAGATCGCCACCCTTGATCTCGTGACAGCTCAGGCAGTTTCCTTTAGCCCGATCGAAGGCCAGTCTCTTGCCGTCGGCGGGCCCCGATTGCGCGTGGGCCGTGGTTGCCGAGGCGACCGCGCCAGTCAAGAGCGCCGCTGCGAGTGCCGGCAACAGCCGAGACGTGGTCGAGAAGTGGACGGTCAAGGCGCGGTTCCCGCGATGATTGGCCCGAAAATATACTCGTTCAAAGCATAAACGCTATTCCCTGACAACGTCAGGTGCCCGATCAAAGCAAGGTGCTTGGGCCATCCGGGCTTTGCGGTTAACGGCCCGGCGGGTTAAAGCGAGAACCCCTGATCGGTAAGCAGTCCGGGAGGCGCGCATGGCTGAATATGTCGTCGAGTTTGGTAGGGATGGCCGCCCCGTCGAAGCGGACGGGCGGCTCGACGCGCCGGCCTTTCACCGCAATCATCAGGCGATCCGAGCCGTGCTGCAAAGGATCCTTGCCGGGAAGTCCGGCGATGCGGTCGAGGCCGGCAGCGGCACCGGCCAGCATGTCGTCGATTTCGCCCGGCATTTTCCGGATATCACCTGGTGGCCGAGCGATCTCAATGAGCAACATCTGAAAAGCATCGAGGCTTGGCGGGCCCATTCGCAGCTTTCGAATATCCGCGCCCCGCTCCGAATCGATCTGTCGGATTCCTCCTGGTGCCCCGAGATGAGCGACGGAAGCGGTCCCGGCGATTTGCTGGCTGTGTTCTGCGCCAACGTCATCCATATCGCGCCGTGGCGCGTCGCCGAGGGGCTGGTTGCCGGCGCCGGCCGCTATCTGCGTCCCGGCGGGCAGCTTGTTCTTTATGGTCCGTTCAAGCGCGGAGGCAAGCACACCGCCGAAAGCAACGAGGCATTCGACGCAAGCCTTCGTCGAGGCAATCCCGAATGGGGCGTGCGCGATATCGATGCCGTAGAGGAGCTGGCAGGCCGTGCCGGCCTTTCGCTGGCGGAGATCGTCGAGATGCCGGCCAATAACCTCACTCTGGTGTTCGGCCGAACCAGAACAGACTGAACGGCGATGCATAGCGCGCGTCCGTTTGCGTCGATTGATCGGCCGGGTGCCTGCATAGTAGGTAGAACCGGCCGCACTCGAGTGGAAATAGCCGATGATCGACGTGACCGCAGCTGAGGAAGTGTCTAGCGACGCCCGCGTTCGCTCCAACGTGGTGCGCCTGGCTGCGGCGCAGGCACTGACGGGCGCGAACTCGGCGGTCATTTTTGCGACCGGCTCGATTGTCGGAGCGACATTGGCGCCCGACGTCTCGCTCGCGACCGTTCCGATCTCGATGTACGTGCTTGGGCTAGCCGGCGGCACCTTGCCGACCGGCGCCATCTCGCGCGCCTATGGCCGCCGTGTCGCCTTCATCATCGGCACGGGCTGCGGCATGCTGACGGGCTTGCTCGGGGCCTTCGCCATCCTGCGCGGTTCGTTTGCCATGTTTTGCTGTGCGACATTCCTCGGCGGATTGTATGGCGCGGTGTCGCAATCCTACCGTTTTGCGGCCGCCGATGGGGCGAGTGCGGAGTTTCGCCCGAAGGCGGTGTCGTGGGTGATGGCGGGCGGTGTGTTCGCCGGCGTGCTTGGTCCGCAACTTGTGCAATGGACGATGGATGTCTGGTCGCCCTTTCTGTTCGCCTTCAGCTTCGTGGTGCAGGCTGTCGTGGCTTTGATCGCGATGGCGATCCTTGCGGGCGTCGATGCGCCGAGGCCCGCGCCGTCGGATTTGCGTCGAGGCCGTCCGCTGTTCGAGATCGCGCGGCAGCCGCGGTTCATCGCCGCGGCATTATGCGGCGTGATCGCCTATCCCACGATGAATCTCGTCATGACCTCGGCGCCGCTGGCGATGAAGATGTGCGGGCTGAGCGTGAGCGATTCAAATTTCGGCATCCAGTGGCATATCGTGGCGATGTACGGGCCGAGTTTCTTTACCGGCGCCCTGATCGCGCGCTTTGGCGCGCCAAGGATAGTTGCCGCGGGTCTTTTGCTCGAGGCCGTCGGCGCGACCATCGGTCTCTCCGGCCTTACCGCCATTCATTTCTGGTCTACCCTGATCGTGCTGGGTGTGGGGTGGAATCTCGCTTTTGTCGGGGCTTCTGCGCTGGTGCTGGAAACGCACCGGCCGGAGGAACGCAACAAGGTTCAGGCGTTCAACGATTTCCTGGTGTTCGGCATGATGGCGGTGGGCTCGTTCTCCTCCGGCCAGTTGCTTGCGAATTTCGGCTGGTCCGCGGTGAATTGGGTGGTGTTTCCGCCGGTACTGTTGGGGCTGGCGGTGCTGGCTGTTGCGTCGGCTGCGAGGCGGCGGGCGGCGGCCTTGCAGCCGGTTCCGGAATTCACCGATCCCGGCTTTGACTGATTAGCCCTTGTGCGCCCGAAAAACGTTGGAGGTCCGATGCCGTCGCGAGCCCGTCTCGATGAGTTCATTGCGGTCATGGAATCCGGCGACCATGCCGGTGCGATCGAGCGCTATTACACCGAAGATTCCAGCATGCAGGAGAACACGGCGCCGCCACGCGTCGGCCGCGATGCGCTGGTCGGTCACGAGCGAGCCGCCCTGGCAAGGATGTCGCATGTCTATTCCAAAGCGGTATCGTCGGTGGTCGAAGGCGATCACGTTGCCATCCACTGGAACTTCGAGCTGACGGAAAAATCCGGCCTGGTGCGCCGGTTTGACGAGGTGAGCCTGCAGGAATGGCGCGGCGACAAGATCTTCCGCGAGCGCTTTTTCTACGATCCGACCAAGATCATGAAGTGACGAGACCATCGCACATTTCGGCCGAGGCCGGACGACCTCGGGCTAAAATCCCCCGCGCGAGGCTTCCAGAAAGTTACCTCATCCAGAGCAGCGGCCGGCAGGCCGCGTCTGGAAGGATGGCCACGGCCTCATGGCTCGAGACGGCGCTAACGCGCCTCCTCACCATGAGGGTTATGCCACCCGCTGCCGCAACAGATCGTCGAGATCGAGCCGGTGCGTGAACATCGCGAGCGAGCCATCCGGCTTGCGCGGCCATTGCGCCTCCGGCCGGTCCCAATAAAGCTCGACGCCGTTGTCGTCGGGGTCGCGCAGGTAAAGCGCTTCGCTGACGCCATGGTCGCTGGCGCCGTCGAGCTGAATCCCCGCGCTGATCACGCGGTGCAGCGCGTGCGCCAGAGCGGGACGGGTCGGGTAAAGGATCGCGGTGTGAAACAGCCCCGTCGTCCCCGGCGGCGGCGGACGGCCGCCCTTGCTTTCCCAGGTGTTCAATCCGATGTGGTGGTGATAGCCGCCCGCTGAAATGAACGCCGCGCCGGAGCTCAGTCCTTGCATCAATTCAAAACCCAGCACGCCACAATAAAATCCGAGCGCGCGATCGAGGTCGGCGACCTTGAGATGAACATGCCCGATCTTCGCTCCAGCGATGATGGGTGGATTTTGCGGCATGGGATTCTCCGTTCGGAATGCCTTCGTGCCCCGGATGCTGCGCGGTAAGCGGTGCGCTGCTAGGCCGGGGCCCATCTTGCGCGCTGGGATGGGTCCCGGCTCTGCGGCGCACCGCCATAGCGCGTCGAAGACGCGCGTGAACTCGCTGATGGCGCTGCCCCGCGTCCGGGACACATAGGAAGTTGTTCTCCTCACGCAAGCTCCGAGATCTCTCCGGCTGGCAGGTCGAATTCAAACGTGTTCAGCGTCATTGAGACCATGGTGTAGTAGCCGCACAGACCTATGATCTCGACCAGCCCGCGCACCGAGAGCACCTCGACCGCCTCCTCGTAGAGCGCCTTGCTCAAGCCATGGGCCTCATGCAGCGATTTGGCGACGTCGTAGATCATCTGCGCCTTGGGATCATCGAAATGCGGCGTGTGGCGATCGCGGATAGCCTCGATGATCTCTGGGTCCATGCCGCCTTTGAGCGCGAGCCGCTTGTGGGCGAACCATTCATAGTGCGAAGTCCAGTGCCGCGCGGTGACCAGGATGGCGATCTCCGACAGTTTCGCCGGAAAGATGGTGTCGAAGCGCAATACGCCGCCGAGCCGCGTGGCGTGGCGCGCCATCTCCGGGCTGTTGAGCCAGGCCATCATCGGCGCCGGCGGGGCGCCGCGCTTGCCGGCGATCGATTCATCGTAGGTTTCTTTTTGGTCCGCGCTCATTTCGCCAGGCGAAAGCAACTTCAGCCGCATCTTGGTTTCCTCTTGTTTTTCAATCGCCGCACTCTAGCGAATACACGGGATCGCCGGTCAAGGCCACGTCCGGCGGACATAGCAGGGCACCACCGGACATATTGAATTCCGCCAAACGAGGGCTAAGGTCGCCTGGAACAATGACGGAAAAGCACATGTCCGATCTGGAAAAATTTCGCAGCGAAACCCGCGCCTGGCTTCAGGCTAATTGTCCGCCGGAGATGCGGCGGCCGATGACTTCCGATGAAGACACCTTCTGGGGCGGCCGCAACACCACATTCTCGTCAGAGCCACAGCGTATCTGGTTTGAACGCACGCGGGACAAGGGCTGGACGGTGCCGCATTGGCCGAAAGAATATGGCGGTGGCGGACTCGATCCCGAGCAAGCCAAGATCGTGCAGCAGGAGATGGCGGCGCTCGGCGCCCGCCCGCCGCTGGTGTCCTTTGGCATTTCGATGCTCGGGCCGGCGCTCCTTAAATACGGCACCGACGCGCAGAAGAAGGAACATCTGCCGAAGATCGCGGCCGGCCTGATCCGCTGGTGCCAGGGTTATTCGGAGCCGAACGCCGGATCGGATCTCGCCTCGCTTCAGACCCGCGCCGAAAGCGATGGCGACGATTTCATCATCAACGGCCAGAAGATCTGGACCTCTTACGCCAATTACGCCGACTGGATCTTCTGTCTGGTGCGGACCGATCCCACAGCCAGAAAGCACGACGGCATCAGCTTTGTTCTGTTCGACATGGCCTCGAAGGGCGTGTCGACAAAGCCCATTCTCCTGATCTCGGGGCGGTCGCCATTTTGCGAGACCTTCTTCGATAACGTCCGGGTGCCGAAGGCTAATCTGGTTGGCACCATCAACCGCGGCTGGGATGTCGCCAAATATCTGCTGCAGCACGAGCGCGCGATGATTTCTGGCATGGGCGAGCGCGGCGTCGGCCGGCCGCTCGGGCAGGTCGCAGCCGGCTCGGTCGGTACCGACGAGCAGGGGCGTCTGGAAGATCCGATCCTGCGCGGACAAATCGCCACCTTCGAGATTGACGAGGCGGCGCTGGCCTGCGCTGCCGAGCGCGCGATCGATCTCGCCAAGGCCGGGCAGGGGCATCCGGCATTTTCCTCGGCGATGAAATATTACGGCACCGAGCTCAACAAGCGCCGCTATGAGATATTGATGTCCGCGGGCGGCATCGAAGCGCTGGAGTGGGAGAGCGAGCGCTCCAAGGGCGGCGCGCGGCCGCGGGCGTGGCTGCGCACCAAAGCCAATTCGATCGAGGGCGGCACCTCGGAGGTGATGCTCGGCATCGTGGCCAAACGGATTCTCGATCTGCCGGGAGCTTGAATCCAACTCGCCTCCGTCATGGCCGGGCTCGTCCCGGCCATCCACATCTTTCCTGCACCAAGGAAGACGTGGATGCCCGGCACAAGGCCGGGCATGACGAACTCAGCAAGTCCAGCTAATCGAACGATACAGATTACGGTAACGGAAAGATCATATGGCACTCGTCCTCACCGAAGAACAGTCGATGCTGCGCGACAGCGCGCGCGGGCTCATCAGCGACAAGGCGCCGGTGTCGCATCTGCGGCATCTGCGCGACACCAAGGATGCCACCGGATTTTCCCGCGATCTCTGGAAGATTTTTGCCGAGATGGGATTTTCCGGCCTGCTGGTGCCGGAGGATTTCGGCGGCAGCGGCCTGGGCTGCGTCGAGGCCGGCGTGGTGATGGAGGAGATCGGCCGCAACCTGATGCCATCGCCGTTTCTTGCCACCGCCGTGCTGGCGGCGTCGGCGCTGTCGCGCGGCGGCAGTGCCGCGCAAAAGGCCGAGCATCTGCCAGGAATCGTCGATGGCTCGCTGCTGGCGGCGCTCGCGATCGATGAAGGGATCAAACATCGTCCGCTGATGACCAAAATGCAGGCCGTGCGCTCCGGCAACGGCTTCAGACTTCAAGGCGACAAGGCCTTTGTGGTCGATGGCCACGCCTCGGGTCTCCTGATCGTGGCGGCGCGCACCGCCGGCGCGGCCGGGGAACGCGACGGGCTGACGCTGTTTCTGGTCGATCCCCGCACCAAGGGCATCGAGATCGAACGCACCGCGATGGTCGATTCGCACAATGCGGCGCGGATCAAGTTCGATTCCGTGGAGGTCAACGCTGACGGCGTGCTCGGCGAGGTCGATCAGGGCGCTGTTCTCCTGGAAGGCGTGCTCAATATCGGCCGCAGCGCCGTCGCCTCCGAAATGGTCGGGGTCGCCGAGGGTGTGTTCGGGCGAACCGTGAGCTACCTTAGGGAGCGCAGGCAATTCGGCAAGGCGATCGGCGAATTCCAGGTGCTGCAGCACCGCGCCGCGCAGCTTTATATCGAGATCGAAATCAGCCGTGCCGCGGTGCTCAAGGCGCTGCAGGCGCTGGACAAGGATATTGCCAATGCGGCCGCGGCGGTGGCGGTGGCAAAAGCGCGCGCGGGTTCGACGGCGACGCTGGCCGTTTCTGAGGGTGTGCAAATGCATGGCGGCATGGGCATGACCGACGCGTTCGACATCGGCTTCTTCATGAAGCGGGCGCGGGTCTGCCAGGAATTGTTCGGCGACAGCAATTTCCACGCCGACCAGCTGGCGCGGATGAAGGGGTATTGAGGTCAAACCCCTCATGGTGAGGAGGCGCCAACGGGTCGCGCGAACGCGCGCCCGATGACAGGCTCCGCGCCGTCTCGAACCATGAGGCCCCATCCTTCGAGACGCGCGAAGACGCGCTCCTCAGGATGAGGAGCACCAACCGAGCCGCAGCCGGGATGCCGTCACCTGATCGGCGGTGCGTATTGAATCCCGCCGGCGCTCCAGAGCTGGTTGAGTCCGCGCGGAATCTTCAGTTTGGATTCCGAGCCGACATTGCGCTCGTAGACTTCGCCGTAATTGCCGACGTGGCGAATGATGCGGACAGCCCAATCCTTGGTCAGGCCGAGATCCTCGCCATAGCTGCCTTCGGTTCCGACCAGCCGCATCACGTCCGGCTTCCTGGATTTCAGCGCCTCGTCGATATTCTTTGAGGTAATGCCGAGCTCTTCGGCATTGATCATGGCGTAGAGCGTCCACTTCACGATCATCATCCAGTCGTCGTCGCGCTGGCGAACGACCGGTGCAAGCGGCTCCTTCGAGATGACGTCCGGCAGGATGACGTGGTCGACCGGTTTCGCAAGGTTCAGTCGCAGCGCATAGAGCTCGGAGACGTCGGCGGTGAAGGTATCGCATTGGCCGGACTCATAGGCCTTGACGACATCGTCTAGCTTCGCAAACTTCATCTCCGTGTATTTCATGTTGTTGGCGCGAAAATAATCCGCCAGGTTGAGTTGCGTCGTCGTCGCTTCCTGCACGCAGACTTTGCTGTCGTTCAGGTCAAGCGCGGAATCGATCTTGCGCGAGCGCGGTAGCATGAAGCCCTGGCCGTCGTAATAGGCGACCGCCGGAAAATACAGGTCGTAATTCTCCTCGCGCGACATGCTCCAGGTCGAGTTGCGCGAGAGAATATCCACCTTGCGGTTCTGCAGCTCCTTGAAGCGCTCATTGGCGTCGAGCGGGACAAATCTTGTCTTGTTCGGATCGTCGAAGATGGCGGCTGCGACCGCGCGGCAGAAGTCGACATCGAAGCCGGTCCAGTTGCCCTTGTCGTCGGGGATCGAGAAGCCGGGCAGGCCCTTGTTGACGCCGCACAGCACTTCGCCGCGCCGGACCGTTCGCTTCAGGGTCCGCGTGTCGTAGATCTCGTAAGCGACCGCGACGGCCGCGACCGCGACTGCGACCGCCAGCCCAATCAGGAGGCCGCCTCGGAATGTCCGCATGAATTATCTCTCGCCAATATCGGGAAAAATCGAACGGCTGCGAACGCAGCCGTCGCGGTTACAGCTCGGGCTTCTGCCGAATGATCACTTTGGTGCCCAGCGGCACACGGTCGTAAAGGTCGGCGACGTCGTTGTTGACCAGCCGGAAGCAGCCGGACGATACCTTGGTGCCGATCGTATCCGGCCGGTTGGTGCCGTGGATGCGGTAGACGGTGGTGCCGAGATACATCGCGCGCGCGCCGAGCGGATTGCCCGGCCCGCCCGCCATGAAGCGCGGCAAATAGGGCTGGCGATCGATCATCTCCGGCGGCGGCACCCAGTCCGGCCATTCCGCCTTGCGGGTGATGTTGACGAGGCCCTGCCATTGGAAGCCGTCGCGGCCGACACCAATACCATAGCGCAGGGCGCGTCCGCCGGGCTGGATCAGATAGAGATGACGCTCGGACGTGGAGATGATGATGGTGCCAGGCACTTCCGTTGTCCGGTAAAACACCATCTGCTTCTGCCATTCCGGATCAAGCTGGTATTGGTCGTCGGCGAGCAGGCCAGGCTGGTCGCCGTTGTCAGGCTGTTGCGCAAAGCCGTGTGAGACCGAAAGCATCAGGCCGGCTGCCGCAATCGTCATCCAGATCAGGTGCCGAAATTTTGTCATTCAAGCCTCTCCTCTTGGCGGCGTGGTTTGGCGCTCCCCGGCGCGCATTGCCGGCCCCCAAATCACCGATCCATCAAATCTCAGGGATGGCGCGATGGCAAGCAACGCAAATATCTCGCTGGAATGTTTGCGCTTTTTACCGGTAACGCGGTAGCCCGAAAAACCGGTTTCATTTGGGCGCGAGCCATAGCCTCAAGCCGAACGATATGACGGCCACGGCACCCACGCCGCCGAGCCAAAGGGCTGCAAACCACAACAGGCGCTGCACCAGCGGCCGTGCTTTTGGTTCCGAGCGCGTCAATGATAGCCGCTTTCGGGTCTGACCTTGCCGCGAAATACCCAATAGGCCCACGCGGTGTAGCCAAGAATGAGCGGTATCAGCACGGCAACGCCGACCAGCATGAAGACCTGACTGGTTTGGGGCGCGGCCGCCTGCCAGATGGTGATGCTTTGCGGCACGATATAGGGATACATGCTGATGCCGAGCCCGGCATAGGACAGCGCGAACAGCACCAGCGACAGAAAGAACGGCCGGTAGTCCTGCTTGTTGGCGAGGCTGCGCAGGAGCATCACGGTCACGGCGGCGACTGCAACCGGGACCGGCGCGGTCAGGATCAGATTCGGCCAGGTAAACCAGCGCTGCGCATATTGAACGTTGAGAAACGGCGTGGCGATGCTGACCGCGCCGATCGCGCCCAACATCCCGAACAGGAGAAACCAGCTTAGCGAATAGGCCTTGTCGCGAAGCGGACCTTCCGTTTTCATCACCAGCCAGGTTGCTCCCAACAGGGCATAACCGACGGCCAGGGCAAGGCCGGTCAGGATGCTGAACGGCGTCAGCCAGTCCCACCAGCCGCCGGCATAATGTCGCGCCTCAACGTGGACGCCTTGCAGGATGGCGCCAAGCGCGATCCCTTGCGCCAGCGTCGCCAGCAGCGATCCACCGGCAAAGGCGAGGTCCCAGCGATTTCGTTCGCTCGAGGTCGTTCGCCAGCGAAACTCGAATGCTACGCCGCGAAAGATCAGGCCGATCAGCATCGCGATCATCGGCGTGTAGAGCGCGGGCATCAGCACCGCATAGGCGAGCGGAAATGCGGCCATCATGCCGCCGCCGCCCAATACCAGCCAGGTTTCGTTGCCGTCCCAGACGGGCGCGACGCTGTTCATGATCACGTCGCGGTCCGCCTTGTCCGGAAACAACGGAAACAGCACGCCAAGGCCGAGATCGAACCCGTCCATCACGACATAGACGAAGACGGCAAAGGCGATGATGAACGCCCAGATCGTTGCGAGGTCGGCGGAGACGGTCATGCGACGGCTCCCTTCGCCGAAACAGCGCCGGCCGCGGGCGTGATGCCGGCGGCGCGGGCAGGAATATCGCCTTGCGGCCCTTGCTCGCCGTGATGCGGCACCTGCGCCATCAACCGCAGAATGTAGATCACGCCGGCCGAGAACACCGCGAAATAGACAATGACAAAGGCGGTCAGCGAGGAGGCGACCGCGGGCGCCGCCAGCGGAGAGGCAGACTCAGCCGTTCGCAACAGCCCGTAGACCGTGAACGGTTGTCGTCCGGTCTCGGTCGTGATCCAGCCCGCGAGCACGGCGATGAACCCCGCGGGTCCCATCGCCATCGCGAACAGGTGCAGCAGCCTTGTTTGGTAAAGCGTGCCGCGCCAGCGCGGCCACAGGCTGAACAGGCCAAGTCCCAGCATCAGAAACCCGATTCCGACCATGACGCGGAACGACCAGAACGTGATCAGCACCGGCGGCCAGTTCTCACGCGGTACGGTGTCGAGGCCGTTGAGCGGCGCGTCCAGCGAATGCTTGAGGACCAGCGAGCCCAGCTTGGGAAGCTCAGCGGCATATTTCACGGTGCCGGCGTCTTGGTCGGGCCAGCCGAATAAAATCAGCGGCGCGCCATCCTTGTGGCTCTGGAAATGGCCTTCCAGCGCCATGATTTTCACCGGCTGATGTTCCAGTGTATTGAGGCCGTGCTGATCGCCCGCAAGGATCTGGATCGGCGCCACCAGCGTGGCCATCCACATAGCCATTGAAAACATCACCCGCGGGCCTGCGAGTTGGGAATCGCGCAAAAGATGGAACGCGCCAACCGCGCCGACCACCAGCGCCGTGGTGAGATAGGCCGCCAAAACCATGTGCACGAGGCGGAAGGGAAATGAGGGGTTGAAGATCACCTTGAGCCAGCTCGCCGCAACGAATTGCCCCTCGGCGTTGACGGCGTAACCCGCCGGCGTCTGCATCCAGGAATTGGCGGAGAGGATCCAGAACGCCGAAATGAGCGTGCCGATCGCGACCATCAGGGTGGCGAGGAAATGCAGCCTTTGGCCGACGCGTTCGAGGCCAAACAGCATGACGCCGAGGAAGCCCGCTTCGAGGAAAAACGCGGTCAGCACCTCATAGGCCATCAAGGGGCCAATCACGGGACCGGTCTTGTCGGAGAAGGCCGACCAGTTGGTGCCGAACTGGTAGGACATCACGATGCCCGACACCACGCCCATGCCGAAGGCGACGGCGAAGATCTTCAGCCAATAATTGAACAGGTTGATGAAGACCTCGCGCCCGCTCCATAGCCACAGCGCTTCAAGAACCGCGAGATAGCTGGCGAGCCCGATCGAGAAGGCGGGGAACACGATATGGAAGGACATCGTGAACGCGAACTGCGCCCGGGCCAATACCACGGCATCCCAGCCCTCGAACATGACTGCCATCCGTCCTTACCGCTGTAAGGCGAATTTTATCATGCCAAACCTGACGAAGGTATCGTCCCTTCGTCCACCGCCCATCTGCAAACGCAGAACGACCCGGAGGGGTGGGGGATCCCGTCCGGGTCGCAGCGGGCCTTCCTGGGGGGAGAAAGCGCCGTTCAAATCTTGATGAGCTGCTTTACGCGGCGAGGCTGTCGACGCCGGCTCCCTTGAGCAGTTCGGCGAGCTGTTTGCGGGCGTAGAACATGCGGGTCTTCACCGTGCTCTGCGGAATTCCGATGATCGCGCCGACTTCTTCCACCGACTTCTCGTGATAGTAGACGAGGTTGATGATCTCGCGATGCGCCGGAGAGAGTTTCGCCACACAGGCGCGCAGAATCGCGCTGGTGGTGGAGCGATCGAGCGAATCTTCCGGCGTGTCGGCGTCGTCGGCGATCTCGAGCATCTCTTCCTGGTCGATGTCCTCGTGCCGGCGCTGGCGCAGCGCGGTCAGCGCCTTGAAGCGGGCGATCGACAACAGCCAGGTAGAGACCTGGGAACGTCCCTCGAACTGGCTGGCGGTGCGCCACACGTCGAGAAAGACCTGGCTGGTGAGATCCTCGGCCATCGAGGCGTCCCGCACCATGCGCAGGATGAAACGGTAAACCCGTACGTTGTGGCGGGAGTAAAGGATATGCATCGCGGTGCGGCCGCCATCGGCAATACTTTCCAGCAGCATCTCGTCCGAAGTCGCCTGGGCGGCGATGATCCCCTGGCGGGCTGCAGCATTGATGGCGACGACGTTCTGCATTAACGGCATTGACGATCTCCCAGTTCGCCGCTTGGCGGCGTTTCGTTGGGCAAATTGATAGTCAGCAACGGTTTCGGGACGTCTGCACGAAAAGGGGAAAATGGTTTCATGCGCGGGAGATTTGTTTCGTCGCAGCCCCCGCGACGAAACATTCGAGCCGGAAAAGCCAGCAATTTGAATGAGATAAATCTTAAGTTGTGGGTTTGGCTACCCGCAGCGGCCTTCACGGAATAAGTGCGGCCTTTCTGGCTACGCGCTCGCCTGCCGACACAGCGTCTGGCAAATCAGTCTGACGACGGTCAGTATGCGCATAGGGACTACTCTGCTAAGATTGCCAAGATAGTGACTTCCCCACAGGGTTTTCAGTCAACTGCCATGCTGCGCCGCGAGTTCATTACGGCCATGGGCGCAGCTATCGCGGTCCCGTTTGATCGCGCAAGCGCCCAACAGCGACCGCGCCGGATCGGCGTTCTTATCTCTTTGGCCGAAACCGACCCCGAAGGTCAGCGATGGGTTGAAGCTCTGTTGCACGGACTCGATGCATTAGGTTGGAAACCCGGTGCTAACCTGCAAGTCGATATCCGCTATGGCAACAGCAACAATGATCGCATTCAAGAGGTCGCAAGACAATTGGTCGCCGAACAGCCCGATGTGTTGGAAGTCACCACCACTCCTGGCACGGCGGCGGTTCTGAGAGCCACCCAGACCATCCCTATAATCTTCTCAACCGTCTCCGATCCGGTTGGAGCTGGATTTGTTAAGAGCCTCCCAAGACCGGGCGGCAATGCCACCGGATTCATCAACATCGAAGCCTCGATGGGTGGCAAATGGCTGCAATTGCTCAAAGAGGTGGCGCCACAAATAACCCGCGTAACGATGCTGTTTAATCCAAAGACGGCCCCACAAGGCGAATATTATCAGCGGGCTGTCGAGAGTGCAGCCGGGCCTTTGGCGATTGAAACCAAAGTCGCCCTGATAAGCGATATGAGCGCGATCGAAGCTGAAATGATCGCGACGCGTGTCGCGGGGGGCGGGATGGTCATTCTTCCGGATACGTACACACTCACTTTTCGCGATCGAGTAGTGGCGCTCGCAAACCGAGAGGGACTGCCCACGATCTACCCATTTGCGCCGTTTGCCGATTCAGGCGGCCTCATTTCATACGGCATCGATTTGCCCGACCTGCAGCGCCGGGCTGCTGGGTACGTGGACGCTGTTCTCAAAGGAGCCAAACCTTCCGATCTTCCCGTGCAGTTGCCGACTAAATTTGAGCTTGTCGTCAACTTGAAGACTGCCCAAACGCTTAACATGAAAGTGCCACCTAGCTTGATCGCAATCGCCGACAAAATTATCGAATGAATGTTAACTCGGCTTGCTAATAGCGCTGGTCCATTCCAACCTCGCCATTGACCGATTGCCGGCAGCCGCTTCGATTTCGACGCTTCAGCGACAGCTGGAATTCGCCGCGAGAATATCCCGCATGATCTGCTTCTGAATCGTGGGCGCGGTCGTCAAGGAGACATGCCCATATTCCGTGCGCCCCATATCCACGTTTTGCACCATGCCGTGGAAGTGTCCGCTGCGTTCCACCGTCGTTCCGACGCCGCTTGAAAGGTAAAAATTCTTCAGAAGGTGGACATTGCTGGGGACCACCGTCTTGACGACGGGATCAAGCGTAACGATCAAGGCGACACGGAGGCCGGCCTTCTGCAATTGCTCGGCCATGCTCACGGCCGCGCTCGCGCCGAGCGAATGGCCGACCAGCACGATAGAGCTCACACGCCCGCTCTTGCACTCCTGGATGGCCTCGTTGGCGAGGGAATCCGAAAATGCGTGATTGGTTATCGTCGCATCTATGCCTCTTTTCGGCAGCTCGTCGGCGAGCTGATCAATCCCCGGCGACAAGACATTGGTCAATCCGCGCAGCAGATAGACCTTCTTATGGGGACCAGTCGCGGCAAGGCATCCCGACGAAACGCCAAGCATCACAATAATGACGGACAAACATTTGATCGCGAACCGGAACATCGCGCCAGAAAGCGTGAGCATGAGATCGATTATCCCTTGAGGTACGACAAACGACTTACCAAAAGCGCGGCTCGCCAATCACTACTTTATCGGAGGGTCGAAATCCACAGCAACGCGGTTCAGCGCGGCCCGATAAATCAGATGTCATCCTGGTGGCGCAGGGCTGCCGCGACGTCGCGCAACGGACATCCCGGCGGCTTCCGGTGATGCCGGTCAGGCCTTGTCGCCGGCAGGCGAGAACAGATATCCGCCGCCTCTGATGGTCCGGATCACCGCCGGCTTGGTGGGATCAAGCTCGATTTTGCGCCGAATTCGCATGATCCGCAGGTCGACCGCGCGGTCGAAGGCTTCACTGTCCCTTGCATTGGCCAGTTCCAGCAGGCGCTCGCGCGACAGCACGCGCTTCGGATTGGCCGCGAAGACCTTCAGCAGCCCGAATTCGGAAGCCGTCAGCGGATGCTCGTTGCCCTCGTCGTCGCGCAGTGCCTGGGCCTCGAGGTCGAGCCATTTGGTGCCAAACCGCACCAGCGCGTCTTTTGCCGCCCTGGCTCCGCCAGCCTCGGTCGTTGCAGCTTGCGCCCGTACCGGCGCGGAACGCCGCAATACCGAACGAATTCGCGCCATCAACTCACGCAACTCGCAGGGCTTGGCAACATAATCGTCGGCGCCAAGTTCAAGCCCGACCACGCGATCGATCGGACTCGCCGTGGCTGTCAACATGATGACCGGGACATTGGTGCGGCTTTTCAGGTCGCGAATGATGGAGAGCCCGTCTTCCTCCGGCATATTCAGGTCGAGAACCACGAGATCGGGCACCGTGGTTTCGGTCGCAGCCCGCAGGCTCTTGCCGCCGTCGCAAAGGGTCACCGTAAAGCCGTGCATCTTGAGATAGTCGCCGACCATCTCGCGGGCCGGCGCCTCGTCGTCGACAATGATGATGTGCGGAGCCCGGCTCATGTGATCATGCGTCCGCTACCGGCAATATGATGGTGAAGGTCGACCCTTCTCCCGGCCCGGCACTGTGTGCGGTTACCTCGCCGCCGTGCATGTCGACGATGCGCTTGACGATCGACAGCCCCAGTCCGGTCGAGCTCTCGCCCGCGGTGGGCTTGGCGGAAAGCCGCTGAAAACGCCCGAACAGCCGGCCGAGATCCTCAGGTGACAGGCCCGCGCCCTGGTCGGCGACCCGAATGACGGTCTTGCGATTCTCGTGACTCACCAGCACCGAGATACTGCCGCCGATCGGACTGTATTTGATCGCATTGCTGATGAGATTGTCGATCGCCTCCCGCATCCGGTCGGCATCGCACATCGTGACAACATTCGGCGGCGCCGAAACGGTGATGGATTGCTGCTTGTTGACGGCCAGCGGCTGGTTGGCGTCGGCCACTTCGCCAACAAGGGTAGCGATATCGACCGGCTCGCGGCGAATCGAGATGTCGAACGCATCGGCCATGGCGTCCGAAATCAGATGATCGACCATGGAGGTCAGGCGCTTGGTCGCGTCGCGGATGTGCTCGACCTGCGACGTGATGCCTTCGCGGGAAGAGCCGGCGGCGATCAGCTCGGTGAGCATTTCGGTGCGGCCGAGGATCACCCCCAGCGGATTTTTGAGGTCGTGGGCGACGGTGCCCAGAATCTCGTTCTTGAAGCCGTTGGCGCGCTGCAGCCGCAGCCATTGCGCCGACAGCCGGCGGTTGGCCTGCATCAACGCGCGGGTGCGCTGGGCGACACGGTCTTCGAGCTGCGTGTTGGCCTCGTGCAGTTGCTGATACAGAATGACGTTGTCGAAGGCGATCGAGAGCCGGCTGCCGAAAATCTCGACCAGCGAACGGTCGGTCTCGGAGAGCTGGCGCTCGGCCTGCAGCAGCACCACGACTTCGCGTCCGCTGCCGGTGCGAATGTAGAGAACCGTGCGCTGGTCGACAAACTCATGCTTGCGCCGCCTGAAGGCGGCCTCGACCATCGACCGCAGGTCGGGGTCGAGCGATTTGGCGCCGGTGGCGCCGATGAAGCGACTGTAGCAACCCGAGCCGGCCAGCACCGAAAAATCGTCGCCGACCGCGCCGCCGTCGCGCAACACCAGAATGCCGGCACAGTCGACATTGAGGAGCGAGGCGATTTGCGTCAGCACGCCTTCGGCGAGGCGCTGCATCGATTTGAAATCGTACAAGGTCGAGGCGGCGTCGATGATGATTTCCAGCCCGCGCCTTGTTTGAACCATGCGCTCGAGCTGCTGGTAGCTGCGCAACGCCGCGGTCAACGAGGTAAAGAGCTTGTCGGCCGTCAGCTCGGTTTTCGCCTTGTAGTCGTTGATGTCGTATTGAACGATCACGCGGCGCTCTGGCGCCTGTCCGGGCTGTCCGGTGCGAAGGATGATGCGGACCGTCTCGTTCTTGATGTTGTTGCGGATATATTCGACGAGTTCGAGGCCTGCCGCGTCGGTTTCCATGATGACGTCGAGCAGAACGGCGGCTATGTCGGGATTTGCGCGCATCAAGGCCCGTCCCTCGGCGGCGGAATAGGCCGAGAGGATTTCGAGCCCCTGTCCGTTGAGGCTGTAGTCGCTCAGCGCAAAGCGGGTGCCTTCATGCACGGCCTGATCGTCGTCGATGACCGCGATCTTCCACTTCCGCGCGCTCGATGTCTCCGGCGCGGTACCGGAATCGTCGATCAGGTGGAGGACATCGTCCTGTTCGGCCATGGGGGTGTCCCGTCGCGATCCCGGTCTTCGGTTGCCTGGCCGCCCTTGGCAGCCCTGGGCATGATAATGCGAAATGTGGTGCCTTGTCCCAGCCTTGAATCGAGCATCATGCGGCCGCCGAGCTGCTGGGTGACGAGATTATAGACGATATGCAGGCCTAGTCCGGTACCGCCCTCGTTACGGCGGGTCGTAAAGAAGGGGTCGAACGCCTGCCGCTGCACGTCCGGTGTCATCCCGGCGCCATCGTCCGAAAAAATGATCTCGACATCGTCATTACCGCGAGGCTTGGCGGAAATCGTGATCGCCCCGGAGCGGCCGTCGGCAAATGCGTGATTGGCGGCGTTGAGGAACAGATTGGTCAGGATCTGGCCATATGAGCCGGGATAGCCGTCGATGACGAGGCTCTCCGGGACCTCGACCGACAGGGTGATCGACGCTTTCTTCAGGGCCGGCCTTATGCTCGAGATGATCTGATCGGTCGCCTCGCTCAGGTTGAATACCCGGCGTTCGGCGTGCGAGCGGTCCACCGCCACCTGTTTGAAGGATTGGATCAGCTCGCCGGCGCGATGCAGATTCCCCACCAATTGCTGGGCGGCGTCGCGCGAGGTTCGCACGAATTCCTCGAGCTGCGATCGCCGCAGGCCGGTTTCCGACCGTAGCTCGGCTTCGAACGTCTCGGCGCGGCGCGCGAAACTCGAGGCGACTGTCAGGCTGATGCCGATCGGGTTGTTTACCTCATGGGCGACGCCGGCGACCAGGCCGCCGAGCGCCGCCAGCCGTTCGGCATCGATCAGGTTTTGCTGGGCGGTGTTCAGCTCGTGCAGCGCGTTCTCGGCCTTCTCCTTGGAGGCGCGCAATTCGTCTTCGGTCTTTCGCTTGGCGATGGCATTTTCGCGGAAAACCTCCACCGCGCGCGCCATTTCGCCGACCTCGTCCTTGGCGTTGGTGCCCTGGACGCGCCGGTTGTAGTCGCCGGATGTGATCGCCTGCATCGCCGCCATGATCTGCTGTAACGGCAGCCGGATCGAGAGCGCGATCAGGACGCCCGCGGTGATGATGATCCCGAGGAAGATCACGGCGATCGACAACACCTTTCGCGAAATGTCGGCGAGCGTCTGGTCGAACGTCTCCTGTGCCTTTTGCTCGCGCTGCCGCATCTTGACCGATAATTCGTCGATGGCGCTGCTCGCCTCGGCCTGGCTGGCGTCGATGGCGTTGCGCAGCAATTCGGTACGGTTGGCGAGTTGCTCCGACAATTTGGCAAGGCCGTCCCGCAGCGCGGTCGTCCGGGCATCCAGGCGCTGCAGCGCCATCCGCTGCAGATCGTTATCGGCAAGGTCGCTCATGACCGGGATGGTCTTTTCGATCGTTTCGGTATTGCGGCGGGCTTCCTCGGCTGACGCGCTCGCCAGCGAAAGGTAATAGGCGTTGGCTGCGACCAGCATCGCGGTGAAGGCCTCGCGGGATTTTCCGAGCGACGGCCAGATCAACGCGTCGCGGTGCCCCGTCGCGCCCTCGATGATCGAATAGAGCCCGGCCATGTCCCGGGCGGGGGTCAGGATCTCGTCCTCATAGGTTTTCGAGATGGTTGCCTGGACCCGGCGCAATTCGCCGAAGCCGCTGAGGAAGCGTTCGGTGACATGCTCCAGCTGCTGCACCGATCCCGACAGCATCGGATCGGTCGCGGCACGCGTGGTCAGGGTCCCGAGAACGACCTCGCGCAGGTGCGATATCTCCGCGAACAATTCCGGGCTCGGCTGATTGATGTAGCGATGGATCAGGTTCTGCAGGCGGCCGGTCTCGCTCTCCAGGCTTGCCAGGATCTTGTCGGACTCCCGCACCTGCCGCACGTCATCCCAGGCCGAGCCGAGCACCTGAGCGCCGTTCCAGATCAGTGCGACGAGAACCACGACGACCGCCGAGTTCAACGCCGCGATCGACAGGATGCGCCAGCGGATCGGCACCGCGCGGACCAGTCCGACGAGGCGCAAATGGCCGCGCGCAACGAGGCCCAATCGCGGTTCCGCCGCTTCGTCGTGCTGGTGAGTTCCCATGGCCAATCAGTTTACCTTGCGAATTCGTTCGATCAGCGCTGCGGCCGCGGGATCGCGTTGCGCTTTTGCGTAGATTGGTGACATCGCCTCTTCGAAGGGCTTGCGGTCGAAGTCGGTTACGATCGTCACGCCCGCGCCTTCCGCCTGCCGGCGCGACTGCGCCTCAAGATCCTTCCACCTCTCGCGCATGAAGCGGCTCGATTGAAAGGCCGCCTCGCGAAATATCTTTCGGTCCTCCGCCGACAGGCTCTCCCAGGCCTTGCGCGACATTACCAGCACTTCCGGGCTCATGGTGTGTTCGGTGAGGGTGTAGAAGCTCGCATATTTGTAGTGGTCGGTGGTGACAAAGGAGGGCCAGTTGTTCTCCGCGCCGTCGATCAGCTTGGTGGCAAGTCCGGTGCGAACCTGCCCATAGGGCAGTTCGACCGGCTCCGCGCCGAGCGCCTTGATCATGTCGGACATCAGTTCGGATTGCTGCACGCGAAGTCGCAAGCCTTTCATGTCCGCAACCGAGCGGATCGGTTTGACGCTGTTGTAGATCGACCTCGCACCGGAATCGTAGAAGGTGAGGCCGACGAAACCGAAGGGCTCGAAGCTGCCCAGGATTTCCTCGCCGATCGGGCCATCCAGCACCTTCTGCAAATGTTCGATGGAGCGGAACAGAAATGGCATAGCCAGTACATTCATTGCGGGAACGAAGGTTCCGATCAGCGCCACGTTGGTTCGATTGAGATCGATGGCGCCGGCGCGGGTTTGTTCGATCGTTTCCTTTTCTTCGCCGAGCTGGCGCGAATGAAATACGCGGATCTGCAAGCGGCCGCCGGTCTTCTCCTCGATCAGGCTGCCCATGTAGCGCAGCGCTTGTACGGTCGGATAATCCTCGCTCTGGGTATCGGCGGCGCGAAATTCCCGCGCCGGGGCGTTCGTCGCGATGGCCGTCAGAAACAGCCCAACGACGAGCGTTGCTGCCCGCGAAAGATCGGCGCGGTTATGCACAGGCAACTTGACCCCCCTCTAATGAAGTCGATGGCAGGAAAGAAAGGTTCAACGGTCTTTAGCAGAAGCTTATTGCGGCGGAAAATCCCCGCGAGTGGTCCGGGCCTCCCGCTACCAATCGCTGCGCGGATGTTTTCGTCACAATCCTATTGGCATCCGTCGGTCGGAAGAAAGCCAGGGAAGGGCGGCTAAGCACTGCCCATTTATTCAGCAATTTCAATCCCTTTGTATGCATGGTTTTTTGAGACCATGCGCCCAAAGTCGCTGCCGCTGGCTCCATTTCGGAAGCTAAATCAGAAGTTTAACTGCCGGGTAACGATCAGTTAAGCTTTGGCACGAACCTTGCGACGTCGGCTCCAACAGCCGATTTCCCGTGCGTTGGATCATCCGATGAAGCGCCGCGATTTTCTCAAATCCGTCTCTGGCATCGCTGCCGGCGCCGTGATTCCGGCGCCAGCGGCACGCTGTCCTACGATCGCGACAAGTTCAAACCCGAACTCGCCGGGGATATGAACATCGGCGACATGTCGGTCACCTTCAGACTGATGAAGAACGCGAAATTCCACGACGGCACGCCGGTCGTCGCCAGGGACGTCAAATGGTCGCTCGATCGCGCGGTGACCGCCGGCGGTTTCCCCACCGTGCAGATGAAGGCCGGTTCGCGGGGCGAATCGTCGAGCAAGGTCCGCCCGAACGGGTCTTGGGCGATCCGCAGGATGCCTATACAAGGGAGCTCTTGACGGCTATTCCCCATCCGCCGTTGCCGGTGCACTAAAAAGATCATGCTCAACGATGATATGACCTTCTGAGCGAATAGAAGAAAATGGCTGCTGATCCGCTTGATGACTATATCGATGCCGTCGCGAAAGCCTTGGCCCTGCCGGTCGCGGACGCCTGGAAGCCCGCCGTGCGGGCCAATCTCGAAGTGTCCATGAGGCTGGCGCGACTGGTGGATGAGTTTGCATTGCCCGACGAAGCCGAGCCGGCCAGTGTCTTTGCAGCCTGAGAACACTGCGGCGCCCGGCCGCGACTTGCCCTCGGCTTTGGAAACGGTGCAAGCCGTCAAAAGCGGAAAACTCTCGGCGATGGGCGTGACCGAGGCGGCGCTGGCGCGGATCGCAAAATACGATTCCGTCCTTAATTCCTTCACCGACGTTACCGCCGAACGGGCGCGCGCCAAGGCGGGTGCGGTCGATGCCGCCATCGCGGCCGGCAACAATCCAGGTCCGCTCGCGGGCGTGCCGTTCGCGGTGAAGAACCTGTTCGATGTGCAGGGTCTGCCGACGCGAGCCGGATCGAAGATCAACCGCGATTCCGCGCCGGCGCCGCGTGACGCCACGCTGATCGAGCGGCTGGAAGCGGCCGGTGCGGTGTTGGTCGGCGCGCTCAATATGGGCGAGTACGCTTACGATTTCACCGGCGAAAATATTCACGACGGGCCGTCCCGCAACCCGCACGACGTGACGCGGATGACCGGCGGCTCGTCAGGAGGCTCGGGCAGCGCGGTCGGTGGCGGCCTCGTGCCGCTGGCGCTGGGGTCGGACACCAACGGCTCGATCCGGGTGCCGGCGTCGTTTTGCGGAGTTTTTGGGTTGAAGCCGACTTACGGCCGGCTGTCCCGCGCGCGGTCGTTTCCGTTTGTGTTCAGCTTCGATCATCTTGGGCCTTTTGCGCGCAACGTCGGCGATCTCGCGCTGGCCTATGATGCGATGCAAGGCCCCGATCCCGACGATGCCGCCTGCACGACGCGACCGCCCGAACCCGCCTCGCCGCTGCTGACGCAAGACATCGGCGATCTCAGGATCGCCATTGCCGGCGGCTATTTCCAGAAAAATGTTTTCCCGGAAGCGACCGAAGCCGTAACCCGCCTCGCGCGCGCGCTCGGCGCGACGCGGACGGTCGACATTCTCGAAGCCGCCCGCGCCCGCGCCGCCGCCTATGTCATCACCACCTGCGAAGGCGCCTCGCTGCATCTCGACCGCCTGCGCCAGCGGCCGAACGATTTCGACCCGGCAGTACGCGACCGCCTGATCGCGGGAGCGATGATCCCGGGAGCGCTGGTCGATCGCGCACAAAAATTTCGCCGCTGGTATCAGGCGCAAATGCTGGAGCTGTTCGAATCCGTCGACGTCATCCTGGCGCCGGCGACGCCTTGCGTTGCACCGAAACTGGGACAGGCGAATTTCGTGCTCGACGGCGTCGAACTGCCGGTGCGCGCCAATGTCGGCATTCACACCCAGCCGATTTCGTTCATCGGACTTCCAGTGGTCGCAGTCCCGGTGCCGCTCGAGCCGATGCCGATCGGTGTGCAGATCATCGCCGCGCCCTGGCGGGAAGATATCGCGCTGCGCGTGGCATTCGCGCTCGAACAGGCCGGCGCGGTGTCCGCGCCACCCGCAAGAGGAATTTGAGATGCAGGTCGATCTCCCCGACGTGCTCACTGAGGTGACCGAGCAATTCGCCCGTTATGAGAAGGCGCTGGTGACGAACGACATCGCCGTCCTCGACGAGCTGTTCCGCGCCGATCCACGCACGCTGCGCTACGGCATCGGCGAAAACCTCTACGGTCATGACGCGATCATGGCGTTTCGCGCCGCGCGCTCGCCGGCGGGCCTGATGCGGCGAACGGCGAGGACCGTGATCACGACCTATGGCCGCGACACGGCCGTGGCCTCGACGCTGTTTTATCGCGATATCGTGCCCGGCAAGGTCGGGCGGCAGATGCAGACATGGGTGCGGTTTCCGCAAGGTTGGAAAATCGTCGCCGCGCATGTGAGCTTGATCGACGAACCCAAGGATCAAGAGATGGACCAAAAGACATGAGTCTTGACGATTTTCCCGCCCGCGTGCCGCTGCGTCCCGCCGCCGAGGCGAAGACGATGGTTCGGCGCGCCGGCCGGTCCGCGCCCTATCCGGACAAGATCACGCGCGCCGAGGAATTGCGCCTGCAACTGGCCGACGAAATCGTGCGCGGCGCGCTGCCGCCGGGATCGGCACTTGACGAGACCGACATTGCGCGGCGCTTCAGCGTGTCGCGCACGCCGGTGCGCGAGGCGCTGCGGCAGCTTGTGGCCTCCGGTCTGGTCGAGGCGCGCGCGCATCGCGGCGCGGTGGTGGCGCAACCCTCGATCGAGCGGCTGACCGGGATGTTCGAGGCCATGGCGGAGCTGGAAGCCTTGTGCGCCGGCCTTGCTGCGGAGCGAATGACACCGGCCGAGCGCCACCGGCTGGAAGCGGTGCATGAGGAATTGCGGGTGTTGAGCCATGCCGGCAATCCCGATCGCTTTCACGAGGTCAATGAACGCTTTCACAACGCCATCTATGCCGGCTCGCAGAACGGCTATATCGCCGAGATTACGCTGGCGACGCGGGCGCGGGTGCAGCCGTTCCGCCGCGCCCAGTTTCGCAATTTGGGCCGGCTGGCGAAATCGCACGCCGAGCATGACCGTGTGGTGGTGGCGATCCTGCGCGGCGACCGCACGGGTGCTGCGACCGCCATGCGCGCGCATATCGAACTCGTGCGCGGCGAATACGAGATCTACGCGGTGTCGGTGTAGCTCAAGCGCGCGAGGCCGGTGGCGTTATCCCGTCATTGCGAGGCGCGAAGCGACGAAGCAATCCAGCTTTGTTGTTGCCATGGATTGCTTCGCTACGCTCGCAATGACGCAGTCACCCCACCGCCGCTTCCGCCACAAAAGCGCGCCAGCCGCCGAACGCGGAAATCTCGCGGGCGCCGTCGATATCGGCGGCTTCGACGAGAAAGCCCTTGACTCCACGGCCGTCCTTGAGGCGCACGGTGCCGATCGACAGCGGCGGCGGGATCGCGGCGACGAATTTTCCGAACGAAGCCGCCGACAGCGCCCAGAGCTCGAGCTCGATCGATGCGCCCGTTCCCGCTTCGACGCGCAACATGCCGGGCTTCGGCGGTGTGGTATCGAGCGCATAAAGCCTGTAGTCGGCGGCGGTGGCGGTCGTCTCCAGCAATCGTCCGCCCAACCCCTTCAATTCGCCGTTGAGCACCATCCCCGAAAGATGCGCGCCGACCACCGCGATTGCGATTTCGTCTTCGCCGAGCGTCGGACCGAGGTCGGCAAGCGGCGGCTGCGCCACGCCTCTCGCGCCAAGCGTCAGTTTCGTGTCGGCCTGAAAGACCCGGCCGATGCTGGCGAGCTTGGCGTCCTGAACGGCCGGCGCGAGCAGCGTGATGCCGAACGGAATCCCGTCGGGCCTGATCGATGCCGGCAAGGCAAGGCCGCAGAGGTCGAGCAGGTTGACGAAATTGGTGTAGGTCCCGAGCCTTGAGTTGAGTTCGATCGGATTGGCGAGCACCTGCGCCGTCGAATACACGGTCGGCGCCGTCGGCAGCATCAGCGCGTCGATGCCGGCAAAGGCGCGCTCGGCGATGCGGCGCACCGTCTGCAACCGGTAAAGCGCTGCAAAGGTGTCGGCGGCGGAAAGCCGTGCGCCCGCGATGGTGATTTCGCGGGTGACGGGATGGATCGAATCCGGCGCTGACGCCAGGAGATTGCGGATCACGAGATAACGTTCCGCAACCCACGGCCCCTCATAAAGCAGCCGTGCGGTTTCATAGAACGGCTCGAGATCAAATCCGACGAGCGTGGCGCCGAGCGCGGTCCAGCGCCTGAGTGCCTCGGCGTAGGCGGCTTCCTGAGCCTTGTCGCCGAAGAAGATCAATTGGCCGTCGCGCGGCACCCCCAGCCTCAGATTGGCGGGAAACGCGCTTGTACCGGCGAGCGCACGGTTGCGTGAAAACGGGTCTGCGCCGTCGGGACCCGCCATCGCCGTCAGCGCCGTCATCGCGTCGTCGACGGTGAGCGCGAACACCGAGACGCAATCGAGCGTCCGGCATGCCGGCACGACGCCGGCGGTTGAAACCAGCCCAAGGCTAGGCTTCAGCCCGACAATGTTGTTGAGCATCGCAGGCACCCGGCCGGAGCCCGCGGTGTCGGTGCCGAGCGACAGCGGCACCAGCCCGGTCGACACGGCCACCGCCGAACCCGAACTCGATCCACCGGGAATCAAATCGCCGCGGATCGGGTTTTTGGGAATGCCATAAGGCGAGCGCACGCCGACAAGACCGGTGGCGAATTGATCGAGGTTGGTCTTGCCGATGATAATCGCGCCGGCGGCGCGTAGCCGCTCCACGCAAGTAGCGTCGCGGGAGGGCATGTAGGAATAAGCCGGGCAGGCGGCCGTGGTCGGCAGTCCCGCCACGTCGATATTGTCCTTCACTGCGACGGGTACGCCGTACAGCGGAAGCCGCGCGGCGTCTTTTGCGGCGAGCCGCTCCGCCTCCGCCACCGCATCGGTCTCATCGCGCAGGCTAATGAAGATCGCCGGATCGTTGTAATCGCGAATCCGCCGAAAACTTCGTGCCACGGTTTGCGCAGGCGATGCGGCGCCTGCGCGATGCGCGGCGACAATCGCAGCGACGGTCTCGCTCACGCGCTGCTCCGATCGGAACAAAGCTCGATCGGCAAATCCGGCAAGCGCGTCGATTGAAGCGTCGACAAGAAGGATGGGTTCGCCATTACTGACTGCACTCCGGGAGGCGGAAATCCTTGCTTTTCGAAGCAAGGGGTGTGCCATTGTGTACACCGGTGCCGCGATGTTCAATTGTGAAAATAAAACCGTAGTATCAATGGTTTGATGGTGGTTTACGGCGTCAGCCGCAGTGTATTCTCGAAATCGAGGGACCGGCTTTGCTTATTGGATGGGCAGCGCCATCGAGCGCATTGGTCAGCGCGCCACCTTGCTGCTGCCCTGCGTAATCAACCGCGCTGCGCGCTGGTCGCGGGCGTGAATCCACAGCCAGCTGATGGCGACGCTGAGCCGGTTGCGCAACCCGATCAGGAAGTAGATGTGGGCGATGCCCCAGATCCACCACGCGATGGTGCCGCGCAGCTTGATGGCGCCAAAATCGATTACCGCTTTGCGCTTGCCGATCTGCGCAAGACTGCCGGCATGGCGGTAGCGGAACGGCCCCGGCGTCTCGCCACGGAGGCGCGCCTTGATCGAGGCCGCGACGTGACGTCCCTGCTGCTTGGCGGCGGGCGCAATGCCGGGGACCGGCGCCCCGTCAGGGCCCGCGATGACGACGGTATCGCCGATCGCGAAGATGTCGGGATGGCCGGGCACCGAGAGGTCGGGCAGAACCTGCAGCCGGCCGGCGCGGTCAGCCGGCGCTCCCAGCCATTCCGCGGCGGGCGAGGCGCGCACGCCGGCCGCCCAGATCAACGTGCGCGCTTGCAGGCGGTGGCCGCCATAGACGACGCCATCGGCCGAGCATTCGGTGACGGCCTGTCCCAAGATGACCTCGACGCCGATGCTTTCCAGCGCGCTCTGCGCGTAGGCCGAGAGATCGTCGGCAAAGCCCGCCAGCACGCGGGGGCCGGCCTCGATCAGGACGACGCGCGCCTTGTGGGTGTCGATGTTGCGGAAGTCGGGCGCCAGCGTGTCTCGCGCGAGTTCGGCGATGGTGCCGGCGAGTTCGACACCCGTCGGACCCGCGCCGACGATCACGAAGGTCAAAAGTGCGGCGCGCCGCGCCGGATCGTTCTCGCGCTCGGCGCGTTCGAAGGCGACCAGGATGCGGCGTCGCAGCGTAGTGGCGTCCTCGAGCGTTTTCAGCCCGGGCGCGAACGGCTCCCATTCGTCATGGCCGAAATAGGCGTGACGGGCGCCGGTGGCGAGCACCAGCGTGTCATAGGGCAGGGCGTCGCCGTCATCGAGCAGCACGCGCTTGTTCGTTGCGTCCACGCCGCTCACGGTCGCGAACAAGGTCCTGACCTCCGGCCGGTCGCGCAGGAGATAACGGATTGGCCAGGCGATCTCGGAGGTCGCCAGCGACGCGGTTGCGACCTGATACAACAGCGGCTGGAACAGATGATGGTTGCGGCGATCGACCAGCGTGATCGAGACCGGCGCACCCGTGAGCCGATGCGCGCATTCCAGCCCGCCGAAGCCGGCGCCGACGATAACCACGCGATGGGCCGCTGTCGGACGTGGTGCGGCTGTCGTCATGGGTGGCGGCCTCTCGGTTCGAAATTCTGCGCGCACGCCAAAACGTAGGCCCTTGTGCGCTTCGGTCCAAGCCCGCTGTGCCAATCGGCCGATAGCGAACGCGCATCGTCAGCGCCGGCCTCCTCACGGTTTTCTCGCGCAAGCGATGTTGCCGAAGACGCGGTGACGGCTTCCGATAAGCCCGACAACGCGGCCTTTGCCCGATCGAAGGTCGTAGGCCGCCGAGCCCCGGACCGGCACTATATTTCTTGCCATCCGCGCCTATCGCGAATTATGGTGCATGCCCAGTGGGGGCATGGGCCGAAGGTTCTAAGAGGGGCCTCCGGTTCGTGCTTGCCGCCGACCCGCCATTTCGCGCACAAAACAAGGCATCTCAAGCGCTTCCCGAAACGGGGCGGGCCGATTTGGCCGGCGGCATAAGCAAATGATAGGAGGGAGACGAACATGAAAACGGCATTCTGGCTGGCGGGCGCGACCGCTCTCGTCCTGGCAAGCCCGGCGTTCGCCGGGGATTCCATCAAGATCGGTTTTGTCTCCACGTTCAGCGGGCCGACCGCGGTCATCGGCAACGACATGCGCAATTCGTTCGAGCTCGCGCTCGATCATCTCGGCCGCAAGATGGGCGGCAAGCCGGTCGAGGTGATCTATGAGGACGACCAGCAGAAACCCGACGTCGGCAAGCAGAAGACCGAAAAGCTGGTGCAGTCCGACAAGGTCGACTTCATCGTCGGCTACATCTGGTCGAACGTGCTGCTTGCCTCGCTCAAGACGGCGGTGGATTCGCAGACCTTCCTGATCGACGCCAATGCCGGTCCCTCGCAACTCGCCGGCGAATTGTGCTCGCCTTACGTGTTCTCGACATCCTGGCAGAATGACCAAACGCCGCAGGCCGTGGGCTCTTACATGAACCAGAAGGGCGTCAAGTCGGTGTTCCTGATCGGCCCGAACTATGCCGCGGGCAAGGACATGCTGGCTGGGGTGAAGAGCACGTTCAAGGGCCAGGTGGTGGGTGAAGAATACACGGTTTGGCCGAGCCAGCTCGACTTCTCGGCTGAACTCACCAAGGCTCGCAACTCGACGGCGGAATCGATCTTCGTGTTCTATCCGGGCGCTGCCGGCGTCCAGTTCCTTAATCAATATGCGCAGGCCGGCATCAAGCAGCAGATACCGCTTTACACGGCTTTCACGATCGACGAATTGTCGCTGCCGCTGCAGAAGGACAATGCGCTCGGCGTGCCCGGTGCGCAGGAGTGGGTCAACGATCTGCCGAACGAGCAGAACAAGAAATTCGTTGCCGATTACCGCCAGAAATATCCCGGCCTGCGTCCGAGCTTTTACGGCGCGCAGACCTATGATGCCGCCCAATTGATCAACAGCGCCGTGGTCGCGGTCAACGGCGACACCAGCAAGAAGGACGCGATGAAGGCGGAGATGGAGAAGGCGAACTTCAAGTCGGTGCGGGGCTCCTTCAAGTATGGCAACAACCACATTCCGATCCAGAATTTCTATCTGCAGGACGTGGTAAAGGACGCCGACGGCGCGCTCTCGCTCAAGACCGTTGCCACCATCGTCAAGGACGATCAGGATCGCTTCCACGACAAATGCCCGATGAAGT
>Ga0209517_10001302_pt1 | contig 38330 bp, 35 predicted proteins | sample PeaSoiMetSII2010_FD_187695 | JGI IMG/M metagenome (GOLD analysis project Ga0209517, IMG submission 187695) | Peat soil microbial communities from Weissenstadt, Germany - SII-2010 (SPAdes) (version 2) | ecosystem: Environmental > Terrestrial > Soil > Wetlands > Peat | place: Germany...
TGTTGAAGCAGAAATCGCGATGGCTCTTGGCGGGTTTCGATGTAAAGGATCGGTGGAAACTAATTGACGCAACCCAGTTGCAGCGTTGTTCCAAATCTCCTCGGGGTCAAGTTCCCACGCGCCAGGAAATGGATGATGAGGTGTGTGCGCAGCATAAAGGCTGCCGAGATTCTTTCCTTCAGAATCGTATGCTGCCAATTTGGTACCTGTGGAACCTACGTCTATTCCGATAAGACTCATGGCCAATGGAATACGCCAAGCCCTTCTTTCGTTTGAAGAAAGAAATTCATGCCAAAGGGGCCGCTACTGTGAGAAATACTTGTCTACTTATTCTCTGTACTAGAAAAGTGTCATGCACAGAACAGTTGACGCAATTGGCCGCCATAGAGAGCGGCATTTACTCTATGAGTGCAGGAATATTCTACGCATTTGTTGTGCTTTCAAAAATTAACCTAATGCCCAGCGTACAACTCTTCTACGTCAGCATACCATTTCTTCTTCGGGCCTACACGTGCGCGCATTCGCCAACCAAGACTCTTCGGTGATGATTCAATCTCAGTCTTGATTTGCGTTATCTTGGACAGTACGTCCATCCTATCAGATTCTTGAAGCTCGTTCAATCCATTCGCATATTGTGAGATTCTGTCCAAGTTGGTGGTTACTGTATAGTAGAATCCCCAGTCATTAGAGAGAACGCCGCAAATCCTGGTGACGTTTATCATTTCATTGTCCCCCTGCCCGACCGGATGCTCACGCAACAATAGTATCATGTCTTTGACATCTTTTTCGTTGATCTGCACAATTTGCGTTTTTTCAAGCAAAATATCTGCCAGCGGTATCGTGAGCGGGTCCTGTTCAAGGCGACCGTGGAGGTCTATTATGTGATTGTATGACAGTTTGTCAAAGAAGAGGTCTACTATCAGTTTTCTGTTCGGGTCCTCCAATACCGAACGGCCAAGCAGATTTCTCATATAGCTTCGAGCGCGATCCTGATGGTATCCGCAATTCTTCAAAACTTCCAGCGAGCGGCGTTCCTGTTTTGCGTACGTTATGAAGTCCAGGTCTGTGAGCGGCCTTGCGAGCACTTTGCATTCTTGAGCGAAACCGTGTGAATGTTTTCGTATTGCTGCTGCGCCTAGTCCTCGTAATATTACTCCATCTACTGTTGCAGTCTTAACAATGCGTTCCATTTCTTCAAGAAGATGATTTTCATCCCAAAGGCCGTTGCTCATTTAGATACGTACCACCGTTTCTTCTATCCTACATTTATGATTCGTCGCTAGTTTGAAGATTCACGTACTATGCTAGTAATAACTGGAGTAGCGAGCACACTCTTTCTAAAGATCTGAGCCTTGCTACGCCGGAGGAAGTTCGCGAAATGCGGTACCCATGTCCAAGCCCACTCGCCGGTTATAGAGATATGCACCAGAATAGATGACCGGTCCCGCCACGGCGGTTGCAAGGAATGCGAGTAGATAATAGGGATTAACGGGAGCCCCGGTATACACCGGCAGGACTGCGATAATCGTATTAAATAGGGCTGTGAACATGGTGAATACTCCAAAAATCGTCATCCAAGGAACCCCTCCCAGCTTGCTCTGCACAACTTTTGGAGCTTTTTCGAAGATGTCTCTTCGCCTGTACGGGAATATTGCTGCTGCCAACCCAACTAAAATTTGCGGGGCCCAAATTCCCAAAGACCCGTAGGTTAGATAATTCAGCAGTGTCGTGTTGAAATATAAGTATGCGAACGCCATGCCGACAACAAAGAGCACGATTAGCGCGTTCCTTGGCGCATGGAACCGTTGATCAAGCTCCGAGATTCTCGCCGGCAATATTCTGTCAAAGGACCAGGCAAACATTGCCCTCGTGACCATCAAAAGGATTGACACGACCACACCAAAACATCCGGCCATAAACCCGATTCCTGGCAACAAAGCGAGGATGGGGTTACTCGTTGCGAAAACCACTAAGTATCCTTGGTACGGCATCATCGGTAGAGGGTTCGCACCCGTCCCAAACAAAAATGACAGCGAGTGAATGAAATCCGACCCGGCTACGACGTACGCAATTTCATATGTCACCCAGGTGATGGCTCCAAGAATTAGGGTGCTGCCGAATGTTCCCACTGCTTGGGACCGGGTTACGTCTTTCACTTCCCCTCCCATGTACCCATTCCAAGCAAAACCAAAGAAGTTCTGGAAAGCGTATATCGTGCCCAGAAAAGTAGCGGAGAGCGCGAAGCCCGTGAAATAGCCCCCAGACTGAGCAGACTGGATTATGGCCGCATAGTTCGCTCCAGATAACGCATTGAACCGAGCAACGAATCCGTCGTGGCCCATTGCCAGCATGACTCCCCAATAGTCAATGAGACCGATCATGCCGACAATGAAGCAACCCCACATAAACTTCCGGATGGCCGAAACTGAAAGGGCTGTCACCAGGCACGTGATCACTACGACTACGGAGGTGAGGACGAACTCAGTCCAAGGCGTCAGGAAATTGTTTATCTGAGTGATCAGACCTGGATTATTTGTCAGTATTCCCCAAACGATCACGATACCTCTGAGGGACGGGTCTATCGCCCAACCTCCGAGTACGCCGATAAATTGAATCATAATCATCATAAGCACAAAACTTTCTGCGAATCCCGCAAGTGGACCAATCGCGCGACTGACCCATACGTAGTCCCCGCCAGAACGGGGCATCGCGGCCATGAAGAAGTAATATGCAAACGCCATTATCGCGACTATTGGGGTTGCTATGACCACTGTCAGAGGAAAATTCACGCCAGGGAAAAGGGCTGGACCGAATACTATGTAGATGAACGGCCACATGTTACCCATATAGAGCAGATTGTAAACTACCATGTCCTTGCCTGAAAGCTGTCTGACAAAACCAGAAGCCTTTCTTGTGTAGAATTCCGCCGGCTTTACCTGTGAAGAACTTGGTACAGAACCCATAACGCCTCAGACCTGAGTTTGGTATTTATGACTTCTGCGTTTGATACAATGTCGTTTATGCAGGAACAAGGCTTAATATCCGCAGTTTGAGTCGTCGTTTTCGAACCAGTACCACTAAGGATTTTTCTCACGGAGATAGAGTTGACTAGTAAGCGATTTACGCGCATCTTCTACGCTACAGACGTTCATGGGTCCGAACGTTGCTTTAGAAAGTTCCTAAGCGCAGTTAAGGTGTACAAAGCAGACGTGCTTGTTTTAGGCGGAGACATAACTGGAAAGTTCGTGATACCAATTCGCGAACTTAGCAACGGCACCTACAGGGCAACCTACCTCGGCAAAGATCATGTCGCAAGCACCACAGAAGAGCTAAACCGATTGAAAGAACTCATAGCCGACAGCGGTTACTACTACAACATGGTCAGTGATTCCCAAGGAGATCTATCGAAAGAGGAAGTAGACAAGGTCTTCTTGAAGGCAATGAAAGAAACATTAGCACGTTGGGTTGATTACGCGGAAAAGATTTTGCATGATACAGACACGGTTTGTTATGTAACCGGCGGGAATGATGACTTTCAAGAAGTCGTGGATGGAATTCCGGAGACAGCGCACGTCAAGAACCCTGACAACAAAATCATCAAAATCGATTCGTTGCATGAAATGGCAAGTTTAGGATGGAGTAACGTTACTCCTTGGAAATGTCCGCGTGAATGTAGTGAGGAAGAATTAAACTCGAATATAGAGAAAATTCTCGCCTCCATGACCGACCCAAACAACTGTGTATTCAACTTTCATTGTCCTCCTATAGATTGCGGGTTAGATACTGCAGTTAAGTTGGATGACTCAGTCTATCCCCCTAAACCCATCATGACCGCAGGTGAACCACTTAGATTCGGAGCCGGCAGCACCGCAGTTCGTTCAGCAATCGAGCGTCACCAACCCTTGGTGGATCTTTGTGGGCATATCCACGAGGGCAGAGGTGTCTGCAAGATCAAGAAGACTCTTATTATTAATCCGGGCAGCGAATACACCGAAGGTATACTCAATGGGGCTCTCGTCAATCTCTCAGACAAGAAAGTGCTTAGTTGGCAGTTGACATCTGCTTAAACAAAGTAGACGAGATTAAGGTGAACTTTACTGTATATCCCTCTAGAAGGTTACGCGTGAACTTGTTCATGTGAACTAGTATTCCGATCAGCTAGTTACCACATGTTGATCGAATGTACGACGGAATATCCTTTCGGTACATTCTTAGCGGCTTTAACCCACGTGCTGAGCACCTAGTTCGACGAATCGCTTGAGGTGTCTATTGTGACCTTCTGGCTTGCCACCAATTAAACCCGCCCGCACTAGTATGAAACGTTTAAGTCAATGAAAAAAATGATAATTTTTTTGAGGCTTAGTAGGGTGGAATACAAGCGGTTAGGAAAGTCTGGCGTGAAAGTGTCTAGCCTTTGTTTGGGTACGATGGATTTTGGATCTAAAATAGATGAAGCCTCGGCGATCAAGATTGTCAAACGGGCCGTTGATTTGGGCATCAACTTCATTGACTCTGCTGACATTTACAGCGACGGAAAGTCAGAAGAGATCTTGGGTAGAGCTATCAAGGGTATGAGAGAAGACCTTGTAATCGCAACTAAGGTTCGACACCGTACGGGCTCAGGTCCCAATGATGAGGGTCTCGGCCGAAAGCATATAATGCACGCTGCCAAGGAAAGTCTTCGTAAACTAGGCACTGACTACATTGACATCTATTATGCTCACAGGCCTAGCAATGTGCCCTGGCCTCCGATCGAAATAGCTGGCGACCCTGTACCTATGAAGGAGACTCTCGGTGCTTTTACAGACCTGGTTAGATCTGGCAAGGTTCGGTATCTTGGCTGCTCAAACTTTCCAGCTTGGCTCACTTGTAGGTCTCTGTGGCTAAGCGATCATCACATGTTGGAGGAGTTCGTTGTCACTCAACCGCCATACAACCTTCTCAATCGGGAGATCGAACGCGAGGTAGTTCCACTCTGTATTGATCAAGGCATAGGGATCGTCCCGTACAGCCCATTGGCGGGAGGAGTTCTTACTGGCAAATACAAAGTTGGCAACCCGGCTCCGGCAGGCAGTAGAGGGTCCGCCGATCCAGAGTGGTTTAAGGGCTGCCAATTCCACTGGGAAGATCCAGCCAATGTTAAGACGATTGAGAGTTTGCAAAAATTCTCGCAGACGCGAGGTAAACCAATGGGGCAAATTGCCCTTGCTTGGGTCCTCACGAACCCGGCAATTGCATCATGTGTCATCGGAGCAAAGTCAGAACAGCAGCTTGAAGAGAGCGTGGCAGCGACCCAATTAAGCCTTAGCAAGTCCGACCTCGACGTGATTGATCGCTTAGTACCTACAACGGGACCGTACCGCACCTGAAGGTTTCGATGAACTGCTGAATATCTAACAGGAAAACTGTGGTGCGGAATCTATTTATCGAAATGGAAATTGCTTGCCCAGCAAACTATCATTATGCTTTCGATGGGCTTGATTATTCAAGCGACGCTGTCTGAAAACCTAAGGCCAAGTATGGCTTTCCCGTTGCCATTCTAAACTTAATGGGCAGTGTACCCACCATCAACGAAGAGTGTCGTCCCCGTCACGAAAGATGCCTCGTCTGAGGCGAGGAATAATGCTGCCTGCGCTATCTCTTCGGGCTTCGCGAATCGGTTTATCGGCTGTTCTCGCAAAAGCAACTTTTCGGTCTCCTGCGGGTTTTTTGATTCCCTTACGTACTTCGTCAATATCGGAGTTGCAGTGACTCCTGGGCATATGCAATTCACTCTTATGCTTTGGGCGATGTGATCCATAGCCATCGCTCTTGTCAATGCTGCAACACCGCCCTTGCTAGCGTGATAGGCAACTTCATTTGGGAGCGCGGCAACGGCGTTTATGGAGGCTGTGTTGACAATTGCGCCTCCTCCGCAACGGATCATTTCAGGTACCGCATACTTAGAGCAAAGGAAGACTCCTTTCAGATTGACGTCTATCACAGTGTCCCACACAGCTTCCGGTGTGTCAACTACCGTCCCCAGCGGATTTATTCCTGCATTGTTAAACAAGATATCCAACCTACCGAACTTACTCACCGTTTCTTTGACCATGTTTTCCGCGTCCGCGGCTTTGCTTATATCAGTCCTTACGAAGATTCCTTCTCCCCCATTCTTCTTGATACTTTCAACCGTCTCGCGACCATCCTGCTCGTTTATGTCTGCGACCACCACTTTCGCCCCCTCTCTTGCGAATAGCAGAGCACTCGCTCTTCCTATCCCGGACCCGGCCCCCGTAACTATTGCAACTTTGTTTCCCAGTCTCATACGATCCATCTGCCGTAGTGTTGATAATTTCGCCGGATTTAATGGTTACAGAGTAGACGCTGGACTCCTTGCGGTTCTCCGCTAAGCATCGCGATATGTGAGAGACAGCCTCAGGCAGAAATATTATGAGCTGGCTATAGCTCTGAATAATTCGTTCTTGATCGTTCTACTAATCCAGACATAATCGCCGCCCGAGCGAGGCATGCTCGCCGCGAGGAGAGTGTAAGTAATTGCAAGCGGTATCGAAATGAGAAGACCGATATGCATGGCATTCACCATGTCGGCACCCGGGTAAGCCGTACCAAGCGGTACAATCAGGGCGAGAGAAAACTCAAAACTCCAGCGTTGACAACGGCGAAACTCACCAGAAAGGCATCGAACCAAGAAAAAGCACGAACAAGTCCCGTAGCGTCCCTAGTAAATACCTTAGGGACATACAATATCTCCATAATGCGAGCGACTGTCCGTTTCGGTTGACAAAGGGGTATAAAATTATTCATGTGTGGCAACTGTTATATATGCACAAGAGCGCGCTCCTCTTTCGAGGTTAATATCTTGGCACCTTTCAACCCGCGAGGATTGAAACTCGTTCACTCTTATCGCACCAATTTCTCGCTTAACGAATATCCGATCTCGGAAAACGGGATGTGGCTCAGTGGTCGCAGGGATGGAATGGACTGGAGCGATGTCATCACAAAGAACGGCATGTGCTATGGAGAGGTAAGCGGATTCAGGTACGGGGGCGTGATGGAACAACGCGCCGAGCAAGCCCATCCCATATTTGGCATGGTTGCCGCTGTGGAAGCAGCCAAGGGTGACTACGACGATCCGACCGCGATCCTTCGCGGTGTGTGGGGAAGAAACCAGCACGTCACGGCAAAAGTATTCAGCAAGAATCCGACTGACAAATACTTCCAAGAGGTCGAGATACGTCTTCGCAGCACGATGACGCCGCACCGTATCCCAGGATATGAGATTTTCTTTCGGCCTCTAAAGACGGAGAAGGGCTATGCGGAAATCGTACGATGGCCCGGGGGACTCGGTGAATTTGTCTCACTGAAAAGGTTCGATGGTGAGAAATACGGGGTCAAGGACGGGGACGTGGTCGAGGCAACCATTGAAGAGAATGTCATCAAAGGTTTCATCAACGGAGTAGAGATGATCTCTGTTACGGATGATGTCTACAAGACGGGTTCGCCCGGAGTTGGTTTCAATTACGGTGTCGGGTACACGAACGCCGACTCTGGATTCACCTCCTTCGAAGTGGAGACGTACGATGACTGAGCCCCGCGACTCCGCGGAGGCCCGACCTTCGAAAAGCTTCTCAGGTTTGTAAAGCAGTTTCTTGGTTCTAAGAATCAGTTCCTCCCACGTGCGTCTGAGCGGCTGCCGCTTCATTCACACGTTCGCCTCTCTAGCGTGGACCCAATAGTCAAGAGCTTCGCGTGGATTGTTGAAAGCGAAATCTGGGTGATGAGCTTTTAAATCATCACCTTTCGTGAAGCCCCAGAGCGCTGCGGCCGATCTAATTTCAGCCCTCCTGGCAGCTTCAATGTCTCTTACTGCGTCTCCCACGTAGATTGTCTGATCCGGATCGGCTCCCATCAAAGCCGCTGCCCGTATCAATCCTTCCGGGTCAGGTTTTGGCCTATTTACGTCGTCCGCCGTAACCACGACCGAGAACTTTTCACGCAGATCTGATTTCGCCAATGTTGTCTTAGTCATCGTCGCATCCGCACCTGTGCAGACGCTAATCGAGATATGCGCATTTCCCAATCCTTCCACGAGCTCTTTGATCTTGGGGTAAATTCGCGCGTATCGATGGAAGTATTTCTTGTAAAAGGAGTGATACCGCTGTATAGCATCTTTCGCTTCCGTATTTGGAACAATCGCTTCAATCATATCCTCCAGAGTTGGACCGAAACGAGAATACACCTCCTTCCGTGAGAACTTTCTACCCACAATATCTCCGACTGCAAAATTGAAGGACTTCACAATGAGGTCCAAATTGTTGACCAATGTTCCATCGACGTCGAAAATGACGTAGGCTACTTGGGGCCGTTCGATGTGATTTTTTGTCTTTGTCATTTCAAGTTACCTACGTGAGCGCTGTGCTGATAAAATCATTAATTAAAAAATTCCTGTTCGAAGAGTTCTTTCTAAATGGTCAACTGAAACCAATTTGCCTTTCAAAAGTGGTAGAATCTTTTGAACCAGAACTTTGCTCGAGCCCAGCCTATTCAAAGACGTTGCAGGGAAATCAGGAATCTTTAGTAATCAAACGCCCCGATCCAGATCGTCAGTGAATTGACCAATATCGAGGACGAATGAAGTTCTATGCATCACTCATCAGAATTGGTTAAAGTCTGATTGGAGCGAATTAACTGAATGGTCTCAAACGCTGGAAGGGATCTAGTCGACACGCTTGTGGAGCTGGGAGTCGAGTATGTGTTCGGTCAGCCTGGGGGACAAGCACTTCCCATCTATGATAGAATCTATGAACTTCAACCTAAAATTAATCACATACTTGCCCGAGACGAAAGATGCGCAGCGTATATGGCTGATGGCTATGCACGTGCAAAAGCTGTTCTTGGTGTATGTGACGCAACTGTCGGCCCCGGAGCAACAAATCTCATCTCCGGAGTAGCCGAAGCCAACGGAGCAGCGTCACCATTACTGGTCCTTACGACGGATGTTGATTCCGCCGCGGCAGGACGAGGTGCCTCTCAGGAACTTGATCAACTTTCAACCTTCCGACCATTATGCAAGTGGTCGACGAGAGTAGACCGACCAGATAGAGTTCACGCGGTTATTCGACACGCCGCGGAGCTTGCACTAAGTGGTCGACCCGGCCCCGTCTATCTGTCTTTTCCTCCAGACGTGCTAAGGAAGGAGACGCATGGCTCATCGAATACAGCGAAGGCAGTTTTCCTACCGCACAGACCTAGACCTGATCCGTCAAGAATTCAAGACGCCATCAAGTTGCTGATGGAAGCGAAGAAACCTGTGATATTTGCAGGTGGAGGAGTCTTATGGTCACAAGCGTGGGATGAACTAGTTGAACTCGCAGAACTGCTGTCGATACCTGTTGCCACCACAATAACGGGAAAGGGGGCTATACCTGAGAATCATCCTCTTGCAGTTGGCGTTAGTGGATCATACAATCGACCTTGCGCATTGCGTGTTATGCAAGAAGCTGACGTTGTTCTTGTGGTGGGCACAAAACTTGGAGAAGTAGCGACAGCGGGCTGGACCGTACCCAACGATGAAGCTAAATTGATTCATATCGATATCGACGCCGCTGTAATCGGACGAAACTACCGGACCACGGTTGGTATGGCTGCGGATGCCAAGCTAGCTGTTAGAGATTTGCTCGAACATATCCGCGGCAAATCGTTTCCATCTCATGAAAACTGGGCTAAGGATGCGGCTGGTTTTGTGGACAAGTGGCGTGAGATGGTCAGAAAGAAAATGGAGTCTCCAACCGATCCAATACGCCCTGAGTATGTTATTCACGCGATAAGGGAAGCTATGTCTCCTGATGACCCACTAATCTCAGATGCCAGTTTTCCGACCGTATGGACAGGTGCCTATTTTGATGTCCTCCGCAGCGGACGGGTTTATACAGCGCCACGAGGTGCCGGGGGCACAGGCGGAGGTTTTCCACTGAGCCTAGGTTTCCAAACCGCTTTACCTGATAAGAGAGCGTTCTGTGTGGCGGGTGACTGTGGATTCAGTGTCGTTTGCCAAGAATTGGAGACTGCTACAAGAATCGGTCTTCCTGTAATTACGATTGTTCTCAACAACAGCTCCCTCGGCTACATACGTCACGAACAGAAGGCATTCTATAATGGAAGATTCGTTTCTACCGAATTCCGGAGAGTCGATTTTGCTAAAGTTGCGGAAGGCTTTGGTTGTCTCGGAATAAGGGTCGAAAAGGCTGAAGAGCTAAGTGACGCCTTGAAGCAGGCGAAGAATAACAATGGACCAGCCGTTTTGGATGTTATCGTAGATCCGTGGGCTTACCCGCCAGTCCTAGAGTTCCTCTCGGCGGGATGGAACGAGGAGCTTACGGCCTTCATGAAGGCGTAGAGCCGACTCAGCGAATACCTTAGACGTATCCGTAAGCCAACCATCCTCCGTCTGCAAGAATTGTCTCGCCGGTGACAAAGGATGCCTCGTCTGAAGCTAGGAAAGCTACTATACTTGCAACCTCGTTGGGGTTGCCCAGTCGCTTCATCGGAGTCCGTTCCAATATAGGGGTAATGTCACGGGTCCCTGTTTTGACTTCGTCTCTTAATCTCTCGGTTTCAAGGTACGATGGGGCGACGCAATTAACCCGTATATTGTAACGAGCCCATTCGATTGCTAGAGTTTTCGTCAAGCTCACGACTCCAGCCTTCGCAGCACAGTATGATGCACGATTTGGGAAAGATGAGAATGCCGCTACTGAAGAAATGTTAACGATTACTCCCTTGCCTCTATCTGCCATCGTTTTTCCAATGATTTGGCTGCACAAGAATACTCCTTTTAGATTTACATCAATTGTTTTGTCCCATTCAGATTCGGTAAGCTCTAAACTTGGTCTGGCCATGAATACACCGGCATTGTTTACGAGAATATCGATCTTGCCAAATGATTCTGCTGCTTTTTCTGCTAGCGATTCGACCTCTGCTTTTCTTGAAACATCCGCCTTCAGTAAGAGTGCCCTTCGATTGATTTTTTCAATCATTGCTACAGTTTCAGCAGCCTCAAGATCATGAGTATTGTAATTCACTACCAAGTTGCATCCTTCATCAGCCATTCTAAGAGCGATTGCTCTACCTATTCCCTTGCTTGCTCCAGTCACGATGCATGTTCTGCCTTCAAGTCTAGGCGCCAATTGTGGTCACGGACTTTCGATCGCATATACGATATATTCCTTCCTTAGACCTACTCGCGATGACAATGTGTTTGGACTCCTAGCAATGTTCCCTAACGCCACAAATCGTTTTTCCAAATGCGTCACCCAACCTAAACCGTAGCTTGTGATTTTCAATCCGTTCGCAAATCAAATCGTTGACAAGCGCTAGACGCTTACGAAAATTCCCAAAATTTCGTGTTCCTCTCTCTGCGAATCAGACTAAACAATCAAATATCGGACGGAGTCGACTTCCCTATAGTGTAACCAGAATGGAAAGTCATGGACGCGATGATGACCGTGCGCTGAGAGAAGTCATGCATATTCAGCCGGAGGCAGTTGATCCTGACCGTCAGATAACTGCAGTATATCATGTTGAAGGATCCGTGCCTTTGAATAAAATGGCTGAAGAGGTAGCCATAGAAAATTCGACAGGTACATGGACCCTAGTTGGATATGAAACACTTGAATTGAGAAAGAAGTATGGCGCTAAGATCTTCCGCGTAACCGGTTCCGGAAACTCAGGTTTCATCAGTCTGGCGTTTGAAGCCTCAAACTATGATCCCGAACTTGGAGGTATCAACTGTCTACTCTCCGATATAGCCGGAAACGTTTTCGACATGGCTATACTCGATAACGTGAAACTCCTCGACATTAACTTCCCGAAATATTGGGTCGAAGCATACAAAGGACCAAAGTTTGGAGTGGAGGGAACAAAGAAGGTAGCGGGGATCACGGAAAACCGCCCAGTCATCGGATCCATCACCAAACCCAACATTGGCATCGATACAAAGACGTATGCGAAATTGGCATACGAAACCGCGCTTGGAGGGATCGACATCATGAAAGACGATGAAGCTATTGTCAGCCCAAAGTATTGCCCGCTAGAAGACCGGGTTTCAGCCGTGATGGAGTCAATTGATCGCGCAAAGCAGCAGACTGGAAAAGCGGTTCTGTATGCAGTGAACATTACGACTCGTCAAGACAAATTGCTGGAACTCGCTGACAAGGCTATACAAGCCGGAGCGAATCATCTCATGGTTTGCGCACCCTACATCGGTTTCGGTGGTATGCAAGCGTTAGCCGAAGACCCCTCCGTAACGGTCCCAATTCATTCCCATCGAGTTGGACATGCTGCCTTCACTCGTAATCCAAAGCATGGAATAGATGTGGCGCTCTGGTCGAAGCTCATGAGAATGTGCGGCGCTGACCAGTTACACGTGGGCAGCGTGGAAGGAAAGTTCTACTACGATAATGAGGAAACTCAGCGCAACATAACTGCTCTTCGACAACCTTGGCTCCACATTAAACCCACTATGCCCGTTTCCTCAGCTGGAAACCGACCGGCCAGCATCGGAGCGAACATTAAGACACTTGGCACCGATATGATGTTCCTAGCAGGGGGAGGAATACACGGCCATCCTGACGGTTCAACTGCGGGAGCCCGAGCCATGATGCAAGCTGCGAGAGCAGCTCTTTCAGGTGTACCCCTAGATCAAGCCGCTAAAGAAAACCCTGAACTGGCGCGTGCTCTAATAACTCTCGAGCTGAAGCATTAGCGCAAATAAACATAACGCGCAGACAGCGGATTGTTTTGCGCGGATCGTAATCGCGAAAACCGATAAACCCAATGGACACGTCTGTCGCTCAATAAAATACACCGAGTGGACGTGGAATTTGAAGGTCCATGTGACGTCAGACGTACCTCATGAAACGTCCTACGGCACATCGGTTGTAGTTGATGTCCTTCGATCAAGTTCAACGATAATCCAAGCACTGAACAATGGAGCGAGGGCGGTCATACCGTTCAACAACATTCGAGACGCCCTCAATTTTCAGTCCTCGATTCCGCGCGGAAGTTCTATGCTCGTAGGTGAACGTAACGGAATTACTCCGAGAGGATTCACCTTCAACATATCACCATTAGACATGTCCAAAGACAATGTACGAGGTAAGACTATCCTATATTCCTCTACGAATCTGACGCGGATTCTTGGCAGGCTAAAGGGAAGAAATAACGCAATCATCGGCGGTATCGTTAATGCAAAAGCCGCAGCAGATTTCATTCGGTCGGAAGGTAAAGATGTAACAATTATTGCATGTGGGACACTACAGGGACAAACGGTCGAGGACTTGGCTGGAGCGGGTGCAATTGCGACTTGTCTACTGAACGAAGATCTTTCAGATGACGCCCTTATCGCAGTCGGATTCTACAGGAACCCGTATTGGCGACGCCTGGTCAAGAGAGGACGCACTGCGAAGCGACTACATGATCTAGGATTCATTAGTGATGTTAACTTCTGCCTCCAACCTAACATTAGCTCCGTTGTCCCCCGTATGCGAGGAAACAGAATCGTGAAAGGCACGATGCGGCTAACTTAATCGCAGATGATTTAAGCGTTAAGAAGTGATGGGTCTCAGTCGATGAGCAGTTTCGAGTTGATCGCTAGAGTTATTCTGGTGGAAGTTGTCGCTGCGCAAGATCCACTGGGATTCCCTTGCTCTTGTAGTAAGCGTACGTAACCCCGTAGATCACCAGAGGTGTTACCAACACTCCTACAACCACTAGGAAGTTCTGGAGGATAAATGGCCCAGAGAATTGGGGAGTGAGCAAGGAGTATCCAACGAAGAGAGAGCTGACCAAAGAAATAGCGCCGATTATGCTGATCATGGGAATTCCTCCAATTCTCTTCTTCACTATATCTGGTGAAGAGTCAAAGATGTCCTTCCGTCTGAACGGAAACAAGATTCCCGCGAGTCCAACAATCGCGTAGAGTGCCGCGAACAGGAAGGTGATGTAGGTGAAGAGAACGCTGATGTTGTAAAACACTGATGCATAGGTGATAACTGAGGAAGCTATTGTTGTTATGATTATTGCCAGATAGGGTGAATGATGCCTTTCGTCAACGGCAGCCAGAGAAGCAGGGATCGTTCGATCAAATGACCATGCAAACATGTTTCGAACCGACACATACGTGTAGGGAACCGCGTTGACAAGAAGCGAGAGGCCAAATCCAATCGTTACTAAGAATATTATGATCGGATTACTCGTTACGAAGGATAAGAGGAATTGTGGAAACGGTGGAACTGGATAGTATGAAAAATACGGCGAGTTAGGAATTGTTCCGAATGCTGCACCATCGAAGAGGTACGCCATTCCTCCAAGGAAATTATGACCGAAAACTGATAGCGTGACTACCAGTATCGCGACGAGAAGGACCGCAAACAGAATCAGTGATCCAACGATGGCGACTAGCTGTGCTTTACGAACATTTCTAATCTCGCCTGAAACATACGCTGAAAAGTTGAACCCCGTGAAGTTCAGGAACATGAAGACCCAACCTAAGATCGTGCCCTGCATAGTCATCGTTGAATCGTAACCATTGGTCTGAGCTGCTTGAATCACCTTATCCACCGTTGTACCGGAATTCTGATTGAAGTTGGCTACGAAACTAGAATTAGATGAACCAAGCATGGCTGCGAAATACGCTGCTATTGCTATGAGAACAAATGCCCAAATCAATCGTTGTGTCCAGAATGTAGTTTGCGCACCAAAAAAAACTATGACCGCAATCAGCAGTATCATTGCGAGGCTGATTCCGAAAACAGTTGGTTCTCCAGCTGGGGAATTAAGAAAGCTTGCTAGATTTAGCATGCCTTGATTTCCTGTCACTGCACCCATATCGGCCAGATAAGCGCCGACACCTGCTTGCGTGAAGAGTGTGACGTCAATGGCTATGAAAGTGAAGAGTACAAACGTTAATCCGAAATTGACCATGAAACCGACTGCCGGATGTATGATCCTGCCGACCCACACGTAATCTCCTCCAGTTCGCGGCATGGAGATAGAAAAAAGAACGTATAGCACAGCGATGAACAGTGAGAGCACCGCTGCCAGCAGAATCGATAAACCAAGATTCGCAGAAGGATAAAGTCCTAATCCAAAAATCATTAACACGAAGAATGCGAACAAGTTCATGCTTAGAAAATTGAAAACGAAACTATCTAACGTCCCGATCTCGCGAACAAGACCGGTGGCATCGCGTTGAAACACGCGTTTAGAATCTGACACAAGAACCCGCCCGAGCCGAGATGAACTTGGAACAAATATAAGACTTGTCAAGTCTCGTGAGTTGTTGATTAAGGAAAACGTGGTGTTGATTGCGTAGTCTTAAATTCTGGTCTTACGTTCGCTCGTGACATCATAGTGAGTTCCGCATGCAGAAGTCGGATATTGTGGATAAGGAACGCGTCGTATACCTTCCACAAGACGAAATGCCGACCCACTGGTATAACATATTACCAGACCTGCCTGAACCGCTTGCACCTCCTCTCGATCCGAAGACTCTCAAACCGATCTCACCAGAACCACTTTTCCGAATTTTCGCTAAAGAATTGGTGATGCAAGAAGTTTCAGCTGAACGCTTCATTAAGATTCCCGATGAGGTTTACGACGCCTATGTCTATCTGCCAAGACCAACCCCAATCGTTCGAGCCAGGAGACTCGAAAAATATTTGGGCACTCCCGCTCAGATCTATTACAAATGCGAATACGTCAACCCAACCGGCAGTCACAAACCGAACTCCGCAATAGCGCAAGCTTACTACAACAAGGCACAGGGAATCGAACGAGTCGTCACAGAAACAGGAGCCGGACAATGGGGATCGTCACTGGCTATGGCTTCAAGCTTATTCGGCTTGAAATGCAGCGTATACATGGTTCGCGTAAGTTACGATCAGAAACCGGGGCGCAGGACGATGATGCAAATTCACGGCGCCGACGTTGTAGCCTCACCGAGCAACAAAACGAAATTCGGCCAATCCCTACTCAAATCCGACCCCAATAATTATGGTTCACTCGGAATTGCAATAAGCGAAGCCCTCGAAGACTGTCTTACTCATGAGAACACCCGATACTGCCTCGGATCTGTCCTAAACCATGTTCTGTTGCACCAAACCATTATTGGCCTAGAATCGAAGAAACAATTCGAATCAATCGACGTGCAACCAGACGTCATCTGTGGATGCATCGGCGGTGGCTCAAACTTTGCCGGATTCGCTTATCCGTTCATGGCTGATAAGTTGAAGAAGAAAACGAACACGGAATTCATAGCCTGTGAACCCAAAGCGGTACCTTCGACGACACGCGGAGTATACACGTATGATTTCGGCGACACGGCAGAGTTGACTCCGCTACTGAAAATGTATACGCTAGGGCACAATTACCAAGCTCCACCCATATATTCAGGTGGATTGCGTTATCACGGAAAGGCTCCTTCACTATGTCTACTCATCAACAAGGGCTACATAAAATCGGTAGCCTACTCCCAAACGGAAGTCTTCGAAGCAGCATGCATACTCGCTAGAACGGAAGGAATGATTACTGCCCCTGAGACGGCGCATTGTGTGAGATACGTCATCGACGAAGCACTTCGATGCAAGAAAACAGGTGAGAAGAAAATAATCGCGTTCAACAATTGTGGGCATGGTCTGCTGGATCTACAAGCATACGATGCATATCTCAACAGGAAACTTCTGGATTACGAACCCGCCACCATCAACGTACCCAAGCTAGTGAATCAGTAAGGACTTACCTGGCAGTTGGCCAGCAATTCATTCTTTATATAAGAATGAGTTCGCGATTACAGATATGGCTCACGTCTCAAAATCCCGCAAACCCGTTCCGCCTTACCTTGCAGTCGGGCTCTCAACCCTTGTGCATGCCGTGAGTGAACGGTCCCAAATCAAACAAAACCTTGAGACGATCGAAGACGTCATCCACGCCGCAGTAGGCGTCACAAACATCAATATGCCGATTAAGATCATCGCATTGGCCGAAGGGGCACTAACTGGATTTACGGACGAAGTATTCGACGTTCCACATGTGATTGCTGCCCGCGAAATGTTCATTGAAGTTCCAGGTGAAGAAACCGACTTTCTTGGAAGACTCGCTAAGCTTTACGGACTCTACATCATAGGACAATGTAAAGCTCGATGGCCCGAAGTCATCAAAGACAGATACTTCAACACAATGTTCATCATAAATCCAAGAGGAAGAGTAGTCCACAAGGCAGCGAAGAACCATCTTTGGTGTCGAGAACGATCCTGCACACCACACGACGTATACGATCGATGGATCAAAATGTTCGGAGATGGAATAGAATCATTCTATCCAGTACTCAAGACTGACGACATAGGAAATATTGGCACTATCTGTTGCAGCGACGGCGAGTACACTGAACCCGTTCGAGCATTAGCCTTGAACGGAGCAGAAGTGGTATATCGACCAAGCGAAGCCGTCCCGATGACAAACAGCGGATATCCCGGCGGCGGTACCTGGATGGTCCAGAACCGAGGACATGCCCAATTCAACTCAGTCTACATGCTCTGTCCTAACATCGGTCCGGTATACGTTCATCCACGAATGAAACATCCAATCGATGTGGCCGGCGGCAATTCCCACATCGTCGATTACACCGGAAATGTCATCTCATACTCACCTTCCGGAGCAAATACCATGGTTGCTGCCATCATCGATATAGAGGCTCTACGACAGTTCCGAGTAATGAATCTGAATAGCAACTGGTTGAAAGATCTACGAACCGAACTGTTCAGTAAAATGTACGATAAACCGATTCATCCAAAAAATCTGTGGCTGAACCAAGCACCGTGGAACCATGAGCGAGTGGACAAAGTCTACCGTGACAACATCAAGAAGCTAATTGAAAGAGGAACTTATACTCGACCAGCTAACGATTTTCCAGGAGCCCGATTCCAACCCTCCTCAACTTCAGCCGAGGAATTGAAATGGAATAACATCAAAAAGCTGTGGAAAGATCGAAACGCCAAAACAATTCAAAAGTGACTCACTAACTTTTCCGGATAGATTCATCGGCAATCTCTTTGAACTCTGCTAATTAAAAGTCGACAGACAAATTTGCTAAGGCTAATGGCTCGAAAACAAAATTTGAGTGGGCGCATCAAAATGGTTTGGAAGCAACTCCGCGATTCGTTCACGTTAAGCACTATCAAACGAATGATAGTTGGAATGACGCTGTATGGATCCCTGACGATTCCTTTCAACACCATGAGGATTCCTACCAATGGCCTAGTCGGCCTAAGACCAACGATGGTTATCCCCTTGTTCTTCGGCTTTCTATTCGGTCCAGTAGTTGGATTCGCAACTGGTTTCTTCGGAAACCTGATCTCCGACTTTTTCTCCTTCGGTTCAGTCTTCTTGAACTGGGATGTTGGAATCGGACTAATCGGTCTAGTAGCAGGAACAGGATATTCCCTCGCGAATAGAGCAGATTATGCGAGAAGTCGCGGCCTAATCCTTTCTGTCATCTTGTCGATTGCAGGATCTTTTGTTGGAATCGGATTCGCAACAGCAACAGACTATCTTTTCGGAATAGGAATGATCAGTTCAACCATGGCGCTAACCGAGTTTGCTACCGCGACTTTGACATATGCAATTAATGGAGCGGTCCTCGCACCAATTCTACTCTGCCTATACATATACATCCGTAGTAGACGCTCTAACTAGCATTATACCCCTGGATTGTTCGATTTTGAGACAGGTGCCAGACAATTCGGACATTTTGAAGTCTAGGAAGCAAAGCCTTTATGATATCCGATCATCTGTCCGTTAAGTAAGCCGAGTTCTAAGTGAGACCGATGGAAACAGTACAAACCCCGCCTCCAACTCTTCAACTCACTCAGAAGGCACTGGAACGGGTTAGAGCGATATTGGAGAAGCCTGAGAATGCAGGCAAGTCGCTGAGAATTTTCGTATTCGGTGGTGGGTGTGCAGGCCTGAATTACGGCATGGGCTTAGCGTTTGTCAAACCAGATGATTACGTGCTTGAATCTGACGGCTACAAAGTAGTGGTAGACCCAAAGAGCATGGGTTTCCTTAACGGTATGCAGGTTGACTATTACGAAACCGTACAGTCGTCAGGCTTCAAATTCAATAATCCTAACGCTGTTGCAAGTTGCGGTTGCGGATTATCGTTCAAGACAGCGCAAAAGACTGAAATGCAGAAACCAAAGCCCTGCCACTAAGGCTCTTCATTTTTTTCTGCTGATTAAGAAGCTACGGTGGCGGTACTCGCTTAATTGCGAGTTGAATATCTTGAGCCTTTACTGTCTTTCTGCCGGCATGTCGGGCTAGCTCGGTCGCTTCCTTTCCCACTTTAACAGCGTAGTCTTCCAAAATCTTGCCCAACTCTTCAACAGCATCGTCTCCAACGCGGTCGGCACCCGCCGTCTCAATCAATCTTCTAACTGCGGCTGTGGAAAGCTCATTAGTGGCCATGAAAAACCCACAATTTTAACCGCGTGCGAGAGCGAAACTATTAAAATTTGTTCTGGCAGACGAATTGGGCTCGTTAGATTGATTTTTTCATGTTTAGGACTTACAATGGGAGAAATGGCCTGTTTTATTTCAAAAATCCGATTGATAAAATGTGATCTTTGCAAAGCCATATATAGAGACTTCACAGAACCCACGACGATGGAAAATGTGGGGTAACCGATCCAAACGGGCTCTTAGTAAAGCCGCTATAGGTGTAGTAATCATTGTTTTGGTTGTAGCCGCTGGAGGCGCCGCGTTTTACTTTTCAAATCTCGGGTCTAGCAGCAGCAATACTATGTCAAGCAGTACTTTGGCAAGCGGCACGATGGCTGCGACAGGTTCGAATCAAGCAGTCCCTCAAACGTTGACTTATGAGACTCTCCAAACAATTCAGTATCTGGATCCACATGTTTCATACGATATCTTCGGCGCAAGTATTGAACAGAACGTCTACGAACCACTCCTGTGGTTCAAAGGGTCTAACGGTCAAGCTGTAGTTCCATGGCTCGCGCAAAATTACTCAGTATCATCCGACGGAAAGACGGCTAATTTTACTTTGAGAAGCGGAATTAAGTTCGCGGACGGAGAGACCTTCAATTCATCAGCAGTCTACTTTAGCTACAACAGACTACTCATTATGGACGGCAGCGCTCCTGTGGGACATGGAACACAAGCTTCATGGATCCTACAGCAATTGTTGAACACGAGCCTCAGCACAACTCTCTGCTGCACCCAAACGTACGGAAGCGCATACGTAAACGCCGTCTTGGCTCAAAACTTCGTCGAAGTGACAGGGCCACTAACGCTCACGCTGCACATCATGAACCCAAACAGCGCCTTGCCATTTCTGCTTGCAAATCTGTGGGCCAATATCATAGCTCCGGACTACACGATGCAACAAGACATACAGCTCTGGAGTAAGGCTGGATCTGGGTATACCCTGCCATATCCTACCCTGTCAGGTGACTTCGCGCAGCAAGCTGAGCAGTATTACAATGATTACCAGGCGACCTGTAACTTGAAGGGATGCGGTTCAACCTATCTTGATTCCTCACCACAAGGATCGTTGGCAGGTACCGGGCCGTACGTTATCCAAAGCGTGGACACGTCCTCCAACATCGTAACTCTCCAGGCCAACCAGAATTACTGGGGCGGACCCGACGGTAACATCAAACCGCAAATCCCGAACGTAATCGTCAAGTATGTACCGGACCAAACTACTCGCGAGATCGATCTCCAGAACGCAGCTAAGTCAAATGGACAGGCAATGGTGATAGATGTCACTCCAACGAACATCTATGATGTGGCTGATAGAAGCACATGGATGAACAATAACCAGTTAGTTTCCACGATCCCAGGTGTAACGATACAAGGGCCTTTCACTCAGTACGCATCGTTCTTTATCCCGCTAAATACTAACGTGACGGATCCATTCACAGGAACGTATTACGCGTTCCAACCGTTTGCAGACTTGCGGTTCAGAGAAGCATTTGCCGACGCGGTGAACTTGACACAGATCAATGACAACTATAACAACAAGCTCGGTCAGGTTGCGAATGAGCTCATCCCTCCAGGAATTCCTCCTGCAGGTGCCTATAATCAATCGCTGCAACCGGCATACAGTTACAATCCTGATGCGGTGCAGGCTCTACTGCTAGATGCGATGCTCCATCCACTGACGCAGTTTACTCTTAAAAATGGGACATCCGCTCCGTCAGGCACGTTTGATAACACATTTGGATGTGCCCAGCTCAATGCCAATAATCAGTGTGATCATCCGACTCCGCAGTCCATTCCGCTTGTTTACGCAACAGGTGACACAGTTGATGAAGCCATACTGAATCAGATCGCGGGAACTGTAAATAATGTCAGCACAACTTACAACATGGGATTAACAGTTCAAGTAACCCCACTGCCCAGCGGTCAAATGACTACTGAGGCGTTCTCGGGTGAAGTATATGCGTGGGCGGAGGCGCCGTTTGGATGGTATGATGACTATCCATGGTCTATGGACTTCCTTGGACCCATTCTCTCGCCTGGTGGAATTTATACAAGTCCGGGAGGATGGAATCTGAAACAGATGGGTACGTATTGGAGCCAAGCACAGCAGGCTAACGCGCAGGGCGACATTGCTGGAGTTGTCACCGCTACTAATAATATGGCTGCACTCGGCAACAGTGCCGTCATGGATATCTGGACATTCTATCCGGCAATCTACATGGTCATGACGTCAAACATACAGGGGTTCTACTTCAATCCAGGTATCTACACAACCGGACAACCACAATATTTCGCATCGCTATACTAGAAGTAGGGCCACCGTGCCCTGCCTGAGCTTTTTTGCGAACTTCAACGCGTAAGTAGGTCGCTCTAGATGAGGCTTTACGAGTACGCAATCAGGCGCCTTCTCCTGATGGTGTTCGTACTTTTCGGATTGAGCCTTTTTATCTTCTATTTGACTCGAGGGCTACTTCCGCCGAATTTTGCTATCTCCTCATACATTACGCCTAGGATGGATGATGCGGCCAAGCTGTCTGTGGCCCGTTCAATGGGTGTCGCGACAGAATCATGTCCTTCATACTCAGCTTTCGTGGCCCAGCAGATCGGATGCATAACACCACTGTGGGGACAATACGCCGGTTGGCTCAAAAATGCGTTAACGGGAAACTGGGGGCTCACACTTCTTCCGGGAGTTTCGGGTAGCGACACTACATGGCACGTTTTCTTCAGTAGGTTCCCTTACACCGCGGAACTTGCTATTGCGGGCGCAATTCTCACGATAGTACTGGGAATTCCTCTGGGTGTGATCTCTGCGACGCACAACAACAAACTCCCAGACCACATCTCAAGAGTAATCTCTCTCGGCGGCTACTCGGTTCCACAGTTCTGGTTCGGAGCGATGCTGCAGATAGTCTTCGTGCTCTACATCCGCTTCAACGGCGCGGGACTATTACCCGGAAGTTCAGCCTTAGCCACCACGTGTGGCATCTGCTTCAGCGATCCAGGGCGCATAACCTCGTATTCAGGTCTTCCAATTGTTGACGCAATTCTTTCACTGAATTTTCCGTTTTTCTGGGATTCAATCGTAGCATTGATACTTCCAGCATTTACTCTGGCGATAACGTCGATCGGAGCCATAACGAGGATAATGCGATCAAGCATGATGGACGTACTGCGTCAGGACTACATCCTACTGGCGAAATCAAAGGGGCTTAAGGATCGCGTAGTAATCTACAAGCATGCGCTTAAGAATGCCCTGCTGCCCACTGTCACGGTTTCAGGGCTTCTAGCCGCATATCTTCTGGGCGGCGTGGTAATCATCGAAATCGTCTTCTCATGGCCAGGAGTTGGCAACACGGCTCTCGTGGCTGCGGAGGTTCTGGACATCAACTTTCTCGAACTCTACGTGCTCGTAACCGCGGTCATCATAGTCCTTACGAATCTAGTGGTCGATCTGATTTACGCGAAACTTGACCCAAGAATTCGGTACTGAAGTCAAATGGAAACTAACCCGCAAAGTGAAGCTGTCCAATACGGACGTGGCGCTGACATTCGTCACGCTCTCCACCTTCTCAAGAGAAATCGAATAGTGCTCGCCGGAGCAATAGTCTCTGTAGCTTTCGTCATGCTAGCGCTTCTGTCGGGACTACTAGTGAATCCCTCATCTTGGAATCAACAAAACTCCAACGTAATTCTTTGCTGGAACAATCCAGCGATCAACTGGCACATAATCAACGTTTTCAATTGCGGCGGAACCGTCTACCCACTCGGAACAGATCTTTATGGGAGGGGGCTTTTGCAGATGATTATCTTAGCTATCCCAGTTGACCTTTGGATTGCCTTCGAAGTTGTCGCTTCCGCCGTCATCATCGGAGTTATACTAGGCGGGCTTGCTGCCTACATGGGAGGGCTTGTGGACGAAATTATTCTGAGGGTTACCGATATCTTTCTCGCAGTTCCAGGAATCCTGCTTGCCATCGTCCTTCTCGTAGTTCTAGGCAGATCGATACCGGTCTTGACGGCAGCGGTTCTTATCACCTGGTGGCCTTTCTACGTAAGACTCGTCAGGTCTCAGGTTCTCGGAGAGAAAGAGAAACCGTACGTTGAAAGGCTCCACGCCATGGGTGCCCCGGGCTTCAGGATCCTATTCAGACATGTTGTTCCAAACTCCATCTTTCCAGTCATAGTACAAGCAACGCTTGACATTGGCGCCGTCATTCTCACCGTCTCAGCACTCATGTTCATAGGCCTAACACCCGACCCGAAGTTTCCGGAATTAGGAAACCTGGCAAAGCAAGGAATACAGTATCTCTTCACTGCACCTTGGCTCATTCTGTTCCCAGGTCTCACCCTGCTTTTCATCTCGATAGGCTTCAACCTGCTCGGAGATGGAATCAGGGACATCTTCGATCCGCGACTGAGGAGATAAAATTGCTAACACCAGAAATCCGCGGTAACGAAGACGTGCTGAAAATTAGCAATCTCAATGTCATATTCCACACATACGCCGGTGAAGTCAAGGCGCTTAACGGAGTCGAACTTTCAGTAAAGAAAAGCGAACTGCTGGGACTTGTCGGTGAAAGCGGCTGTGGGAAAACTGTGACTTCGCTTTCAATAGTTGGTTTACTTCCACCAAACGCCGAGGTTGTTAGCGGCGAAATCCTACTCAACGGAAAGAACCTCCTAACAATGACGAAAGAGGAAATGCGCAAAGCAAGGCTGAAGGACGTTGCCATAGTCTTCCAGGATCCACTGACATACCTCAACCCCGTACTGACAGTGGGTTCGCAAATCACAGAAATAATTGCTACCGACACTCAAATTTTTCTCCCAAAGCTTCTGGAACACAGGCTCGATGAGATAGTACAGGTAGAGAATGAAAAAGGACAGCTCGATACTGAGCTGTTGTCTGAGAAGCAACGCCTCAATTCCGCCGTAGAGACGGGCAAACTTGACGCGAACGAAATAAAACGGCTGACGCGGAATTACGTACTCTCCATACTTAGATCGGTACGGCTCCCGCATCCAGAAAAAGCCCTGGAATCGTATCCATTCGAACTGTCGGGCGGAATGAGACAAAGAGCTATGATCGCCATGGCTTTGATAAGAAGACCAAAACTGCTCCTCGCAGACGAGATGACTACTGCACTCGACGTGACCGTGCAAGCGCAGATACTCCAGCTCATGAAGGAATTGAGGAACGAAATTGACGCTTCGGTTATTCTGATCACTCACGATTTAGCAGTAGTTGCTGAAGTATGCGACAGAGTCGCAGTGATGTACGCAGGTGACGTTGTCGAAGTGGCTGATGTCGATGAACTGTTCAAAAATCCACTACATCCCTATACTCGAGGTTTGCTCGCCTCAATTCCACGTGTCGACGCTACCATTGATCAACAATCCTCGATCGGTGGATCTGTACCCAACCTGATTTACCCACCTAGCGGGTGCCGCTTCCACCCGAGATGTCCAAAGGCGTTCGAAAAATGTTCACAAGCGAAACCAGAACTGGTCGAAGTGAGCCCGAGACATCTTGTCTCCTGTTTCCTGTATGAGGAGTAAGAGCGATTGTCAAACAATAACCTCCTTAGGACCGAGAACCTTTACAAATGGTTTCCAATAAGAAGCGGAATCTTCAGTCGAACCGTCGAACATCTCAAAGCGGTTGACGGAGTCTCGATCGACATCCAGCGAGGGGAGACTCTCGGATTAGTAGGGGAGTCTGGTTGTGGAAAAACCACTTTTGGAAGGACGATAATGAGGCTCACAGAGCCATCAAATGGATCCATTAATTTTGACGGAGTTGACATAACCAAACTAAAGGGGAGACAACTAAAACCATTTAGACGGAAAATGCAAATGGTCTTCCAAGACCCATACGCTTCCCTTGACCCACGACAAAACGTGAGATCCGCTCTACTCGAACCCATGCGGCTGCACCACATAGCATCGTCAAAGAAGGATGCGAACAAGCTTGCTGAGGAAGTGATAAAGAAAGTAGGTCTAAACCCCGATCATTTGGCCAGATTCCCGCACGAGTTTTCCGGAGGACAAAGACAGAGGATAGCCATCGCTCTAGCCCTAGTTGTCCAACCTTCTTTCATCGTACTCGACGAACCCACATCATCGTTAGACGTCTCAGTCCAATCACAGATCCTTAAGTTGTTGAGGAATCTGCAGAAAGACCTCGATCTGACTTACATATTCATCTCACACAACTTAGCCGTGATCAGGCAAATGTGCAACCGCGCCGCTGTCATGTATTTGGGCAGAGTCGTAGAACTCGCACCAATCGAAAGGCTCTTTGAAAATCCTAAGTATCCCTACACCAAAGCGTTGCTCGCTTCCATCCCTCAGCCAGACCCCTCAAAAAGGAAAGAACTCCGCGTGCTTCAAGGCGACGTTCCAAGCCCCACCGCTATTCCTACTGCGTGCCGATTCAGACCCCGTTGTTCCTTCGCAACGAAGAAGTGCGGCACGATCGCTCCCTCAATGGTAGAAGTAGAACGAAACCATTGGATAGAATGCCACTACGATATCGACTTCGCCAAAAACTCTCAAGTAGACTTATCACAACAATCCGCATGAAAGGATCGATGTTCGGTTAACATGAGTTATGTCGACGCTCACATCCATTTAGCTGACTCCGGATATCACGACGATCTCGAACCCATATTACGCGGAGAAGCCAACGAGGTTGTACAAAATCTACTATCCAACGCCACCGATTATGAAACATCTCTGAAAACCATTTCGATCTCACGTCAGCACGAAGGAAGAGTCTTCGCAGCTATCGGAATCCATCCGTGGACAATCATCCAGAATGTACAGCAGCCCATGGAGAAGTTCGAGGAACTGATCGAAGCAGATAAATCACATGTATCAGCAATAGGAGAAATCGGCCTAGACGGTCAATATTCACAGGACGAAGATAAGAAAAATCGCCAACTCGAAATTTTCAAGTTTTTTTTGGCGTTGGCTGAACAAAAGAAACTACCGGTGGTCGTACACTCGAGACTTGCTGTCGAAGAAATACTGGAAATCCTTCCATCCTTCAACCTCACACGTGTACTAATGCATTGGTACTCGGGGCCAATAGAAAAACTGCGCATAATCAAAGATAGAGGCTACCTAATTTCAATCGGACCATCGGTTACCTACACAAAACGAATCAGCGAGATTGCTCGAACCGCTGATCTTGCAACTATTTTAACCGAAACTGATGGCCCAGTCCAGTATCACGGCCCCTTCAAAGGAAGGCGAACTGAACCGTTCTTCGTCGTAGATGTGGTCCAAAAGCTCTCTGAAATCAGGAATGAACGAGTCGACACCATCCGTGAGGCTGTTCGGCTGAACTTCCTCAGGCTGATTGGGCAAAACGAGTAACGAAGGTAGCAGCAAAGTTTATGTTGAATACAACTTGCTGAAGGTCCATCTTCGTTAGAGCTGTTAGAGTTGGGAAAAGTTAGGACAGACACCGTGAAACGCGTCTCCAGGGAATTGGTCAGACGTTTCCCTGATCGTTTCAAAGGAGATTTTGAAGCAGACAAAGAAGGCGTGAATGAGTTAGTAAACTCGCAATCGAAACGTATGCGCAACAGAATTGCAGGGTACGTCACGAGACTGAAAGTTGTTGAAGCGGAACGTATCGCCGCGACGCAGCAAGCAGCTGAGTCGCCTGAACCAACCGAATCAGACGACGCTGAATAATAGTGATGGTTACCCGTCCGAATCTCCATGGTGAAGAAAACACTAGGAGATCCAGCCGTGTATTTGGCTTAAAATTCGCAGTTAATAATTTGTTCAAGGGAACTGAAACGGTTTGCATACAGTCGTCTGCGTAAAACACGTTCCCGACGCTACGGACATTCGATTCGATCCCATCACTCTAAATCTTATCCGTGAAGGAGTACCGTCAATCGTTAACCCATTCGACCTTAACGCGATAGAAGAAGCCATCCGACTCAAGGAGAAGCTTGGCGGAAAGGTAACCGCAGTCGCGATGGGCCCCTTACAGGCTCAGGAAGCATTACGAGAAGCACTGGCTATGGGTGCAGACAACGCAGTCATGGTTTCAGATAGAACTATGGCAGGTGCCGATACTCTAGCAACCTCGTATACCCTTTGGAGAACACTAGCTACAGTGAATGAAAAAGATCCGTTCGACTTAGTCTTTACCGGGAAGGTGGCGATTGATGGCGAAACAGGACAGGTCCCACCGGGTCTAGCAGTACGATTCAATATTCCAATCATTTCGAACGTCACAAAAATCGTTGATGTCGATCTGAACAACAAGACAATCACAACAAAACATCGATTTGACGACGGTATTGAAACGGTCAAAGCCAATTTCCCCGCCGTGTTGACTATGACTGAAGAAGTCAACAAACCCAGAAAGTTCACTGTAGCAGGAATGCTGAAAGCAAAGAGAACAAAGATAGATGTTTGGGACAAAAATTCAATTCGAGCAGAATTAAGCTTCCTAGGATTGACCGGTTCTCCGACCATTGTGAAGAAAGTATTTTCGCCGCCAGGCCGTAAGCAAGGAGAAAGCTTCGACGGCTCAACCGACCCACGCGCCGCGGCCAAATGGCTGATGCAGAAACTGAATTCAGTACACGCCTTCGGATCTCCCGAAGACCAAAACAAATCATCTGAGGAATTGAAACCGGAGACTCAAGCTGCCACACCAAACGACGAATCAAAGAGATTTGGAGACGTCTGGGTTTGGATCGAACACCTACATGGCAAACCTGTTTCAGTATCATGGGAACTTCTAGGAGAAGGGAAACGGCTTGCTAACCTGTATGGAACCAAACTCGCCGGCGTAGTCATCGGTAACAATGTATCACATCTCGCAAACGAAGCATTCATGCACGGAGCGGACAAAGTCTATCTGATTGAAAAATCGGAATTAGAAGACTACAGAACTCAACCATACGCCCGTGCCCTAGAACAAACCGCGAAGAAATTCAGACCAGAAGCCCTCTTGCTAGGCGGCACAATTCGAGGCCGAGACCTCGCTGGATCGGCCGCAACACTTCTGGAAACCGGCCTGATAGCCGACTGCACAGGTCTGGACGTTGATATACAATCTGGCACATTCCTCGGAACACGCCCGGATTACGGCGGCAACCTCATGTCAACAATCATCTGTCCAAAAACGCGTCCCACTATGGCGAGCGTCCGCCCCCGAGTCATGAAAGGCCTTCCCCCCTCTCAAGGCAGACAGGGCGAAACTATCCAAGTCGACGTGAACCTCAACAAAACCGACATGAACACCGAAGTCGTAGAGTTCGTGCCAATCGAGAAGGTCGGAGTTAGACTAGAAGACGCACAGATCATCGTATCAGGCGGACGAGGCCTCGGTCAAGCCAAAAACTTCAGCCTAATACAAGAACTCGCCAACGCATTGCACGCTCAAGTTGGAGCCTCGAGAGCAGCCGTAAGAGCAGGTTGGATTGGATATGAACATCAAGTCGGCCAAACAGGCCTAACCGTAAGACCACGCCTATACTTTGCAATAGGAATCAGCGGCGCAATCCAACACATCGTCGGTATCATGAACGTAGATTACATCGTAGCGATCAACTCTGACCCCGACGCACCCATCTTCAAAATGGCAGATTTCGGAATTACCGGAGATCTCTTCAAACTTGTTCCCGCAATAATTGATGAGCTGAACCTGCAGAAGACGGCTGATACTAAATGACAGAAAAGTTCGACTCAGTCGTCGTAGGCGCGGGGCCAGCCGGAGCGGCAGCAGCATATACAATGGCAAAAGCCGGCATGAACGTACTAGTAATAGAAAAAGGCGAAAAACCTGGCTCTAAGAACATGTTCGGCGGTGTCATATTCAGACACCACACGGAACAGCTCGCACCAGAATTCTGGAAAACCGCCCCGATCGAAAGACATGTGGTCGAATACCAATACTGGTTCATGACGAAAGATTCTCATGTATTGCTGAGTCACAGAAATCAGCGCTTCAACAAACAGTACAATGCCTTCACGGTGCACAGAGCAAAATTTGATCCATGGCTTGCTAAATTAGCCGAAGATGCCGGTGCAACGTTAATCAACCGAACAACAGCGGAAGATGTCATCAAAGAAAACGGCAAAATAATTGGTGTAAAAACCGATCGGGGCGACGTATTCGCAGATGTCGTGATCGCTGCGGATGGAGTAAACTCAATGCTTGCAAAGCAAGCAGGTATCAGAGAGGAACTCGAACAAGATTCAGTGGTACTGGCCGTTAAGGAAGTAATCGCTTTTCCGCGACAAAAAATTGAAGATCGATTCAATCTAGGACCGGAAGAAGGAGTCGCTTCGATGTTTATCGGTTGGGGACCTGGAATGCATGCAGGTTTCATGTACACAAATCGTGACACCTTGTCAGTAGGCATAGGCGTCAACCTACATGACCTGGATACCAGCGGCAAGAGACCAAATGATCTCTTCGAGGAATTCAAAAGTCACCCGTCAATCGCTCCTCTCCTTCAGGACGGAGAACTGAAAGAATATTCGGCGCACTTGATCCCTGAAGGCGGATATGATCAGGTGGGTCGGATATACACAGATGGCATGTTAGTAGTCGGTGATGCTGCGATGCTAGTAAACGCCGTGAACTGGGAAGGAACTAACCTCGCAATGACATCCGGTATAATCGCTGGTCAAACCGTGGCTGACGCCAAGAAACATGACGATTTCTCCTCTAGAAATCTAGCCAAATATCGTGAGAAACTTGAACAAAGTTTCGTATTGAAAGATCTCCGCCAATACCGGGAATTACCCAAATTCTTTTCTTCAAATCCTCACTTCTTCACATTGTACCCGGAATTGGCCAACGAACTTATCTACTCGTGGCATTTGGTCGGCGACGAAACTAAACAGGAAAGAATCAAGGAAGCCAAGTCGATGCTCTTCAAACGAAGATCGAGACTCGGGCTCCTCAAAGACGCATATCACATGTGGAGGATGTTCTCGTGAGTACCAAACGAAGTATGACTCTCAACGATAAGCTGTACCGAGACCGCTACAAGGTAGATGAAGATTCACATCTCTGGATCAAAGATCAAAACATGTGTGTGAAATGTCCATTCAATTTCCGATGCATCCGCGTATGTCCAACCGACGTATACAAGTGGCAGGAGGAGAAAGTCAACATAACATACGATGCCTGTGTCGAATGCGGCGCATGCCGTATCGCATGCTATAACGTCGGATGGAAGAATCCTAAAGGCGGATTTGGGATCTCATACAAGTACGGCTGAATCTCTGACATTACTCTATAATTTAACGGGTTGGTACGTGATATCCAGCGCGTTATTATGATCTGTCCAATTGAATCGAGGCACGCGGCGTCTAAATCGTTTGAATCGCTGGCTCAGTGCTTCAGCCACGACAGGCAATGCTATAGTTGCATCTGTGAAGCATTGCACCATTCTGGAGCGTGCGTTGTATTTACCCCAGCTTTGAGCTTCTTCGAACGTTGATCCACTTAGTCCTCCCCACTGCGGTACATCTGTTGTAAATTGAATCGCGAAATCATGCGTCCGGTCATGGCGTGTTTGATAACTAGCTATCACGGCGGTCTGCTGGATGAAATTCTTGGGAACTCCACCACCTACTACAATAACTGACGTATGTCTCGATCGTTCGGTAATTTTTGAGCTCTCGTCAACATCGCGCATGTGATCTACAATTATGTGACGCTTTCGGCGTCTGTTCGCGAACATTAGAGAGAAACCCATACCGCTATCGCAGAACGACGGAATGAAAATTGGCACTCCTGATTCATACGCGGCAACACAAATACCGTCCCTGTCCCGTGACATTTCTGAAAGCCACTTGCCGAACTCGTGAAGCACTTCACGTGACGAGTACGGTCGTCCCGATTGTAGTCGAGAAGAAAATTCTTTTTCAATCAGAACGTCCAACTGATAGAATTTGTTCTCATCAGCGTAAACGTCGTAGACTCGATCAATCCTGTGCTTGCGTAACATGACGTTGTCAATTTGATCAGTACCGAGGAAATGTTTTCCACCAATTGTTTCGTACGCGTCATGGTACAAGGTTGCACCTGTGGTGACTAGGACGTCAACCATTCTGCGTCTAACGAGGTAAGTGATCAGTTGACGCATGCCCGCAGGGACCATGGCTCCAGCTAGGCCAAGCCAAATAACCATTTCACGTTTCTTCAGCATCTGGGTCCATGCTTCTGCTGCTTCACCCAGTTTACGTCCTTGGAATCCGGTAACGGACATGTCACGAACTAGTTCGCTTATGGTTTTTTCCGGATCAACCTCAAATGGCCGCGTGGGCCGTTTCAATACCTGTTCTCGTCTCAAATCTCTCGACCTACTCATGGTAACTCAATTTAAATAAAATCTGCGAAAACTATCATTCCACGTGCTTTTACGCGCGCCCAAGTATCTCTGATATCAAATTACTATCGTTTTCCATATTCGTTCCGCTCTTACGTTTTTCCCAATGTTTTTCGAACCGCTGGATGACGGCGAGGACGTCGGTAATTGGAACCCAATCGGAAGTAATCGGATACATTTTTTCTGCCGCAGGAGTCTTGCCCAGTTCCGATATTTCGTTTTTAACTTGGAGAAGATTCATGTTTTCAAGAGCCCACATGCTTGTTAGATTCGTTTGAATTTATCTCATTCGCTTGCGGGCTTTTGGCTTAGCGATTTGCATTATGGCTGAGCTATTCAGTTTTTCCCTCTCAATGATTTTCACTTTCATTTTTTTACTCAATCTTCGTTGAGTAGCTTTCGCTAATTTCTCTTGCCACTTTTCTTCCGTAACGATGAGACACGACTTATAATTCGCTTTTTCGAGAAACTCGACTATACGATCTACCGCAGAATGAATTATGTTGGCTTCAGGGGCGAGTGAATGTTCACTTTGAGATAGTGGGTAGACATCCAATAGTTCCTCTGGAATAATTCCATAAGCCAGTCCGTAAGTGCAAAGATGCACGTGACTTCTATTGCCTATCTTTTCTAGAATTGGGTCTCGCTCGGAGTCCTCCCGGAAAGGTTCAAGGTACCTCTCCGGAAAGAGAATGACCGTTTTAACTTTGGCAGGTGGAGTGTAGTTCACGATCAATCTTTTTTGGTGACGCAATATTTCCGGTCGACTAAGTGAATTATGTGATATGATGAACGGGCCCTTCGTTTTCCTGACCGGCGTTTCACGTTCGATAGCTTCTCTATACTTGAGCATATTTCGAAAAGCGCGTTGAAGCGAAGGATGATTGTGCGATCTTGACTCAACAAGTTCCCACAGTCTACCTTCAACTAAAGCCTGTTTCACTGTTTGAAGTTCGCTCAAACACATGTGAAGATTGTGTGCTGCAAGAAACCTCTCGCGTTCGAGTAGAAGCATTCTCTTAACCTCTGCTGGTTTGTGACCATGACATGATTGACAGTTGCAAGGAAAATACTCAAGGTCAGCGATCTTGGCTGTTCCATGTGCTGTCAGGTATCGACCGTTCCTGGCGAAAATCGCGTAGGACGCTGAATCAAAAATGTCGCATCCCAATGCTATCGCTAACGCGAACATCATCGGATGTCCAGCTCCGAAGAGATGCAGCGGCCTGTCAGGGGGCAGATTCAGTTTAGCTGCCATGATCATGTCTACCAACACATCGTATTGGTATTGCTGCATCACCGTCGTGGGGCTACCCAAAGCATGGATTGGAAAACTGCGCTTTGCCATCTCCTTGGCTGAAGCCGCTACTAAGTCTGGATATACTCCGCCCTGAACGGGCCCAACCCAGAGGATATCTTTCCGTTTGATAACGCGAAGAGCTTCGTCAGCTCGACGTAAAGTTTCATCGACCGTCCACTTCGCTCGCGACTTCGATGCCGCTTGGTCTGTGGGAATATCAAGAATAACGGCAATATCGCTTTCGAGTTGTTCTTGGAAGTGAATTATGTCGTTGGCTTGAACCTCAACATCGCCGTACCGAAGAATCTGATAGGCGCCGGAGTCGGTCGCTATTACTCCGTCGAAATTCAGCAGGTCATGTATCTTCGGTGGACTCGGATCTTCTCGATACCGGCGCCACACTAGATAGGAGTTTGTTATAACTGCGTCAAACCCAAACGAGCTACGCAGTTCTTTTGCGGGTATGAGTTGGTGATTGGGGTTAACCACTGGAAGAAGCAGTGGCGTCTCAACGGTTCCTGTCTTAGTATGTAGTAAGCCTATTCTGCCGAGGAGATCCTTACTCCGAATTTCGAAAGACAATTCAAAGTCAAGCTTTGATCTTTAACCTAGGACCAGGTTTAGCCGCGAGTGAACTCTTCGTACACCTTTTGAACTCTGTCAGCTGCTGGGCCGCTTCCTTCAAGTATGCCCTTTTCGGATACTCTGATCCGATCCATAACGACGATTATTCCAGCACCCTCGCTGAGCTTTACCATCCTCGGGAATACTCTATCGAGTCTGTCGGCGAGTGCTTGCAAATCGAACGGTTTTTCAGAACTGAATAGTTGGGTCACGGTGGTGCCGCTCAGGAAAAGTTTATGGTAAATTTTTCCGGTCTCATCTTTTGCTGCGCTCAGACAAATGTTGAGCGAGTGAGAATCGACCCCAGACAAAGTTCCTGTATAACTCTTGCCGCTTGACGTCGAGACGGTTACGGCTTTTTGCAGGAGGCCAGCGATTTCCTCCATAAATCTGCGATCTGCTAGTGAAGACATCTAATTTCGTTTCATCCATAGGCCGAGAGCTTAGTAACGTTATCGGAGCGCTCTAGGCAAAGACGACCCATTAGACTCTTCTCGGAGCTTCAACTTCTGTAGGCTTACCCTGGCCTCTTTTGCATCAGTTGAGCTAGCGAAAATCTTCGCCTTCTCGACTACAATTCGCTTGCCGCAATACGGACATGCGCGAGTCTTATTATTTGACACAGCGAGTAGGTAACGACTACATTTCTCGCATTGAAGTACGAGGTATGTCTTCGTCAAGTTTGTCTCACTACCTCCTTAGGTATTTTGAGGACGTATCGAGGGCGACATCAGAAAGCCAGTCCACAGCCACTTTTTTCGTTTTCTGATGGGATAGAATTCGTTTGGCAAAGCGTACGCAACCCTCAATATCGGATCGTGAAGTAATCAATTGCTCTACCCTTTTTGTTCCATATTCGTGGATGGCTTCACTCAGACATATGTCAAGGATTTCAGCTAACACATTCTCCTGAATTTTCTTTTCGTTCCAGCCACGATTGCAAAGGCGTTTCTCTAAAATTCTGGGGTCGGAGCGAAGCACGAAGACCTGTTTCGTAAATTTTTTTGGGCATATCCCTGAAACATGTGAATCTACGATAATCGTGCGCCCTGTGTCTGAAGCCAGCTTGGACAGATATGAACGAGCTTTGGTGGTGTTTATGATCTTAGAATTACGACTTCGATCGAGCCTCGAGTATAACTTCTGCTGTTCCGCTAGTTTACTGAAAGAAACGTATTGAGCGTCTATTTTCTTCGCTAGTCTGATCGAAAATCTCGTTTTTCCCGTGCCGGGTGTGCCTGTTACGACGATGAGTGTTCGAATAGAATTGGGCGAGGTAATCCACTCCTTTCATTTCGCGAGGAAGTTGCGAATTGCCTTTTGTATTAGGAGGTAAAGCTGAGCATAGGGGATGTCCTCGGCGTTCTTTACACCGTTCTCTGCTAAGAAATTGGAGACAAAAGCTAAAAATTTCTCATCGCTTGGGTCTATGTTTTCAGAATACCGCTCAAACATTCTGACGATCCGTCTCGTTACGTTGACAACATACGTAGAAGCCAACTGTTCTCCAACTTAACTACTTGAATGCCTCGTTAAGTCTCTCTTCTTGTTCTTCAGATAAACTCCAACCGACAGAACCAGCGTTCTCTCTGACGTGATCTAGGTTCGAGGCTTTAGGGATGGCTACGACTGTGGGTTTGAGAAGGAGCCAATTAAGCGCCACTTGGCTACGTGTCTTGTGAGTAATTTTTGCTATCTGATCGAGAACTTTCCAACGATCTCCGTGAACTTGGCTTGAAATTTGTCCTCTCGCCAGTGGACTATACGCTATAATGGTGATCTTCTCTTTTTCAGAAAATGGAAGAAGATCTCTTTCGATGGACCGGTCAGTTAAGCTATATTCAACTTGGTTTGAAACAACCCGAGTTTTGGATAACGCTTCCTGAGCTTCGGTAAGCTGGTGTACTGAGAAATTGCTCACGCCAATATGTCTGACTTTTCCATCATCCACGAGATGCTCCATGGCTTTCATCGTTTCCGATAATGGTATTCGAGTATTCGGCCAATGAATCTGATACAAGTCCAGATATCGAGTCTGCAATCGTTTGAGACTTGCGTCGCACGATCTTATAACATCATCATACGCTAGATGTCCGCCCGAGATTTTAGTCGCCAAGAAAATTGATTCCCGTTGATCCTTTATCGCTTCTGCGACTACCTCTTCAGAATGCCCCCTTCCATACATCTCGGCGGTATCCACAAAACGCATCCCCAACTCCAGACCCAAACGTATCGCTTGGATATCGAACTCATCGTTTCCGGAATTACTGTTGGTCAAACCTCCCATTCCCCACGTTCCTAATCCTAAAACTGGAATTTGCACTCCTGTAGTGCCTAAAGTTTTGACTTCCACAGCGTCGCTCTCCCGAAGAATCAATGCAACCTTGTGATTAATTTGGTATTGCAAATCTAGCTACGAAACCGTGCGTCCTGTTACGACTATGACACCACCATTGAGAAATTCCTTGAGTTGGGCTTCATGAAAAACTTGCTTGAAAAGATCGAGCAATACATGATTGGTTGGAAGAGATGCATATGTTGGCCCTATCATTCGCCAAGGGTTTCCCTTCATCTTACCTCTAATCGCCATATGAGCAATGAGAGGCATTACGTGCTTCACATATGTTTCGCTGAATAAGCGCTTCAGAAAGTTATCGGGTTTTCCAATATCCACATCCGCAAAGGTAGCGTTTGAATCGCATACTCTCGAATATTCGTTTACTGATTTTGAAATATCTAAACTATCTCGCAGAGCGTAACACGTTATCACTGACTGGAACGTGCGATCTCGGAATGGGAGAGACTCAAATGATCCCCTAACAACACTAACGGAATTGTCCCCAACCGTTTGCAGGTTTTGTTTAGCCGTTCTGAGTTGCTTAACCGACTCATCTAGGCCCACCAAGAGAGCCGGTTTGAAAATTGAAAGTATAAGTCTGGACGTAGTTCCGGGACCGATTCCTCCATCAAGCACGTAGTCGTTCTGAGAAAGCCTGAGATGCTGAATCGCATAGAGCCTAGCTTCCTGCGCTTTACCGAACGAGATTAGATCATTAACGTGATCATAAAGTGGAATCGCATCCTCAATCGCCTTAATCACTCTCTTCCATGTTTCTCTTGAAAGCCCAGTAATCTCATCAGGTGAAGTCAGCGGTCAGAGCACCAATATGTTGGCTTTCAGGTACCTTCTATAAACCGATTACGTTGTTCTACTTGCCGAACGGAAGGAATTACCTAAACATGTCTTAGTCATGTGCAGCACTCTAACAGAGCGCTGGTTAGAGCGTAAACCTATGTTTTGATGCGTCTAAAGAGGGGCTTCAACTGCCAACTCTATTTGTTGCGTAAACTCTTGGACTGATACCAATGCCGGGAAGACACCTGCCAGAGAAACCAGATAGCTGTTGATAACCCTCAGCAGCCACGATGATCCCTTCCTCTTATCTGCAACATCTGTCGATTCTTTCTCGTTTAACTCTCGAAATCTTTCAGCGCCCTTCTTCAAGAACGCAGCTTTGGATTCCAGAGCAGGTCCAACGAGTCCGTGAAGCTCCATCTTCCTGATAATTTGAGGATCATTCATGACACGCTGCTTAATCAGCAGCTCGCTTGGAAACACACTACGAGCGGTCGCCCAATTACCCGCCACCTTCCCATCCGCAGCCCACTCTGGCGCGACTCGATCATAGACCTGTACAATTCGATCGATACTGTCCTCAATTGAGGCGAGGAAGCTCACTAACGATTGAGATTCGCTGGCTGGATTTAGCATACGACTACTTAGTATTACAGTAGGTTTAACGATTTCGTACACAAAACGGCTTGAAATTACCTAATCCGTGATCCAACAAAGGCACGGTATTGCTGGGTGCGGTCTTAGTGAATTAGAGGATGTTCCTCCTAACTTGAACCCGAGGCATACGCTTAACTTCTCAACGATTCACTTCTTCAACATCACGGTACCATTTGGTCTTGGGGCCAACCCGGGCTCTGAGCTTCCAGCTCATTGTTTTCGGTTGGTCGTCAATAATTTTTTGGAGTCTTTCAATTCTGCCGTTTACTACGGCTCGATCTTCATCAGCCAAGTCTTGGTATTCCCGTAAACGATCCTTAACCAGGTTCAAGTTTGTTGTGCAGGTATAATAGAACCCCCATTCATTTCCAAGCAGCTTGGCGATATATTTCGCGTCGATCGTCTCGGGGCCCTGGTCACCTACGTCATGTTCGCGCATCAGCATAATCGTATCTACAATGTCTTTCTCGTTAATCTGTACTATCTGCATTTTTTCAAGCCACATGTCTGCGAGTGAGATTGTGAACGGGTCAAAATTGAGACGATTCTCGAAGGGGACTGTGTGATTCATCTCTAGTTTATCGACGAAAATATCGACATGGATTCCGGTTGTTTTGTTATCCCAGATCGTCCTTCTGTCACCGAAAAGTGCGGTTACCATGGG
>Ga0209517_10001303_pt1 | contig 38291 bp, 27 predicted proteins | sample PeaSoiMetSII2010_FD_187695 | JGI IMG/M metagenome (GOLD analysis project Ga0209517, IMG submission 187695) | Peat soil microbial communities from Weissenstadt, Germany - SII-2010 (SPAdes) (version 2) | ecosystem: Environmental > Terrestrial > Soil > Wetlands > Peat | place: Germany...
AGGAAATCTTCTTGCCACCGAGGATTTGATAAATGTAATCAAGCACACCACTAGCGCGGTCAAGGGCAAAGACGGCCAAGCCACCGTCCGCGTTTTGACCCACCGCCAGCCCAGGCAAAGCAAGCTTCTCCAGGCTTGCCCAACCCGACCAACTTGTGATGCCGTTGGGCACGGTTTGCCAGCAGTGGACCAGGTTGCTCGTGCGAGGATCTACCCCAAAAAGCTCCAATCGGCCGTCTTTGTTGCGGCCGATTCCGAGCAGCGGTTCCAGGGTGCCCCCCAAGCTGGACCAAGTTGACCAACCGGCTTGCAGATCGGTTTGCCAGAGGTGAACCACGGTGTTGCTGTCCAACTGGACAGCGAACACTTCCAAACGCCCATCCAGATTCTGGCCGACGGTGGGCGGCGACCGAATGGCGCCCCCCAAGCTTGCCCACGAGGACCAGTCGTGAGCATTGGGCGCCATCTGCCGGATGCAGACAAGCGCATGACTGGAGCGGTCCACAGCGAAGATTTCCAGCCTGCCATCGGCTGTGCTGGCGAGGGCCAGGCCAGGAGAGAGCGAACCGCCCAAGCTGCACCAGGAGGACCAATCACCGGTGAAGGGCTTCTGGCTGCGATGCCGCAAGCCGCCTTCCGCATCCACTTGGAACACTTCGAGCCGGCCGTCGGCGTTTTGGCCTACGAGAGGTGCCGCTGTAGGCGTGGCTGAGACTGGCGGCTGGGCAAGGTCGTCCGCCAAGGCGTTCGTGAGGGTCAGCATCAGCAGTCCCGCCACGGCCCGCGAGGAGAGTTTCAGGAAGGGAGTCCTGCCCAGGCCCCGGTTTTTCAGTAATGCGACCATTTCAGGAATCCGAAATCCCAAGCTCGAGATGCCAAACACGCCTTGAAATTATGGCATTTTGGCACTCGTTTATCCACCCAGAAATGCCACAAGCGAAAGGGAGCGGGACGGCCACCATCGCGCGGAGCCACAGCGCATGGGGTCGCGATGTGTTAGAGCGTGTCTTGAAAATATTTCGGGCGGTCTATTTTCAAACCATGCTCTTAGCAATTAGCCAGTTATTTCCGCAACGAATCGAGCTTAGTCTTGCCCTGCGCAATGAATTGGCGCACCTGGCTGACCTGGTCCCGAAAGAGCGGGAGGGGGGGATGGGTTGAGCGGAGGCTGCGCACAGAGAACTCAATGACGCCGCTGCGGCGGAGGCTATAGGCGCTTATTCTGAGGCCGCCTTTGCTCGTGTAGGACGCATCAAAACTATTCATCGAAGTAATGGACCAGTCGATGTTCAGGAAGACATCGATGGCATTCAGGAGTGAATCTATCTCGTCATAATCCAGCAGCAGGATGTCCTCCACGGCGCTACCCTCGCCGAGGATGAAGACGAGCCCGTATTCGGTGCGCCCCGAGCCGCTGTCGGTAATCTGCCGACAGCGCACGGCGAGCGCGCCTCCGTTGGCGGAGATGAGGCCCATTTGGGTGGTCGTTTTCAGGACTACGCTGCCAGTGTTGGTTTCAAAGGCCTCCAGCCGGGTTTGTGGGACGAAAGGATAACCATTAGTCAGTTGGGCGGGAGCAGCGCCAGGCAACAGGGCCCACGAGGCGAGGGCGAGAAGAAAAGCATTGAGTTTAGCCATAATCATTAATCGTTACGGTTCCGTCAGAACCTTAGACGCTGCCAGTGCAAGAAACTTCAATCGGACCGCCTTGGCCCGAAAGCTGCCACCAGGTTAAGCAGGGATCGATTCCGGGGCAAGCAAGCGAGCGATGGCTTGGGCGGCGCGGCGGCTGGCGCCGGGAGGTCCAAGGTTTGCCATGATCTCCGTGAGCCGGGCTCTGACGTGGGCCCGGCGTCTGCCATCGCGCAGAAGCTCGAGCGCCGCGCGGGCCAGATTGTCGTGCGTGGCGGCATGTTGAATGAACTCAGGAAAAAGCTCCTCGTTGGCGAGCAGGTTGGGCATGGCCAGATACTTGACGGTGACGAGTTGCTTGGCCAGATGATAGGTGATGGCGGAGGTTTTATAAATAGCTACGGTAGGAACACCCAGGCAGGCGCATTCAAGGGTAACGGTGCCCGTCGAGGCCAAGGCCACGGTGGCCTCGGATAGGGCTTCGTGCAGCCCCCCGACTTGGACTTCCAAGGAGCCAGGGAGAGGGAGGGTCTTGGCCTGCTCCAACAGCGCCTGGTTGGGCAGGACCATCCGCGCGCGCAGATTGGGGATCTGCTCCCGGATCTTCTCGAGGGCGGCAAGCATAACCGGCAGATGGCGGCGCAACTCAGCCGCGCGGCTCCCCGGGAGCAGGAGAATCGTGGAAGAGTCGTCGGAGGTAGGAGGATTAGGTCTACGATTAAGATCAGAATTAGTTCGGCAACGATCGACGATGGGGTTGCCAACGAATTCAACGCGGAGGTCGGGGACGCGTTTGGCGTACCAACCTTTCTCGAAAGGGAAGATGCTTAGGAGCAGAACATAATCACGCGCTAGCTGATAGGCGCGGCCCTCGCGCGAGGCCCAGACCTGGGGCGAAACATACTGGATCAGCTTGGGCTGCCAGTCGTGGAACCAATCCCGGCGGGACCGCACATATTCGTGGACGGCGTGTGCCAGGCGGCGGTTGAACCCGGAGAAATCCACGAAAATTATCGCCTCCGGCTCCCGGTCAACGGCGAGCCGAAACAATTGGTGAAAAAGCCGGCGGAACTGGAAAAAGCTTTTGATGACATCGGACAGCCCGATCACGGAGTGCTCGGTCAGGTCGAAAGCCAGTTCGACGCCAGCTTCAGCCATGCGGGGGCCACCGGCGCCGAAAAACCGTGGTTCTAAGCTCGTGTAGAGGGGTTGGGTGTCGGCGGTAAAGATGGGAGGGGCTTCGGCCAGTTCCTGGCGCAGCACTTGGACAAGTTCCGCCGCCAGGAGGTCGCCGCTAGCCTCACCAGCTACGAGCATTAAAGTCTTGGGTTTCACACCTCTAGTCCACCTGGTTAATCCTGATCGCAAATCTCCATCCCTAAGAGTTCGCCGCCTGGATCTGGCTGGTAATCTCGAACGCGAGATCCAAAGCCCGTTTGGCGGCCTCGCCGCTGACCAGCGGGGTGCGGTGGTTGCGGACACATTCGAGGAAATGTTGCAGCTCCAGCTTCAAGGGTTCCTCTTTGGTAATCGGTACCGGTTCGCGCACGATGCGTTTGCCGCCGAATTCGCTTACAATGGCGGCATCTTTGGCATGGAGCAACTTTTTCAAAAGCGAACTTTCCTCCTGCCCCTCGGGCGCGACGCGGTAAATATAGCCTGCCTGTCCGCGGTAATCCAGTGAGATGTAACTGGCCATGGGGCCGCCGCTGAATACACGTATCTTACGCATCTGTTCGGGGCTGATGCGGCTGGCGGTCAGATTAGCCACGCAACCATTAGCAAAGCGGAGGCGGGCATTGGCGATATCTTCGCACGCGCTTAGCACGGGGATGCCGACGGCATCGACGCTGACCACGGGGGATTTAACGAACGCGAGCACCACGTCCAAATCGTGGATCATCAGATCGAGCACTACGCCAATATCGGTGCTGCGCGCCGAATGACGGGAGAGGCGGTGAGTTTCGATAAAGCGGGGCTCGGTGGCTACCGTTTCAAGGTATTTGAAGACGGGATTGAATCGCTCAAGGTGGCCGGCCTGAAGTACACAATGGTGCTGTTGCGCCAGTTGGACCAACTCCGCCGCTTGGGGGGCGGTCTCGGTCATGGGTTTTTCCACCAGGACGTGTTTGCCCTGCTGAAGGAGGGCCTTGGCCAGTTCGTGATGCGTGGAGGTGGGTGTGACGATGCTCAGCGCGTCGCTGGCCTGAGCGGCCTCGGCGGCCGAGTTGAACACGCGCACCTCGAAGCGTTGGGCGATGCTGCGCGCGACTTCGTCGGCGATGTCATAAACGCCTACGAAATCGACCTGTTTGGCGGCTGCCAACGACGCATAAATGCGCGCATGGTGCTTGCCCAGGGAGCCGGTGCCAAGGACAGAGACCCTGATGGGCGCCGCCGGGGTGATGATGCCGTTTGAAATCATGGGAGGCCTTCCTTTTTGACGACGTGCGTCGGGGGTGTGAACCGATTGAGATTGGGATTGAGGTTAAGCGGAGGGTGGTTCGTGGACAGGGAGGATGTGTCCTGTGTTCTTTGCGTTGGGCCGGTTGTCGTCATGGCAAAGCCATTGTGCCATTGACCTTGCGCTGGTGACAACTAAGGGTTTGTGCAATTGTATGCAGCAGGTTCCGCCGAGAAAAACGTCCTGGGCCTTGCTCGGAATGTTCATGCTTGACCACATCTTCGAACCTGAAAGATTCCTTAGTATGTTAAGGCTCTGCTTTTTGGTGGTCCTGGTAATTCTCGGCTCGTGGGTTGCAGGAGTAGCGCAATCCTCCGAGGATGCGACGCTCGAGTCGGTGTTCAAGGGTTACCTGGATGAAGCGTTTCGAATGCGGCCCCTCGAGGCCACGCGCTTGGGGGACCACCGGTTTGACTCGCAATTGGATGACCTCACGCCGGGGGCGCGCTCGCACTGGGTCGAACATACGCGGCAAGCTCTAGGAACCCTGCCCCAGCAGGTGGATTATCACAAGCTCTCCCGCGCGGGACAGATCGACTTCGAAATATTCCAGCATTCGCTGACCGCCGATCTTTGGTTGGCGGAAAACACCCACCCGTTTGAAGAAGACCCACGCACCTACAATGGATACATCAACGACAGCGTTTATTTGCTTCTGACGCAGTCGTCTCTGCCCCGGGAGACCAACGTGGCCAACTGTCTTGCACGGATGGCCTTGCTGCCTAAAGTGCTGGCGGCGGCTCGGCAGAACCTCCAAAACCCGCCGCGCACACATACCGAAACGGCGATCCGGCAAAACCGTGGTGCGATTGCTTTTTATGAACATGACCTGTTCGAGTTTGCCGGCAAAACGCATCAAATGGCCGCGCTGCGGGCGGCCGCGGCTCCTGTCGTGGCCGCTCTGAAAGAGTACCAGCAGTTTCTGGAAAAGGACTTGGTGCCTCGGGCCAACGGCCAGTGGCGGCTGGGCGCGGAGAAATTCGCGCGCAAGTTAGATCTGGAGCTGGACGCCGCGGTGAGCGCCGACCAAGTTATGGCCGACGCCCAAAACGAGTTCGACCGCGTGGAGCGCGATATGTATGTGGTCGCCCGACAGTTGTGGAGCAAGTATTTTGCGCCTGCGCCGCTGCCGCCGGACGACGCGTCTGGGCGGCGCGAGGCCATCACGCGCGTGCTTGAGGGAACCGCGAGGGACCATTGCCGCCCGCAGGACCTGACCCGGGAAATGGAACAGAGGGTGGCCCGGCTGAAGCGTTTTATTTCCGCCAATAATGTCCTGCGCCTGCCGGATCCGGACCATTGCCGGGTGGTCGAGATGCCCGAATTCAGGCGGGGCAATTCAACCGCTTACATGGAAGCGCCGCCGCCGCTGGATCCGAACGCGGCGGGCCAGCTTGCGATCAGCCCGCCGCCCAAGGATTGGGATGCCCAACGCATCCAAAGCTACCTGGAGGAGTACAATAACCACATGCTCGACGTCCTCACGATTCATGAGGGGTACCCCGGGCATTCGGTACAACTGGAGTATATGAATCGCAATCCGTCACTGATTCGCCGCGTGCTGCAATCGGGGGTGTACATCGAGGGCTGGGCCGTTTATACTGAGCAAATGATGCTCGACCAGGGCTACGGCCAGGGAGACCTGGCGCTACGGCTCAACCAGCTCAAGTTTTATCTGCGTGCAGTGGCCAATACCATTCTCGACCACAAAATGCATTGTGAAGAGATGACGGACGACCAAGCGATGGAATTTCTCGTGCAAGAGTGTTTTCAGTCGGAAGGCGAAGCGCGGCTCAAGGTGATCCGTGCCAAGCAGAGCTCCTGCCAGCTCTCGACCTATTTTGTGGGGCGGATGGCGCATTACCGTTTGAGGCAACAGATCGAGCGCGAGCAGGGGGACAGGTTTCAGTTGGCCCGCTATCACGAGGCGGTGCTGGAACCGGCCGCCGTGCCGGTGAAGTACTTGCCGGAATTGGTGCGGGCCAGCTTGGGCCTGCCGACGAAATGAATTCACACCAGGAGGCGGCAACAATGTGTTCGCGACTGGAATTAACGCTCCAGAAGCTGTTGCATTCGAGCCGGTCGTGCCGGAGCCATCCTTGATTTCCTTTTCAGCATCAGGGGGTGCCTTTGTTGGCGTGGCGTCACGCTTCCACCGGGGCAGCTTCAAGTTGACCAGCCTTGCGGGCGTGGCGGCCATAGACCCACTCAAAGAGGGGCGTGGCCATGAGCGTCGTCACAACCGCCATGAGGACCAGGATCGAGAAGAGCGCGGGCAGAATCACGCCGCGTTGGAGGCCGATGTTAATAATGATCAGCTCCATCAGGCCGCGCGAGTTCATTAGGCTGCCGATGGCCAACGCGGTTCGATTATCCTCGCCGTGCCAGCGCGCGGCCGCCCAGCAAGCTCCTCCCTTGCCGAGACAGGAGGCGGCCAGAACGGCCAGTGCCATGAGCAGCATGGGCAGGTTGTTCACCGCGTCCAAATGTGTGTTCAGACCCGAGAAGGTGAAGAACATCGGCAACAGGAACACCACTGCGAAAGGCTCGAGCTGTCGCTGCAGTTCCCGGGCAAACAACCCTCGCGGCATGGCGACCCCGAGCAGGAAGCCGCCAAATACCGCATGGATGCCGATGCCATCGGTAATCCAGGCTGCCACCATGAACAGCATCAGTGTGACGCCGAGCAGGTTGGGGGAAAGTTTGCCCTCCCTTTCGGCGACGCTGCCCAGGCGGGCCAGCAGCTTCCGGCCGATGGTCAGAACGAACAAGCCGTAGGCAAGGCCGCCGCCAATGGCTTTGATGGCCACAAGAGGACCGGCGCCAAAGCTGGCCAGCACGAGCGCCATCACGCACCACGCGCCCGCATCACCAATCGCCCCTGCCGCCAACGCCAGGGTGCCCAGGGCGGTGCCCGTCAGCCCGCGCTCATAAATGATGCGGGCGAGCATGGGAAAGGCGGTAATGGCCATTGCGGCGCCGAGGAACAGCATGGCTTCGTAGAGCTTGGCGTGGGGCGAAAAAAGACCAGGCACCTTAACCAGCCAGGGGGCCAGCGCGGCGCCTAAGACAAATGGAGCAATCATCCCGGAGATCGAAATCGAGGCCGCGCTACGAGCCCGGCTGAGAAAAGTTGGCATGCTGAACTCCACGCCGACGAGAAACATATAAAGGCCCACGCCCAGTTGCGCGCCCACATAGAGCAGTTTCAGTGACTCCGGGGGGAACAGCCAGACCTGGAAGTGGGGAAAGAGGAAGCCCAAAAGCGAAGGCCCGATGAATACCCCAGCGATCATTTCACCCACGACCTGGGGCTGACCAAGCCGGCGCGCCATCGCGCCCACCAGCCGGCAAACCCCCAGGATGAAGAACATTTGCAAGAAGAAAGCCACTGAGAGCTGCGCGGCACTCATGACCGATCCTTCCCTTTCGCGTGGGACGACTTAGTTAGCATTCCAGGCATTCGTGGACACAGAACCTCTAACTGGCAACAGCAGAGGACGTGATGGAAACTCCTTCACTTTGGCCGGGCGCGCAAGGGGAAAAGATCTTCAGACTTCAGACTTCAGACTACGACGACCCTGTTTTGCAGCACGCCGATGCCGGAGATGAAAATGCGGACATGATCACCCGGTTGGAGCGTAAACGTGTCCGGCGGGACTACGCCAGTGCCCGTCAGCAAGAGAACGCCGTTCGGAAAAGCCTGACTGCGAAATAGATAATCAATGAGCTCCACAAAGGCACGTTTGATTTGGCCGACGGTTGTGCTCCCCTCGAACACCCGAGCGCCCGCCCGTTCGATCGTCAGCCGGATTTCCCACGACCGTGCTTCTGCTTCGGTAGGGCCCACCTTGATGAACGGACCGATGGCGCAAGAACGCGAATAAATTTTCGCCTGGGGCAAGTAGAGCAAGTTCTCACCTTCAATGTCCCTCGAGCTCATGTCGTTGCCAATGGTGAAGCCGGCCAACTCACGGCGCGAGTTGATGACCAGCGCCAATTCGGGTTCAGGGACGTTCCATTTGGCGTCGGAACGGATGCCCACCGGCTCATCCGGCCCGACCACTTTTTCGGGGAGAGACTTAAAGAACAGCTCGGGTCGCGCTGCTTCATAAACCTTATCATAAGCCGTGGCGCTGAATTCGGATTCCTCCATGCGCGCCTTTTTGCTGCGGACATAAGTAACCCCGACGGCCCAGACTTCCTGGCGCTCGACCGGGGCCAAGAGGCGCACGCAAGCCAGAGCGTAGCGCGGAAGCGGTTGCTTGGACAAGTTTTCCAGCCGCGTGCCCAATAATCTGGACTCCAATAACCCGGTGAGAGACTCGATGCCACTGTGGCCGAGATCGAGCACTGAGTCCCCGTCGATTATGAGGCCCACGTGCTTCTCGTTATCGGCAGTTTCGAACCGGCTGATTTTCATCCTCGTTCATCCCGTCCAACGGTCGCGCGTCAAGGGAGGCGGTCACGGCCATCGACCCCGCTCGTTGCGCGAGTAGTTACGTGATACCAGCCGCGCTTACTCGGAGCGCAGAGGCTTAACAATGGTGGAAATCCTAAGCGGAGCTCAACGAACGTCAACCCGAATTGTCGATGGCAAGCAAGCCGGTCGAACCGGTCGAACTTTGGTCTGTTCCTGCCGTTCCAGAAGTGCTAAAGAATTGGGAATGCCGCGATCGTTCAGCAAATGTCGTTCATTGGCTGGGCAAAAAGAAACGACTGGGGCATCCCATCCTCGGGATGCCCTTGCGAAGGGGCAAATCGTCCGGCACAAATGGCTTTTCCGTGTGGTTTCAGCGGCATTGGTGCCTCTGGTTATGCTGGGGTGCCTGGAAGGCGGATTGCGCCTAGGAGGTTACGGATATCCAACCGGATTCTTCCTCAGCCGCGAGACCAAGGGACAACGCGTCCTGACCGAAAACCAGAAGTTTGGCTGGCGATTTTTCGGCCCGGCATTGGCTCGAACCCCGCGGCCGATGATGATCCCGGAGGTCAAGGCGCCGGGAACTTGCCGGATTTTCATTTTTGGCGAATCGGCTGCCTACGGAGATCCCAACCCGGATTTCGGCTTACCGCGATTCCTCGAGGTGCTCCTGCGCGAGCGATTTCCCCAAGCCAAATTTGAAGTAATCAACGCTGCGATGACGGGAATCAACTCGCATGTTATCCTGCCCATAGCGCGGGAGTGCGCCCGGCAAAAGGGCGACATTTGGGTCATTTACATGGGTAACAATGAAGTGGTGGGACCATTCGGGAGCGGAACAGTTTTTGGCCCGCAAGCGCCCAGCTTGGCGCTGATCCGCGCCAGCCTCGCGCTCAAAGCCACGCGGATAGGCGAGTTGCTCGACAACATTCTGACGCGGGCCCACGGCCCTCGCGCAAAGGCAGCCCAGTGGGGCATGTCGCTGTTCGTCGGTCACCAAGTTCGACAGAACGATTCCCACATGGCGGCTGTTTATTCACACTTTGCGCGAAATCTGGCTGAGATCCTGAACGCCGGAAGAGCACAGGGAGCCAAGATCGTCCTCAGCACGGTAGTGAGCAACCTCAAGGACTGCCCACCTTTCGCCTCCCAGCACCGGCTCGGTCTAAGTGAGCGCCAACTCAAACAATGGGACCAACTTTACGCCGAGGGTACGCTGGCTGAACAGGGCGGTCAGGCCGCTCAGGCCATCGAGCGGTTCAATGATGCCGCCGTGATCGACGACCAGTTCGCCGAGCTGCACTTTCGCTGGGGACGCTGCTGCTGCCTGGTATCGGGTCAGGAGGACCAAGCCCGGCACCATTTTGTCCGGGCTCGGGATTATGATACTTTGAGGTTCCGCGTCGATAGCCACCTTAACACGCTCATACGCACGGCGGCGGCGGGGCGGGAACACGAGGGTATTGTCTTGGCCGATAGTGAGGAAGTCGTGGCGCGCGAAAGCCCACACCAACTGCCTGGCAAGGAATTTCTTTTTGAGCACGTCCATTTCAGTTTCGAGGGCAACTACCTTTTGGCTCGAACCATCGCCGATCAAGTGGTCAGACTTTTGCCCGAGCCGATCGCACGCCAATCCGAGGCGGGACGCGCCTGGGCATCGCTCTCCGAATGCGCTCGGCGGCTCGCGTGGACGGATTGGGACCATTACAAGACGTTGAAGGCGATCCTGCTTCGCCTTAACGAACCGCCGTTCACTTCCCAGCTCGACTATTTGCCGCATCGTCAACAATTACACCAGGAAATGGAGCGCCTCTTGCCGGCTGTTAGTCAGGCGGCCCTGCAGCAAACCGCGGGGCAGTACCAACAGGCCCTGGCGCTTTGGCCTCAGGACTGGGTCCTGCAAAGAAATCTCGCCGAGTTGGGCCTGAAGCTGGGCGACCTGGCCGGTGCGGAGGCCTCTGCCCGGCAAGTTACCGAGTTGCTGCCCTTCGATGCTCTGGCGCATCTGGAGTTTGGATCTTTGCTGGTCCAGGCTGGCCAGGCTGAGCCTGCCATAGACCAGTTTCATGAGGCACTAGATTTGGATCCGGATTGGGTACCGGCGCTGAACGGTCTGGCCTTGGCTTTGATCCGAATGGGGAAGCAACCCGAGGCCATCCTGCAGTTTAAACAAGCGCTGAGGGTCCAACCGAACTCTCCCGAGACGCATCTGAATTTGGGGACCGTGCTGGAGGCTGAAGGAAGAAGGGAGGAAGCCCGTCAACAGTTCCGGCAGGCATTGGATGAGGGGGTGAATTCCCACGAGAGCCTGATTAGAATCGGCAAAGTATCACTGGCGCACGGCTGGGTAGATGAGGCAATCACTAATTTGAGCCGCGCCCTGCGGCTGAATCCCACCGATGCTGCGGTGCATTATTATCTTGGCGGCGCCTTGGATTCGGCCGGACGGGCGGCTGAGGCGGAAGCGCATCTTGCCGAGGCCGTGCGACTGGATCCCGAGCACGCGGGCGCGCATTTGGCCTTGGGCATTGTCTGGCGCAAGCAAGGCCGTGAGGCCGAGGTTTTCCAGCAGTTTGCCGAGGCTGCACGACTTAATCCCAGGCTGCTGGAAGCGCGCCTGCACTTGGGTGTCGCGCTGCTTAAGCAGCAGAGAAACGCTGAAGCGCGCCGCGAGTTCGAAGCTGCGCTCCAGATCGATCCCAATAACGTTCTCGCTCAGAAATATCTCCAGAGGATCCCCTAACACGAGGAGAAGAGGGAGGGGAAGCAAGCGCTAGGTCAGTTCCTTGCGATGGGCCCAGACTTTTTGAAACGCTCTGGTGTATTGCCGATTCACCTCTGCGGCCTCGCCGTAGAATAGCGGCACCATGATGTGGTTGGCATTAACGTATTCGTTGCCCGGCAGGGAAGCCGGAACGGCCGGGGGATGATGCCACCATTTCGCCTCGGAATAGATCTTCAGTTTGTGCTGCTCCGGGTAGTCCCAGAACCTCGCTGTCACCCCTTCGGCCGTCAGTGCCTTGATCAATATATCGCGCGTGAAGCCGAGTTGCTTGAAGTCGATGAACAGCATGTTGGAATAGTAATAAGCCCGCTGCTGGTCCGGGCGCTCGAACGGCTCGGTAATGCCCTCGAGTTGCGTGAGTTCCTGGTTCAACTCTTTTACGTTCTTCCGCACCACCGCCCCCAAGGAATCGAGGCTTCTGAGCTGCTGCCGAGCGAGGGCGGCGGCGAGGGGGTGCATGCGGTACTTCTGGCCGAAACCGGTGCCGTCATAACCTCGCATCGGACTGTCTGACGCGAATTTGGCGGGGAGGTCATAGTGGCCAAAAGTGGTGGCGCGCTCGAAATACGCCTTGGTCGCATACATGCCCATACCGCCCTCGATGGCCGGAAGGACTTTGCTGGCCTGGAAGCTGAAAATGCCCATGGCACCCCAAGTGCCCATTTTCTTGCCTTGCATCGAAGCGCCATGCGCATGGGCCGTGTCCTCCAGGAGAATCAATCCCTTTTCCTTGGCCCAAGCGATGATTCGGTCCAATTCGCAGGGGAGGCCCCACGAGTGCATGACTGTAAGGGCTTTGGTGCCCGGCGTGAGTTTGCGTTTGGCGTCTTCGAGGTCAAAGCAGGCGGTCTTGGGATCGATATCGATGAATACGGGGACGCAACCAAAGAAGCGCATGGCCAGGCAGGTCGCGAAAAAAGTGTAGGAGGGCAGGAGGATCTCGCTACCCGCCGGCAGGTCGAGGGCGAAATACATGCTCGTGAGCGCGCTGCTGCCGTTGATGTGATTGCGCACGAAGGGCGAGCCGGTATAGTCCTGCCACTCCTGTTCAAAGGCGGGCAACTGGCCATAAAAATCGTTGGTGTCCAATAGCTCGCAAAGCACTTTTTTCTCCGCGTCACCATAGCGCGGCCAGCGTGTCAACGCCGCCTCTTCTTTGCTGGAAAGGGAGACGGTCTTGGCGCCGCCGGACATGGCCAAGGCTTCCGTGCGGCCTGCCCCGTAGCCGTAAGCTGCCACGGATAAACCGGCCGCCGCGGCCGTGCCGGTCTTCAAAAAGGCCCGGCGTGAGCATTGGGTGGAATTTGTTTCGTTGGTGTTTCGCATAATTTTCTTTGGTTTTATGTTAACGCCAGTTCTTAATCAGTTCCAGGCCTTGGGTTTCATGCGCGCGCCCGAAACCTGGAGCAGGAGTTTTTGGATCGACGCTCGCAAAGCCTGCTCCGAGCCGCGACCCACGTTTGACGCCGACGGTTCGTAACCCCCTTCGGCGATCGCTTGGTCCGTGCAGAGGTAAGCCGGCCCACAATCGCCATAACCCGCGACCGCGACAAAATCCTTCGCGCGCAAGTTTTGGGCGAACTTTTGGAACATCAACATGGGCTCGCCGGGCAAATTTACAATCCAAACATGGCCAAGCTCCAGCGAACTGGCGTCGACCGGACGCGCGAGCCGTTCGATGAAGGCGAGCCGCAGCGCGCCCTTATAAACCCGCAGCGCGTCGGGCTGCTTGGAATCGTTAAGCCAGGCCTGGCTTTCAGCAGATACTCGACCCTTATCCTCGCGGAGCGGGAAAGCGATTGAGTCCGTGCGCCAAGAGATGGTCCTAGCAGGCTCAAAACGTGTGGCGACAATGGCCGCCTTCAGCGCGCCGCTGAACCGTTCCTTCAATCCGACGTAGGCGGCGACCGAGCCGTCGTTGTATTTGCCTACGGTCACATCGCCGGCACAGCCGGTGAAATAAATCTGGGGCACGCCTTCGGCTTTTTGCAGGTCCTCGCGGGCTTCGCCGATGAAATCAGCGGACGCGCGGCCGTCACAACAAAAGGTCTGGGGGTGGGTGGCGTAGAAATGCAATCGCACCAACGGCTTGTGAGCGCGAGCAAACGTTATGGTTTTCAACATCGGGTCGATCTCGCCTTCCGGCGCCCTGGCCATCGCTGGGTCAGTCGCGCCGTTGCTGTAGCGGGTGAGCAGCCTGCCGTCCGCGGCCTGAATGCGTCGCGCCGACGCGACGCGATTCACTCGCGCCTGGCCAGTGCCGACGCGATCGAAAACTTCAAGGTGCTTGACCGCTTCACTGGCAGCCACCGCCAACCTGGATCCCAATTGTTCCAAAAAGCTGGCACTCAAATGCGCCGGTGGCTGAGGCGCAGCATCCAGCAGTCGATGGGCGGATTCGTCTGCGTAGGGGGCGGCGTGTTGATGAACGCTGTGAACGGAAACGCGAGACAAGGTTGTGCCCACCGCGCCTGCGAGGATCCGGCGGAAACTCAGATCCGACTCATTGCAAATCAAGCACCAATCGAACGCACACAGCACATAACGATTAGATCCCTCCTCCAGGATCACGCCCTTTGCCAGCAAAGGAGTGACGACTTGCTCCAAGTTGGTCGCCCAGATCAGTGGCTCGCCAAGGGGCGGGGTGGCGTCGCAACTAAAGGCTGCGACGCGCAAAGGCGCAGCAGGAAGGGAGCTGGCAATGAGCAGCAACGTTGAAAAGACGCTGAGCAGGGTGAAGTTCATCACGGTTTCACGCTGACCAAATCGGAGCGAGTGTACCCCTTTTCGGTGATGCGTGCGAGGAAATAAACCGTGCCATCCAAGCCAATGGCCAGCGAATTGACGTAGAGTGGACGTTCGCCATCGGGATAAAAGATCGCGCCATGATCGCGATACACGCGCTTGGGGATGTTGTAGGTGACCAGGTGTAAATCCTCCAAGCCTTTGGCCTCACCCATGGCGGTGGCAGCTTTGCCCACAAGGCGGCGCCCGTTTTCGTAAATGGGTCCGCCGGTTAGATAGATAGAAGATGGTTTTGCCGTCGGGCGCGAGGCCGAAGCCCAGATAGCCATAGCTGAACTGGTCGAACATTCCGCTGGCCTTGGACAGCTTGGAGGTGAGGCGCTCCAACACCTCGATTTGTTCCCGTTGCGGGTCGAAACGGAAGAGATAGCCGGAGTTTCCATGCACGCCGTAGATCATCTGGTCCGAGGCGCGGAACAACGTCTGCCGCCAATTGTAGCCCATGTGGCCGGGCGAGGCCGGATCGTAAATGCCGAAATAATCCTTTCGCAGATTGTCGCCTATGACCGGCTCAACGGAATCGCTCTCTGCGCGATAATGAAAAAGATCTCCCTCCGAAGTGGAATACCACGCTGAGCCATCCTTGGGATTAACCGCGATGGAGCGGCAGACGGTGCGATAGTTCGCGCCCTGGCCAGCCTCGCCGAACGCGCACGTTCTACCGAAGCTTTTCAAGTCGCGCTTCGCATGATCAAAGCGGAAGAAAACTCCGCTCGGCCAGGTGAGGCCGAAAGCGCGGGCGCGATTCGTGTCCATATTAAAGGCGAGGATTCCTTCGTGATCCGGCGCAAGGCCGTAGTCCTCGAACGTTCCGGTCTGCAGACCATAGGAGAGCAAATGACCGCCTGGATAAGGGCTCCAGCCGGGCGGCGGGATGCCCATTTTTTCCATGCCATCCACGGTGCTGTAAAAGCCGAGGTGGGTGGCGAAAAAAAGCTTTCCGCCGGCCTCCACAAAGTTCACGTGGCTCTTGCCCTGCACGATGGATTTCTTGTCTTTCTCGCCGCAGGCTTCGGTGAGGTCGCCGACGAATTTGATCTGGTTTTTCTTCGGATCAAAATAAAACATGCGCGCGCCAATGTCGTATTTGTCGGCGCTCAAGACATAATAGATCTTCCCGTCGCTCGCGCAGCCCATGCCGTTGTACGGATCGTGGCCCTCGGGAAAGCCCGAGTCGTGGGGAATGCCGAGTAGTTTGTGCGCGGGCTGAAAGGGATCCCGAGCAGCCGATTGCCTTGCGAAGTAATGCTGTTGGCTGAAGCCGGCGTTCCCGGGTTCGGCAGCCGATGCAGTTGCTAGATTCCTGGCCTCAGCAGCAAATCCGGAGGCGAACGAGGCTGTCAACGCGGCAGCAACGAGATACGGAATGAGTTTAAGCTCGCTGGTCAATTTCAGCTTGATGTTCATCGTTGGGGTGTTTTCGTCATGCCTCAGGGCGGGGCCGCGCTGGCAGGAGCCGTGGAAATTCATCGGAGTCGTTTCAGCAAGTCGAGCGAGGCTTTGACTAATAGTTCGCCGGTGCCTGGTGTTGGGACGTAACTAGGGCGGTCGTTGCAAACGGTCATCACGAAGGTGCGCTTGAAGGGGGAGATCTTTTTGATGGTCAGGCCCAGTTCGGCGAAGATTTCGCCCGGCAGACACACCAGCGCGGTGTCGGCGTCAAATCGAAAGGCCTGGACTTCCATCGGCAGGAAACGTCCGCGTTGCTCCAAGTCCAAGGTCTTGACGGTGGCAACGCGCGCGTAGAAATCCAAATTGGTGTCCGCGAGCCTTCCGATGAGGGCGTGGGCGGCGGCGAGTTGCACAGAAGTGGGCTTCTGCAACGGGATCCGCAACGTTTTATGGCGAACGGCGAGGGATGGTCGTGCCAAAAGTTCGAGGTTCGGCCACGCGGCGAGGATGGCTTCGCCCAAGGCCCGCCCGATGCGCTCCGAAACCGAGAAACCAGAGACGGGTTCTCTTTTTTTGACATTAATATGATTGATGTCGCCGCTAGGGCCAAGGCCCCAGGCAGAGAGATAGTTGCTGCCAAAGGCTTGTTGCAGGGTTTGCTCCAAGTAACACTCATAGTCCGCGCTGTAGAGAGTTCCGCCCACAGTATCCGAATGGAGGCCGAAGATGGTGACACCGGCGAAGGGCATTTGCGCCCACGGCGCGCGCACGAGCAGGATTCCGGCAACCGGATCAGTGGGGCCGGCAGGGCGGAGGATGTTGGGATTGAGTTGGCCGGGGTTAAAGTGGACGCTGCCGTCCTTCATCCAATAACGGCGATTGAAGGCAATTCCCTCAAGTGGCGCGGTTCCCACCAGCAACTGAGCCGGCCGCAAGTTGGCCTGGGCGTCAGCGATGACCCGCACGAACCGACCGATCAACCAAGCGGGGTACTCTATGGTTTGGTGTTCATCGGCACCCGTTGCGGCGAGCGCCTTCCGGTGAAAATAGTAGCCGCGCACATCATCGAATAATGGCCCGGTATGGCAATGGGTTGCGGAAATCATGATGTTCGCCACGGGAATGCCGGTTTGGACTGCGGCGCGCGCGCGTGCATTGGTGGTGACGTTCAAGGAGAGGCCGATGAGATCACTAAAAACCAGGGCCACTTCCGTGCGCCCTTGGCGCAGCACTAAGGCTTTGGCATGCAGGGGATCGTGTGTTCCAGTAGAGATACGCTCGTCAAAATAGCCTGCCATGCGATTGCCAATAGGCGGCGTGATGTCCACCTCAGCCACCCCGGCCGAGAGCACCTGCCCCCAAGCAGAGGCAGAGGGGAGGCAAGCGCAGAGCAGAATGAGGCAGCGTGGGAACATATCCGGGGAAGAGAGTTCAGGCTTTCAAAGGCGGGGACGGATGAGATCAAGGTCGGGAAACGGCTTGTCCTTTTGCCACGAATGCAACAGTTCGCTGAGGCGCCTGGAGGTGGCGAGCCAATACTGCTCCTCGGCATCCCACCGAGCCAAGGCGGTCCCCAAGCGATAGGTGGTGCTCTCCTCTAGCCAGGCATCCCGATAAGCTTCGCGCAAACTCGCGACAGTGTCCATTAGGTCCGAGAGCATTCCGTGGTCCTGTGCGTGCATTTGAATGCTGAGGTAGAGCGTCACCAGTTTGGGGTCAGGGTTGGCTTTCAATTCGCGAAAATATTTCGCCCATTCCACCACATAAAGGCATTTCATGCCGAGATAGTCAAACATTCTGGCGGACAGGAGCAGACTCTTGAGGGTGGGGTCGCGCGCGGAGAGTTGCTGCCCCTCGAGGATGTGTTGCGCGGCGCTCTCGGCCAGCAAGCGCGCTTGGCGCAGTTGCGGTTCGCGCTTTTGTAAAAGCGCCAGGTATGCCGGTTCCAGCGGGTCGCGCCAGAAGCTGTGCAGAGTCGGATCCTGCAGAATTTCCTCGAACATTTCCTCTGCGGTCGAAAGGTCCTCCATGGCCGAGGCCAATTTAGCCGCGAACTTCGGCGGGTAGGTCAGCGCGGCGTAATCGGCGAAGAACCGGCTCGTATCCACGGGCCCGTTCTGCCAGGCGGCGGCGGCGCCCAGCGCGAGGCCTGGCAGAGACAAACGGTAAAGCGTTTGGGCGCAATCGGTCCAACCGGTGTTCATCAGGCCAAGAGATTTCTCCTGGCGCGCGATGGCGGCCATTCCATTGATGTTAATAAACGAGCGGTGATAATCGGGAAAAACCTCGTTCCAGTTCCAAATGGCGGGCGAAACCACCGTCGCGAAACCGGCGGCGACCAACGGTTCGACGAAGGGCGCATAATTCGTTTCGGCTTCATAATCCCAGGGTGCCGCGATGGCCCCAGCAGGCAACTGGGCGATTAGGTCTGGACGGTTCGACAAGGTGCTGGCGCCGTTCTTGATGTCGGCCCAGAACACAATCCGCTTCCCGCGTGTTTTCGCGTGATCTGCGACATGGCGCAACACTGCGACGAAAGTTTGGAAGGGATCCTGGCCGGGCGTCAGACCAATTTTGCCCAGCGACCATGGCTCATCAAATCCCACATGGAGCCACGTGCTGGGAAACAAATCCGCCGTTTGATCGACCATGTCGTCCAGCACTGCCAAAATGCGCGGATTGCGCGGATCAAATTCATCTCCGTAACGGGGGAGGCCGAGGTCCACGAACTTCTCCACCCGGAACAGATCATGCATGTGGCCATAGAGTTCCAGACACGGAACCACGTCGATATGCCGTTGCCGGGCGTATTGGATGAGGTGTTTTAGTTCTTCCCGGGTAAAGCGGGCGTCAGGATTGACAACTTCGAATCCCGCCATCTCCACGCTGGCTTCCGAGTAAAAGTAGTACTGATTAACCTTGAAGCGGGCTAGCAAATCCATTTGGTGTTCCACCTCCGACACGCGAAGCAATTGGCCGTGACTGAAATCCATCATGAATCCCCGATATGCCAGGGTGGGCCAGTCACGAATCTCTGCGGAGGGCAACCTCGCTTCCAAGCCCTCGCCCTCGACCATCTGAAGGAGGGTCTGCGCGCCATAAAACAGCCCGGTCGAAGAGCGTGCCTGAATTTCTGCCCCACTGGCGGTGATCTTGAGAGAATACGCTTCCCGGCTGTGGGGATCGGCGCTCCCCTCGGCGCCCGGAACGGCCGCTCCGTCCCCGGTCCGCTGCAGGAGGATAGCCGGGCGCCTGGTGGCTCGGTTGTGTACTTCAATCTTGGTGTGCGTTCTTGCGGACAAACCCGCTGCCAGTTGCTCCGCAAGAAACCGATCTTCCACGCTGGGTGGAGAGGAAAACCGAATCCCCAGTCCGCTGAGGGGCAACGAGCCTTGGCCGTAATGGACCTCCTGGGGCCGCGGCAGCACGGGGTTGGGCGCGGCTAGGACGTCCACGGACCACAGGAGAAAACAGATAAGGCTTAGCCGGCGGCCGAGGTACCTGTTCAGCTCCAGCAAAGGGTGCGGAGCGCGGTTCTGCGAGCTGCAGCATGCCCGAACTCCAGCGTGGCTTCGGAGTGCTTCGGAGCTATGGTTCCAGAGCGGGCTGCTGCGGGTCACAGACCCGGGCTCGGGCGGCGCTGGCGCGCCGCTATACGCATAACGACCGAGTTGCATGGACGAGAGGCTTCCCCCTGCCCGCTTCCGGGTCAAGGCGGAATGGAGCTTGGTTGATCTGAGGAGTAAATCTGATGTTGACAGCCAAATGGCAGTTAGGTATAAGTGCAACAGAATTTGTTCGGACGTTTTCAGGCTGAAACAATGCTTCTGATGCACTCGAACGAGAGACGGATTCTCGTTGCTCAGGTGAGGCAACACGCTAAAGGGGAGGGGCTTTTCCAAATCTGGACGTTCTCATGGAGGGTCACCGATGGCTCATAAGCTGACCACCTGCACTTTTTGCGGAGCTGGCTGCGGGCTCTATCTCGAAACGGCAGACAATCGGATTGTTGGGGTCTATCCGAGCGCTTCACATCCCACCAACCAGGGAAGAATCTGCGTGCGCGGTTGGCACGCACATGAAGTGGCGAGTTCGCCCGACCGGTTGAAAAGCCCGTTGCTCAAAAAGAACGGGCGCTTGGAGGAAGTCACGTGGTCCGAGGCGATTGGTTTTATTGCGGGCCGGCTCAACGAGATCCGCAAGCGCCACGGTCCTGACGCGCTGGCGTTTCTTAGTTCTCCGCGCTGTTCGAATGAGGAGGCTTACCTGCTCCAAAAGCTAGCGCGCGCCGTTTTCGGGACGAACAACGTGGACCACGGCACGGGCGTTTATTGCAACAATAGCATCAACGTGTTGCTGGACATGCTGGGGTTGCCGGCGAGCACGAATTCGCTTGGAGAACTGGCCGGCAGCGAACTCATCCTGGTCGATGGAATTGATCTTGCCCGCCAGATGCCGACCGTCGCCGGCATCGTCTTGCGCGCGCGAATCAACGGCGCGAAAGTGGTTATCATTGATCCACGCCGCCACCGTCTGGCAGAGAGCGCGGATATTTTCATTCAGCTTAAACCCGGCACGGAATCCGTGCTTTACGGGGCGATGGCGAAGATCGTCGTCGATCGCAACCTAGCCAACCTATCATTCATCAGGACGCAATGCCGCAACTATGAGGGGTTTCACGCGAAAGTAGAGGGTTACGATCTGTTGGAGGCGGCAGAGACCTGCGGCGTTCCGCCGGAGCTCATCGAGGCAGCCGCACTGGGTTACGCGCGAGCACGTTCGGCCGCGGTTCTTTACTCAACTGGAATTGAAGCGCGCAGCGCGGAAACGCTGGAGGCCATGATCAACCTGGTCTTGCTGACGGGTCAGATAGGGAAAGAGGGCGCCGGCATCTTCGCGTTGACGGAGCACAACAATCTCCAGGGCGCTTGTGATATGGGCATGTTGCCGGATCGCTTGCCCGGCTATCGAGCGATCACGGACGACGACGCTCGCGCGCAAGTGGAAAGTGCGTGGGAGGCCCCGCTTCCAGCCAAACCTGGACTGACGGCGCGGTCCATTCTTCATGACCGAGGCCAGCGCAAAGTGCGTGCCATCTGGTTGTGCCGCTACGATCCGGTCAGCACTGCGTTTTTCGGCGATGCTGCCGATTCGCTTCAGCAGTGCGAGTTGGTGGTCGTCCAGCATTTGTTCCGCACTGAGACCGCGTGGTATGCGGACGTCGTGCTACCGACCACCGCTTTTGGGGAAGAAGAGGTGACTTTCACGAGCAGCGACCGGCGCATTCAATTAGCGGCACAGGCGATCGAACCGCCATCGGGAACACTTCCGGCGTGGCACCAACTTGCCGAGATAGCCCGGGCGTCCGGTGCGGATTGGGATTATACTTCGGCAGCGGAGGTCATGAACGAAATCGGCGCCGTCGTGCCGTTTTACCGCGGCGCCAGCTTCGAGAACCTTGCCCAAGACTACGGCCGACAATGGCCTTGCACGAAGGAGCGTCCGCTCGGAGAGCGTTTTCTTTTTTCTGGAGGTAATTCACAACGACCGTTCAAGTTCGCTGCAGTGGCGAAACCAACCCCATCAGCAGTGGGTTCACCGGACCGTCCCTTCACACTGGTCTTCGGCAACTCCCTCTATTACTGGCACCGGAACGTGCTCATCCAGCACAGCGAGACGCTTAAGCGGGAGTATCGCATTCTGCTGCTTGATTATCCGGAAGGGTTCGTCGAAGTGAACGATGGGGATGCGAAGCGCCTCGGCATTCGTGATGGGGAAAGAATTCGCCTGCGAGCCAACAGTGGCACCGCGGTGGCGGCGGCGCGCGTCACCCCGGAGGTCCGCACCGGCACCGTGTTCGTGCCTTACTTCGTTCCGCAGGTCCAACGTGCGATTCGTGGATCGATAGAAAACGGGATTCGAACCTTGGCCGTTCAAGTGGAAAAGGAGGCGGCATGAAAGCTCGCATTCTGGACCGGAGCGATGTGTTGAAGATAGTGGACTTGCTCCGCGAGCAGGAATACGAGGTCCTGGCGCCGTTCCGCGGCCGCGGTCGCGACGGGTATTTCGATGCGGTCACGGACGAGAACCGCGACCGGGCTCAAATTCACGAGGCGAATCCCTATTACCCACCGAAGCGTTTCGTGCTGCCGCACATCGAACATCTCTTCAAGATTCGGGGAAGCAACGGGGACCTTCGGATCGAGCCTGAATACCAGGAGCCACGCCGGGCGATTTTCGGCATTCGCTCGTGCGACGTGGCCGGCATTTATCACCTTGATCGCTTCTATCTTGGCGGTCAATTTCGCGACGTTTATTACGAAAAGCGGCGAAAGCACCTTTTCCTGGTAAATGTCGTTTGCACGCAACCCGATAGTGAGATTGGCGACGACTGTTTCTGTATCTGCGCCGACACCGGGCCCGCCGCGCGAGAGCATTTCGATCTACAACTGATGGACCTGGGGGACGAGTACATGGCGGTGGCGGGATCCCCGGCAGGGGAAGCCATGTTCGCGCATTCGATTTTCAGAAGAGGCTCGCCGGCGCACATCGAGAAACGGCGCGCGATTCTGGCCCAAATCCGAAAGCAGTTCAAAACGCAGACAAGTTGGTTTCCGGCCGCCGTCCGTTACGTTTCGCAAGGCAGCATTCTCGAGCAGACATGGGAGGAAATCGGCAAACGGTGCCTGGAGTGCGGAGGCTGCACTTACGTTTGCCCGGCTTGCACGTGTTTTACTGTCAGTGATCGTCAAACTGGTCCGGATGAATTTGAGCGCGTCCGCATTTGGGACTCCTGCGCGCTCGGCGGGTTTACGCGCATGGCCGGCGGCCACAACCCGCGCAAGGCCGTACACGATCGGCGTAATCGCCGCTTCTTCCGGAAGTTGGCGCATTACTTCATCCAACGCGAACTCTCCATGGCCTGCGTGGGCTGCGGGCGCTGTGTCGCGGTGTGTCACTGCGACGTTGGTATGCCAAGCGTGGTGGAGATGATCCGCCGCGCCACGGCGAAGATGGACAAACTGGAACCGATGGAGATTTCATGAGCGCGCAGGCTGCCGAGAATATTTATCTACCGAAGGTCGCGATTCTCGACCGCGTAGTGGATGACATCGCGGAAGTTCGGACGTTTTACTGGCACTTCGAAGATCCGGCGGAGCAAGCTACTTTTCGGCAGTTCCGACCGGGCCAATTTGCGCAGGTTTCGCTGTTCGGCATTGGCGAATTTCCGGCGTCGCTGCCGCCTAGCCCCACCGAAACCGAGACTTTCTTTACGATCCGGCAGGTGGGCAGTTGCACCGCCGCGCTTCATCGTCTCAAGCCGCACGACAAATTCGCCGTGCGGGGACCGTACGGCAACGGTTTCCCGATGGAGGAGTACTATGGCATGGATCTGGTGTTTGTCGCCGGCGGCATTGGTTTGATTCCGTTACGCTCATGCGTCGTTTATGCGTTGCAACACCGGGATAAATACCAACGCGTCCAGATTTTCTACGGCGCAAAAACGCCGAACGAGTTGATGTACTTGCCTGATCTCCGGGACTGGGAAAAGTCAGGTGCGATCGAGTGTCATCTGACGGTCGATCGCGCGGCCGACGGCTGGAGCGGAAACGTCGGCGTCGTCGACAGCCTATTCAAAAGGCCTGAGGGAAAAATCCCCGTGGAGAATGCGATCGCGTTCGTCTGCGGACCGCCCATCATGTTCCGCTTCGTCATCAAGGACCTGCTCGCGATGGGTTTTCCGGAGCGGAACATTGTTTCGACCTTGGAACGCTACATGAAATGCGGCGTCGGCAAATGTGGCCATTGTTGCATCGGCGTGGCGTATGTCTGTGTGGACGGGCCGGTGTTCACTTACGAACAAATCAAACGGCTCGGGGAGGACATCTGATGCCCGATTTGCGCGACCAGCTTTTACGATGTTTTCAGGGTCGTGTTTGCCTCATGGGCCTGGGGAATGTGGATTACGGGGACGATGGCTTTGGTGTTCGCCTGGCTGAAAGGCTTCAGCGGGGGATTGGCAGCAAGTCTGGCAACGTGCGTATCATGATGGCGGGCGATGCGCCCGAGCGTTTCCTTGGTCGGTGCGCGGATGAGAGCCATGACCATCTGATGTTCCTGGATGCGGTGGAATTTGGCGGGGAACCCGGAGCGGTGGTGTTCCTGAATTCGAACGAAGTAGCCGAGTGCTTTCCGCAAATATCAACCCACAAAATATCGCTTAATCTGCTAGCGAAATGCATCGAGGCGAACGGGAAAACCCAGGCCTGGCTGCTGGGCGTTCAACCGCAATCGCTTGCTCGAAGCCAACACCTCACGCCAAGAGTCGAGCAGACTTTCGAGTTGCTGATCAAATTACTGGGCAACCTGCTGTCGCAATCAAACGTATGCTGACCCCCGAACAAATGGTCCTCGCGTCCATCCTGATTTGCATTGGCGGGGCGGTGCTGACGTTGCTGGTTTCGCGATGGAGAACGGTTGCCGGAGTGCTCGCGTGGGCGGTTACGCTCGCCACGGCGGTTTTGATTTTCTCAGCCGCCGCGCATGTCCTGGCAGTTGGTCCCTCCGAGCGAGCGGCCTCATTTTGGGCGATTCCAAGGATCGGATTTGCTCTACGCCTTCACGTGGACGGCTTGACGGCATTCTTCCTGATGCTGGCGGCGCTGATCGCCGTGCCAGCGACGCTTTACTCCGTCGTCTATATGCGTCATTACCAGGATTACAGCGTCGCGCGTTATTATCCGCATCTCCTGCTTTTCCTGGCGGCGATGTACGGCTTGCTGAGCACCACGGACATGATGTGGTTCTTCTTCATCTTCTGGCAGTTAATGACCTTGCCAGGCTATGCGCTGATTCGATTTGAAAACCGGAGGCGGGAGAACATCCGGGCGGCGAACAAGTATCTGATCATGATGCAGATCGCCTGCGCCGGGACGATGCTCGGGGCCGAACTACTCGCGGTTACGGGAGCGGCGGCTAGCGGCAGCGCCAGTCTCAAATACGACTTCGACGCGGTGAGCGCGAATCTCCCGGCATTGCTCTTGAACCAGCCTGCCGCAACCACGCTGGCGTTCGCGTTGTTCCTCGTAGGCTTCGGCATCAAGATGGGCATGTGGCCGTTTGGCCAAGTGTGGCTGCCGGATGCGCATCCCGCCGCGCCGTCCCCGGTCAGCGCAATGCTTTCGGGGGTGATGATAAAAACGGGCGTCTATGGATTGCTTCGTTATTTCCTGTGGCTGGTCCCAACTTCGGCGGCGGGGAATTTCCCCTTGGCGCGATGGGGAATGGTCGTCGCATTGCTGGGCACGGTCACCTTATTCACCGGGACGATGCAGGCCTTAAACCAGGAGCAATCCAAGCGGCTTCTGGCGTTTCACAGCATTGGGCAAATCGGATACATACTGCTCGGCACCGGCGCGTGCATGGCGCTGTTGTCCGCAGGCAACCAGAAGCTAGCTGCGCTGGCGACCATCGCCTTCTTCGGAGTGCTCTTTCATGTGCTGAATCACGGCATATTCAAAGCGCTGCTCTTCCTCAACGCGGGCTCACTGCTGCACGCAACGGGCACCCAAGACCTGAATAAAATGGGCGGCCTGATCAAGTTCATGCCTTTGACGGCGGTCACGACACTTGTCGCATCCTTCTCCATTTCCGGTGTGCCATTGTTCAACGGTTTCGTGAGCAAATGGTGCATTTACGTTGCGAGCGTCCAGGGCAGTGCTGCGGCAAGATATCTCCCTACTTGTGGGATCATCGCGATTTTGACCAGCGCACTTACCCTCGCGTCCTTCATCAAATTCTTTGGGCTGAGTTTTCTTTCCCGCACAAGTGCCCTGGTTACGGCGGAAGCCGCCAAGCGCGGGCGACTTGAAGTTGGTTGGATGATGCAATTGCCGCAACTCCTGCTGGCGCTCCTCTGCGTTGCACTGGGCCTGGCGCCGATGGTTGCCTTTAACACTATGCAACTCGTATTGAACGCGAGCCGCCAGAGCTTTGGAGCGACCTTGGCGGAAGCGAAGCCAATCTCAGGCGGCTTCTATTCCGGGTTGCAGCTAATGGAATCGAGCGCTGTGTTTGTGCCATTGGGCGTGGCGTTGATGCTTGCGCTCATGTTCTTGATAGCACGTTGGATTTCGAAGCTCGGAAGTTCGGAACGGCGCACGGCGCCCACCTGGCTTTGCGGTTATGCCCGCGAGGCGGAATGCCATCGGTACGTGGCGCATAACTTTTATGGGGAAATCAAACGGTACTTCCGCTGGCTTGGCGGAGGAGCAGGAAAACCCTAACGGTATTCGCACATGATTGCGCGCGAGAAGCTCAGCCTGTTGAAAGCGAAGTTCGGCGATGCCATCCAGCGGGCCGATATGCCGGACGAGAACCGGCTGTTTGTTTTCGTCGAGGCCACCGTGCTCAAGAGAATTTGCGCTTACATTTTTGCGGAAATGGATGCGCGTTATGTCATCAGCATCGGCGCCGATGACCGGCCCTTCTCCGGCCAGTTTTTGGTAGCGCATGATTTCGCGTTCGACCACGACCATCTCTTGTGCAGCGTGCTGGCTTATTTGGCCGCCGAAAATCCGAAAGTGGACAGCATTTCCGAAGTGGTTCCGGCGGCAAGCTGGGCGGAGCGAGAGATGCGCGACCTGGTCGGCATCGAGCCGGTCGGCCACGGCTATTTGAAGCGGTTGGTCCTGCCCGATGGCTGGCCCAAGGACGTGCATCCCTTGCGCAAAGATGTTCTGTGGAACGAAGTTCCAGAAGGCTTCGATGAGAACCGGGAGTTTACTTTCGACGAGCCTCCGGAAGGCTGCACGGTGGTGCCGTTCGGGCCATTTCACCCTACGCTCGATGAGCCTGCGCATTTCCGGTTGTACGTCGAAGGCGAACGAGTCCGCGGCTGCGAGTATCGCGGCTTCATGGCGCATCGTGGGATCGAGAAACTCGCGGAATCCGTTTTGAACTACAATGACATCCCGGTGATGGCCGAACGGATTTGCGGTATTTGCGGGTGTGTGCATAGCGTGGCGTACGTGCAGTCTGTGGAGAACGCCGCCGGTATCCGACCGCCCCCGCGCGCGGAATACGTTCGAACCGTCCTGCTCGAACTCGAGCGGCTGCACAGCCACTTGCTTTGGGTAGGTTTGGCGTGCCATGTCGTTGGTTTCGACACCTTGTTCATGCAAAGCTTTCGCATCCGCGAGCCGGTCATGTGGATCGCGGAGAAAATCACCGGTAATCGAAAAACCTACGGTCTCTGCGTCGTCGGTGGGGTGCGCCGTGATATCACGCCGGAGCTCGGGGCCGAATTGCGGCAGGTTCTCGACAAACTGGAAGCCGAATGGCGCGCTGTCGCCGAGGCCGTTCTCCAGGATCGGAACATTCGCAAGCGCACCGAAGGCGTAGGCATTGCCAACAAAACGCTGGTCAAACAGGCGGGCCTCGTCGGTCCCGTTGCGCGCGCGGCAGGAGTGGAGATGGATTGCCGGCGTGACCATCCCTACGCCGCGTACAACCGCGTTCAATTCGACGTCATTACTGCTCAAGGCGCGGACGTCTGGTCGCGGGTTGAAGTGCGCCTAAGAGAGGTCTTTGAATCCATCAATATCATTCGTCAATGCCTCCAGAAGATGCCGGATGGTTCATTGAAGCTCGAAATCCGCAATGAAATCCCATCCGGCCGAATCGGACTTTCCTCCGTCGAAGCGCCTCGCGGCGAGAGCCATCACTTCGTCATTACCGGCGAGAACAATCGTCCACGACGCTGGCGCGTGCGCGCGCCAACCTACCAGAATCTGCAAGGCGTGCCCGCGATGATCAAGGACCAGCAGTTGGCTGACATGACGATCACCTTGGGCAGCATTGATCCCTGCTTCTCCTGCACCGACCGATTGGAGACGATCGAATTGAAGTCGGGCGCGGCCAAAGTCTGGTCTCATTCTGAATTGTTCAACTTAGTGAGACGATCGAGATGAACTTGCTTCAACCCCTTTTCGGCGCTCTCGCTAACGCGGGCCTGGTCTTGCTGCTGGCGCCCCTGTTCCAAGGCGCGCTCCGCAAACTCACCGCGATCTTCCAGTCCCGCCAAGGACCGCCGCTGCTGCAGCCGTACTTCGATCTCTTAAAATTGCTGGGCAAAGAGGACATCGAATCGGGTGAATCGCCGGTCGTGCAGCGGTTCGCGGCTTACCTGTCGTTGGCAACCGTGCTGACCATGGCGGCTTTGGTGCCGATGGGTTTTGCGGCGCCGCTGAACGGCGCTGGGGATGCGATTCTCTTGATTTACATGCTGACGCTTTGCGGCGTATCCACGCTGCTCGCGGGCCTCGCGGCGGGATCAACTTATTCACTGGTCGGCGTCAGCCGCGAAATGATGACGATGATCGCCCTGGAACCCTTGCTGGCAATAGCAGTGTTCGTCGGCGCGATTCAGGCCGGCTCGTTTCGTCTTGAACGCGTTTTGAACGGATCGGTGTATGCGGCGGGCAATTTTCCTTGGTCGGCCGTGGTCATGCTGGCGGTGATGCTGTTTTCCTTCCAGGCGTTCGTCCAGAAAGTCCCCTTCGATATTTCGGAGGCCGAAACCGAACTAATGGAAGGTCCGCTCATGGAGTATTCGGGGCCGAAGCTCGCCTTGTTCAAATATGCGCAGATGGCGAAGCTCATGGTTTACAGCGGAATTTTTGTAGCGCTTTTTGCGCCGTGGGGCTCGGACTTGGCGTTCCCGATCAACTGGTTGTTCTTCTGGGCGAAGGTCTGTGTGCTCGTGGTTCTCGTGACGCTGATTGCGGCGACACACGCACGGTACCGCATCGATCAGGCCTTGCGGTATTTCGCCGGCTTGCTTGCCGTCGCGTTTGCGGCCCTCATCCTGGCGAGCTATGGGCATTAACTTAATAGGCGAAATCGAATTACCACTATGTCTCTTAAGAGCAAATTGAAGGAAACGCTTCTCTGCTTGAAAGCGGGCCGAGTGACTCTTCCGTACCCGGCTCGCGGTCACCCGGCACCAGAGGGCTTTCGTGGCCGGCCAGTGTTCAACGCGGCGAAATGCACCGGGTGCGCGGGCTGTGCAAACAATTGTCCGGCGCGTGAAATCCTGGTGCTCGATGTCTGCCAGGAAATTCGCATTTTGAAATATCTGGGCCGGCGTTGCGCTTATTGTGGACGGTGCGCTGAAGTTTGTCCCGAGCGGGCCATCACGATGAGCCAGGAATTTGAAACGGCGACCGACAGCATCGGGGATCTTCAGCAACGCCTCGAGTTGTTTATGAGCACGTGCCAACGATGCGGGCGCTGTTTCGATCCGCCGTCCGTTTTGGAAGAGTTGAAATTGAAAGGTTATCGGCTGGACGACCTGGCGAACGAGCGGTGGGTGTTCGGTTCAAAGGCCTATCTCACTAGCGAACCGGCGGTGGACGACATTCGGATCGAATGGGATTGAGCGCGTGTTATGCTAAAAACACTTTGTCAGAAAATGTCTGGGCGATCCTTGTGGGTTTATCATGCCAACAGCGGCGGGTGCAACGGCTGCGACATTGAAGTATTGAACGTCCTGACTCCCTATTACGACGTCGAGCGTTTTGGGATCAAGTTGGTCGGTTCGCCGCGGCACGCCGATGTGATGCTCTGCCAGGGACCGGCGCTACGCGCGACAGCTAAGGCGCTTCGGCGCGCGTACGAGGCGATGCCGGCTCCCAAGCTGGTGTTTGCAATTGGCTCCTGTGCGTGCGGCGGCGGCATTTGGTTCGATTCATATCCCGTCATCGGCCCCATCGAGAAGCTGATTCCGGTGGATTTTTATATCCCTGGCTGCCCGCCCCGGCCGGAGGCCATTGTGTACGGCGTTGCTGTCGCGCTTGGCTTGGTGGACAAGAAGACTGCCCCCGCCCAATTCAAACAACTCGAATTGCCCGTACCGCGATACCATCCGAAGGACCTGCTCGGCTCCGGCGAAATGGTGGTTTACGAAAAAGCGGAGAAGGTTTAGACCTTGGACGGCGAACGCCACGCTGAGGCCGGATTGAGGAATCTGGGGCTCGGCGGGAAGATAGGCCGACCTGGGACTTGCAAACGCTCCCCAGAAGAGCATTTCCCGGACATTCGACTCCCGAACCGATGGGCGTAAAAGCCGCAGCACCTCTTTCGGTTTGGGGACCTCGGTCGTTTAATTGCCCGGTTGCGAGGTGGGCCAGTTCACCAATTGAGGATGGAGCTGATGCAGGGCCGGAACTTGATCAAACAATGAGCCGTGCGGTTGGTCGGGAAAAACGCCGTTGGTGCTTGAGCCCATCGAGGCCAGTGCCGACGGCACCGCCGGCATTTGGTCGGCGGATTGGATCGGGCCCGGCTCTGATTGCTCGGGCAGGTTAATAACGAAACCATCGATCGGCTGGGAGGTCCTGGGCGAAAAAACAACGCCGCTGATCAGCAGGGCGCAAACGGCGGCCCCGAAGGCGCCGGCGAGGACCGGATTGGTTTCGAAGGTGGCCCAGAGACGCATCAGCCAGGGCACTTCCCAAAACCAGTGTTCGGAGTAGGTCTCGCCAGGATCGCCCAGCCGGATGCGGGTGGCGACCCGTGCGGAGAAATCGTTGAAATAACGCGGAGGCGGCTGCTCGTAACGCTTTAGAGCGAGCAGCCGGCGCAACTGTTGGAAGTTTTCTTCATCGCGATTCATACTCATTTCAAATAATCCGACAAATAGGCTTGCAATTGCTGCCGTGCATAAAAGAGCCTGGACCGCACTGTGCCAATGTTGCAGTCCATGATCCGCGCAATTTCCTCATGCGACAGACCTTGGATGTCATGCAAGGTGACAACCAATCTATGGGGTTCAGACAGCTTCTGCATGGCTTCGTTCAATTTTTCCTGCAGCTCGGCCAAATTGACCTCACGGCGGGGCGTTTTGTCCGAGATTAAGGCCACCAAATCCGGGTCGTGCTCAGCATGGAAATCCAGGTCGTCGAGGCTCATCATGGCCTTGTTTCTGCGCTGCTTGAGAAAGTTGATGGTCTTGTTGACCGCGATGCGGTAGAGCCAGGTGTAGAAACTGGAGCCGCCCTTGAACGACTTGAGGGCGTGAAAGGCTTTGATGAAGGCCTCCTGCGCGAGGTCATTGGCGTCCTCGTGGTTGGAGGTCATATGATAGACCGTTGCGTAAATGCGCTCCTGATAACGGCGCACCAGTTCATCATAGGCTGACAGGTCGCCTTTGCGCGCCCGCTTGACCAGTTCTGCCTCGGGAGGTGTGGGTGCGGGGGCTGGCTCGGCAGGCGGCTGGTCGGGTTCTTTGGATGCCTTGCGGCCGGCTGGTTCCGTCATAATCATAGGCTGTGCTCCGGCCCCGATCTCAGCGCATCGGTTTGGCGAGCCAGGTATTCAGTCAAGCCGAGCAGGCCGGCTCGTCCACTGGAAGCGGGCAATTCCTTGAGGATCTGGCGCGCCTTGAGGAGGAACTGGTTGACGAACTCGAGCGAGGAGTGGAGCGTCCGGTATTTGGCTAGCAGGCGCGACAACCGCTCGACCGAACCGCGTTGCCAGTCTCCTACCAGTTTCTGCAAGGCCATCCGCTCGGCCGGCGTCGCCTGTTCCCACAGTAGCAGTACCGGCAAGGTCAACTTGCCCTTCGCCAGGTCGGTCCCCAAGGACTTGCCGGCGACGGTTTCCGAGCCGAACAAATCCACGCAATCGTCATATACCTGATAGGCAGTGCCGAAAGCCAAGCCAAACTGGCGCAGGCTCTGCCGCCACTCGGGGCCGCTGCCACTCAAACAGGCGCTCAACTCGCAAGAGAGGGCAAACAGCTCAGCGGTTTTCATCTCCAGCACCTTGAAGTAAAGGTCGCGCGTGAAGCGAAAGTCGCGCCGGTGCTGCATTTGGAGAATTTCTCCAGCGCAAACCGTGTTGGTGGCCATGGCTACCGCCCGGCAGATGTCTGGCGTCGGGAAGCTGGCCGCGAGTTTGAGCGCTTGTGCGAAGAGGCAATCGCCGAAGAGCACGGCAATTTCGTTTCCCCAGTTCGCGGCCAGGGTCAACTGGCCCCGACGCAGCTCCGCTTCGTCCATGACATCGTCGTGAACGAGCGTGGCCAGATGGACCATTTCGATGATGACGGCGACGGTGACGTGCGCTTCGCCGGCTTGGCCGAGGGCGTTGGCCGTCAGAGCCACGAGAGCAGGACGCAGGTGTTTGCCCTGGCCATTGAGCGAGTAGTCGGCGTAGGGAATGGTGTGTGGGTCAAAGGAGCGGGCCTGCTTGGCCAATTGTGCAGCCACGGCCTCGAGAAACGGCTCGACTGGATCGGTAATCTGCTTCCAGGAATAAGCCGGCTCAGTGCTTAATGTGTCGCCAAATGGGCCGGACACTATTTTGGAATCAGCGGCAAACATGTAACAGAAATTTAAGATTGCTATACCTTCAAGTCAAACCCGTTATAACGTCCGCGCCGTTCGCCTTGGGCCGGGTGCTCCCGCTTGGGGGAACAAGCTGCAAGCGTTGTCCTACGCGCTGGACGCAAATAACCTATCACATCCAGCCCCTGGTTCCAAATTCTCCATTTCACATCCTCCCAAATTGATTATCTTGTCAATGTGACAACGTTTTGCTCACAGCACCGGTGAACACTTTTCCATCAGCATTGGCCGATTTGCCCGCCCTTAACCAGGTCACCGTTCCCGACCTCTGGCAGCAGCAGGCGGTGGCTGCCTTGCGCGGTGGCCAGGACGTCGTTGTCCAGGCGCCCACCGGCGCAGGCAAAACGTTGATCTTTGAACTCTGGTCGAACCAGGGAAAGAACCGCGGCCAAGCCATCTACACTGTCCCAACGCGGGCACTGGCCAACGACAAACTCGCCGAATGGCGGGCCCGGGGCTGGGACGTGGGTATTGCCACGGGCGATTTGGCAGAGAACCTGGGCGCTCCCGTGTTAGTGGCAACGTTGGAGACTCAGAAACAGCGGCTGGTGCAAGGCGAAGGGCCGGCCTTGCTGGTAGTGGATGAATACCAAATGCTCAGCGACGCAGACCGTGGGCTAAACTACGAACTGGCGCTGGCCCTAGCGCCAGCGCAAACGCAATTGCTCCTACTAAGCGGCAGCGTAGCCAACCCTCAGGATGTCGTCAAATGGCTGCATCGCCTGGGGCGCCAAGCGCTGTTGATTCGCCACGAGCATCGGCCGGTTCCCCTCGAAGAGGTCCATGCCAACAGCCTGAGTTATCACGTGCCCACGGATATTCGCGGCTACTGGCCTCGGCTGATCGCCAAAGCCCTGGCCGACGATTTGGGACCCGTCCTCATTTTCGCCCCGCGACGCCAAGCCGCCGAAGCCATGGCCTCGGAGCTGGCTCGCCAATTGCCCACGCCTAATCCGCTACAGCTTAGCACCGCGCAAAAGCTCATCGCCGGCGAACATCTGGCGCGCTTGCTCAAGAGCCGCGTGACCTACCATCACAGCGGCCTCAGCTACGGGGCGCGCGCCGGCGTTATTGAACCTTTGGCCAAGGCCGGACAGTTGCGCGTCGTTGTGGCCACGATGGGTTTGGCTGCCGGAATCAATTTTTCGCTCCGCAGCGTGGCCTTGGCGGCGGAATCCTACCGACGCGAAGAGGCGGAGCAACTGCTGCGCTCCGACGAACTGCTGCAGATGTTCGGCCGCGCGGGCCGGCGTGGCCTGGATGAGACGGGGTTTGTGCTCATCACGGCGAACGAATTGCGCCTGCTCGACGCGCACCCCAGCCATCTCGCCCGCAGCGCCGCGGTGGATTGGAGCGCATTGCTCGGCCTGATGAGTCTGGCTGCCCAGCGTGGACGCGACCCGTTTCGCGAAGCTGTCCACGTACAGGAACGGCTCTTTACGACCAAACCCATTATCCTGGGCGTCGAGGAATCGCTGCGGCATCCCCAGGTTCCGTGTGGACTGAGGACGGATGCCGAACGCGCCCGCCACGTGCGTCATCGGGTGCGTCAAATGCTCAACAGCCGCGGCCAATGGGAGCCCCTGCCCGAGCTGAGTCCCGTTCCGTTGCGCGAGATCGTGATTCTGCAGACTCCGCCCGCCGATGGGCCAATGCGCCGCGTGAGAGAAACAGAAGCGGTAACTGGCGAACGCCCGGATCACGAGGCGGCTGAAGTTGCTCCGCACGGCGACGCCGCTACGCAACATCAGCCGTTGGCTTGCCGTTCCGCGCTGTCCGAGCCTCGGGCCTTGGAAAGGGTCGGTACCGGTTCTCTGTGCATCTTGTCCGAAGATGGGCAGTGCAAAATCTATGGCCGCGCGCTGACGGTGGCGGACCGCTTAGGCGAGGATCGCATCATGCTCGCCAAATGGGTGCGGCGCCTCACGAATTGGAAGGGACGCCAGGCCCCGGTCTCGCTGTGGCAGGAAACTATCGTGCCCTTGATCGAGCAACGACTCGCCGAACAAAAAACTCCAGTCGTCAGTTTTAGAAACCAGGATCGGCGCATCGTGGCGCTGGTGAGCCTTGCCGATCTTACCTTGCGGGTGCCCGTGGACCAGTACGGCGTCGCGCTGTGGCGGCCACCGCAGCGCGAGGTTCTGCCACCGGACTGCGCCCAATGCTCGTTGGTCGAGGTTTGCCGTCAATTGCCGTCGGCCACCGGGGTGGCTTTGCTCTGGCGCCGGCTGGGCTTGGTGGACGAGGCGGGCGTGCCCACGCTGCGCGGGCGATTGGTGAGCTTCTTCACTCAAGGCGACGGCCTGGCTATCGCGGCTGCCTTGGAAGACACATCGTATGCGCTCGACGAACTCATTTACGATCTGGCCAACCTGGACGCGGGCTTCCGCTTTTGCGGCGAGGACGCGAACCGTTGGGGGGGCCGCCTGGCAATTGTCTGCCACGAAAAATTCGGGCTTCAATCCGTCCCGGGCTATCTCGAGAACGGGGTTCCGCCCAAGTACGGCGCGGGCGCGGAACAAGTCGTCGCCTCGGTCCACAAAAACCCGCTCAACAAGCAGACGTGGATCAGCGACCTGCTGGGGCCCGGCGACATCGATCGTGTAATCATCGAATGGCGCAGCCTGCTACGGCAAATTGTGCACGCGCCGGACTTGGATTGGCCGCGCTGGCGAGCCTTCCAGGCGCTGGCCAAAACGACGCTGAACGAAACCGAGTCGCCCACGCTGACGGAGCTGCCGCCGCTGGAGTATCACCAGACCAAACGGATGGACCACCGGCTGATTTTGCGGCGCTAGCTAACGAGTGGAGAATTTCGACGATTTGCTGCCCCAACGTCGGGGTGCGTGCGGGGCATGCATAACTTTAGTTCATGCTTTACATGAAGGTGGCTGCTGACGGTTGGCGTGACTCAGGTCGGGAACGCCCGCCGGCGGGTGGGCGCTCACAGTTCAACTTGCATTCCCAGCTCCACGACGCGAGAGGCGGGGATGCGGTAAAACGAACTGGCGGGCTGCGCGTTGCGGGCCATGACGGCAAAAATCCATTGCCGCCAGCGCGACATGTGGGCTGATCGTGTGGGCACAATGGTCTCGCGGCTCAGGAAAAACGTGGTTTTCTGCAGGTCAATCGGATCGCCATTGAGGTGCGCCGCGGCCAGCAAATCCGGCACGTTGGGCTCTTCCATGAAGCCGTAATGGGCGATGATCTGATGAAACCCTGCGCCTAACTCCTGGATTTCCAAACGCCGGTCCGGCGCGACCTGGGGCACTTCATCGGTGCGGACGGTGAGGATGAGGTTGCGTTCATGCAGAACTTTGTTGTGCTTGAGATTATGCAACAGTGCCAGGGGTGTTCCCTCAGGATTGGCCGTCATGAACAGGGCGGTGCCCGAGACGCGCACCAATTTCTTATTCCTTTCGATTTCGTCGAGGAACATCTCGAGTGGCATCGTGGCGGGGCGCAGTTTGTTCCAGACGAATTGCCGGCCTCGCTTCCAGGTCGCCATGAGCAGGAAAATGCCCGATCCCATGGCGAGGGGGAACCAGCCGCCATTAAGCACTTTGAGCAGGTTGGCCGCGAAAAAGGCGGTTTCGACGACCAGGAACAGGCCGCAGGCCAGCCCTGCCCGCAGGGCACTCCAGCCCCACAAGCGGCGCGCAGCGAAGAAGAACAGCACGGTCGTGGAGAGCATTGTCAGCGTCACCGCGATGCCGTACGCCGAGGCCATGTTGCTTGAGCTGCCGAAACCAACGACCAAGCCGATGCAGGCAAGCATGAGCGCCCAGTTGACGTGTGGGAGGTAAATCTGGCCGCGCTCCTTTGAGGAGGTGTGCTTGACGGGCAGGCGAGGCAAGTAACCGAGCTGGATGGCCTGGATCGTAAGCGAGAATGCGCCCGAGATAAGCGCCTGCGAAGCAATCACGGTAGCGGCCGTCGAAAGACCCACCAGCAGGTACAGCCCCCATTTCGGCGCCAGCAAGTAAAAAGGATTTTCGATGCTCTTGGGATCGCTCAGCACCAGCGCGCCCTGGCCGAGATAATTCAGAAAAAGGGCTGGCAGCACTACGAAGGTCCACGCCAGGCGAATCGGCCGCGCACCGAAGTGCCCGACGTCCGCGTAGAGCGCTTCCGCGCCGGTCACGGCCAGGAAAACAGCGCCGAGGACCTCAAAGCCCGTCCAACCGCTGGTGGTGAGAAAGCGCAATCCCAACCATGGATTGAGGGACGAGAGGACTTGGGGTGCCCGCAGGATCCCCCTGGCTCCGAGCAGAGCCAAGGCGTTGAACCAAAGTATCATGACTGGCCCGAATACGGTTCCCACTTGTCCCGTGCCGCGGCTTTGGGCGGCGAACAGAGCGACGAGAGTAAGGATAGTGAGCGGCAGCACGACGTGATCCAGGGCAGGCGTTGCGACCTTGAGGCCTTCCACCGCGCTGAGCACGGAAATGGCCGGCGTGATCATGCCGTCGCCGTAGAGCAAGGCTGCGCCAAAAACGCCCAGGCTGATGAGCAGGGCCCGGCGGCGGCCGGCGCCGGGTGCGTGCCTGGGAAAGGCCAGGGCCATCAGTGCCAAAATGCCACCCTCGCCTTTGTTGGTGGCGCGCATGACCAGCGAGAGGTACTTGAGCGAAACGAGCAGGAGCAAGGACCAGAAAATGAGCGAAAGCACGCCGAGGACGTTTTGCGGGGTCGGCGCCAAATGATGCGCGAAACATTCGCGCAGGGCATACAGTGGGCTGGTGCCAATGTCGCCGTAAACCACGCCCAGCGCTCCCACCGTCAAGAAGACCAGGTAACGCCCCGAAACCGGCTTTGAATCCATATTCGTTAGTTCGCTGGAATGCGGCAGACCGAGCCAAGAACCGGATACAGTTAAGCCTAGCCGCTTGGGCGATTCAATCAAAAGTTAATAAGTTTCTAATACGGTGGATAAAAATGGACCAACTGCTCAAATCGGCACATGATCCGGCTGCCCTTCTACGCCTCAAAAACCGCCCGAGTCGGGAATTCTCAGGAAATTGTGACATTAGAAAATAATTAGAAATTGGCACTGCTCGTGCGTAGCTCTCGATGCAAACGCAAAAATCGCGCAGATCAATTAAAAATGTAAACGAACAAACCAAACCAAAATATGGCAAACGGATCAACCACTGCAGGCACGCAGACCAAGCCTGCGACGACGACTAAAGCAACCCTGGGTCTGACGGGTCTCACGATCAACGCCATGGCGTTGATCGCCCCGGGCGCCTTCTTGTGGCTCACCTACCAGGAACAATCACTCTACGGAGCGCCGATGGCCGGCTGTGCCATGTGGTTCGGCCTGTTGGCTGCGCTCCTGCTGTGCTTTGCAACGGCGGTGAGCTACGCGGAGCTTTCCAAGCTCTATCCTGGGGCGGGCTCCTCCTACCTTTACGCTGAGCAGGCCTTTCTCTCTAAAACCCGCGCCTACCGCTTCGCGCGCATGGCCAAGTTTTTCACCGGTTGGGCCAGCCATCTGTACTATTGGGTTTATCCGGGGTTGATGGTGGGTGTGACGGCCATTCTGGCAGGGTATCTGGCCAGTATCTTCTGGCCCAACACGTTCAGCGGCACTTACAGCAGTCCTTTGTTCATGTGGCTCTTCTGTATCGGCTTTGCGCTGCTGGTTGGCTACATCGCCTACCGGGGCGTGAACGGCACGACCGCCGTGAACATGGGCATTAACATCATCCAAATCACCGCCTTAGTGGTCTTCGCTTGCATGGCCATCAGCTATCGGCTGAATCATAAGCAGGGCGATCAGGCCTGGCACTTGTCTGGTGGAGCGCCGGTCAATTATGCCGTGGATTCGGTGAACGTCAAAGACGACAAAGGCAAAGACGTGCAGGATACCTTTGCGGACGGCTCACCCAAGGTCGATGATAAGAATCAACCCGTTTATAAAACCCAGGATCGCCAGGTGACGAAGGACGACCTGGACAAAGATAAGAACAAAGACGCTGGGGTGCTGGCCGCCTTGACCGGAATGGGCCTGGGCGAGGGTGACCCCTACCCGGTGTTCCAAAAGGATGACAAGGGTGTGTTGGTGCTCAAAGATGGCAAAGCGGTCGCGGAGCCCTTCACCATCAGCTATAAACCGGAGGACTCTATGTCGGGCAAAGATGGAGATAAAAAGGATCCTCTGACTTTCAACTTCCACGCCACCGCGGGCTCAGTGGTGAAACCGCACGGATTTAACTTTCTGATTATTCAGGCTTGCATCGCGATTCTGCTGTTGGTCGGCTTCGAATCCGTAACGGCCATGGGCGAGGAGGCGAAGAACCCGAAGAAGGACATCGCGCGGGCGGTGTTGCTGTCGCTGGCGATTCAAGGGGCGGTTTGCTACCTGTTTGAGTA
>Ga0209517_10001304_pt1 | contig 38273 bp, 40 predicted proteins | sample PeaSoiMetSII2010_FD_187695 | JGI IMG/M metagenome (GOLD analysis project Ga0209517, IMG submission 187695) | Peat soil microbial communities from Weissenstadt, Germany - SII-2010 (SPAdes) (version 2) | ecosystem: Environmental > Terrestrial > Soil > Wetlands > Peat | place: Germany...
CTGATGGCCACGGTTGGCTTTGCCGCCCTCAACATAGCGGACACGACTGCGGCTCGGGCCAAGACCGTAACCGAGCGTGCTGCACTCACGGCTCGGATCGAGCGACTGCGCACCGAGCGGAGCGGCATCACGGAGAGCCGATCGGTCGCGGCGATCGAGGCCGAGCTGCAGCGCGCTCAACCAGGCGCGGCAGCCGTATGGCGGGCGACCGCTGGTTGTCGCGATGTGACGCTCCCGGCGTCGGGAGAGGTTTGCGCTCCCGTTCTGGCCTTGCGGCAGGCTCAGGCTACGGCGGACCGGCGCGACGTCCTCGATGCCGATCTGCGCGAGGCCGAATTGCAGTTGAGACTTCTTCCTTCTGTGATGGTCACCGACCCACAGGTCGACACTGCGGCCCGGCTGATCAGCTGGATGAGCTTCGGGCTGATCACCGTCACAAGCGATGACATCCACCTCGCCCGCATCGCCGGTATGACGCTCGTGCCGCAGCTCGCCGGTCTCGTACTCATGCTAGCGGCTACGATATGGCAGTCGCGCGAGTAGAGCAGGTGCGTCGCAAAATTGCTTGTTATGGCGTAGCAACGGCGGACTCACCAACGCGCGTCCGACGCCGCCGTCTCTCGGCGCATTGAAAGCAAAGAAGAAAACCAAAAAAAGCCGCTCACCCTCGCAGCATAGATCGCTCCGCGCAGCGGAAAAACAATGTGCAGACAAATACTTCAGGAGCAACGCGACGCGCGAACGAAGTTCGCTTTATCTTGCCGTCTTAATCGGTCGGGTGTTTTGCACTTTCTTACTCATTGTCGATGATCTCCTCTGTTACGACAAGGCCCTCTGATGCGCGCTTGACCGCGAGCACCCGCGACATGAACGAGTCCTGGCGCGCCGTGCAGTCTTCCGCGCTCATCGACGGCGAAGTTGTGCTGCATCCAGGCAGCAGGGGATCCGTCGCGGCGCATCTTTCCATGGCAATGACGGAGCAGCATCACAGGCAGTCCGGCGTGGTCCATCGCACCCTTCGAGCGCGCGGCCACAGGCAAGATAGCGTGCGTTCCGTTGTCCTTGTTCTGCACCAGTCCTCTTCCGCTGTCGCGGAGCTCCGTTGTTCAACGTGTTGGCGTCAATCTATCATTGGCTGGCTTGCGAGCTGTCGTGGTCATGCGTAGACCCCGAGCAGCTTCTTGTCCTTGGCGGCGGCGCGCGCGCTCACATCAGCGGCGCGCGTCGCCGGATCACCGCAGTAAAACGTACCGTCGACCCACATCGCATGCATGACCACGGCAAGCTTGCGCGCTTGCGGTGGCTCGTCCGCTTGGCAACCGCAAGCCCCCAAGTCTTGATCTTGTCCTTGCTTCTCGGCAACATCGTCGCCGATGATCTGTTTTTGGACTGCAAGGCCCATCTCGGCTCGTTCTCGGGTGTGGTCGTGGACTGGCCCGGCAGGGGCAGGTTGACGCCTCGTTCGGTGAGCACCTCGTTCGTGACGTGGATGAAATCGTAGACCTTGGCCATGCCGACGTAAGGGACCGCCTGGTACAGTTATCTCCTTGGCTTCGACCGGCGTCATTCCGGCGGTGAGCGCTGCGCCTAGCATGACGCGGTACTCGCGCAGGGCTTGGCAGGGGATGATTGCCGCCAGTTGGACCATCAGCCGGGTCCGGACGTCAAGGTTGCCGTGCCGGAGCACCTCGTCGAAGGCAAAGTTGTCGAAGGTCTCGATGATCTCGGGGTCGGTCACCGCCAAGGTGGAGACGTGGCCGGGAAAAAGCTCGTCGTGGTTCTTGCGCGCTCGCTCACCGGGAGCCATCACCGTTATCCTTGTCGCCTATGCTGACGCAGCCCCAAGTGAGGCCATTTCGATCACGAAGAGGAAGTGCAAGTCGGCACGCTGAAGCCGGCCGAAGGCCTCTTTGGTCTGCTCTATGCGGGGTATCGGCGCGCCCCCAAGGCTCTTGCGAAACGCAGCCGGTCCATACAAAAGTGCCAATCGCGTCGTTTTCATCCACTAGCTTTTTTCTACGATTCACGATCGGCTAACGAGGAGGTCGCTGCGTAACTGGCTTCCAGCCTCGTGCGAGCTTCTGCGCTTCGGCTATCTGAGCCGGAGTCATCCTCCGTTCGGCCATGTCTAGAGTTTTGACCGCTCTTTGCTCACCCCGTGCCGCCGCGAGACTGAACCACATGTGGGCGCCGACATAGTCCTGCGCCACGCCTCGGCCTTCGGCATACATGACCCCAAGATAGAGCATGGCGGTGCGATGGTCTTGCTCAGCAGCCCTCCCAAACCAGATCAGCGCCTCGCTATAGCCCTGCGGTACGCCTTTGCCATTTGCGTATTGGTTCCCGAGTAGAAACTCGGCGACTGCGTCGCCTTGGTCGGCGGCCTTACGAAACCACGTTACTGCCTCAGCATCGTCCTGCGTCACGCCTCGACCGTCGCGATACAAGACCCCGAGATTGGATTGGGCTGAGGCGTAGCCTTGCTCTGCAGCTTTCCGAAACCACAATGCTGCGGCTGAGTCGTCCTGCTGCACGCCGTGGCCAGTCATATGCAGTAACCCGAGATTGAACTGGGCTGCAGCGTCGCCATCATTAGCCAGTGGACGAATAAGACGCAGAGCTTTTACGTAGTCGCCTCTGTTGTTTGCATCAACCGCATCCTCGAACGCGCCACCGGCCGCAGGTGCAGCAAAGCCAGACGCTAGAACGATGGCGGCAATCGCGCGCTTGACTTTCATGGTAAAGCAACTTTGCTTTTGGTTGATCACCAATAAGCAGTCGTAACGCCTCGGTTCGATGAGCCGCAAAGCTAATCTAAAAGCGTTCGCACCGACCGTCAATTGAAATCTAAGTCTGCATCGGGTCTTGGCTGCGTGAAAACGCTGGAATTGAATTTGCGAACGGAAGTTTCGTCCGACTTCAATCAATTTGAATAACAAGAGCGCTGGCGACGATTGTCGGGAAAATACAATAGAGAAGACAATTCTGTGCGCTTTACGTCGCGCACGTTTTTCACGCAGTGAGGGTCAAAAGCTGACCTGAACGCCCCTAGGTCGGACTTTCGCTCTAACTCTCGAAAGCGGAGTCAACTCGGACCTCGTCAGAACGCTTGGGCATGTCGCAAGAGTGCCAAGAGCGGAAGTAGCAACCGTTATTTAGATGGAACAATAGAAACAGCCTCAGCGCATTCCCTAAGCATGAATTTAGCAACGGGATCGTCAGGAAAACTTTCTAAAATTGCACGATAGGCGCCCTCTGCCGCCGGAAAATCGCCGCCCTCCAACAATTGCGAGGCTTTCCATGTCATCGCGCTCAGTTCCTCGTGCCGATTACGTATCCTGAGTTCCGGATCGTCGCTGCCGCGTAGAGCCAGCAATTCATAGATCATGAATTCGGCCTTGCGTCCCTTTACCTGAACGCGCTTTAGCGGCCGCGCCAATATTTGTGTGCTCACCTCGTCGTAAATGCTGTCGCTAATGCAGATGGTGGTGCCAAACAGCTTGTTGATGCCCTCTAGTCGCGCGGCAACGTTTACGCCGTCTCCCAAGGCGGTGTAACTCAATCGAGCGGAAGAGCCGACGTTGCCGACCAGGACGTTAGCGTAGTTGAGCCCTATGCGAATACGGATCCGGGGTCGGCCTTGCGCCTGCCAGGCGTCGTTCACTCGTTCCATACGCCGTGCCGCCCGTAAGGCGCCAGCGCAGCCACGCAGAACATGGTCGGGGCGTGGCACAGGCGCATTCCAAAATGCCATGACGCCGTCGCCGATAAACTTGTCAACCGTTCCCCCCTCCTCCGCAATCGCAGCGGAGACTTCCTCGAAATAAGTCGAGATCTGCACGAGAAGGTCATGGGGCGCGAGACTCTCGGCTTGGCTTGAAAAATTCTCCAGATCAGAAAAAAGAACGGTCAGAAAACGCGGCTCGACACCCGAGGTCAGTGGGATACCAGACTTGATGAGCTGGCGGACCACGTCGAGCGGTACGAAAGAGGAAAACGATTTCAGCGAAGTCCGAAGCAGGGAAGCTGCGGATTCTAATCGGGCGATCTCTTTGATGTGGGATGGCGGCGCCTCCGGCGTTTCAAAATTTAGGCTTTCGATAGCCTGCAATTGGCGTGATACATCCTCAACCGGCCGCGACAGACGTGTTGAGGCAAAATAGATGAAGAACAGCTCTACAATCGTCAGTATGATGATGACTAGCATCATGAGCCGATTGGTCGCCTTCAGAGTACCTATGAAATCGTCGATCGGTGCGAGCGTGATGACCTGCCAGGGTTGACCGAAGCCACCGGGGAATTTGGCAAAGGCAGCGATCACGTCTTCTCCGTTCATGGGCGACCGAAAAACAAAGCTCTCCGTTTCGATCAAGGAATGCTGGCGATAGGCTTCGCGCACATTTGGATCATCAATGTCAGTCACTGTTGCTATTTTGAGCGTCCCCTCTTCCATGTGAACGCCCTTCTGTTTGTCGGGAAATGCAATAACCTTTCCGCTCTTGCTGTCGACGATGAGTGTGGTGCTATGCGCGCTTGTCCGATGCTTGTCGAGGAACCTCGACAGGACATCTACGGTGATGTTGGCCGATGCGCAGCCAAGGAATTCGATTCCGTGGAATATGGGAACCCGCAAAGATAGAACGGGAAAACCAGTATCGGGATTGATTGAGGGCTCGGTCACCGCGAGTGTTCCCGTTGTCTTGGCGGCCTGATAGCCGGGCAAGATACGAATATCGGTCTCGGTGGCTACGTTGTAACTACCGACCTGATGGGGCCATATGTCGAAAAATGTGCGATGACGGGTCCGTCGTAAGCCGTAGGTGATCGCATCGATATAGCTGGAGTGCCAGTTAGCTGTCGTTGGGATAGCGGCGTCTGAGCGCCTGCGATCCTCGTCGATGCGAGTGACTACACGGTGATAACCATCGTCGAAGCTGACATAAACGGCGTCGATAAATGTGGCTGCGGTCAGAGCGCGGTACAACAGATTGCGGCTTTGCTCGGTTCGGAAATAGTCAGGATCGGCAGCAGCCACCTCCGCAAGAAGGCGCAGTGGACCTTCGGTATTCTCGATCAAGGTCTCCGTGCGTTCCACGCTGGCCTGGCTGGTCTGCGTGACCGCTTCGTTCAAGATCGAAACCATCCCGGCCGAGTTCTTGTTGTAATTGTAGATCAGAATAAAAATGAGAATGGGGATGCTAAGGCCGATGAACAGCAGCGACATGATCAGGCTCAGCCTTGGGCGCCCCAACAAGAATGGAAGCTCGCTCAATCGGGCCAACGCGTGCCAGAGAAGAAGACGGTTTCGATACGCAATCAGAGTTGCCGTCGCCAAGCCGATAGGGATGAGAAGCAGGAGGATCGATCGCCACCACTGGCTGCCATCATTTCCTTCCCAAATCAGACCCGTGGGCAGATTATCGTCCGTAAGTAACCCGAGCTTCTGATAGGTCGAAGCGATGCGTTGCCAGCGCGCAGGATCTTGCTCACCGATTCGGCCGGATTCCCGCCCGACCAATGTCTCTGTTCTTTCCGCCTCAAACAGCAATGCATTGCGGCTCTTTTTTGCAGCATAGGTCTTCAGAATCAGATCGACTGTTGCCCCCTTGTGCGCGAGCGCATAGGCCCAGCCTTTTATGCTGGCGGCCCTGAATGCTGCTGCCCGATCCGGATGGGCTTTCACCTCGGTTTCCGAGGTGCACAAATTGTCACCATAGAAATCGATTTCGTAAGTCTCGGGCGAAAAGATGCGGTACGCCGCGCCAAGTTGATCAAGGACAAACGGCTCGTTGGTGCTGTAAGCGACCATTGCGTCGGCCCTGCCGGCCAGGAGATCGCGCGCGTTGCCATCGTGAGTGACGCGCAGCATAGCCTCATAGTCGACGCCCTCGCGCTTGAGCATGGCCGCGATTTCATCGCTGCCCGGAGAGTCCATCAACCTCCGGCCGCGCAAATCCGATACGCTGGTGATGTCGGCCCGGCGAGGCACCAGGATGACGACCGGGGAGTGCTGGAAGATGGCAGCCAATACGACTAGCCTGCGGCCAAGCTTCCATTCACGAAGAACACTGGCGCTACAGACGCCGAAATCCGCTTTGCCGCTGGCAACCGCTTCAGCCACGTCGATACCGGGACCTCCCTCGCGGATCGTGACGTCGAGGCCAGCATCGCGGTAGAAGCCCTGCTCAAGCGCCGCGTAGTAGCCGGCGAATTGAAACTGGTGCTTCCACTTAAGCTGCATCGACACCTGATCCAGCGCAGTCGCCGAATGGGAAGCCAGCAGAACCAAGCCGGTGGCCACGATAAGCCGCCACAACATAACTAGACCCAGAAGCATTGGACTGACAGTGCCTGCCTCTGTGGGCAAGGCGTTTTGCTTTCGCCAAGCCCGCATTGCTGCCCGCATGAAAATTTGGCTGCAAGCCAACGCAATTTCCCAACTTTAGTCTGGCGTATTGTGCGCCCGCGATCGAGGGCAACTGCGCCACGCGGCGGCGCGTCAGCATTCAAAACTATTATCTTAAGTTGCGTCGATTTTGATCTAGGTCAAAAGAAACACTGGGCCAGTTGGCGCTCTTAGGCGGATTCTTCTTGTGCCCGGGACGTCCGAATAGGTTATTTTCAGACTTCGAGTTGCGTCCCAGCCAAAGTCCGTTGATCCCTCCAGCAGCGGACATGCGGCGAGTGCATCGGCATGTCGGTTTCGTGCTAACCCCTGATATCCGCAATCCCGATGCCGAGTAGAAAAGCCTCACGTCGGCAAAAGGGCAGGCGTTTCCATGGACCCTCGACAATTCATAGGGAAGGTGGGCGCTCCCAGTCGAGAAATTCGATTTCGCTAAGCGGGCGCCGGTGTGCACTCAAGAACACAACAAGCCGCAGCCCATCAGTTAGGTACGAATCGCCCGTCAAGTTTGTTCGCTGATCAGCGGGGGTTGAGGTACCCACGCCGCGGACGAACCCGAACCGTGAGACCACGCCCGTCAAAACTAGATCCTGCAGGAGATAGTAGCGGTCTTGATCGACGTCGGGGCTGATTCTGTGGGTCGTCAGATACCAGGATTGCGTCGTCAGCTTGATCCCAATATCGCGGCTGATTTGGCCAACCCACACCTGTTGCCCTTCTATGGTAAACGGCGCCTGCCACAGTCGCAGATGGTTGCGTAGACTGATCTTGTCTCTGGCCTTTTGGAGTGAGGCGTCCTGCGCGCGACCGAAGACGTGCAGCGGGCTGACCGGCGCGGTCAAATACTCACTTCCAAACAGGAACGCCCGGATCGTCCGGTATATGCTATGGAGATCCAGCGGCTCGTCCAGCCTCCATCCCCGCGAGATGAACGGAAAAATGACCTCTGCGCCGCTGCCGACGATTACGAGATTGAGCGGATCGCCTAACCCCTTGCCCGCCTCGTTTGTCGTGCAGCAAGGCAACAACTCCAGCCGTGCCCGAAGGCTCGCGAGATCAACTGCCTCAATCGTTCCTGGCGGGTGTAGTCCACTGAAATCGATCTTTTGCACAGCATAGTTGCGGCCGCCGAGCGGCACCACGAACCGGAAGTCGAGTTGCCGGCCGGCCCCGACAAAACTGGCGTTGAGGAATTTTAACCCACCCTCCCGGTGGGTCAAAACAAAGCCAGCTGCAGATTGGCGTGGGCGGATCAAGTCTGGCATGGCGTCGCGCGCCAAAACTGCATCAGTCGCAATGTTGGCTTCGTCAGACCACCATGTATGTAACAGCTGCGCTGCTTCCGATGGCGCGTAGTAGCTTGGATCAGTAGTGACGGGCAGATAGTACAATGTCGCGTCGCCGCTGTTCTCAACGCTCAACCAGATGGCCTGGATGCCCTCGTCTGCCAGCTCGGCCCCGAAGTAACGTCGACTCTCGTCGTCACTTAGCACCGCCGAGCTTACCGTCACCGGGCCCTGCCGCTGCGTCATCGCACGTGAAGCAAATAGATCTTTGCCCGAAGGATCGGGCGGAGCCCTGCTACAGCCGCACAGCATCGGCATAAATGGGATCGCAAGTATGACGGCGAGCGACCGGGTCATCCGCGGCCACGCCAAGCCGGAAGCCGCATCGGAGGTAACTTGGGTCCTTGTAGCATTCGAGGCCATCCAAATCTCGCAGTGCTGGTGTGGCCCGGGCCGGGTGCCGATTCACGGCCAAAGCTTTGGGCCGGGGTCGCTCAGCCCGCTGGAACAGCGAAGAGAGTGATAAAAGCTAGCGCCGCGGCTAACAGGCTAATCGCCATTTTCTGCGCGGTGCTCTTGCTGACGGAGATTGCGACGAGACACTGCAGGAAGTAATAGAAAGCGAAGGCACGGGACGCGAATGAAAGAATCGTGAGCGTGGAGGCGAACCCCAGCACGACCGCGATGCCGCAGATCAATACGTAGGCATGCCGGTCGTCGATACGGCCTTGGGTGGATTCGGCCGTGTTGCCCCCGCCCGCGACTACATCCGCCACTGCCGCACTGAACTGGCTGAGCACTGCGGCGATCACCAACGGAATTGGAAGCAGAACTGACGCCTTTGCAGCAAGCAAGAGCAGCCCGTTGTCCTGAACCTGGTCGCCAAGGAAATGCATAAGCGGCGTTGCCACGGCGACGAAGAGCACATAAATGACGCTCGAAACTATCTGCGAACTGCGGCACGACCACACGCGCAATTCCGCATCAAACTCCGAACCCAGGTAGCGTGAAGTCTCGAAGCCCTGCACCACGATAAGCGTCCCGCCCAAAACGGTGAGGACCGTCCATAGGTTCTGCTCAGGTAACACGGGCCACGTGAGAGTATCGGTCTTGAAGGCCTGCCAGTCGAACACTGCAAAGCCCACAATCAGCATTATAATGAGGACCCCAGTAACAATAAGGGCCGCACGCTCTAGTTTCAGCAGTATATCGAGCCCGTGGAACCGCCCCACTGCGCCGATCGCCGCGATGATGACAACGCAAACGATGTTCTCTCTAAGTGGCGTGTTGATGCCGAGCCCACCCAGGAGAAAGGCGGCAAGGATGTGGATGTATAGGGACACCGAGATTGCGTAGGCGAGCACCAGGGCAAGGTTGGCCGTCCGCTCATGACGTGCGGTTCGGTCGGAGATTGTACCCGCAGCAAGAAGCGGCTCCGCATGGCGAATGTTGAAACGGATGACAGAGCCCATCGCGTAGGCGAGAGCACACACGCCGAGCATGGCAACCACGGAGTAGGGCCCCACGGCAGCATACAGAATTGGCACGATCACCAGAAAGCCGCTGCCGAAGATCGAGGCAAGTGGGGTCGCTCTGGCTTTACGGAGATCCTTGCGGTCGCTTAACATCGATCCACCTCTTAACCTTTTTGACTCGACATCCATATCCGCCGTTGCCGAGAGCAACATTGTTTTAGGTCAAGGGTCGCCGTTCCTGGGACGAGGCGCAAATCGGCTTCCAAGCGAATCGATGAGTTGATTTAAGGCCGTTCACTCAGGGTGGACTAATTCCATATCATGGTTGTTCAGTGCGTTGTCGCTGGCACTCGACTCTGATCTTGCCGTAACTGCTGCAAGCCTATTTCTCCTGGATTTGGGCCAGATACTGGACGATATCCATTATCCACTTTTGAATAACCTCCTCAGGATCGCAAGGCATATCCAACAAGGAGTCAATCGGTTTAGGTTCATACGTTTTTCTTTGCAATCCCGGCGGAGGCCCTTGCCGACATCCCCAAATTGGCATCTCGCTGTTGCGATGCGGTCCACGTCGTCCGTCGATTTTTTCTGCAATCGCATCAGGTGCGAACACGCCGTTATTTTTCTTCGCTAGGACTGTCAAATCGGCGGGCTTAATCGTGAGTTTGGGGCTTATCCGGCCCGCGCCCTTGCCGTCGGAACCGTGGCAGCCCGCACATTTCGACATAAACTCAATCCGCCCCTTCTCGATTTCTTGCGCCCAAACGCAAGTATTCATCACCAATGTGATGCAAACTAACAATAACTGCCTCCCACCACGGACACGCACGGCAGCTCCCTTTGCGTCAATGGAAGTTACCAGCAGCCATGTACGTGATCAGGAAATGTCACGCTTGAGGTGGATCAAATGAGTTGATGCGACAATCTGCGCGTTGGGTCTTGGCCGTGCAAACAGATTGGCGGTAGCATAGAGTAATTGCCGAGCAATCTGTTGAGGTTCTACCTAGAGCGGCCGGAGCTAGAGAGGCCCGGCCTCAATGGCCCGGATGGATAGCATCGTTGAGGTAGATGCAGGTGAGGATGGCGAAGACGCAGGCCTGCAGGAACGCGACCAGCAGTTCGAGCGCGGTTAGCGCCACGGTCAAGCCAAGTGGCAAGACGGCACCGATTCAGCCAATCAAGCCGAAAGCGCCAAGCATACCTACAAAGCTCGCGAACACTTTCAGCGCGATGTGGCCTGCCAGCATGTTCCCGAACAGTCGCACCGAATGCGAAACCGGCCTCAGGAAGAATGACCTCGATCACCACGACCAGCGGCAGGATGTAGATCGGCACGCCCGATGGCACGAATATTTTGAAGAACTTCAGGCCGTTCTTGTACAAGCCGTAGAACAGCACGATGAAGAATACCAGAAGCGACAGCGCGACCGTGACGATGAGATGGGTGGCAACGGTGAATTGATACGGGATGATCCCGACCACGTTCGAGACCAGGATGAACATGAACAGGGAGAACACCAGCGGGAAGAACCTCATGCCTTCTGGGCCGGAGGTGCTTCTGGCGGGTTCATGGGGGTCGGAACCCCCGAGCGCATCGTGGATGAACGCGTCAGGCAGGGGAAACGCAACCTCACAGTCATCGCTAATGACACAGCGGTGCCTGGCCGCGGAATCGGAAAACTTGTCGAGGCAGGCCTTATTGCTCGCGCCGTGGCAAGCCACATCGGCCTCAATCCAGAAACACAGAAGCAAATGATCGCCGGGAAGATGGCGGTTGACCTCATCCCGCAGGGCACGCTGATTGAACGCATACGCGCTGGGCGCCGATGCCTCGCTATGAGCCGCATCGACGATTTCAAAGCGCGCGATATCGAATTGACTTTGCAGGACGCACGGTTGATCTAGCTCAATAGCTCCCTTCTGCGCGCGCGTATTTTTAGCGTCAGAAATGTGACACATCGGGGCCTGATGCGGACACGTAGACAGTGAACATTCTGGAGACCTAGACCATGTTGAACATCGACGAAATGCTACCCACCGCGAAGGAGATTCTGAGACAATCTGCGCTCAAGGAAGCTGAAAAGGCCGAAGAGTTCGCGCGTGCGCAGGCTACGGCAGAGGCCGAAAAGCGGGAGCTGGTCGAGCAGCTGACCAAACCCCTTGGCCTTTCCGAGGAAGAGAAGATCAAACGCGCTTCCGCGGTGATCCAGCGCGCGGTACGAAACGGCATGCATGAAGTTCAGGTATACCAATTCCCCAACATCCTCTGCACAGACCGCGGTCGCGCCATCAACCAGATGGAAGCAGGCTGGGAAAAAACGCTGACCGGAGTCCCCAAGGAGATCTACCAGCTGTGGCAGGATTATCTGCAGCCGCGTGGTTACAAGATCGCCTATCAGATCATCGATTTCCCTGGCGGCCTGCCCGGCGACATCGGCATCACGCTGAGTTGGAAATGAGGTCTGTTTGCCTGACTTCGCATCAGCTAAAGGGTTTCGGATTCAACAGGGGCAATGCCAATGGCGAAGGATGACCGGTCTTCAGAAGAAATGAAGCGCAAACCCTATGAAAAGGAGCTGCGCAAGCTTCAGGTCCAGCTTTGCCATCTCCAAAGATGGGTAACCACGAAAGGACTCCGGGCCATCATCCTGTTCGAAGGGCGCGATGCCGCCGGTAAGGGAGGCACGATTAAGGCCCTGACGGAGAAGGTTAGTCCGCGCGTGTTCCGGAGCGCGGCCCTCCCCGCGCCTTCCGACCGTGAAAAGACCGAGATATTCTTCCAGCGGTACGTGCAGCATTTTCCTGCCGCCGGAGAAATCGTCATCTTCGACCGAAGCTGGTACAACCGCGCCGGTGTCGAATATGTCATGGGCTTCTGTTCCAAGGAAGAACACAAGCGCTTTCTCTTGCTGGCTCCGGAAGTCGAAAAATACATCGTCGACGCCGGCATTATTCTGATCAAGTACTGGCTGGAAGCAGGGATGGAGGAGCAGGAGAAGCGGTTCACCGCCCGGATCGACGATCCGCTCCGGCAGTGGAAATTGAGCCCCATGGACCTCGAATCGTACCGGCGCTGGTACGACTATTCCAAAGCGCGCGACCTGATGCTCAAGGCTACCGATTCCAAACATGCGCCGTGGTTCGTCGTTCGCTCTGAAGACAAACGCCGCGCGCGATTGAACTGCATCTCGCACTTGCTAAAGACGATCCCCTACAAGCGCTTGTCGCCGGAGCGGGTCAAATTGCCAAAGCGGTCCGAGAAGGGCCAGTACAATGATCAGGCCACGCTGCGCAGAATGAACTTTGTCCCGGAGCACTACTAGGTCGACTGCAGCAACTGCGCCACGGTAATTTCACCGTCGGTGACGTAGTGGTTGACGCGTTCGGTGGGAAGGTCTTGACCGGACTGGTAGACTTTCACAGCCTCGATGGTTCGACTTTTCGCTAGTTCAGCGATGACGAAATCTCGCTCCGCATTGGTGTCCGAATCCGTGGCATGCGTGATCTGAAATGTCAGGCGGGTTAGCGACAGGCCGGTGTCCCTGGTCGCGGCTCCGACCCAGATAACGCGCTCATCGTCTAGGGGCTGGTCGGTGTTCAGCCAGAAATCAGCTTCGCCCCACGTGCTCTGAGCCTGCATCAGGCTCAACGCCCAGAACCGAATGTGATGCCGTTTCCGCGGGCTGTTATCGATGGCTTTCTGGAAGCCGATGTCCTGGCCACGTCCAAAAAGATAAAGCGTGCTGAACGGCGCGGTCGGGTATGACGAGTTGAACACAAAGGCCCGAACCATGCCCCATGAGCTCGCTAGACTAAGCCGATCCGCCTCCGACCAGCCCAGCGCAGCAAAGGCCGCACGAAGTTGCTGCAGCGTGCCGACCAGCGCGATGTTGACAGGGTCCCCCGGCAATCCGTCGCCGGAAATTGAATAGCTAGGCACATGTTCGCGCTGGAGGATTTTAAGGCCGAAGCGAATGACGCGCGGAAGAATGATATACGCGGCAATTCCATAGGTGACGCCCAACGCCAGCGCCCAGGGGAGCCTTTGATCCGCAGTTCTGAAGACCACGAAAACGATCAGCCAAACACTGAAGATGCCCAACCCCAAGATTAGCAGGCGCTGCAACAGGCGTTGAAGCAATCTCATGATCTGGCAACTCCTTAGGCAACATTGGCGCGGAGCAAAGTCTCAACAGTAGCGCTACGATGAAGCCCGCCGACTTTTTCTTCGATACCATCGGCTCGCAAGAGATCGCGCACCGCGCCGTGCGCGCCCACGACGCGCAAGGCAATACCACGGTCATGAAGTTTGGCGTGCATCTCATGAAGCATGCGGGATCCCGCGAGATCCAGATACGGTGCAGCGGACAAGTCGCAGACCGCCAGGCGTATGACGGATGGTGCAAGCTCGCGAAGCCGATTGAGAACCGCTTCCGAAACAGCGTCGGCATTGACGTAGATCACCGATGCCTCGGGCCGAAAAATGATGACGCCGGAGGGCGGCTCGTTCTCGGGATGGCGGTCCATGTCGGAATAGTTGCTGGTGCCGGGAATCCGCCCGAGGAAAGCAACATGCGGCCGCGATGTCCGGGCTAGCAGCAACAAGATTGATGCCAGCGCGGCCAGCAGGATGCCTTGAAGTATTCCAAGAAGTAGCACGCCGAGAAGCGCGATCGTCGCGGCAAAAAAATCCAGCCGGCTCACGCGCCACATCCGAAGCAGTGCGGGAAAGTCCAGCAAACCGTATACTGCGGTCAAAACGACCGCTGCCAGAACCGCCTTCGGGAGATTCTCCAGCAGTCCTGTCAGAAACAGCAGGCAAAGCGCAAGCGTGATGGATGCAAAAACAAGCGCCAGCGGCGTTTGGGCACCGGCCTTGTCGTTCACCGCAGATTGCGAAAGTCCGCCGGCAACGGGATAGCCCTGCCCCAATGCGGCTGCGAGATTGGCAGCGCCGATGCCGAGAAGCTCTTCCCGAGGGTCGAGTGTATATCCGTGCTTCGCCGCAAAGGTACGGGCGGCGGATACGCCCTCGATATAGGCCAGCAGCAGACAGCCGGCGGCTAGCGGAACGATTCCCTCGACATCGCGTATCCTGAGAGCCGGGCCTGCCAAGGTCGGTAAGCCCGCCGGGATGTCCCCGGTTATTGGGACCCCGAGCGCTGGAAGTCCCAATACGGTGGCAGCTATGATCGCCAGAACGACAACCCCAAGCGCGACAGGCTTTCCGGGCAACAGTCGTTCGCCGAATACGATCAGCAAGACCGCGATAAGCCCAACGGCGAGAACGAGGTACTGCACCTGGCCGAGTTGTCCCACCAGCAGAAAAGCACGTTCGAAAAAATTGTGGCCCCCGCCTTTCACCCCGAACAGGCTTGGCAGTTGAGTCATGGCGATAATCAGGGCGGCGCCGGCCTTGAAACCCACGAGAATGCTGTCGCTGATCAGCTTCACCAGCACGCTCAGACGCAACAGCCACGCGAACAGGCTGAGCGCCGCCACCGTGAAAGCAGCAAGGCTCGCGATTTGGGCGTAGCGTTGTACGTCCCCTTCAGCCATGGCCCCCACCGTTCCGGCAATCATGAGTGAGATGGCGGAAGTTGGCCCGATCGCAAGCTGACGCGAGGATCCCAGCAGGGGATAGCCAAGGCCGCCCAAAAGATAGCCGTAGATGCCGATCTGCGGCGGCAAGCCCGCAAGGCCGGCAAAGGCAACGGAAACCGGAATCGCGTAGGCCGCCAGGGTTACGCCTGCGACGATATCGCCGAGCAGCCAGGCTGCACGGTATTCAGCTAGCCAACGGGCTGGAGGGAACCACCCAGGCCAGGTCGCTCCTCCCCGGTTATTTGCCGAATCTGACATGCAGGGTCACCAGCCATCAACTGTCTCGATTTTGAATGTCGGCACTCTAACCGGCTCCCTTGATGCATATCAACGCATTCAGTCTTTGACCTGAAGATATTCTTTTCGAGTGCCTTTGCCCGCAAACATTAAACAGCGCGGGGTTGTTCCATTCATTGCTATTCCGCTTGCGCTGATCGCCTCGAGGTCGTTGCATCGGCTTGACGTCTGGCTTGGCTGGAGCCTTCTCGGTTTCGAAACGGACGGTGCCAAGACGCTGCTCGAAGCCTTCGTCACCGTAACTCTTTCGTTCGTCGTCTTCACGTTCGCAATAGTCGCGATGCGTAGTCGATCAGATAGAAGGCCGCGAATGATAGGATGCATCCTGGCCCATGTCGGTAACGACGGGATACCGGTTATCGAAAGCGTTTACTCTCCCGAATATCTCAATCGAGCCCACTATTTGCCCGATTCAATCTGTTCTAGGGCAGCGTGAAGGAATTCGTTCATCCTCTTAGCGACCTGCTGCTCTGAAATACCTTTTTTCGCAAGATCTCTTGATACCTTGTGCAAGGTTTCGTCGCTGGTCTGGTTCGCCAAATCTTCGGTGACGAGCCCATTTGCGTAGGCCACCGCCGCATCTCCCGTCAGGCCAAGCTGCGCCGCGGCCCAGTTACCCAGCATCTTGTTGCATCTGGCCATCGCTTTGAATCTCAGTTCCTCATCGTGGATGAATTTGGCTTCGAATCCCTGTTCGCGTTTGTCGAAGGTTGTCATGCGTTCGGTCCTGATTGCATTCCAATGGTTAGAAGGCGGTCGCCGGAGCTAGATTGATATGGATAGACTTGTAATGGTCGAGCAGCGCAAGGGCGCGATCGAGTTCGTCGCCGGGCGGTATTTTCGCGACGGCTTCCTGCATCTCCTGAATCTTCATCCTGAGTTCAGCAAGATCAGCGTCTTCAACCGATGTCGACGAGTCCGCCAGGATCGTGAGCTCAGCCTGCGAGAACTCGGCCAAACCTCCGTAAACGACAAACCTCTCGCGGTTGGTCCCCATTATTGCGGTCACGATCCCCGGACGAAGCGAAGCAACGATCGGTGCGTGACCGGCGAGGATGCCGAAATCACCCTCGACACCGGGCACGTCGACCTGATCAACCTGACCGGCAAATAGCAGCTTCTCTGGCGAGACGAGGCTAAAATGGAATGTGTGCATTGCGCTCTCCGATCTTTGGAATGTCTGCTGCTGCATTATCAAGTTCGAAGATCAGCGCAGGCCAGCCCCACCTTTTTTACGACGCCGTGAAGGCGGCGGCGGCGGTGGCAGACCCAGGTCGCGCTGCCAGATCGTCCCGTTGTCGAACTGAATGAGCGTGCCATCCGCAGAATAGGCGGAGCCATAGTCATAATTATCGATCCAGATCCGGGAGATTCAACTGGGGTCCATTCTGTATCACGAAGGCAGAATTACCAACCAGCCCCATGCGGCAGATCTGGATGCACTCATAAGTGCCCGTCAGATCAACCGACCGCACCGTCGCCCCCGTTGCGGCGAAAGCAGAAGCGATCACCTCTAGATCTTGGCGCCGCAACAACGCTGGAAAAGACTTAGGGTAGGTCTGTCTATCCGATATTTCTCGCCAAACAAACCCGTTTTGCATCCTCTCAAACGGTGATTTTTTTGAGATTCGAACTCCTGGGCCCCCCGATTCGTAGTAAAAATTAAACGGCGATTTTCTCTTCTACGTAAATCCGCAGCCCCCTTTTTGGCCAAAAGAGCGCGAGAGAGTAGCTTCCATGGATGTTCTGTCGAGAGCAGACGTCCACCCGTCACCCCGGATGGCCTGTTAACGCAACGCTGCACACCGGACCTGCTCCGTCGACCGGCGCGTAATCCCCAAGAAAAGTCAACCGCCCCAGCAATTAGACCGGGACGGTGAGTGAGTTATAACGAAAGTGGTTGCGGGGATAGGATTTGAACCTATGACCTTCAGGTTATGAGCCTGACGAACATCCGGTGCGGCCCGGCGCGGTCTACGAGCAACTATCTTGCTCAGAATTAACTGGCTTTCGGGCTTGATTGGAGCGTTGCTGTGGTGACTTGGGGCGGCTGAGGCCGGCTTCGGGGTCTAGCCCTGCCGGGTGATTTACCCGGGCGGGGCTGAGGTGGTGCGGCGGATGGCGTCGCATCAACTTCAGAGGATCCCATGAACAAACCCAAATCCAAGCCGAAGGCTACGGCCCGATCAACCGCCCGAAAGACTGCCAAGCCCGTGTCTCGCAAGCGATCGGCGTCTGCATCGCCTAGACCAGCCGCAGGACCCGATACCAAACACGCCCGCGTCATCGCAATGCTGAGGAAGCCTGCTGGTGCTACGATCGCAGCGATCATGGCTGTAACGGATTGGCAGCAGCATTCGGTGCGCGGCTTCCTCGCCGGTGTCGTCCGCAAGAAGCTCGGCCTGAATCTCGTTTCAGATCAAACTGACAAGGGCCGGGTCTATCGCATCAAGGATGGTAGAGCTTCGCCTGCAGCTGCGGACCGGACCTAGCAGGCGGCCTGAAGCGATGCAGAGAAAACGTCGCAAGGGCAGTGCATCAACCAAAAGGCCCGTTGAGGACGAGATCGCGCATCTGCGCGGTCTCGATCTCGGTGGATTACGCTCACGCTGGCAGACCGTATTTCAAAGGGCGGCGCCTGCTCATTTAACGCGGCACCTTCTGTTTGCAGTCATCGCCTATCGCCTCCAGGCTGACCGCTTTGGCGATCTCGACCACGCAACCAAGCAGGTGCTCGATCGAACAGTTGCGAAGGAGGCAGGGCCGACAATGTCCGCCCGTCTGGCCACCTTCGACCAGAAGCGAACCGAGCTTACGACCGGCACGGTGCTGGTCCGGGAGTGGGATCGACAGTCGCAGCGGGTGATGGTGATGGCTGACGGCTTTGCCTGGAACGGCCAGACCTATGACAGCCTCTCCAAGGTAGCCTTCGCTATTACAGGCACCAAGTGGAATGGTCCGCGCTTCTTTGGCCTCCGGGACAAAGCGGATCGACCGGCGATGGAGGTCCGGCAATGAAGGCGCCTTCGGTCAAACCGGTCCGCTGCGCGATCTATACCAGGGTCTCTACCGAGCATGGACTCGACCAGGAGTTCAACTCGCTGGACGCGCAATACGATGCCGCCTCCGCCTACATCAAAAGCCAGGCCCATGCTGGTTGGACCCTGATCCGATCTCGCTATGACGATGGCGGGTATTCCGGTGGGTCCACCGACCGTCCCGATCTTCAGAGGCTGCTTGACGATATCCGCTCCCGAAAGATTGACGTCATCGTCGTCTACAAGGTGGACCGCCTGACGAGGTCGCTGGCTGACTTCGCCAAGCTGGTCGAGCTATTCGATGCCCATGGCGTTTCGTTCGTCTCGGTCACCCAGCAGTTCAACACCACAACCTCGATGGGTCGACTAACACTTAACGTGCTCCTGTCCTTTGCCCAGTTCGAACGGGAGGTTACCTCCGAGCGGATCCGCGACAAGATTGCAGCCTCCAAGCGCAAAGGTATTTGGGTTGGAGGCACCCTGCCCTTGGGCTATGAGATAAAGGACGGCAAGATCGCCATCATCGAAGAAGAAGCTGAACTGGTCAGATCAATCTTCCGGCGATACCTCGAACTTAGCAGCGTCAACGAACTGTTACGGGACCTCAGAGAACGCAACATCCGGACCAAAGCCAGGCGGCTCTCCACGGGCGTGACGCGCGGTGGGATCCCGTTCGGGCGTGGCGCGCTGTACTACGTGCTGAGCAACCACTTCTATATCGGCGAGGTCAAATACAAGAATGAGATCCTGCCGGGCGAGCAGCCTCCGATCATGGATCGCGCGCTGTTTGAGGCGGTCCGGCAGAAATCCCTCGACCAATGGTCCCACCGCACTGTCGTACGCAACAAGTCCGATCAGCTACTGGCAGGATTGCTGTTTGACGATGCGGGCCATCGCATGATTCCAACCCATGCCACAAAAGCTGGCGTTCGCTATCGCTACTACGTCTCGACGCCTGTCCTGCATGGAGAGGCCAAGACCGCGTCAGCGGGATCTGTCTCCCGGGCGCCCGCGGCTGACATAGAAGACGTCATCGTAAAATCATTGAAGGCGCACCTCTTCGCAGAACAAGACAAGTCGACAGCCAGTGCGGTGCGCATTGATGATCACGGCGCTCTCGCACGGCTAGTCGCCGGGATCGTGGTGCATAAGGACAGGCTAATCGTTCGACTTAGGTCGGATAACGCATCCGATTCCCCGGACGAACGATCACTCACGATCCCTTGGCAGAAACCGCCCTCCAGAAGATCCCGCCAGATCCTGCTCCCACACAATGCATCTCCAAGCAAAGTCCGTCCGGAACAGTTCGAGCGCCGGGCGCGCCTGGTCAGCGCCATCGCGCGAGGCCGTCGGTGGCTGGATGATGTTGTCTCAGGTCGAGTAACCACGGTCGCAGAGCTTTGCGTCCGCGAGAAGTGCAGCATCCGGCAAGTCAACATGACCATCTCGCTCGCCTTCCTCGCCCCCAACCTCGTCAAAGCAGCTGTAGAAGGTCGCCTGCCCCGCGGCATCGGCGTCGAGAGGCTCCGCGATCCGCCGACCGAATGGAGCCAGCAGTTTGAAGCGCTCGGACTCAATCCGGAATAACTGCTGGTACGGCGTTCCGCGTCCCGCAGACGAACGGCAGACGGTAAGGCTGCTTGCGAACGTTCCAACGACTAGAAATCAATTCGGCTGCTGAGATGTTTCGTTCCACATGTTCGGGATTTCTTTTTTCGACGTTCGTTCACATTCGGATCGATCTTTCGAACAAAGCCACCGCTCGGGGACTTGATCCTGTGAAAACTAGAAATTGAAAAAGCTGGAAGTTCCTATGTGGAACCGCAAGATTAAGATCGACCGCAGTCACAGCCGCGCGATAACCGACGAGATTGGAGAGAGGCTGCGCATGGCCCATTCACTGGTGTCACCCGAACTGCCTCCGCGTATTCAAAGACAGCTGGACCAACTCCGAGAATTGGATCGAGAAGAGTCGCCTTCGATTGTTCCTTCGATCCACGAATTTTGAAGAAATCCATCAGGGAGAACCTTGGGCTGTAAGATTTTCAAAAGCCGCCCGCTGCAATCTTTAAAGCGACCCAACTTAAATTTGAGCTGCTATTGATATTTCCCAACAGCACTACAGTGCGTGTCAACAGTATGCAGTACCGTAGGACTATGGTGTAGTAAGCTGATCGGGTTGAAATGAAAAAATCATCCTTTGCGCTCGTGCTTCTCTCATCACCAGCGCTTGCGCAGACTCCCAATCTTGCGCCAGCACCGCCGATTGATAGGGCTGGTAATCCTGTATTGTGTTTGCCAATCGGAAAAACTTCGAAGGGCGATTTGGTGTACTCGCTGGACTGCCGCGACATCCCACTTTCCCCAGGCGTCAACAACGAGCCTTCACCTGTACCGGCACCTATTCCGCCCAAAGCGCCGGAAAGTAAGTAGAAAACCCCGCCTTGTTATGGGCGGGGCTACCCGTCGGAAGTGAGGAAACACGATGAGAGCCTAGGGTTGGAATCCGACGGCGCCGGCCGAATGACGGTGGCCCCAAAAGTCGGAATTAGGCCAGCTCGCGCCTCAGCCGCCGGGAACGGAAATTTCCTACGCAGAGACAGGCCGGCAAAAATGGGTTTGTTGCCCGGCAAAAACCAATCCAGAGACGCGTGGGGGTCGCGAAAACCCCCATTCCCGCGCCAAAAATGCCAACCTGCTTGCGATAGTTTGAACCCTAAGACTGGGTGGTGGCGGAAGCAGTCTTCCGAAACTCGTCTCTAAACGAATCAGGGCAAAATACAGGGCAAAAACGAAAAAAGCCCAGAAATGCTTAGCGGGGAAGGCCCCAAAGCCCAGTATTGATGCGGGTTTCCGTGAAAAACGAGCGTGAAAATTAACAGGGCCAACAATTCGAAAAAACAGGGCGTCCGACGAAAATAACAGGGCCCATGGTCTGCATTTATGGGACAAAGCGCAGGAGGACGAGACCAACCTGAAAACGACGATCGTCCCTTTCGCAGAGGCCAGCTAAACTGTCCTCAACGTCGACGATGACGACCCACGGTGCACATCGAAATCCTCCCACACCTCTGTTACGAGCAGGCTACACCTCCAGGGTCGCGTCGGCCAATTGCCGCCCGTTCATCTGCCGAGAATGTGCTGCTAAACAGCCGAACCAACTCCGAACCATGCATGTCAGTGCTGACCAGCCGTTCGCGATGGACACTTCCACCGCCCGGATTCCCGAGCTAATTTGGCGGGTCGGTGACCCGACCGAATATCAATCTTGACATTTGAATATCAAAATTGATATTTATAGTTGGATCCATCGAGTCGCTCTCCCTATGCAATACGGGCAATTTGAAGAAGCACTGGTCCGAAAGTTCTCGATTAAGGAAGACCAACTCGGCGCTTTTCGGGCCCGTCTTCGCCATCTTCGCCGCTTGGGGATACCAAGCATTCCGAAACGTGGATCAGGAAATACCGCGATCTATAGACGGAAGGATCTCGTTGTAACCTTTGTAGCCTTGGCACTTCAAACGCTTGGTTCGACCCCGACGGTATCCGCACAGATAGCAAAGTTCGCGGCGCGATATTTTGAAAAACCAAGGACGGGGGAGAAGGACACGTTCCTCGTCGTCATGCATACGTCGGAAGCGAGATCCGAGTTTGTAGGATGGCTAATAAAGGCAGCGCCTACCGTCGAACGTGCGTCGTTGACCATGAACCCGTTTGGCGGGGACACCTATGCGTTCTTTGTCCTTGGGGCTGAGGAGGCTGGGAGGTTTGTGACGGGTCCAAAAGTAGTGGCGTCCTCGCTGATTAATCTTTCAGAGCACTTTGAGGCGCTGCCAAAGGAAACCTAATTTTTTTGCCGTCGAATACTACATTTGGTATTTAGCCAGCCGAGTATAGAGGATACTGGAGATAAGATATGCGCGTGAAGATCACGTACAAAAGCCCAGCGCGTTTGAAGCCGCGCACAAACAACCCGCGCACGCATACTAAAAAGCAGATTCAACAGATTGCCGCCAGCATCAGGGAGTTCGGATTTATCAGTCCGGTCCTGATCGATGGTGCGGACGGAATTATTGCGGGACACGGCAGAGGCGAGGCGGCTAAGCTGATTGGTATGAGTAGTGTCCCGGCCGTGTGTGTCGATCACCTCACGCCAGCTCAGGTCCGCGCCTATGTTATTGCCGACAATAAGCTCGCCGAAAATGCCGGATGGGACCGCGCGCTGCTGGCGCTTGAACTCCAGGAGCTCTCGGTCGACTTGAATTTTGATGTCACGGTCACCGGCTTCGAGACAGCCGAAATCGATCTACTCATCCAAACCCTGAACGAAGGCACGCCCGACGAGGCAGACGAAGTACCCCAGGTCGATCGCGCGGCGCCCGCTGTCTCGCGCCCGGGAGATCTCTGGCGCATTGGCAATCACCGCCTGCTTTGCGGGGATGCTTTAAACAAGGACAATTATGCCAAGCTTCTCGGATCGAAAAAGGCCCAGATGGTATTCACCGATCCTCCTTATAACGTCGAGATCGCTGGTAACGTATCAGGCTTGGGTAAGGCGAAGCATCGCGAGTTCGCGATGGCATCTGGCGAAATGAATCCGGACGAGTTCACCAAATTCCTCGAGACAGCGTTTGTCAGTTTCGCCCAATTCAGCTCCGACGGCTCGATACATTTCATCTGCATGGATTGGCGGCACATCCGCGAGCTATTGGACGCAGCCGCAAAGCCATACCGTGAATTCAAGAATCTCTGCGTGTGGTCGAAGACGAATGCCGGCATGGGAAGTCTTTACCGGTCACAGCATGAACTAGTCTTCGTATTCAAGAACGGCAGCGCCCCGCATATCAATAACGTGGAACTGGGCCGCTTTGGCCGCAACCGTAGCAACGTCTGGAATTACGCTGGCCAGAACACCTTTGGCGGCGATCGGGAGACCGAGCTTGCCATGCACCCCACGGTCAAGCCCGTAGCCCTCGTAGCCGACGCAATTCTCGATTGCTCCAAGCGCGATGGAATCGTTCTCGATGCTTTTGCTGGGAGCGGCACCACCCTGATTGCAGCCGAGAAAACCGGACGGCACGGCTATGGGATCGAGATAGATCCTTACTACGTCGACACCATTATCCGCCGATTCGAGGCGGTATATGGCGTCAAAGCAAAACATACCGACTCCAACCTCGACTTCGCTGCCATGAACCACCGACGTTCAAGGGAGAACAACAATGGCAAGAAAAGCAAAACGCGAGCAATCGACGAAGGGCAAAGGCACAGGCAAAAAGGACGGTAATCCGCCCAAGGACACTCAGTTTAAAAAGGGTACGAGCGGCAACCCGAAGGGACGACCGAAGGGTTCAAAAAATCTCAGGACCCTGATCCTGGAAGCCGCCCGCGACCATGTGACCGCCACGGTCGGTGGGAAAACTCGCAAGATTTCGAAGATCCAAGCGACCACGATGCAGCTCGCCACAAAGGCAGCCAGCGGCGATCATGCGGCCATGAGCAAATTCCTTGACTGGATCGACGACATCGAAACTCAGGCCGCCGCCGCTAGGCCCACTCAGTTTCCGCTCAGCGAGGTAGACGTCGAGGTTCTCCGAGCGGCTTACGAGCGCATGAAACAATGCGAACCTGAGCAACCTGAGGACTAACATGGCGCCCTCCCCTACGAACATGTATGCGGACCTGCTCCGCTACGACCTCTGCGCCTTCATTCATCGATCGTTCTTGGAATTAGAGCAATCTAAGTTTCATTGGAACTGGCACCTCGAAGTGCTTGCTGCGAAGCTGGAGGATGTCAGGCAGGGCCGCTGCAAAAGGCTGATCGTCAACGTACCGCCGCGTCACCTCAAATCACATGCGATTTCAATTGCCTTTGCGGCCTGGTTGTTGGGGCACGATCCTACCAAGAAGATCTTGTCGGTCACCTATGCGCAAGACCTCTCCGACAATCTCGCCCGGAGATCTCGCACGCTTATGACAAGCGGATTTTATGAAGCGTTGTTCGATACTCGTCTGTCGAAAGGACGCGAGGCAGTCTCTGATTTTGAAACAACCAGTGGCGGTTACCGGCTGTCCACATCGATTGGCGGCGTTCTCACAGGTCGCGGCGCCGACATCATCATCATCGACGATCCGCTCAAGGCAGACGACGCTCTGTCTGAGCCCCGCCGCCGCTCAGTTAACGACTGGTATGACAACACGCTGCGCAGTCGCCTCAATAGCCAGGAGGACGGGGCAATTATCATTGTCATGCAGCGGCTTCACGCCGACGACCTCGTTGCTCACGTCCAGCAGAATGAAACATGGGAGGTTTTGTCGTTTCCCGCGGTCGCCGAACGCGGCGAGACCTACGATATAGCTACGCCCTATGGCCGCAAGCAATTTCAACGGAAGGAGGGAGAGATCTTGCAGCCGACCCTCCTCTCGCCGGCCACGTTGGAAGTCCACCGTCGCGCGATGAACGAGTACAATTTTGTCGCGCAATATCAACAAAACCCACAACCACCGTCTGGCATCATAGTCAAACGAGAATGGCTGCGGTTCTACGGCCCCAGCGAATTGCCGGAAAACTTCGATGTGGTTGTTCAAAGCTGGGATACCGCAAACAAGGACAGCGAGCTTGCGAATTTCAGCGTGTGCACCACTTGGGGCCTGAAAGATGAGCGCATCTATCTACTGTTTGTCTTTCGCCGAAAACTCAACTTTCCGCAGCTCAAGCGTTCCGTTCGCGAATTGGCGGACCTTTATCGCGCGGATGTCGTGCTGGTTGAAGATAAGGCTTCCGGGACATCGCTGATTCAGGAATTGCGCGCCGACGGGTTTTCGAAAGTAGAGGCGGCCCCTTCTCTTGACGGTGATAAGATGATGCGTTTACACGGGCAAACCGCAAAAATCGAAGGCGGGTTTGTGCTTTTCCCGAAGGAGGCGCCTTGGCTCGATGCTTATGTCTACGAACTCGTGGGTTTTCCAAACGCAAAGAACGACGACCAGGTTGATTCCACCGTGTTTGCACTCGCCTGGAGCACCCCGAAAGGAGGAGCTAGGGGATGGTTGAAATACTACGGAAATCTGGTGGCGGAGATGCACGGCAATCAAACGGGCAAAAATAAAATGATCCCTGTGTGGCTACCTCCGCCGAGTACAAAATTCGAGCTTATCACTGGGAGATGGATTAATTTCGTTCCGGATGATCGTATCGTTGAGATGACGGAGGAAGAACTTGCGCCGTTAATTAATAGCGGGGCCAGGCGGGTGGACCGAGAGGCTGAATCGAAGGGTCTGTAAGGAAGGCCGGTCGACGTCGAACTACGGCATCGGCTATAAAAAGCGGAAAACAGGAATCAATGCTCAGCGCGCGCAATTCCAGACAAACTGTCTTTGAGGTCTCGTGCCAACGCCATCTGCAGTTGGACATGCTGTTCCGACGCCTGTGCCTGTCGTAAATTAAATCCGGCCATATTGGTGATGCAGTCCTGTGTGTACCGAAAACCCTATCCGGATTTATCGAATGATAGAATCGGCTAAATTGGCGAGTTGATCGCGCTGATTTGCTTTGTTCTGGCCGTGCTGGCCTCGCCATTCAAGTCGAAGAGTCGGCTTGAGGCTGAAAATGCTGCGCTCCGACATCAGTTGATCGTTCTGCGGCGCAAGATGCCCGGCCGGCCCTGGCTCACGAACAACGATCGCTGGTTCTTCCTCCAGATGTATCGATGGTTTCCTTCGATCCTGAAGGTCGTGAGGATTATCCAGCCTGAAACGCTGGTGCGTTGGCATCGGGCCGGCTTTCGTTGTTATTGGCGTTGGAAGTCATTGGGACGGGGAGGGCGACCGCAGATCGAGACGGAATTGCGCGTGCTGATCCGGCGGATGAGCATCGAGAACCCACTTTGGGGCGCGCCGCGCATCCACGGCGAATTACTCAAGCTCGGCCTTGCCGTCGCTCAATCAAGCGTCGCCAAATACATGGTCAAGCGACGAGGGCCGCCAAGCCAGGGATGGTGCACTTTTCTGCATAACCACGCGCCGGACATTGCCGCCATGGATTTGTTCGTCGTCCCGACCATTGGCTTCAAACTGCTTTATGCCTTCGTCATCGTTCGGCTAAACCGCAGAGACCTTGTCTGGATCAACGTCACAACAAATCCGAACGCCGAATGGATTGCGCGTCAAATAACGGAAGCATTCCCCTGGAACGAGGCTCCGCGCTACATGATCCGGGATCGTGATCGGATCTATGGTGCCGTCGTCACACGCCGACTGCGTGCCATGGGCATCCGGGACAAGCCGATCGCACCGGCCTCACCCTGGCAGAATGGCTTTGCCGAACGGCTGATCGGATCGATCCGTCACGAGTGTCTCGATCATGTCATCATCCGGGGCGAAGCGCATTTGCGTCGGATTCTGCGATCGTACGCAATGTACTACAATAAAATCAGGACACATCGGTCTCTGGACAAAGATGCGCCGATCTGGCGGCCGGTTCAGCGGACCGGAGTCATCACTTCAAATCCGATCCTTGGCGGACTTCATCACCACTACATCCGAATCTAGTTTTCGGTACACACACCATTCGTTTTTGGCGACCCGGCCAGAGCAACCGCCACTCAGCCGACTGCTACTCGATGCGGGCGCGCATCTCACCTCCTTCGATATCGACGGCCGGACCCAACGTCCCGGCACCGCAGATCTGACCCAGGAATTGCTGCACCTGATGCCCCCGAGTTTTCCCCGCTCATATCTCATGCACAAGCTCGCCGAGGCCAGCTTTCGCCGCCGCGCGAGTCATAATTACCTGCCCTTCCGATTCGCGCCGCCATCCCTGTTCATGAATTACAATCACGACGGCCTCGCCGGCGATGTGATCGGCGACATTCATCCGGTGATCGCCGTCCATGGCTCGATAGATCGATGGATCGGCGCGCCGGCATCGCTCGACTTCATCCTCTCGGCGGGTATCGACTACGGGTTGCCGATTGCTGCCGACGAGCTGTTGATGCTAGAGCCCGAGTCCTATGCCGATCTCGATCTGGCGCAGCGGCTGCTGTCGATGGTGCGCTTTCGGCCGGAATTTATTGCGATCATCGGCTACAGCTTCGGCTGGACGGGTCAGCGTCACAACGATGCCGTCTCTCTCGATTGCCTGGTCGACAATTATCGCGAGTTCGGAGGTCCGGTGTTCGTCGTGGACCCGCATCCCGAGCGTCTCCAGGAGGTCCTGGCCGAACGCCTTCGCGCGGCTCGCGTTCTGGCCTTGCCGGCGCGGTGGAATCTGTTGGCACACGCCTTTCTCGAGGCTCGCGCCGGACGCCTCCATGGTCGTACCCTGAACGACTACTGTTCCGAGCTCTACGACGCTGGGTCGGGCGAGAAGGCATACCGCTGTGCGACTAGAATGCGAGAAACCGCTGTTGAAAGGCTCCGCGCGTGAGATTCTTACCGGGTGGGCCTAGCATACCGGACGAGCTGCTCGTTGCACGCGACGAAGGTCGCGTCCTATTCTTCTGCGGCTCAGGCGTTTGCCGGTCCCTACGCGATGTCAGGGCCTCCCGGAGCGGGCTCTCCTCGCGGGACTTCGCGGGTTGTTGAAAGCCGCCACGTCAGGCAGCGGTACTCAGTTTTTCGAATGCAGAGCTTTTCAGACGGTTGAGGTCGCGTTCGCCGGACGCCGCCTGCTGAAGGATATGCTCCGCCACTTCAAGCGGCGTGACCGATCTTCCGACTAAGAAGCGACGATCCGTGACGACCTCGTTCAACGCCTGCCGCATAACGGCGACCGTCGATGCATCATATTTTTGTTTCAGATCAGTCATCGTCGCAGCCTCAATTGTTGGGCGGGTCTTAGAGTTCTTTTGTAAACGCATGATGAAATCTATTTCGTCTATAGGACAGCAGCGCTGGCTTGATCAGCATCAGCGCAGTAACACATACCATGTTATTGGGGATCGTTGGCCCGGCACATTGGCAACGCACCAGCCGCCTAATTGAGGCTGTGCGTCCAAACACGCACCTCCACATAACGCAACGGCACGAGCCGTCAGGGAAACCTTGGCGGCTTTTGCATATGGCCAGATATGCGCACAAAAACGGCCCCGGCGCGGGCGGCGTGCCGAGGCCGCTCGTGTCGGAACTCTGGCTGGGTGGAGGCCTTTGGGGGAAGGTCTTCCAGCCTAGGGTTCTTGCACTCGGGTATGAGGTAGGCCGCCTTTTAGCGATCTCTCTTGGCCTTCGGCGGGCGCTTCGGCTCGGGCTGCCGCAATAATGATAAGCGCAAGTTGCGTGGTTTCGCAGACGCAGAGCTTGATCGAAAACGGCTGGTGCTCAAATCCTTGGAGGAGGAGCAAATGAAATGAAACAAATCTGTGTATTGGCCGGTGACTACAAACAATATCAGGAATGGCTTCGCAAAAATAAATTGACGCCAAACGAAGCCATCTTCGGTAATAGTCGCGAGAATTTTGATGGTGTAGAAGTCTCTGCGATCAAGATTGTCGGGACCTTCTTTGAGCGCAGGGATTCACGAAATCTATATGAACTTGCTTTGACGAGGCAACGACCTCCCATTTAAGGCGCAAAGATTTTCCATAAGGTCACGCAGGCAATATCGACCGTCAGGAATGGTTTCGATCCAAGCGGCGCGATAATCTCGTCGTCAACGCAATGCACCGTGGCGGCAAGGTGCTTGTCGGCGGGCTTGGCACGGGTTGGGATCGGGCATCGCTCATTTCCCCAACGTGGACGCAAACAGCAGCGGCGTGATGCTGATGAGCACTGCCACCGTGGTCCAATTGGTTGTCACGTTCATCATGGGTCGGGTAGTAGGCTCCTAATACACGAAGGACCACGCTGGATCGGTGATATCGTTGGGGTGTTGGAAGCGTGGGAGGCCGCCCAAGTGAGGCGGTCTACCTGGGAGGAAGGCCATGGAATGGTTTAGCCGGAAAACATCGATAGCGGGTACCCAAATTTCCAATTGGATACTCGTTCTAGCTAGCGGCTCTCGTCCTAATCTGGGTTATATACTCATTCGTCGCACACTGACTCCGTTGACTTACAGCAAGGGTGCCGGTGCCGAGGGGCCTCGCACCGGCGTGGCGGGGTTGTTGGTCCGCGACACTCACCGCCTTGTCGCGCCGATCGCGCATTTCAACCCCGATTAAATCATGCCATAGACGAAATGATCGCAACGTCGTGGGATTCCTAGCATTCGCAAGACCTATTTCCACGCCCGGACCGAAAATCACAGCACCTAAGGCTTCGCTCACCAGTCAACACCAATGCAACACCTTCGAGCCACTGGAGGCACCTGATTTCTGCAGCGAATCCGCGCTGCCGACCGAGTTTCAATCAAAACAACATGGGCGATGCACGCGCGGGCCCGGCGCTGATCAGACTGTCCGCCAGATAGTTGGCAAGCTCGCTGACGACGCGGGAATTGCTACGCCGGCCATGGGAATAAACCAGTTCGACTGTCGGCAACTGCGGCAACCGCGAACTATGGCGAACCACACGCAGAGGCGGCGCGACCAGCGCGCGCGCCAGCACGGTGATGCCCATGCCTTCCACCGCGGCCGACTTCAGGCATTCGAAGCTGGGACTGACAAAGCTCAGGTGCCACGGACGCCTGTGATCCTTCAACGCCGCTACCGCGCAGCGACGATAGGCGCAACCTTCGGGAAACAAAATGAGCGGCACGGATTCCCCGGCGTCGGGCAAGTAGTTTGGCCCGCTGACCCAGACGAGTTGCTCCCGGAGCGCGACAGTGCCGTTCTTCGCTCCCGTCTCCTGCTTGAAGAAGGCGAGATCGAATTCACCGCGCACGCTGCGCTTGAGAAGATTCTCCGACTGGTTGGCTTCGACTTCCAGCCCGACCATCGGATGCTTATGCTTGAATCGCGCCAGCCATGTCGTGAAATCACGCCCGAAAAAATCGAGCGGCACACCGAGACGGACAAAGCCCGTCAGCATGTCGTCTGACATCGAGGCATAAGCCTCATCGTTGAGTTGCAGGATCCGCCGCGCATATTGCACGAGCTTTCCGCCCTCGGATGTCAGTTCGAGCACACGGCCCTTGCGGCGCGTTAGCAGGCCCTTGCCGATCTGGGTTTCGAGCTTGGCGATCTGCTGACTGACGGTCGATTGCGAGCGGCCAACGCTCTCGGCAGCTCGCGAAATGTTCATAGTGTCGGCGACGACCAGAAACGAGCGGAGGCAATCAACGTCGAAATTCATCTGCAACTCCATAATCGCCAAATACGATACCGGTCATCGTATTTATTCATTTTGTCACTTCAGAGGCTAACCGTAAAGAGGCATTGGCCGCCTTGCGCATGACACCCGAGCAGGGTCGGCCAACCCGCTGCAATGCGGGACGCAAGTCGCCCTACGCTTTCGCATCGCATGACGATGCAGGAAGCGAAGGATGCGATTTGACCGATAAAACGTGGGAGGGAGGCTCATGGCTGGGGACGGGACATCGCTTGAGGCTGCGCACGCCTCGGTCAAGGCATTGATCGCCGTGAAGCTTAAATACCTGGTGCCGATGACCATTATTTTCATGGTTGGTTATATCGGCCTGACCATCCTCGCCGGCTTCGCCAAAGGCTTGATGGGGACCAAAATCATCGGCTCGGTCAATCTTGGCTTCGTCCTGATTGCATTCAACTACATGCTGTCGTGGATGCTGGCGATCGTTTACGGGCGCATCGCCGCCGACAAGTTCGATCCACTGGCGGCAAAGGCCGCGGCGGAAATCACAGGGCGGGGGAACTGAGATGAGCATCACGCTTGGCATCTTCATCGTCATTCTCCTGATCACCCTTGGCATCACCTATTGGGCCGCGAAGCGCACTTCCACCACTGCTGATTTCTACGCCGCCGACAGCCGGCTTACCGCCGCGCAGAATGGCTTTGCGCTCGCGGGCGACTGGTGCAGCGCCGCCGCCTTTCTCGGATTCACCGGCCTTACCGCGCTCTACGGCATGGACGGCGCGTTTTACGCTCTTGGACCGCTCGTCGCGTTCTGCACCGTACTGTTCCTGATCGCAGAGCCGATGCGCAACACCGGAAAATATACGCTTGGTGATGTCATACGAAGCCGCATGCAGACACGGGCGTCCCTGCTGGCCGCCATCGTCGGAACCGTGGTTGTCAATTTCGCTTATCTGATGCCGCAGATGGCCGGAGCCGGCGTGCTGGTGCGGTTGCTCACCGGAATTTCCTATGACTGGGCAGTGATCTTTGTAGGCGTCAGCATGATCGTCTACGTCGCCTTCGGCGGCATGCTGGCGACCACCTGGGTACAGATCGTCAAGGCCGTGCTGATGCTGAGCGCCGGCGCGATCATTCTGGTGATGATCCTGTCGCTGGTGCATTTCAATCCGTTGACGCTGTTTGCGGATGCCGAGCAAAAATACACCGCCAAATATCTGCTGCCCGGCAATTATCTGAAGAATCCGTTCGACCAGATATCGCTCGGGCTGGGTTACACGCTTGGTCTCGCGGGATTGCCGCACGTCATGACGCGATTCTATACGGTCCCGGACGCCAAGACCGCGCGGCGCTCGGTGGTGTGGGTGATGTTTCTGGCCGGCGCTTTCTTCGCAGGCACGACGCTGTTCGGACTGGCCGCCGCGAACTTCGTCGGGCAGGACGTTATTCGTGCCGCCGACAAGGGCGGCAACCTGACGCTTCCGCTGCTGGCGCAATATCTCGGCGGCGGCAAAGGCAGCTTCGGCGGCGACCTCATGCTGGGCTTCGTTGCCGCGGTCGCGGTCGCGACTATTCTCGCGGTCGTCTCGGCCCTGACGCTGTCGACATCCGGCGCCATTGCCCACGACTTCTATGTCAATTGGGTCAAGCGCGGCCAGGTGGAGGGCAAGCAGGAAGTCTGGATCGCCCGCGTCGCGACCGTCGTGATCGGCGTGCTGGCGATCGCACTCGGCATTCTCGCACAAGGGGTCAACGTGGCGGTTTTGGTGATTCTTGCGATCTGCGTTGCCGCCAGCGCCAACTTTCCGGTGCTGATCCTTTCGTTGTTCTGGCGGCGGTTCAATACCGGCGGCGTGGTCGGCGGCATGACGGTCGGCCTCGTGTCGTCGGTGGTGCTGGCGACGATCGGGCCGGCGATGCGCGGTGCCGACGCGTTGTGGCCGCTGGTCAATCCCACCATCGCGTCGCTGCCTCTCGGCTTTATCGGCGCGGTTCTCGGCACATTCATGTGGGGGCGCGACGCGGAAAACGAACAGCGCTTTGACGCATTCCTGCTGCAGGTCCATACCGGTGTCGCGCCGGGGTAGACGGGCAGCTGCGCTTGCTGAATGAATTCAGCCACGGCGAACCGCGGCTGATTGGGTTACCCCCGCAACGAGTAGATAAAGGGTGCGCTCTGTGACCATCAAAGCTGTTGTTTTCGACGCCTATGGCACCCTCTACGATATCCATTCGGTAGCCGCGATCACTGATGAAGCCTATCCCGGATATGGCGAGATCATCACCCAGATCTGGCGCCTAAAGCAGCTGGAATACACCTGGCTGCGATCGCTGATGCAGCGCTATGAGGACTTCTCGGTCATCACGCGCGAGTCGTTAGCCTACACGCTGCGATGCCTTGGCTTGAATAACGACGCTGCCGTATTCGAGCGTATCATGGAAAAGTATGCCCATCTCGATCTCTATCCAGATGCCAAAACGACATTGGCGGCAATGCGAGACCGAAAGCTGGCGATTCTGTCGAACGGCAGCACCGATATGCTCAATTCGCTCGTTGGCAATACGGGGCTGAACCGGATATTGGATGCCACCATCAGCATCGATTCCAAAAAGATCTTTAAGCCGGCTCCGGAGGCCTATACCCTGATTGAATCCAATCTCGGGGTTGCGCCTGCCGAAGTGCTGTTCGTCTCTTCAAATCCGTTCGACGCCTGCGGCGCCAAAGCCTTCGGCCTCAACGTAGCCTGGATCGAGCGGGTGACGCCGGAAGCGATGGCGCTGGCTTGCGTCAAAAGCGATCTCGTGCCGCCGCTGACAATGTTCAAGGCGATACGCATGCAAATGGATGAGCTCGGACTCGAGCCCGACTACCGAATTAAGACCTTGGCCGATCTGCCCGAACTTTTGACTTCACTGACCTAAGCTAACTCGAAAACTGCTCGGCAAAACCACCTGCCAGAGCGCAGTCCCACAAGTGTGGTCAATCTTATTTGGTTTGGCGCAATTTGGCTACCATGCCAGGTGCGCTGCGATGGACGTGGTCGACGGTGAGACCGCTTTATTTGGGACCAGCTCCCGTGCATGCCGAAGCCGTGCGCCGCGCTCTGGCGTTACCCATCGTGCCGGAACTCTCTGTTGACACCCTGGCAGCAACCGGACTTGGGCGAAACTCCCTAACAGCGATTCGTAAAATACTGGACAGCTACCACCATACAAATGCGCTTGCTCTGGTCGTTCTGTCAGCGCTGCTGGAGCGTTACAATCCAAGGCTTACCGGCGTCGTTCAACCCTCCGAAACCGCGCCCTCTCCACCGCCGACCGAGCTGCCGGCGCTCCCGTCAATGGCGACCCTACAGCCTGAGGTGAGGCGGCTAATCGAGAAATTGAATGCGTTTGGTGAGGATACAGATGCCTCTCTGATCGCCAGCATGTATCGTCATTTGGCACACTGGCCACCTTATTTGGCGATAGTTCAAACGATGCTTGCTCCTTTAGCAGCGAACGGGAGTCTGAACGAGCTAACGCGCTCTGCGCAAACTTTGGGTCGCGCTCATGGCCAAGTACTTGCGCATCAACTTGCGCCAGACCCTCCACCGGATTCGATTGAAGACGCGCTTGCCTCATGCCGGCTGTTTGTCGAACATCCGATCGCCCGAATGAGGGAATCTGCGCGATTATCCGTCGTGCAACACCTGAATAGAGACATGTGCACGTTTCTGCTTGTTCAGCTCAAGATCGCGCTATTTATTCCGCTGCTCGCAAATTCCTACACGGCCAGCTTAAAGGTGATCAACCTTCACAGCCGCTTCGGCTTTTCTCGCGCGAGCACTGTTCGATTGCTTGCGGCGAAAACCGACGGATCACGATATTTTTATTGCCGCCGATAGCCCGTCAACCAATCGTCAGAGCGTTTGTCGCGCCGGGACTGATACAATGTATGTGCAGCTGATCGTCCGCACTTTAAGTGCTGACGTGGAGGACCATCTACATGATTTCGCAAAACACGATTATTGCAGGAATTCTATTGTTGATATCGTCTTCTCAGGCATTCGCGGACAGCAGTTCGATTACGAAGCCAAGCAAATACACAGTTCAGGAGACCATCGAAAAGTTTGAAGCAGCCGTCGAATCAAAAGCTCCAGGTGGATGGGTCATCTTCGGCCGGATCGATCACGCCGCTGCGGCAAAGGACGCCGGACTGGAAATGCAACCGCGAATGGTGATCATTGTCGGTAATCCGAAGGGTGGAACGCCCGCAATGACGAAGAGCGCTACACTCGCGATCGATCTTCCAATGAAAGCGCTGGTTTGGCAGGACGACCAGAACAAGGTTTGGCTGACTTATAATTTAAGCGAGTACGGTGCGAAGGAGATTTATCCGCGTCATGGTCTCACCGTACCGGACGACGCGGCAAAAACGCTCGAAAAATTCCTTGCCGACGCCAGCGACCAGAGCACGCAATAGGCTCTGAGCGATCGCGCGTTGCGACGCAAAGCAGCTTCTTTCCGTCGTCATCCATTTCGTTGATCGAACGAAGCTCTGCAGCTCCCGCCTCGGCGGCAATCCGGTAAATTTCTTCCCTTAAGATCAGCACCCGCAGCCCCGTCTCGGTCAGCGGTGGCCGGTGGTGCGCGATCTCCAACGCCAAAAGCAACGAAAGCCGTCCGATGCCAGCGCAACGTGATTGCCGTGGGCCGCCCGTAATGAGGGCTGCCCAAAGGCACCAAGATCATTCTGCCGCCGCGCGATGCTCCAGCACTTGAAGGACATCCAGCGGGTCCGTCCGGCGGCGGTAGTCGACGCTTGTGTCGGCGAACAGGATTCGGCCATCGGTGCCTATCACGTAGGTCGCGGAGAGTGGCAGCGACCAGTCGCCGGGCGTGCCGTTCTTGTCCGGAATATCCAGCTTAAAGCCGTCGTACACCGTGCGCAATTCGTCAGTAAAGGCGTAGACCAAACCAAAGGCCTTCCCGACCTTCTGCCCGACATCGCTTAGCACTGGAAATGTGAGTGCATTTTTCTCGGCTGTGCTGAGAGAGTCATCAGGCTTCTCGGGGCTTATCGCAACAAGGCTGGCACCCGCCGCAGTAATACGCGGTAGCACGGCCTGATTTGCTTTGAGCTCCAGATTGCAAAAGGGGCACCACCCGCCGCGATAAAACGTCACCACGACAGGCCCCTTCGCTAGGAGCGTGGCGACTTTGAAAGTTTTTCCATGCGCGTCCGGCAGAACAATTGCGGGCGCCTGATCTCCAACTTGCTTCGCATTTCTGCCAACGCCGGTCATGGACAGATGGGCGATATGACGCTCCATGGCAGCTCGGCGTTCGGCCGGCACGCGCTGCATCCAGCCCGCACGATACTCCTCGAGTTGTTGGGATAGGGTTGTTGACATCTCTTTCATCTCCTTGGTTACAGGACGTGTTGATACGATCGGTGAGTCATACGGCCACGTTTACACATCAACTTGGCCACTCCCCAACGTTGGTTGAAATGGTCAAGCGACTTGCATTGCAAGATGCTTAAAATGGTGCCGGCGCGCTTCTTCATCCATCTCGGCCTTGAAAGTGAACTTGTCCTTCAATGCCAACGCTCGCGTAGCTGCAGGACGGGCCATTACCTCGTCATGCAGGCGCTTCACGTTGGGTAACTTCGTCCAGGCATCCTCGCCCAGAATAAACGGAATCATGCGCGCCCATCCCCACACGTCCATGTCGACGATGGAGTAGGCGTCACCCACCATATAGCGATGCGTGGCCAGGTGGCCTTCAAGCACAGAGAAGTGACGCATGGCTTCATACTGATAGCGATTATGAGCGTAGGGAACCTTCTCGGGCGCGAAGTGCTTGAAGTGAACAGCTTGCCCTGAGAAAGGGCCGACGCCGGTCGCCACGAACATCAGCCACGACAGCAGCGGCCCGCGATTGGCCGGAATATTCGGAGGCAGAAACTTTCCAGTCTTTTCGGCGAGGTAGAGCAGGATCGCATTGCTGTCGAAAACGATGACGCCGTCATCGTCTATCACGGGCACTTTACTGTTCGGATTGATCGCCACGAATTCCGGCTTGAATTGTTCGCCCTTGCGGGTATCAACCGGTATTGGTTGGTAGGGTAAGCCCGCTTCTTCGAGGAAGAGAGCGACCTTGGTGGGGTTCGGCGAACCGTTGAAGTAAAACTTCAGCATTGAGATCTCCTATGAGGGTTAAGGTAAATAGTCAGCGCAGGTCGTGGCGCTTCTCTCAAACCGCCGAATCGTTGGCAGTCTCCGCATATTTATCGGGCAACTGGTATTTTTCCGTATCAAATAGACTTGCCCACGGCGATCGTCCTAGGGTTACGACCATGTTTTCGAAACGACATGCAGGGACGTCCGCCTCTTCCAAAAACATTGACACTTTTGGCCGTTCCGGGTCGTCCAATAATGAAGATCAATCATGGTCGGTTCTTGAGCCTTCGTTGAGTTGGATGATCGAGTAGAGCCAAAGCTGGTCGCACCATGCCTTCGAGCAGCGCACGCTTAGGCCTGGACCGGGCCGCAACGCGGATGCCGAGCACGATACCGAGCAAGTGACGAGCCCCATCCCGCGCGTCAATCTTCGCGCTGATCTCTCCATTATTCTGCCCACGCTCAAGACAGCGCCGGAAAAATGCTTCAATCTCGCCGAGGTACGAAGCGATCATTTGCTTCAGTTCGGTGTCATGTTGCGATACTTCGAGGGCCGAATTGACAATCAAGCAACCACGGTGCTCGGGATCGGTCAGTGACTTCTCGATAAGTGCAGCGAAGAATTCCCGGATTGCGTTTCCCGGCGAGCGTCCGCTCTCCAGACGCCGAATGAGGCTTCGCATAGAGCGCTCGGAATACCGCTCAAGTGCTTGGACAAAAAGCGTGCGCTTGTCTCCAAAGGCGTTGTAAAGGCTCGGGCCATTAATGCCCATCCCGGCGGCCAGGTCGCGCACGGATGTGGCCCCAAGGCCATGGCTCCAAAAGCAGTCGATGGCCGCGTCGAGAGCCTTGTCGTCGTCGAATGCACGGGGGCGCGCCAAGCGGGTTGTCCATCAACAAGTTGGGGGTACGGCCGACCAACCAGGGTCAGCAAGAAAAACAACTATAGAACAAGTTTTGTAGCGTTCGAAACAAAATAGCGTGATATATGGAAGCAGCGGCATTCGGAAAGCGGCCGCGTTCGTCGGAAAAACTAATGGAAAATCGCCAGGCGCGGGAGGAATGATGAAGCTGTACGATTTGAAGGCCGGCATGAATCCGCGACGGGTGCGAATTTTTCTGGCGGAGAAGGGGGTCGAGGTGCCGATCATCCCCATCGATATGATGAAGGGTGAAAACCGTTCGCCCGAATTCTTGAAGCTTAATCCATTGGGCACCTTACCCGTACTTGAACTCGACGACGGTACGATCCTTACCGAGTCGGTTGCCATCTGTCGCTATTTCGAGTTTTTGAAGCCCGAGCCAAATCTTTTCGGCCATGAGGGCCTCGAACAGGCGCGGGTAGAAATGTGGAATAGGCGCGTGGAACTGGAATTAATGCGCCCGTTGGCGGAGCAATTTCGGCATCTCTCCCCGTTCTGGAAAGGACGACTAACGCAAATTCCGGAATACGGCGAGGCCCAGCGTACCCAGTTGGGCCAAGTTATGGAGTGGCTCGATCGCGAGCTTGCTGCGCGTCCCTACATGGCAGGCGATCGTTACACGATCGCGGACATCACCGCCCAGTGCGCGTTTGTTCTGGGGAAGAACACCGGAGTGCCGATCCCGATGGGTCATGAACTGTCCTGAAGCAACCACTCCGCCGATCGGTTTAGCGCTCAGACTCGGAAGTGTTGGCGTCTTAAGGTCAAGTTCGCGGTAGGGACGCGAGTTACCTCGCGCCCCCCGCACAGATCCGTGCGAGCCCAATTCAGGCACACGGCTCCCACCTCGGGTGTGTAACGGCGCAT
>Ga0209517_10001305_pt1 | contig 38216 bp, 33 predicted proteins | sample PeaSoiMetSII2010_FD_187695 | JGI IMG/M metagenome (GOLD analysis project Ga0209517, IMG submission 187695) | Peat soil microbial communities from Weissenstadt, Germany - SII-2010 (SPAdes) (version 2) | ecosystem: Environmental > Terrestrial > Soil > Wetlands > Peat | place: Germany...
AGCCTATGACGGTCGAGAGTCTCTAACTTTCAACGGAGTTCCGGGCAACGTCGCCGGGGGCAGCACCGATGAGACGGCAGCTTGAGCTTGGGGCGGGATCGACCTCACGCTCCGCGATTATATTGTTTGTCATAACACGACCGGCTGTAAATACCGATTTTAGTAGAAATGGTTTGGCGTCAACTGTAACTATATAAACCTAAAGGGAATAATGGAGATCAGCTTTGGTACCACAGTTGCTATTTTAACGGGGTTGTGAATGAGAGTAGTGTGTCTTCGTTCTGACGTTGGTGGCTGGTCAAGGAAAACATCTTGTCCACAGAGTTCAGTTTTCCCAGGAGAGAGATTATATGAGACATGAGTCTGGTTTTACGGCAGCAATTCGAGTAATCGCGCTGGTTCTTACGGTGCTCGGCCTGAGCGTCATGATGTTCGGCCAGGCAGAGACCGGAAAAATCAGCGGAACGGTCACTGACCCAACAAGAGCGATCGTTACGGGCGCGAAAGTCACTGCCAAGAATACCGGAACGAACCAGGCGAGAGAAGCCACCACTTCGGGCGCGGGCGAGTTCATGATCACCAACCTCCCTTCGGGTAGTTATGTGGTTACAGTGAACGCACCCGGTTTTTCCGAGTTCAAGGAGCCGGTCGAAGTGACGGTCGGCACGACGTCGGTTGTCGATGCGCGCCTTGTGGTTGGCGCCAGCGGTACGGTTCTGGAAGTGGTGGGACAGGCGGCGGGTACGGAAGTTGACACCGAGACGCAAACCCTCGGTGCGACGATCACGCCAAGTCAGGTTATGAACCTGCCCAGTTTGACCCGTGACCCGTATGACTTTGTCGCGACCGCGGGCAACGTGAGCAACGGCGACACCGGCAATCGCGGCGTGGGCGTTTCCATCAACGGGCAGCGTGCCGCATCGACCAACATCCTGCTTGACGGCGCGGAGAACGTCGATCTTTTCACGGCCGAAGTTGGCCAGAGTGTTCCTCTGGACTCGGTGCAGGAGTTTAAGCTCAGCACCAGCAATTATACGGCGGATTACGGCCGGGCCTCTGGCGGCGTGGTGAACGTATCCACCAAGTCGGGAACGAACGCATTCCACGGTTCGGCTTATGAATACAATCGTGTCTCGGCGCTGGCTGCGCCGACCTATGAAACCGATGCGGCGCAACTTCCAAAATCGACTTTCGTGCGCAATCAGTTTGGTTACTCCATCGGCGGTCCCGTAATCAAGGACAAGCTTTTCTTCTTCTCAAATACGGAGTGGACCCGCATCCGCAGCAGTGCAAACAGTCAAGCTTATGTCTTTACTCCGGATTTCATTGCGCTGACCGGAGCGGCGACGCAGACTTACTGGAGTTCCTATGGCAAACTTGCGACGGGTCTGAGCAACATTGGAGCGCCGGTCACCGCCGGCCAACTCGCCGCAGGCTGCACACTCGTGGGCACTCCCCCTGTTCCTACGGGTTGCACTGGCGTTTCCGGGTGGAACGCTGGAAAACGCTCGCCCAACTTTGTTGCTCTGGCGCTTGCGAACCCGACTCTGCCGGTGATGCAGTTGGTGAATTTCACGGTGCCGACCGACGCAGGGGCGGGAGCTCCGCAAAATACTTACATGTCCGTCAACCGCGTGGACTTCAACGTGACCAATAAAACCACTATCTGGGGACGGTATGCCATCCAGAATGAGATCGACTTTCCGGGTTACGTCGCCGACAGTCCCTATTCCGGCTACAACACGGGCCAGAACATTCGTAACCAGAACATTCTGCTCAACTTGACGCATATCTTTACGCCCACGTTGGTAAACCAGACGAAACTCTCCTATAACCGGCTGAACCTTCTGCAGCCGCTGGGCGGGCAGCCAGTTTCACCGGGACTTTACCTGTCTCCTTCCGTGCCGTCGCCGAATGGTCAAAGCGTCCTTCTGCCCGGCTATATTCCGCAATCACAAGCCAACGCGATTCCCTTCGGCGGCCCACAGAATCTATACCAGTTCTCGGACCAGTTGAGTCTTACGAGAGGAAAGCACAGCTTCAGTTTTGGGGGAGAATATATCCAGGCGCGCGACAACCGCGTGTTCGGTGCCTACGAGGAAGGTATCGGGGATCTGAGCGCTAGCTCGACGAGCTCTCTCGATGCAATGCTTGCCGGCACGATTGCCCAGTACACAGTCGCCATCAATCCAAATGGTGTTTATCCGTGTCAGACTGACATTACGACTGGTTTGCCGATCAACCCGGCGAGTTGCACGATCAATTTACCCGTCGGCGCACCCGCGTTCAACCGCAATAACCGTTTCAATGACGGTGCGGTTTACGGGACAGACACCTGGAAAATCATGCCGCGTTTGACTTTGAACCTGGGTCTGCGCTGGGAGTATTTCGGCGTGCAGCACAACGCCAACCCGAATCTCGACTCCAACTTCTATTACACGGGAGCGCTCAATCCGGCTAGCGTGCGTGCTGGCCTCGTAAGCCCCGCGCCCACTGGTCCGATAGGTCAATTGTGGAAATCGTCGCCGCGGAATTTTGGTCCGCGCATCGGTTTCGCCTATGACATTTTCGGGAACGGAAAGACTGTGCTTCGTGGTGGATACGGTATCAGCTACGAACGCAACTTTGGCAACGTGACCTTCAACGTAATTCAGAACCCGCCCGCTTACGGGGTCGTTGCCTTGTCGGGAGGCCCCTACCCGCTTCCGACGGACAACCTGGGTCCGTTCGCCGGGACTGGATCAACGATTCTTCCCCCAGTCACACTCCGTGGTGTGGATCCCAACATTAAGACCGCTTATGCCGATACGTACTCCCTCGCGGTGGAGCATGAGATCGTACGGAATACGATTGGAGCCATAGAATACTCTGGGTCGCGCGGAATCCATCAGTATTCGATTACGAACGTCAATCGCTATCTCGGTGGAGTCGTTTACAACGGCGACGCCAATATTGATCCCCCGACTCCCGAGGCAAGCCGTACCCAGAACCAGTATGGGAACATCAATTTCCGTGGTGCCAACGGCGATAGCTGGTACAACGGGGTGAATTTCCGCCTGCAGTCCAGCAACTTTCAATCCCAGGGACTGCAGTTCACCTTCAATTACACCTGGTCACATTCCGAAGACGATTTAAGTTCCACATTCTCTGAGACAAACTCGGGTGGGGCGGTCGGCAGCCTGGGTTTCCTCGATTGGACCCATCCCCTATTCGACAAGGGCTCCTCCGATTACGACATAAGGAATCGGGTAGCTCTTAGCGCCGTTTATGCGCCGAAGTATCTCAATCACTTCCAGAGCAAAGTTGTGAATGCGATTGCCGGTGGCTGGTCGGCTGCTCCGATCTGGCAGTGGCATTCCGGTACTCCATTCACCATGTACGATTGCGGTTTCGCAATTGGCATTTGCGCTCGGCAGTTGAACGCAGGTGGATCAGCGCAGTACACCGGTATCGCTCAGGTCGCAGGCGCTCCGCCAAATACGTTCAGCTACTTCACGCCGCTTCCGTACACGCCTTACATCGCGACTGTGAATGGAGCTGCAGTGGGCACTAACGTTATGTGCCAGGAGTACATTGGAGCTCCTGAAGGACCAAATTGTCCTTGGGTCTCTGGTACACCTAGTGCCGTTGGACCGACTGACGTTCCGAGTTGTACCAACGGAGTGTGCGCGTACCCGTCGAACATGTTGGGCCGCAACACGTATCGCGTGCCCAATTTCTATAGCCTCAATTTGGGCGTTTACAAGACCTTTAAGCTGACTGAGCGCATGAACCTGCAATTCCGCTCGGAGGCTTACAACCTTTTCAACCATAGCAACTACTTCTTGAATTACGGTAATACGGACTCGGAGTACGGAACACCCGTAACCATACAAAAGGGCTACAACCCTTCGACCCTAATCACTGAGCGCCGCAACCTGCAGTTTGCTTTGCGCCTGGAGTTTTAGTCAGGTCGCGCAAAGTGCAGCAATCTCAGGGGAGCCGAAAAGGCTCCCCTTTTTCTGTGTGCGCCGTGTTATGTTTGGGTCCACCAAGTCGTGGCCTTGATCGCTGGTTCCCTTCCTCGACCCTGCCAGCAGCCCCCGAGGCGTATGCAAGGAATCAGTGACTCAATGGATTAGAACGACAAGAAGCGTATTATTACTATCGACCCTCGGAAAGGTCGAGCGATGAGTCCGAATACAAAGAGCGTGTTTCTCTCCTTGTTGTTGTTCCTGTTCGTACCAGTGGCTGGAAGCGAAGACAAGAACCAAACAGTCCCCACATTCACTGCTCGCACAGAAATGGTGTTGGTCCCGGTTGTGGTCACGGATAAATCAGGTGCCCACGCCGCGGGCATAACCAAGGATGACTTCGAGATCCTGGAAAATGGCAAAGCCAAGCCAATCGCCTCGTTCGAGGAAATCAAGAGCACCACAAATCGACCGGCCCGCGTCGCCAATGCCGGCGGCGTTTACAGCAACGCTCTTAGTGTCGATGCCAGCCCCAAACGCCTGACGATTTTTGCGATTGATTTGGTCAACACTCCCTTCATGGACCAAGCCTATGCGCGCCAACAACTCATGAAGTATCTTGCGAGTCGTGTCTCAAGCCAGGAACCGATTGCTTTGGTCGCCATCAAAGGGAACGGAATCAAAGTGCTGCACGATTTCACTGCGGACCCGGCGGTTCTTGTTCAGGCACTTAAGCGCGTCACCGGTGAAATCCCCGCGCTCATCGGAGGCAGTGCTGGCGATGCGGTAGCCGTTGCCGGCGATACAACCGGTAACGATTTGAGAGACTTTGCCAGTGAGAACGCAGAATATGTGGCACTCGCCGAGCGGCAGGCAATCACCGTGACGCTAGAGTCGTTTCAGCATGTCGCCGAGGCTTATGCCGGTGTTCCGGGCCGCAAATCGCTAATCTGGGCCACTGCGGCTTTTCCTTTTGCCTTAGACCCCGTAAGCGGGACGATTATGTTGCCCCATACATTCACCCAAGGCAGCACCAGCATCGCAGGCGGAGGCATGGATCGCTCGATGTCTCACAGTGGCGAGATGGCTCCCTTGCCCGACAACACCCAGGTCCGGGTCGCGGATGACTTGAAATCCCTGGAGCCGCTGTACCAGCGCACATTGCAGATGCTCAACGATGCTAGCATTTCTGTCTATCCCGTCGATGCCCGCGGCTTGATGGTCTTTTTCCCGGGAGCCAATGTGAGTCAGATCCAGGGCCTGGGATCCGTCAAAGAAGCCATCTTCGAAGCTACTCGCGATACCATGGTCGGTTTCGCCGACATGACGGGAGGCAAAGCTTTCTATAACCGAAACGATTTGGACGTGGCGTTTCAAAAGGCGGCTGATGATTCCTCCACTTACTACATGCTGGGCTATTACCTGGATAAGAATGCCAAGCCCGGGTGGCACAAATTGCAGGTCAAAGTGAGACGGGGAGGGAAGGAGGTTCGTGCCCGGAACGGGTTTTTTGTTACCGACGCCAAGAAAGTGGATAACCGCAGAATGGATATCAGTCTTGCGCTGGTTTCCCCCTTGGACTATACGGGAGTGCCGCTCAGCGTGCGCTGGACCAGCCTGCAAGCAGCCGGGGCCAAGAAGAAAATCCATTTTCAGATCACTCTGCCTCCAAATGCCAACATAGTAGACACTACGAACAATAATTTTGTGAGTTTAGAATTTGTCGCCGTAGTGCGGACACCCTCTGGCGATCCGGCCGACCAGTTCTCCCAGCACGTCGAAACAAATTTTAAGCCAGATAGCTTGCAGTCTTTCCAAAAGGACGGTCTGAACTACGGCAACGATGTGATTGTGCCCCCCGGAGAATATTCCGTGCGCTTTGTCGTGCGAAACAATGTGGATGGGCGGATGGGTAGCGTGATGGCTTCGTTGCGGGTGGCGCCTTAGACTGCGGAGCGTCACTGAATAAACGAGCCTTCGTCGTCGGGGAGGAAGGGCACCTTCAGTTCGAGTGCCAACGCTCTGATCGAATGCCCCACTGAAATGCACGTGCGGTTTCCTACTTTTCTGTTCTGTCCCGCTGCTGTTTCGCGTCCGCGGCGCGCCCAAGTGTTCGTAGGCTTCGGCTAGGGCCTGGTGTGCCGGGATGAAGGCAGGCAGGCGTCCAGTGGCGATTTCGAGGTGGACGACGGCGGTCTTGAAGTCGCCGGTTTTCAGCAGGCTCGCTCCCATTTCGTAATGCGCCCAGGCGGAGTCGGGCTGGAGTTCGATCGCTTTGTGCAGATGCTTGGCCGCCTCGGTGTATTGCCCTTTGCGGGCCAGCGCCGCTCCGAGGGCGTACTGCGCCAAATAGAGGTTGGGATCGGCGGAGACGACGGGCGTGAGCGCGGCAATGGCCATAGCAAAGCCGGCCTTCGACTGGTCGCCAGTCGACGCTGCTTCGAGCACTTTATTGGCGGTCGCTATCTTGTCTTTGGGATCGGTTCCGGCAACTGCGGCGGCGGACGCTGACGACTTCTGCAAGCCGATGTATCCGAGCGACACCAGTTTCTGCATCTCGGAAGAACTCAGTTCCGCGGAAGACTTGCCGGCCTCGCCACTGAAGTGGCGGTCGAAGCTTTCCAACTGCGCGGCCATCGTGTCGAGCGTCGCCTTCGAACTCTGCGCCAGGTTGTGAGCGGCGCCCGGGTCCACGGTCAGATCGTAGAGTTCGGGCTTGGGAGCTCGAATGTAAAGGTACTTGCCCGCGCGCCAGGATTCTAACGGGCTCCAGCCGAATCCGTGCTGAGGCAGATCGGTCCGGGAATACACAGGCTGATCGCCATTAATCCCACTACCGCTGCCACTGGACTTTGATTTTGCGATCCGCAACAGTGACTGTCCCTGCATTTGCGAGGGGATCGGGATGGCGGCGATTTCCAGAAGGGTCGGAGCGATATCCACGAGCCTGACTTTCGCGGATACTCTGACCGTCGGTGGCTTCGCGGCCTGGCTCGCAGGGAGCTTTATGAGCAGCGGGACGTGGATCGTCTCGTCGTAGAGAAAAACACCGTGTGCGTCTTCGCCGTGGGCTCCCAAACTCTCTCCGTGGTCGGCGACGATGATTACGGCGGTATTTTCGTAGATCTTTCGCTGTTGCAAGGCGCTGAGTAATTTGCCGATGGCTGCGTCGGCCGCGGCGATCGCGGAATCGTACGAAGCGCGGCGTGCGCGCGCATCGCTGATATGAACCCATAGGAAAAACTGCTGTTGCGCATTGTGGTCGAGCCAGGCAATGGCGCGGGCGGCAACCTGATCTCCGCGGCGCTCGGTTAGGGGAGGACGGGCGTCACCGGGAATCGCGGGCCGAAAGCCCGCGTCGTAAGTCTGGAAGCCGCGATCGAAGCCTTGGGCCAGGCCGCTCCACGGGTCAAGATCGATGGAGCCGACAAAGGCAGCCGTGCGATAGCCTTGCGACTTCAGCAAGTCTGGCAGGTAAGGCAGCGACGACGATAGCGTGCCGCCAATCTCGGTCATGCCCGTGCTCTGGGGGTAGGCTCCGGAAAGAATGGTCGCGTGCGAAACCACGCTGCCCGGCGCCTGGGCGTAGGCATGCGCGAAGACGATGCTTTCCCCGGCGAGTCGATCAAGGTTCGGCGTATGTGCACCCTTGGCGCCGAGGAAGCTCATACGGTCGGCGCGGGTGGAGTCCAGGGTGATCACTACCAGGTTGGGTTTGGATGCAGCCGCGGCAAAAGAAAAACTGAGACAAAGAAAGATCAGACTCGCGCGGGCAACCACTCTTCGGATCATGACAGTAAGTGTAAAGGCCGCATCGTGATTGATCAAAACCTGCAATGACAATGACAATGGCAATGGCGATGACAGGGGTGGGGAGCACTCCTGGCGCGGACACGGCCAGACCCGTCCAGTCTTGACGTCCACCGAACGCCGCGTACAATCTATGTACCTGCTCCTCGGGATATCCTCTTGTGGCGATATCGTGACCGCCGCCCATCGTTCGCCGGGAAGCTAGCTAGGAAGCTAGCCAGGAAGCCGGGCCAAATTTTGCAGATCATACTTGCGTGACCGCGCCCTTCAGAAAACGTCTTCGTCTGCTGTTTCTGCTCGCTTTGTGCGCCGCAGGGCTGAGCCTGCTCCTCTGCTGCCAGCGCGCGCGGGGCGGGGCGGCTGGGTCCAGGAAGCTGATCATCCTGGGCATTGACGGGCTCGACCCGGATCTGCTCGCGAAGTTCATGGCGGAGGGCAAGATGCCAAACTTCGCCCGGCTGGCTGCGCAGGGATCGTTCCGGCGCTTGACGACGAGCATCCCGCCGCAGAGCCCGGTGGCGTGGTCGAACATGATCACGGGAATGAATGCTGGCGGACATGGAGTGTTTGATTTCATCCACCGCGATCCCAAGACCCTTCAGCTATATTTTTCCACGTCGCGGGTGGAAGGCCCAAAGCATAGCTTTCATATCGGGAGTTGGGTAATTCCGCTGGGCAGCGGGTCGGCGGAAGAGTTGCGGCACGGCAAGGCCTTCTGGGAGATTCTGGACGAACACGGCGTGCCCAACTACGTTTACCGCATCCCGGCGAATTTCCCTCCCATCGTGGCGAAAGGTAAGACGCTTTCCGGCATGGGGACGCCCGATCTGCGCGGCACCTATGGCACATTCACTTTCTACACCGACGATCCTACCGCCGCGGTCGGAGCCCTTGAGGGCGGAGAAATCGTTCAAGTCGAGGTGAAGAACAATCGGGTTACGACGAATCTAATTGGCCCGGATAACTCGTTTCGCAGGAACTTGCCTCCCTCTACCGAGCCTTTTACGGTTGACGTGGATCCGCTGGAACCGGTGGCGCGCATCGGCATCGAGGATCGACAGCTTGTTTTGAAGGAAGGCGAATGGAGCGGATGGATTCCGGTGGAATTTCAACTGATGCCGGTCTTCGGAAATTGGATCGGCAGTGTGAAGGGCATCTGCCGTTTTTATCTCAAGCAGACGCATCCCCGTTTTCAGCTTTACGTTTCGCCCATCAATATCGATCCGGAAAATCCCGCTCTGCCCATCTCTACGCCCTCGAGTTACTCGCGCGATTTGGCGAAACAGATTGGCGAATTCCACACGCAAGGCATTGCCGAAGACACGAAGGCGCTTACCGCCGGCGTGCTCGACGACAAAGAATTTCTGGAACAATCGCACACCGTGCTCGCCGAACATCGGCGCGCATTCGATGCGGAGTTTCCAAAGTTTCACGAGGGCGTGTTCTTCTTCTATTTTTCGAGTCTCGACCTGAACGGGCACATGTTGTGGCGGCTGACCGATCCGCAGAGTCCCGCGTACGACGCGGCGAACGCCGCTCAGTACGGCTCGTCGCTGGAAGAGTTTTACGAGCAGATGGATCAAGTGTTAGGCGAGGTGATGCCGAAGGTCGATCAAAATACTACGCTGCTCGTGATTTCGGACCACGGGTTTGCCCCCTTCCGGCGCTCCTTCAATCTGAACACGTGGCTGTTGAACAATGGCTATATCACTCGCAAAACGGGCGCCGGCGGGGATTCGAGCGAGCCCTTTGCCGATGTGGATTGGAGCCGCACGCGAGCGTACGGGTTGGGGATTAACGGACTCTATCTGAATGTGCGTGGACGCGAGCGTGAGGGCATTGTCGATCCCGCCGAGGCCGATGCACTGCTGCGGGAAATTCGGCGGAAGCTTTTGGAGGTTCGCGATCCGAAGGATGGTTCTCAGGTGATTACGCGGATCGATCTGGCCAGCGAAGTCTATCAAGGCCCATACGCGCGCACGGGCCCGGACGCGCTGGTCGGCTACAACCGCGGATACCGTTCAGGATGGAAAACGATTCTGGGCGCGTTCCCGGCGGATGTGCTTGAGGACAACACGAATGCGTGGAGCGGCGATCACTGCATGGACTTCACCAAAGTGCCGGGAGTGCTGTTGAGCAACCGCAAGATTGAAGCGCAGGCTCCGGCGCTGACCGATATGGCGCCGACGATTCTCTCTGAATTCGGAATCGCGAAAACGAAGGATATGATGGGGCAGTCGGTTTTTCAGCCGCGCTAGATTCTGCGGAGCAAGCGCGATTCGTATCAGGGCATCGCTTTAGCGATGCCGTCATGCTTCGAAATCAGAAGCCCCTTTAGGGGCTACGCGCCGAATCTATACGCCGTGAATGCGAACGGGAGAAATCATGTTTGGTTCACACAAAGTGAAGATCGAAGGCGAACTGCTGGAGAAGGTCAAGCAGTGTTCGGATGCCGCGGGATACGAATCGATCGATGAATTCGTAATCCATTTGCTGGAAAAAGAAACCAAGAAAATCCTGCCGGACGAGAGCAGCACGTCAAAAGAAGAGATTCAGAAACGGCTGCGCGGATTAGGGTACATCGAGTAGCTTGACTGTCCTCTCCAACCCGACGGCTCAGGCGGCGGCAGTAGCTCTGTTCCGGGACTTTCTGCTGACCAGTCCGCTGGCGATCGTGGTGGTCTTGTCGCTGGTGGTCGGGTTGGTCATGGTGGTCTTGTTCGGCTACACGTCGGATCAGAAAGCTATCGGCATCGCGAAGGACCAACTGAAGGCCCATCTCTTGGCGGTGCGCTTGTATCGGGATCAGATTCCGGTGGTGATGGGCTCGTACGGCAAGATTCTGCGCGGCACGGGGCGCTACCTTAAACTCGCATTCAAGCCACTGCTATACGTCATCGTTCCAATTACTTTGCTGATAGTGCAGATTGATCGTTATCTGGGTTCTGCGCCGATTCCTCCGAAAGCGCCGTTCCTTTTGACCGCCCACTTCGCCGGAAGCGACGAACTCAATGATGTCACGCTCGACCTGCCGCCCGAGATTACGATGACCGCGCCTCCGGTGCATGTTGCCGCATCCAATGAGATTGTGTGGCGGCTGGCGGGTTCTAAAGATGGAAAATATGAAATAAGGATCGCCGCAGCCGGCGAGAGCGCCGCCAAGGCCGTTTGCGTAGGAAGCGACCTGCCGCGAATTTCGACGGTCCGCTTGCGTGGGCAATTCTGGCGGCGTATGTTTACGTCGGCCGAGCCGGCGCTGCCGGAGAATAGTCCGATCGAGTCCATTGCGATCAACTACCCGGATCGCAATATCGATGTCGCGGGCTATGCCATCAACTGGATTTGGCTGTTTTTCATTTTGTCGATGGTGGCGGGATTTGTTTTCAAGGAATTGTTGGGGATCAAGATATGACGAGATTATGTGGGGCGGGCGCCCTCGCCCGCCTGCGTGCGTCGGGCATCAAACTGCAGGACGAGCGCTGTTGCCAGTTAGCCGATCGCGAGCGCCGGCTTTTCGCGGGCAAGAGTGCCCGCGCCAAACAATTCTTGCTGATCGCGTTAATCTTTTTTCCTGCGCTGGCGCACGCCTACGCCGGGCCGGGCGCGGGATTTGCGGTGCTGTCGTCGTTCTGGGCGATCTTTGTTGCGTTTCTCTATTCGTTCTATGCGCTGATGACGTGGCCCATCCGCCAGCTATTCCGCTTTATCCGCCGGCGAAACGCATACGGTAAGGCGACCTTCGAGCGAGCGGTGATTTTGGGATTCGATGGCATGGACCCGGATCTTGCCGACCGGTTCATGAAAGAAGGCAGATTGCCGAACCTGGCAAAGTTGCGCGACAAGGGAACCTTCAGCAAGCTGCGCACGACGTTCCCTCCGATTTCTCCGGTGGCATGGTCGACGTTCATGACCGGAGTGAATCCGGGCAAACACAATATTTACGACTTCCTGGCGCGCGATACCAGCAACTATCTTCCATTTCTTTCGTCGGCTGAAATCAAGGGGCCGAAGCGGCACATTAAGATCGGAAAATATTCCATTCCGTTCGGCAAAACGGAAATCAAGGGAATGCGGAAGGGCACGCCGTTCTGGCACTGGCTGGGGAACGCGGGAATTTTCAGTTCCGTGATTCGCGTTCCCGTCACGTTTCCGCCGGAGAAGTTTCAGGGCGTGCTGCTTTCCGGGATGTGTGTGCCCGACCTGAAGGGTAGCCAGGGCACGTTTTGCCTGTGTACGACGCGCGCCTCGAGCGGCAAGTTTCGCGAAGGCGGCGTGCGCGTGCCGATCGAGCGCAAGAACGGTGTTTGCCGGTCCTACATTCCGGGGCCCGACAGTCCGCTGGCGGAGAAGGCTGGCACCGAGCTGCGGGTCAATTTCGAAATTCGCCCGGAGGCGGGATTAAAATCGGCGCGCATCACAGTTGGTTCGGAAAAGTTCACGCTAAAAATTGGGGAATACTCGGAGTGGATTCCGGCGGAATTCAAGGCTGGCATGGGCTTCACGGCGCACGGCATCTGCCGCTTCTATCTCAAGGAACTTTCACCGGAGGTTGAAGTTTATGTCACGCCGGTGAACATCGATCCGGGGCATCCCGATCTGCCGATCTCGCACCCTGTTACGTATTCAATTTACTTGGCCAAGCTCTTCGGACCCTACGCGACTCTGGGCCTTGCGGAAGACACGTGGGCGCTCAACGAGCACGTGCTGGATGACGATGCCTTCCTGGCGCAGGCTTACGGGAATCACGAAGATCGCGAGCGCATGCTCTTTGACGCTCTTGACAAAACCAAGCAGGGCCTGTGCACGTGCGTTTTCGATACGACCGACCGCGTGCAGCACATGTTCTGGCGCTATCTGGAAGAAGACCATCCGGCGGCGCGCGACGTGCCGCACAGCCAGCATCCCAAGGTGATTCAGGATTTGTACGAGCGCATGGATCGCCTCATCGGGCGCGTAATGGAAAAGATTGACGATGACACGCTGCTCATGGTGATCTCCGATCACGGCTTCAAGTCGTTTGCGCGCTGCATGAATGTGAATGCATGGCTGCATCAGAACGGATATCTCGCGTTGAAGCATGGCAAGACCGAGAGCGGCGACTGGTTCGAGGACGTGGATTGGTCGCGCACGCGCGCTTACACCATGGGCCTCAACGGACTTTATCTGAATATCAAAGGCCGCGAGAAGCAGGGAATTGTCGATCCGGCCGAAGCCGGCGCGTTGAAGGACGAACTGCGGCAGAAGTTGGATGGCTTAGTTGATCCGGCATCTGGCACAGTAGGCGTCACCGGCGTGTTCGTTACGGACGAGTTTTATCGTGGGCCGTATACGGACAACGCGCCCGATCTACTGGTTGGCTACGGAGCCGGTTATCGCGCCTCATGGGACTCGGTGATGGGCAAAGTTACTAGTCAGATTTTCGAGGACAATACCAAAGCCTGGAGCGGCGACCACTGCATTGATCCGAGGCTGGTTCCCGGAGTTTTGTTTTCGAGCCACAAGTTCATCGAAGAGAAGCCCGCGATTGTGGACGTGGCGCCGACAATCCTGAAACTGTTTGGGCTCGCGCTGCCCGCGCACTTTGACGGCAAGCCTTGGAGGCTGGCGACGAAGACGCCGGCCGTCACGACTGCGACTTCGTCATAGCGCGTGTTGCCAGCCAGCCGGCGCACCCGAGCATTCCGCACCATCCCATGAAACTGACGATGGCGGCGATCCTTGTGTCATAGGGCAGAACTCCGAGACTCGAAAAAATCGTGTTCCAGTCGTGCTCGACGTAGTCGGAGTTTCCGGCGGTTACGAGGGGCAAAGCCATGGCGCGGGCGTCGGCCATGTAGGTGGCGGTGTAGAGCCAGTTTTCAAAAAAGAAGAACATGCAGAACACGAAGGCTGCGAGCTGGCGTTCGCGGAAGAAATAGGCTGCCAGCAGCAGCGGGACCAGCCATTGCAGAATGGTTCCTCCCCACAGCCCGAGGGTTGGGCCAAACCACCCGAAGAGCAGGTGGCCACCTTCGTGGACGACAAGGTTGGCGGGGTCGATGAACAGGTAGCCGCCATGCTGGCGGAGTGCGTAGATCAGGAAGAGAACGTAGAAGACGAGCCACGCCACGACCGCCCAGCGTGAGACGGGACGCCAGTCTTCCCGGGCGCCGGACCATTCCACAATCAAGTCCAGGTACTCGCGCATGCTGGACTCAATTGTAGTGGCGATCTCCCGAACGCCGCCTTCCAAACGCTAGAACGGTTTCATAAATGCCTTTCAACCCGAAAGGCACATCCCTCAGGGGCTAAAGCCCGCGTGTTTATTGGCTCTGGGCGGCACGGCTGAAGCCGTGCCCTTCCCAAAAACCATTTATAAAACCATCTAAAACCATCTAAAACCATCTCTATTTAATAAACATAGGATAGTGGCTAGCCGCACCCATCAGGAACAGCATGGGGAATGACAGCACGAAGTTCGCACGCGATGTCAGGAAGGACTGCCGAGCCAGATATTTTGCTTTGTCGGGCAGCGGCGTGCCATTGGCCTCGTTGTCGGAGGTCCAGCGGATGATCTTCTTCTGCGCGCGCCAGATTACTCCCCAGACGTTCAGCATCATGACCCAGCCCATGCCGCCGCCGATGCCGATGGCGAGCAGGCGATTGCCCTCCCATCCATGATCGTTGAGGCGCAGAAACAGGCAGGAGGCGGCGACCACGATGACGGTGTAAATCGCCGCCAGCACCGGCCATTTGTCTAGTGGACCCTTGCCGGGAATCTGGCAGGCATACATCAAGGCCCAGGCGGCGGTCCAGATCACAAAGAACGATCCCATGGGGCCGGCGGGAGTTACACCGCCGTTTCTGGCGTCGGAGCCGACGATGCTGCCCCAGTAGGCCAGGCCCGTCAGCACGGTGACGACCGATCCCCAGCGGAACCACCACAGCGCCCGGGACATCAGGCTGGGCAGGACTTTGCCTTTGGTGGGGGGATCGAGTTCCTTCATGAAGGGAATGTTGACCAGATTGAAAAAAAAGAGCAGGCCGAGCCAGGCGATGCCGCCGACAAAATGCAGCCAACGAAACAGCATCAGAAGGTTTGTGTTGAAGTCGGTGGGGAAGGTGATATCGGTCAAGGTCAGGGCTCCTATTCTGAGATTCTGCTCCGGCAGCGACGATTGTAGATGGCGGGCGCGGGAAATGAAACCCGGCCGACGCTCTGATCGTGTCCGAATTTGCCTTTTCTTCACCACGGAGTCACAGAGACACGGAGAAACCTTGAACCTGGAAAAACCACAAGGGGAGGGTCTTGCCAAGCAGTAGGCTTTCTCCGTGTCTCGGTGTCTCTGTGGTGAAAAATTGTTCTCCCGGAAGTTGAAAAGCGCGAGACAAGGCCGTATTGTAAGAGCCGACAGGAACCGAGCTGCCGCCAATTGCCCTCCCTAAGCTCATGGCGCAGCATCGCACCCGCAAGCATAAAGGAGATCGGCAAATGGAAGCCAAGCCGGCACAACAGAATATTCAGGATTCTTTCCTCAACACGGCACGAAAGGAACGGCACAATATCACGATCTATCTGGTCAGCGGGGTGAAGCTGACGGGCCGTATCCGATCCTTCGACAAGTATTCGGTGGTCCTCGAAACCGGTAGCCAGGAACAGCTCATCTTCAAACACGCGATTTCGACGGTCGTCATCGCGCGCGGAGCCCACAGCCACACAGAATCGAAGCCGGTGGCAGTGGAGTCCCACGGGGAGGCGGCGGCCCCAAGCTCCGCTTCCGGCACCGAAGGATGAAGTGAGTTTGCTTGCGCCGAGATAACTCCAGAGTGGGCAGCCGCGATAGTTCCGGAAGAAGTTCAGGAAGAAGTTCGCGGAAAGAGCCCAAGACCCTGCTGAATCCAGCGGAACGGCGGGAACGTGCTTTCCTCGTGGGGGTGGAGTTTCGCACCCGAGGCCGCGCAGAAGTCCGCGCTGGCCACGCTGGAAAAACAGCTTCAGCGGGCATTACGCCGGGCGCTCAGGCAGCGCGCGATCACGCCACCAGCGTGGCCGCTTCGTCATTGTCCCTGCCCGCGGATTCCCCGGATTTCAGCTCCCGTTTCAGCTCAGATTTCACTTCCGAAGACTCGCTCGACGAACTCCGCGCATTGGCGACGAGCGCGGGCGCCGAGATCGCGGGCGAATTCACCCAGCGCAAGGACCGGCCGGACCCTGCGACCCTGATCGGCAAGGGCAAGCTGGAGGAAATTGCGGGCGCGTCGGCTTCGGTTTCCGCGGATGTGATTCTGTTCGATCACGACCTCTCGCCTTCGCAACAACGCAATATTGAGGGCGTCGTCCACACTCGCGTCATTGATCGTACGCAGCTAATTCTCGATATCTTCGCGCGGCACGCCCGCACCCGTGAAGGGCAGTTGCAAGTCGAACTGGCCCAGCTCGAGTACATGCTTCCGCGACTGGCGGGACGCGGCGTGGAGATGTCGCAGCTCGGCGGCGGCATCGGCACTCGCGGACCGGGCGAAACTCAGCTCGAGACCGACCGGCGCAAGATTTCCCGCCGTGTCCGGCACGTCAAGCAGCAAATCGAAAACGTGCGCCGCATACGGGCGCAACAGCGGCAACGGCGCGAATCGGTTCCCGTGGCCACGGTGGCCTTGGTGGGGTACACGAACGCGGGAAAGTCCACACTGTTCAACGCCCTCACCCAGTCGAACGTGGTGGCGTCGTCGCGCATGTTTGCCACGCTCGATCCCACCATCCGAGGCGCTGAACTGCCATCGAAACGCAAAGTTCTGTTTTCCGATACGGTGGGTTTTATCCGGCATCTTCCGCATACGCTGGTTTCGGCGTTTCGCGCCACGCTCGAAGAAGTGCAGCGCGCCACGCTGATCATCCAGGTCTCGGACGCCAGTAGCCCGATTTCCGGCGAGCAGGACGTGCAAGTCGAAAGCGTCCTCAAGGAACTCGAGGCCGACAAGAAGCCGCGGCTGCGGGTGATGAATAAGATCGATCTGCTGCCTCCCAATCAGCGCGAGTCGCTGCGCGACGGCGATGCGACCATCCACGTCTCGGCGGCGAAGGGAATCGGACTCAGCACCCTGCTCGATCGCGTCGATGCCCTGCTCGAAGCAGACCGCCCCCGCCGGGTTCGCTTGCGCGTCCCGCAAAACGAGGGCAAGCTGCTGGCCCAGTTGCAGGCCGGCGCCCGCATCTATTCCCGCCAGTATCAGGACGGGGTGGTGGTGCTGGAAGCGGAAGCGCCGGCCTCGCTGTTGCGGCGGATGCGGGCATGGGTGGTGGAGTGAGTTCGGGACACGAGCGCGCTTCTACGGCCAGCGCTCACGAGGGGCCACAGAAGGAACTTGTCATAACTGACCAATCTGATATGACATAGAAGTCATGAAAAACCGCATGGCGTCGAGGCTGGCTTTCTGTCTGCTCGTGTGTCTGACGATTCGCTTGTCTGCCCAAGAACCGGCGACCGCCGCTTCGCAAGTTCGAAAACTGGAAGAGAAATGGGCCGAAGCGTACAAAGAACGAAACATTGATATTCTCTCGTCGCTTCTGACCGAAGATTTTGTGATTACGGTGGAGGATGGCAGCACCTACAGCAAAGCGGGCTATATCACGCACAGCGCCGACTCATCGGTTCACGTGGAACTCGCCGAATTGTCGGATCTCCGTGTGCGGATTCGCGGCAACATCGCCGTCGTGACCGGGGCCTATCACGAGCGGGGACAGTCGAACCACAAGCCTTACGAGTACCGCGACCGGCTGACCGATGTCTGGGTGAAGGTTGGGAACGGTTGGCGTGTGCTTTGTTCCCATTACAGCAGCCCGCTGAAACCGTGAGTCCGAGTATCGCAGGCGAGCCTTTTCCGGAGGAGCAATGAGCAATTATCCAGTAAGCGCGGGTATGGTTGCCCACAACATGGTGACCACGCAGTTCGAACTCGATGGCTTTCGTGTAGTGCGCACGCTGGGCGTGGTGCGCGGAATCACGGTGCGTTCCCGGTCGATCTTCGGAACCATTGGCGCCGGGCTGCAGACGCTGGTCGGCGGCAACATCACGTTGCTGACCAATCTATGCGAGAAGACGCGCGCCGAAGCCTTCGACCTGATGTTACAGCACGCGGCGCAAATCGGAGGCAACGCCGTCGTCGGCGCCCGCTACGACGCCACCGAAGTGATGCAGGGCGTCACGGAAGTTCTGGCCTATGGCACCGCCGTGTTTGTCGAACCGGCGAAATAGGTCTCGGTCAACCCCACGCCTTCGCGAAGAACGCGAATGAGTCAAGCGCGCGAGCGCCCCGCTGCTCGCAGTCAGTTGGCGGATGTCCTATGCAGGTTCCCCCTTCAGAATGATCCGCTTGACATGTACGGTAAGACCGTACATACTAGAATTTACCTTACTATAAAAGAGACAACATGCAACTTGTCCGCTTTCGCCACAAAGGGCTAAGGCAGCTCCACGAGGACGGAAGCGCAAAGGGGGTGCCGTCCGCGATGGCCGACAAGTTGCGCAAGCTTCTGTTTGCCCTTGAAACTGCCGAGACATTGGAGCAGATTGGCCGGTTTCCCGGTTGGAAGCTGCATCCTCTCAAAGGCGACCGGAAAGGATCATGGAGCCTGACTGTTACGGGAAACTGGCGGTTGATATTCCGCTACGACGAAGAGATGAACATCGCCAGCGACGTTGACCTGATCGACTACCACCAGGAGACCGAAATGCCCATGAAGAAGCCGCCCCATCCGGGCGACCTGATTAGAACCGAAGTGATCGAGGCCCTCGACCTTAGCGTGTCGAAGGCGGCGGAGATCTTAAAGGTGCGCCGCGCCACGCTCTCCGATCTTCTGCATGGCAAGGCCGCGCTGACGCCGGAAATGGCCCTGCGCATCGAAAAAGCGTTTGGCCCGGACATGGACCACCTGCTTCGGATGCAACTCGCCTATGACGTGGCGAAAACGCGAGAGCACGCACGGGGCCTCTCAATCAAGCGATATGCCCCGGCCTGAACGTGCTGCGGAAAAAGTCAGCTTTCGGGCCGACAGCCGCTGAAGGGGCGTCTGATTTCGAGCGACTTGCGGCATGGCTAAAGCGATGCGCTGATACGAACCGGTTTCGGCGTTCCGCCCAGCCTGCTCTTTTTCGCCAGATTTAGGATTTGTCTTTGTACAAGAAGCCTGCGACCACCGCAGCCAGAATTGCGCCAACCCACATTTCCAGCATCCATCCGAGCGGCAATATACGCGGAACCGGCGACCAGGCAGCTTGCGCAAAGTTGCCCGGCACACCCGCGCAGAATCCCACGATCATCCCGATTTTGACAGCCGTCTTCGGTCCGGCGCCGGCCGTGGCGCGGCTCCACGCGTAGAGATACGCGATGAGAATCGACATCACGAACACCAGAGCCAGCCAGTGCGCAACAAAAAATGGATAGCGCGATTCCTTGAGGAACAACCCTTGCTTCTGCATGGCCTCGTAGAACGGGGTCTGTCGCGTCTGAATAAAAAATCCCCATGCGTTCCACACCACACCGCCGGCAATACCACCCAGCCACACCCGAGTCGTATTCAGCCTCATTGTGCCCCCTGTTTGTGTTGGCTCAAATTCCGCCCAAGTGTACTCTAGCGGGTCATTCCGAGGAATCCCTAGTATGGTGACAGCCTAACCAGTCATAACGATGGAGGAACGGGGCCTCGCCCGTCCAGTCGCGCCTCTTCTCACGCCGCAGGGTGATTACAGTCACAGCGCCAATCGGATTGAAAGGCAATCATAAAGAGGGCTTAGTGTCAGGCGTCGCCAGGGGCCGTTCCTGGCAGCGACGCTCGATTGGCCGGCATGGTCGACCTGCGACCAGCGCAGTTCAAGCGGGAGGAGGTTTTCGATGAACAAGGTCACGATGAACAAGATAATTTTTGTTGTGCTGGCGGTGATGCTGGCCGTTTGCGGTCCAGCCTCATCCCAAACCGGCATCAAGAAGCGAAGACCGCTTCCTTACGAGTACGGCCGGGTCATCATTAGAAACTATTCGGAAAAAGCTGGCCTTGCACCCGTCGTCTTCGAACATTGGATCCACCGTTCAAAGTTCACCTGCCGAGTCTGTCACGTGGACGTCGGCTTTGCCATGAAGGCCGGAGCCACCGACATCACGGCCGCGGACAACGCTCACGGCTATTACTGCGGCGCCTGTCATAACGGAAAGAGGGTCGTGGATGGAAAAACCGTCTTCCAATCCTGCTCCGACCACGCGACTGCGGAAGACACGAAGAGATGCGAGCGCTGCCACTCCTACGGGCTGAAGGTCGCCTCCGATTACGACTTTTTCGAATTCAGTGAACCGCTTCCCAAACAGCGCTTCGGCAATGGGCTGGATTGGGAAAAAGCGGAAGAGTTGGGACTCATCAAGCCATCGGCTCTTCTTGAGGGTGTCTCCATAAAAAGAAATCCCCTTGTCGTACAGAAGGATTTCATGCTCAACCCGAAGGTTGCGGGAATGCCGGACATCATCTTCTCCCATACCAAACACACCGTGTGGAATGGATGCGAACTCTGCCACCCCGAAATCTTCGTGGGCGTGAAAAAGGGCACCTCGCATTACTCGATGGTCGAAATCACCGAAGGAAAGTCCTGCGGCGTGTGCCATACCACGGTGGCATTTCCGTTGGCGGATTGCCAGCGCTGCCATTCTAAGCCGGTAGAACCCTGAACCGAGGCGTCCATGTTCTTCACCACGAAGTTCAAGACGAAGTTCAAGCTAACGATCATCACCGTGCTGCTGTTCCTCGGCCTTGCCGTCTTCTGCGGCGTGCGTGCCATGGGTGCGCCCCAGTCGTCGGCCGCGCCCGCAAGTCCGGCGCAGGAAACTTGGCGCAAGGAGTTCGATGACGTCTGCGGAAAGACCCAGGATGCCATGTCCTTCTCGCCGGAGGAACTCACCGATCTGATTCGAAGGTGTGACAGTTTGCGGCCGCAAATTGAAAAGCTCGACGAATCACGAAAAAAGGTGTACCTGGGACGACTACGAATGTGCCGAGGCCTTTATGCCTACGTGCTCGATGAAAAAAACAAAGAGAAAAAATAAAGGCGGGCTTCTCCCGCTCGTGCTGGCCTGGGGGGTTTTACTTCTGGGGAATATCGTGTCCGCCCAGATCTATTTGCCCAAACCTGCGCCCGAACCGTCCGAGTATGGCAAGGTGATTCTCGACAACTCCAAAACTGGACCCGGCCCTGTCGTGTTTGATCATTGGCTGCACCGATCCATGTTTACATGCCGGCTCTGCCATGTCGACGTCGGCTTTGCCATGCAGGCGAAGGCTACCGGCATCACCGCGCGCACCAACCGCGAAGGTTTCCATTGCGGCGCCTGCCACGATGGGAAGAAGGTGTTCGAGGGAAAAACCATCTTCGCCGCCTGCTCCGATACCCCCAACACCAACGACCAGCAGTGCGACCGGTGCCATTCTGCGGGCAAGAAGGGCGTTAGGAAATATGAGTACAAGAAATTCACCGCGAAATTTCCGAAAGGCGTTTACGGTGTGAATTGGGAGGCAGCGGAGAAATCTGGAGTCATCAACCCAGCCGATTTTGTTGAAGGTCTATCCGTCGGAAAGACGAAAATGCAGAACCGGCAAGATCTTTCCGTCGTGACCGCTTATTCGTGGGTCCACCCGGTCACGTTCTCTCACGAGAAGCATTCCATTTGGAACGGCTGTGAACTGTGCCATCCCGAAATATTCCCGACCGCCCAGAAAGAAACGACTCACTTCTCGATGTTTTCCAATATCGAAGGGCGATACTGCGGTGCCTGCCACGGAAAGGTCGCATTCCCGCTCAATAACTGCCAAGGTTGTCACCCGAACGCGCCGCCCTGGGCTCCCTAGCGGGGCGGGAAGAATCGACTGCAAGCGAAAAATTCACAATTCCACCTTCGCCGAACCACTTTTCTAAACACAAGCCCTAGTGGTCACCTTCCTGGTTAACCGCAACATTTCGCGTTTTGTACCTTGAGTCCCTTACCAAAGTCTCAACCTGAAACTTTCTTATTGACAACAAACGATTTAGGCGTAGGATGTGGACAAAAGTGGTTGAAAGTGGACTAATTATTAGAGGTTGTGGGCGTAAGACATAAGTTTCGAGGCGCCAGTGATTTCTGAGGCTGACACCGAAAAAATACGACCCAACGAACCCGAATCCACTGCTTTTGTGACCGCTTCTACCTCCCTCGTGGTAGTGGCTGTGGTAGCAGCCATAAGTAAAAGGACCCCGATAACGAGCAGGACACATGTTTCGCGGAAATCATCCAGCGCGCGTCGACGAAAAGGGACGGTTAAAGGTCCCGGCCGAATTCAAGCGCGTGATCGACGAGAAATATGCCCAGAAATTTTACATCACAAGTCTCGATGGAATTGTTGCTCAAGTGTATCCCTTCGAGGAATGGGAGCGGATCGAGCAGAAGCTGGCTGCGCTATCCACTTACAACCCGACGAAGAAGAAGTTCTTGAATCGCGTCAACTATTACGGGCAGGTCGTGGAGATGGACGGGCAGGGGCGCCTGCTGGTTCCGCAGATCCTGCGTGAGTCGGCGCAGATTCGCGGGGAAGTGGCAGTGCTCGGCAATCTGACCTACCTGGAAGTGAGGAACCTGGAAGCGTTCCGCAAGGAGATTGACGAGCAGGCCTTTACGGATGAAGACACAAAGACGCTCGACGAATTGGGCATCTAGTAATCGGGCAACCAGTGGAAACGGATTCAGATTCAGTAAACACCCCCGAGCGGGGTGGGCATGGAGCGGGTGGCCATGTCCCGGTTCTTTTAAAAGAAGCGATCGATTTTCTGGCCGTAAAGCGTGGCGGAACTTATCTGGATGCCACGGTGGGCTTGGGCGGGCACAGTTACGAAATCGCAAGACGCCTCGGCGCACCGGGACATTTGATTGGCTTCGATAAGGATCCGGCGGGGCTGGAACGGGCCCGCGAAAGATTGGCGACGATCTCGGATGACGAGCGGCCGCGGGTCACGCTGATTCATGGATCGTTTGCGGAAGTTGGTGAGCACATCGCTCCCGCATCCCTGGACGGCGTGATGGCGGACTTGGGCGTGAGCAGTTTGCAACTCGGCGACCCGGCGCGCGGATTTAGTTTTCAGGCGGAAGGACCGCTGGACATGCGGATGAACCCGATGTCCGGCGAGACCGCCGAACAAGTGGTAAACCACATCGACGAGCGCGAGCTCGCCGATGTGATTTACGAATTCGGTGAGGAAAGGAGGTCGCGGAGAATCGCCAGAGCCATTGTCCGGTCGCGGCCGATACGCACGACGAAGCAACTTGTCGAAGTGGTATCAGCCGCGGCCCGGTCAATGAAACTGGGTCGACATAAGTACGACAGGATTCATCCGGCGACCAAGACCTTTCAAGCTCTCCGAATCTTCGTAAACCGTGAACTGGACGATCTGCAGGCGCTGCTGAAGGTGGCGCCCGCAGTGCTGAAGCCGGGCGGAAGGCTGGTGGTGATCAGCTTTCACTCGCTCGAAGACAGGATCGTCAAGGATGCGCTTCGCGACGGTGCGAGGCAGGGCTGGTACCGGCTGCTGACCAAGAAGCCGGTGACGGCCAGCGACGAAGAGATCGATCGCAATCCGCGGTCGCGCAGCGCCAAGATGCGCGCCGCCGAAAAAGTTTGAGTTGGTCCGGAGAAACTGCCGGGCTCCCGGCGCGGCGCTGGTAAGGCGTGCCGGGTAAAGATTTTGAAAGAAACTCTGTGGTGGAGTTTGGCCGGAGCGGCCAAGAAAAACAGAACAAGGCCGCGTCCGGAGAAGAAAAGCTGGAACGTTCGAAATGAAATTTACCGGCACCCTAATTGAAGATCTGATCGCAACGGTTGAGCGCGCTGAACGGACGGCGCGGTCGGACGGAGCATTGCCCGGCGAACGCTTGTTCGTTGAGTCGTTGCTCGTCGAGCCATTGGTTGTCGAATCATTGGTTGTCGAACCCTGGTTCGCTTCCGTACAGGAAAACCGAGACTACAATTCCAAATTTCTTGGAGTGGCATAAATCATGAGCGCCATGGCAATGCAGAGCGCAGCCCCTTTCAACCGGCGCAAGTCCTGCTGGCTGGGGACCCCGGAGATTTATTTCCGCAAGACTATCGACAACTCGCGCCTGGTGAAGGTGGAAGACCCGCGCCGCGCGCGCGAGATGAAATACTTCGGCCTGGCACTGTGTTGCTTGTTCCTGCTGGTGATGGGATACGCGCTGCAGCATTTCCGCGCCATTGAATATGGCTACAAGATCGAGGCTCTGCGCTCGCAACGCGGCGACCTCGTCGAGATGAATCGGGCCCTGCGCCTGGAAGAGGCGTCGCTGCGCGATCCGGAGCGAATTGACGTGATGGCGCGCAAACTGGGTCTGCAATCGCCAGAGCCTGGGCAAGTGCTTCGCATGGATGCCGTCACCGATGCGGCCACGCCGGTAATGGCCAGTGTGACTCCGGTCTCGGTAGTGTCGGCGAGATAGTTCTGTAGAGACGGGGCTTACCCCGTCTCACTCTGCGGCGGGAGACGCGGCAAGCCGCGTCTCTACGGGAAATCAGCTATTTCGCGGCGGCTCCTCGGGGCCGCCGAAAGTTTCTGAGGACTGGAAGTGGCGGCAACCTCTTCGAACGACGCAAGATTCAGGCTCTACGCCTTGTCTGGATTGCTTTGCCTGTGGCTGCTGGCGATCTGTCTGCGGCTCATCTATCTGCAAATTTTCTGCTACGGCGATTTCGAGCGCCGCGCCCAGCACCAACAGCAGCGCAGCTTCGATCTTTCTCCGAAACGCGGCGTCATCTACGATCGCGCCGGACGTGAGCTGGCGATGTCCATCCAGGTGGACTCCGCCTTTGTGGTCCCCTCGGAAGCTCCCGACCTCGCCAATACCATCAGCTTGGTTGCGCGCATTACCAAAGACGATCCCCGCGTCGTGCTTGCGGACTGCCGCGCCCACAAGACCTTCTGTTGGGTGGCGCGAAAGGCCGACGCCGAAGAGATTGACCGCATCCGTGCGCTGAATCTGCAAGGCATCCACTTTCAGAAAGAACCCAAGCGCTTTTATCCAAAACGCGAACTGGCCGCACAAATTCTGGGTTACGTTGGCACCGACGATCAGGGCCTGAGCGGTCTGGAGCGGCAGTTCAACCAGCAATTGCAGGGCAAGCCCGGCAAGCTGATGATTTCCGTCGACGCGCGCAAGCGCTGGTTTGCCAGCGTTGAAAAGGAACCTGAAGCTGGGAATAGCCTGATCCTCACCATCGACCAGAACATCCAGTACATCGCCGAACGGGAACTCGAGCGCGGGATGGAAGAGACGCACGCCATTGCCGGCACGGCGATCGTGGAAAATCCCCGCACCGGCGAGATTCTGGCGCTCACCAACCGGCCCACATTCAATCCCAACATTCGGAAGGAAATTAACAACGAGACCCTCAAAGACCGCGCGGTCAGCGACATCTACGAGCCGGGCTCGACTTTCAAGATGGTGACCATCTCCGCCAGCCTGGAAGAGAAAGTCACGCGCCCAGACGAAGTGTTCGACTGCCAGATGGGGTCGATTGTCATCAACCGAATGCGTATCCGCGACAGCAAGCCGCACGGCCTGTTATCGGTGGCGGACATCATCGCCGAGTCGAGCGACGTCGGCGCCATCAAAGTTGCGCTGCGGCTCGGCGACGACCGCCTCTACAAATACATTCGCGCCTTCGGATTCGGCCAGCAAACCGGGATCGAACTTCCCGGCGAAACCCGCGGCATGACGAAGCCGGTGGAACGCTGGTCGAAGGTTTCGATCGCGGCGATTTCCATGGGCCAGGAGATCGGCATTTCAGCGCTGCAACTGGCTTCCCTGATCTCGACCATTGCGAACGACGGCGTGCGCGTTCAGCCGCGCATTGTGGCGGGCACCATGCCGCCGCAAAATGCGCCGCAGAATACTCCCCTAACCATCGCCTTCCAATCCGCTGCGGGGACGCGAGTGATTTCGTCTCTGACCGCGGCCGAGATGCGCCAGATGCTGCAGGGAGTGGTGCTCCACGGCACCGGACGCAGAGCCATTCTGGAGGGCTACAGTTCGGCAGGAAAAACCGGGACGGCGCAGAAAGTGGACCCAGCCACCGGCGCTTATTCAAAGACGAAGTATGTCGGGTCTTTTGCCGGATTCGCTCCGATCAATGATCCGCAAATCGCAGTGGTGGTGATCCTCGACTCCGCCGTAGGCCTGCACCAGGGAGGCCAGGTCTGCGCGCCAATCTTCCAACGGATCATGCAACAGGCGCTTGAGTATCTGCACGTGCCGCATGACGTGCAGCTTTCGCCCAGCCGGCAAGTCTTGCTCGCTCGCCGCAATGTTCCTGACTCAAGTCTGGAAGAGAGCTCGCCCGATCATCTGGGCGCCAGTCTGGATATGGCCGAGGCCAATGAAACGCCCGCCATTCCAGCCTCGGCTAAGGCCGGCGCGATTGGCGCTCAGATCGTTCCCGCCGCGCAGACTGCGCCGATGACTGCCGCTGCGAGTCCGGCTGCTACCAGTTCTGCTGTTACGCTTAGTCAATCTCAATCCGAAAATTCACACGCGCAGAAATTGCCAGCTGGCGGAACAGTGATCCTCGACGTGGAAGAAGGAGGGATCGAGGTCCCGTCCTTTCTCGGCAAGAATCTGCGGGTTGCGATGGAGGCGGCGCAGGATGTAGGGCTCGACCTCGACGCCATCGGCAGCGGCGTAGCGCGAGAGCAGTCGCCTTTACCCGGTTCACATGTGGCAGCGGGATCGCGGGTGGTCGTGAAGTTTGGAAGATGACGTGGCCTCGGGGCAACCCTAGGGCGTCGACAGGTCGCAACATAGAGCACGGAGTATCATGGAGGGTCTTCCATGCCCAAGTCGCGAAAACAACGAGAATATAGATTCGAAATAGATGCCTTCAGTCCGACGAGCATGCCAATGTCCCGCCTCGCGGAGTACCTTTCCGACCTTGCGAAGGTCTTTGGGAACAATAACAGCGTCCACCTGTTGAAGATTGAAGGTGGAAGCACCGTGCCAGTGTTGCTGGTGGAATGGGAAGCTGAGCCGAAGGTGCGTGATCGCCTTCGAGCCATCAAGAGCCATGAAGCCCCGGAGGAGGCACAACAAGCTGCAAAAGACATAGATCGTCGCTTGCTGCAAGACAATGCCAGAGCTGTTTTGGTTGACCCGGTAGGCAGCAAGGTCTTTCGGTTCCCCGGTCGAGAAAATGCCACAAAAATGGAATTCGGTCCGGTAAGCCAAGCTGGTGTCTTCCAGGGCATCCCGATAAAAGTTGGTGGCGAGAATGACCCCGTTCCCGTCCACTTGGAGGACGGTAAAGACAAACATATCGTCTTGGCCCGCCGCTCGTTGGCTAAAGACATCGCGCAACACTTGTTTACTTCCGTGGTTCGGGTAGAGGGTACTGGTCGATGGATCAGGCACACTGATGGGGAATGGGAGATGCTCTCGTTTCATGCGACCTCCTTCACCCTGATTGAAGACGCAGACATTCGGAAGAACATCAGCGACCTCCGTAAAGTGCCCGGTGAATGGAAGAAGCTGGACGATCCTCTCGCAGAGTTAGAGCAGATAAGACGTGGCACAAAGCTGCAATAAATGGTCGCGATTGACAACACGTTTCTTTCGCTAATGTTGCACCCGCACGCGAAGCCTCCGAACGATCCTGCCACAGGTAAGCCTGCGGAACGAATAGCCGACCGTATCGAGAAACTGCTTGAAGACCTGGACAGTAATTCTGAGCGAATCATTCTGCCGACCCCAGTGCTGAGCGAGTTCCTGATATTGGTCGGGAAGGAGGGTCCTCAATATCTCGACAAGCTTTCAAGCATGAAGAACATCCTCATCAAGCCCTTCGATGAACTAGCTGCTATCGAACTTGCGGCAAGGGAGGTGGAAGATCGCGAGAAGGGAAGCAAGCGAGGCGGTTCTGCGAGTACATGGGCAAAGCTCAGGTTCGACCGTCAAATTGTCGCCATAGCGAGGACGAACAAAGCTGATCCAATCTACTCGGACGATGAGGACGTCAGGACTTTTGCGACACGCCTTGGAATTGAGGTCATTCGCACATGGGAACTCCCGCTTCCTTCCGCCAAGCAAATCAATATTGAATACCCGCAGCCGTAGAAGCATTAGAACCAACAAAAGGGCAGACACTTTCGGCTTGTTCGGTTGCACGCGGTGTCCGTACCTGCGTAATTCCTTGTCGTTATAATCACTCCAATGACCTTCCAACAGCTCCTGCAGGGCGCCGAGGTCCTCTCTGAGAGCGGAAACCCGGGCGTTGCCGGGGTGGAATACGATTCCCGGCGGGTGCGCCCCGGAACGGTTTTTGTCGCCATGAAAGGCGAGACCAGCGACGGCAATCGATTCATCGATCAAGCCATCGCGGCCGGAGCGGTTGCCGTCGTCACCGACTCTCCGGCCGAAACGCCGCGCCCCACAGTTGCCTGGGCGCAAGTCCTGCACGGACGCCGCGCCCTCGCCCGTTTGAGCGCGAATTTCTACAAACGCCCCGCCGAGCGAATTGCGAACACGGGAATCACCGGCACCAACGGAAAAAGCACGACTGCTTTCCTGATCGAATCCATCTTCCAAGCGGCTGGACGCAAGACGGCGCTGGTCGGAACCATCGAATATCACGTTGCCGGGAAGATTCTTCCAGCTCCGCACACCACGCCGGAAGCGCTGGAACTGAACCGCCTTTTGTCGGAGGGCCTGGGCCAGGGAGTCACCGAAGCGGTGATGGAAGTGTCATCGCACGCGCTCGAACAACAGCGTGTTTTCGGAATTCCTCTTGATGTGGCCGTATTCACGAATCTCACTCGCGACCATCTCGATTACCACGTCACGATGGAAGCGTACTTCCGCGCCAAGCAGGTGCTCTTCGAAGGCTGCGGGACGGACCCGCCGCGCGCCGCCGTTCTAAATATTGACGACGAATATGGCCGCCAGCTATTCAAGCTTTGCAAGAATAAGAGTGCGCTGACGCTTTCCTACGGTCTCGCGTCCGGCGACTTCCATGCCGAATCCGTCGAAATCACGCCGCGGGGAACTCGGTTTCAAATGGTGACGCCCTCGGGAAAGATTGCCATGTGGTCTCCCCTGATTGGCAATGTGAATGTGTACAACGTGCTCGCAGCGTCTGCCGCCGGGTATGCGCGCGAGTGTTCCGCGGAGGCGATCGCAAAAGGAATCTTCGACCTCGCCAGCGTTCCCGGGCGCTTCGAGCGCGTCGATTGCGGCCAGCCTTTTACGGTGGTCGTGGATTATGCGCACACGGATGATGCGCTTCGCAACCTCACCGTGCTGGCTCGCGATTTTGTCGTTCGCGCCGGGCTCAAGGGCAAGGTGATCACGCTTTTCGGGTGCGGTGGAGATCGCGATCGCGCCAAGCGTCCGTTGATGGGCGAGGCCGCGGGCAAGGGCAGCGACTTCGTCGTGCTCACGTCCGACAATCCGCGCTCCGAAGATCCGCTGGCCATCATGAACGATGCGCTGGTGGGATTGCAGAAATCTGGTGCAAAGTATTCCATCGAGCCCGACCGTCGCAAAGCCATTGCGTTCGCTTTGCAACAGGCGGCCCCCGGCGACATCGTGTTGCTCGCGGGCAAGGGACACGAAAAGGTACAGATCGCAAAAGAAGGAACGATTGCGTTCGACGATGTGGACGTTGCGCGCGAGAGTCTGTTGGCCCTGGGCTACGATTGTAAGAGTGCCGCGAGAGCGGGCTCTGCGGGGAAGACAGCATGAAACTTCTTCTGTCTCGCATCGCCGAATTCATTGCCGCGCCTGGCCAAACAACGACCGGCCAATACGACGGCCATGCCCTAGCCCAGGGATATTCCATCGATTCCCGCACCGTGCAGCCCGGCGAACTGTTCTTCGCGCTCAAAGGCGAACGCCTCGACGGTCACGACTTCGTCGAGCAGGCGCTGAGCCGGGGTGCGATTGCCGCGGTGGTCGGGAAGGGGCAACTGGCGCGCTATTCCAACCTTTCTGGAGTGCTTGCCGTCGATGACACTCTGGTCGCGCTGCAGACGCTCGCGACGGCAGTGCGAAAAATGTGGGGCAAAACGGCCATCGCCGTTACCGGCTCGATGGGCAAGACCACGACCAAAGAAGCGATGGCCCATCTGCTCGCGATCAAGTACCGCGTGTATCGTACCAAAGGGAATTTCAATAATCATTTTGGTCTGCCGCTCGGGCTACTGACTCTCGAACCTGCATACGATCTTGCCGTAGTTGAGATGGGAATGTCCCACGCGGGAGAAATTTCCGCCCTCGCCCGAATCGCTCTGCCGGACCAGGCCGTCGTCACCAACGTTGCCCCCGTCCATCTGGAGAGCTTCGACTCCATTGCCGGGATCGCGCGCGCAAAATATGAGCTGATCGCAGCTCTGCCCCACGGCGGCACGGCAGTCTTGAACGCCGACGATGAATATGTCTGCCAGTTCGGCCGCGATTTGAAAGGCAAGGTGGTGATGTTCGGACTGAAGCCGGCGGCATGTGTTCCAGCAGATGTGCGAGCGGAAAACATCGAGGTTCTCGGACCCGAAGGCACCCGCTTCGATCTCGTCAGCCGCGAAATGCGCCAGCCCGTGCACAGTCCGCTGCTTGGCAAGCACAATGTGTACAACGTGCTTGCGGCTGCCGCCATTGCACTGGAGCACGGCATCACTCCGTCAGAGATCGCCGCCGCGCTGCGGTCCCTTCAGCCCGCCGACAAGCGCGGACAAGTCGTCCAAGTGGGTAACATCACCGTGCTGTACGATTGCTACAATTCAAGTCCAAAGGCGCTTATGGCTGCCATCGATATTCTGGCTGCCATGCCCGCCCGGCGCAGGATTGTGGTTGCCGGCGAAATGCTGGAACTCGGGGCTACCGGCGAGCAACTGCATCGCGAGTGCGGACGTTACATGGCAGGAGTTCATGCCGGTAGTAAACTCGACTTCCTGCTTGGAGTGCGGGGATTGGCGAAGCCCATGGTGGAAGCGGCCGGCAAAGGGGGATTGAAAGCGGAGTTCGTCGCCACGCCCGAAGAAGCCGGCGAGTGGCTCGCGCACGAAACTCGCGAAGGCGATGTTGTATTGTTGAAGGCGTCTCGCGGAGTGAAGCTGGAAAAAGCCCTGGAGACGTGGCAAAGAAAAAGAGATAACCCCTCCGCCCCAGGCGTAGGGAGCAAATAACTGAGAGCTGACAGCTGAGAGCTGACAGCTGCTGTCGGAGGCGGATTGCTCTACTGGCTGCTCTATCTGAAGCTGTTCCATTATTTTCCGCCATTCCGTATTTTTCGTTACCTGACCTTCCGCACCGCCTTCGCCAGCCTGACCGCTCTTTTCACCGGCCTGATCGTTGGTCCGATTGTGATTCAGCGCCTGCGCGATTTCCAGATTGGGCAGTACATCCGCGAAGAGGGTCCGCAGGCTCATCAAAAAAAAGCGGGCACTCCGACCATGGGCGGCCTGCTGATCGCCATCGCCATCCTGGTGCCGACCTTGCTCTGGGCCGACCTGAGCAATCCGTTCGTGTGGATCGCTGTCTTTGCCACGCTGGCCTTCGCGGCGATCGGGTTTACCGACGATTACCTTAAAGTCGTGAATCGCCGCAACCTCGGTCTCACCGCGCGCGCCAAGCTGGGCTATCAGACTGCGGCGAGCATCGTGATTGCGATTGCACTGATCGCTTTGCAGCACCGCGGAGAATACTCGACCGTGCTGCTGGTTCCTTTCTTCAAGCAGTTCCACCCGGATCTGGTCATCCAAAGATTGGCCCATCATCCTCAACTCTGGCCGCTGGCTTTCCTGCCGTTCGTGGTGTTCGTCGTGCTTGTGATTGTGTTTTCGAGCAACGCCGTGAATCTTACCGACGGTCTGGACGGGCTCGCCATTGGCTGTACCGTGATTGCGGCGGGAGCGCTCGCGGTTCTCACCTACCTGAGCGGCCACGCTACGTTTGCCACCTACCTCGAATTGCAGCGGATGCCGCAGATTGGCGAGCTCACCATCTTTTGCGGAGCCATGGTCGGCTCCTCCATTGGATTTCTATGGTACAACGCGCATCCGGCGGAAGTGTTCATGGGCGATGTCGGCTCGCTGGCGCTGGGCGGCGCGATCGGCACGGTAGCCGTTATGATCAAACAGGAACTGTTGCTGCCGTTCATCGGAGGGATCTTCGTGATCGAGGGGCTCTCGGTGATCCTGCAGGTTGGTTCCTACAAGCTGCGCAAGAAACGTATTTTCAAGATGGCGCCGATCCACCATCACTTCGAGCTGCTGGGCTGGTCGGAGTCGAAGGTGATTGTGCGCTTCTGGATCGCATCGCTGGTATTCGCGCTGTTTGCGCTGACCACGCTGAAATTGAGATAAGAGAGGAATTTGTAATTTGTGATTTGTAATTTGTGATTTGAGCACCCAGAACCAATTGGCACGGGAACGGTTTTCAATTACAAATTACCAATTACAAATTACCAATGGAACTTGATGGATCTCAACAACAAACGCGTCCTCGTCGTGGGTCTCGGCAAGTCCGGCGTGGCCTCCGCTCTTTTTCTCAAATCGCGCGGCGCCCGGGTCACGGTGTCGGATTCGAAGCCCGAAACCGAGCTTCGCGATGAAATCCTGCTTCTGCTGGAGCATGGCATCACGGTCGAAACCGGAGGCCACGGCGACCGCACGTTTCGTGGGCAAGACCTGATCGTCGTAAGCCCGGGCGTGGCGGTCGATGCGCCGCAACTGTTGCAGGCGCGCAGCCTGGGAGAGCCGGTCGTTATCATTGGCGAAATCGAACTGGCCGCGCAATTTCTCGCCGGTCCGATTGTTGCCATTACTGGAGCCAACGGCAAGACCACGACCACTTCATTGGCCGGCGAGATTGTTGCCGCCGGAAAGTTCCCCACACTGGTGGGTGGCAATATCGGCGCGCCGGCCATCGGTCTGGTGGATCGGGCCGGGCCCGCGACCTGGACCGTGCTGGAAGTGTCGAGCTTTCAACTGGAAACGATCGTCGAGTTTCGTCCGCGGATCGCGGTGATCCTGAACATTACGCCCGACCATCTCGATCGCCACAAGACGTTTAGCAATTACGTCAACGCCAAGGCGCGTGTCTTCGAGAATCAACGACAGGATGATTTCACCGTCCTCAACGCCGATGACCCCACGACCGCTGGATTGGCGGACCGAACCCACGCGCAGTTGTTTTGGTTCAGCCGAAAGAAGGAAGTTGAAAAGGGAGCTTTTGCCCGCGGCGCGCACCTCTATTTCCGCGACGGACACAGCGAACGCGAGATTATGCCGCTGGCGGAATTGCCGCTGAAAGGCGCGCACAACCTGGAAAACGTGCTGGCTGGAGTGTCGATCGGCATGCTCGTCGGCTGCCAGCCCGAGCAGATTCGCCAGGCCGTCCGGAACTTCAAAGCGGTCGAGCACCGGCTGGAATTTGTGGCCAGGGTCGCGGGCGTGGATTACTACAACGACTCCAAAGCCACGAACGTGGACGCGACGATCAAGGCACTGGAAGCGTTCCCGGCGGACATTCCTCCACACCTGCACCTGATTCTCGGGGGCAAGGATAAGGGCAGCGACTACACCGTTCTCCACGAGTTGTTGCGGCAGCGAGTGAAGCGTGTGTACACCATAGGGGCCGCGGCTGCCAAGATCGAATCGCAGATTCAGGGGGCTGCCGAAATCGATCACGCGGAAACTCTGGAAAATGCCATCCGCCGCGCCAGCGAATCGGCCGCGCCGGGCGACGTTGTTCTTCTTGCTCCGGCCTGCGCCAGCTTCGATCAGTTTCAGAGCTACGAACATCGGGGCAGAGTGTTCAAAGAGACAGTGCACTCCCTGGCGATGGCCCGATCCACGTAGCGTGTGATTCGTATCAGGTCATCGCTTTAGCGATGACGCCAACGCAGCCCCTGAAGGGGCGTCTGAATTTGCGGAACTTTCGGTATCGCTAAAGCGATACCCTGATACGAATCCACCGGTACAAATCCCCTGGTACAAATTCCCTGATACGAATCCCTTCTTGATACGAATCCTACGCGGGAACCAACTCAGTTATCTCTTGCCTGAATTCCACAGCCGAAACTCCTCCGTGTCTCCGCGACTCCGTGGTGAAATGATTCTGTATGGCCAAGCGGGTCAGCGTCGATCGCTGGATGTTCACTGTGACCACGATCCTGGTTTTTGTCGGACTGGTCATGATTTTCAGCGCCTCCGCCGTGCTGGCCAAAGAGCGGTTCGGCTCGGCCTACGAATTCCTATTAAAGCAATTGGTATGGGCCGTCGCGGGACTCGCCGTGATGATTGTGGCAATGAAGGTGGATTACAAACGCCTGCAACATCCGGCGCTGGTTTTCTCGCTTCTCGGCTTGACCACGCTTCTGCTCATCTCCGTTTTCTTCCTCGATCGCGCTCACGGCACGCATCGCTGGTTTCACGTGGGCCCAATTTCGCTGCAGCCGTCGGAACTGGCGAAGCCTGCGCTCATCCTGTTTCTCGCATGGTTTCTCGAAAACAAGACCAAGGCCATGGTCATGGATGACTGGCGCAATACGCTGATCCCCGCCGTCGCGCCCACCGCGGTTTTTCTTGGGCTAATTGTTTTTCAGCCGGACCTCGGCACCGCCATCGCTTGCGCGGGCATTACGGCGTGCGTCCTGTTCATCGCCGGAATCCGCCTGCGCTATTTTGGATACGCGTTCGCGGCCTCGCTGCTGCCGCTCTATTTCCTGATCTTTCACGTGGCCTACAGAAAAGACCGAATCCTGGCCTTCCTGAATCCTTACGCCGACCCGAAGGGGTTTGGCTTCCACATCATTCAGTCGCTGATTGCGGTCTCGACTGGCGGCGTCACCGGGCTCGGCCTGATGGAAGGGAAGCAGAAATTGTTTTATCTTCCCGAACCGCACACGGATTTTATTTTTGCGGTTACTGCCGAAGAGTTGGGGTTGGTCGGAGCGCTCACGGTCATCATCCTGTTCGCGATCTTCCTCTGGCGCGGAACGCGAGCGGCGTTGCGCACTCAGGATAACTTCGGACGCTTCCTGGCAGTCGGAATCACCAGCATGATCGTGCTCCAGGCTTTCATCAACATCAGCGTTGTGCTGGGGCTGATGCCTACCAAAGGGATTCCGCTGCCGTTTGTTTCCTATGGAGGGTCGTCGCTGTTCGTGACCCTGATGTGCGTCGGCGTGCTGCTGAATATCACGAAGCAGGCGGAGTAGACGCCCTGTGTTCCTAGGCCGCTCGTTGGGCTACTATTGGAGACAATCGTGTCCATGAAAAACCCCGTTCGAGACCATTCCCCCAACTACCCGGACAATCCCACGCAATCCGCCGGATTCCGCGTCGTCGAGGACGCCACTTATGGTTTTCGCCGGCTGGACCCGATCCCTCCTGAGACGGAGCTTAACGAGTTTTACGAGAGCCGCTACTACGATCTTCTGCGCAAGGGGAACCGCGCTCCAGACGTTCGCCGGCTGATGGAGGGTGGCGATGTGGCGGCCAAGGAGTTGCAGTGGCTGCGCGAGGGTCTGTATACCGATATCTTAAGTGTGTTGGACGGAATCGCTCCGGGCCGCAAGTTATTGGAAGTGGGCTGCGGCACTGGCGATTTTCTCGCCTTTGCGCAGGGACGCGGTTTTAGCGGAGTAGGCACCGAGCCAGCGCCCGAGGCCGCGCAGCGAGCCGCGTCCAAGGGTCTTACGGTGCACAGCATGACGTTCAATGAATTTGTGGCCCACTCCGGCGCGGCAAGATTCGATGTGGTCGTGATGCTCAATGTACTGGAACACGTGCCGGACGCGGTGCGAACGCTGCGGGAATGCAAACAAGCGCTTGTTCCGGGAGGAATTCTTTGTGTCCGCGTACCCAATGACTTTAGCGAGATGCAAGAGGCCGCGAGGGAGAAAGTCAATGCCGATCCTTGGTGGATCGCCGTGCCCGATCACATCAACTACTTCAATTTCGCATCTCTTCGGCAGACGTTCGGTTGTCTCGGATTCGATACCGTTTACGCGCAAGGGGACTTCCCGATGGAGATGTTCCTATTGATGGGGGAGAACTACCTCGGCAACCCGGAGGTTGGCAGCCGTTGCCATGCCCGCAGGATGCAATTTGAACTCGGGTTGCCGCCAGAGTTGCGACGAAAGATCTACTCTGCTCTCGGAAGCGCTGACGTGGGGCGCCATTGTCTCGTTTTCGGAAAGAAACTTCCTTCGTGAACGTTAGGATCACGTCGGTTCGCGTTTGCAAATCACTCTCGCTGCCGATCAAGGGGCCCCCGCTGATGGTTTCCACAATCCCGACTTTCTGAGATCCCGCCCCCATCCGGCGAGGATGGGGCATTCGGCTCTACGCTCCCGTGCCCCCCTCCATTGCCAGCAACTGCTCCTTGCGGTCGATTCCCCAGCGGTAGCCGCCTAAATTGCCATCTTCGCGGACGACGCGGTGGCAGGGAATGGCGACGGCTACCGGGTTGGTGGCGCAGGCTCGGGCCACGGCACGCGTGGCTTTTGGCATGCCGATCTTTTTCGCGACGGCGCTGTAGGAGCGCGTTTCTCCGCGGGGAATTCTTTGCAGAGCTTCCCAGACTCGGCGTTGAAAAGCAGTGGCCCTTATGTCTAGCGGAAGGGATGGATTGGACGCATGTCCTTGAATGAGGTGGGTGAGGTTCTCGCGCCACTGGGACATGGTCTCGTCGTCGCGGCGGCGGGTGGCGAAGGGGAACTCGCGCATCAGGCCTTGCTGGAGCTGCTCATCGGAATCGGCGAACTGGATGGCGCAGATGCCTTTGTCGGTCGCGGCTACCAACATGCGTCCCAGAGGCGAGTTGGCGATGGTGTAACGGACTACGGCGGCAACTGCGCCGCGGCGGTACTTCTCCGGGGTCATTCCAAGTTGCGCGGCGGTGCGCTCGTAGAGGCGGCTGCTGGAGCCGTATCCGGCGGCATAGAGCGCGGTGGTCACGGAGTGGCCCGCTTGTAAATTCTGTTTCACTTGCCGCAGGCGGCAGGCGTCGATGTAGGCCTTGGGCGACACGCCGAGCACGGATTTGAAGGTCCGTTGCAAGTGGAAGGAACTGCGGCGGAACTCTTTCGCCAGTTCGCTTAGTGTGAGGCGGTCTTCGATGTGCTGTTCAATGTAGCGGCACATCGCGCGCACCAATGCGGATTGCGGGTTTCCGTCCACTGCCTTCGGGCGGCAGCGCAGGCAGGCGCGATAGCCGGCTTGTTCGGCTTGGAGAGCATGATCGAAGAAGCTCACGTTCTGGCGGCGTGGGCGCTTCGCGGGACACGATGGGCGGCAGAAGATGCCGGTGCTCGATACGGCAAAAACAAACGCGCCGTCGAGTGAGCCGTCACGATCGAGGACGGCTTGCCAGCGGCGGGTGTTGATCCGTTCGTCGATCTGGCCAACGATCTGGCCGTTGGTCATTTCATCGATCGGTTCCGCGGTTCGGGTTGGAGTTGTCTTCATTGCTTGCTGTGAGAGTATCGTATTGGTGGCCATGGAGGTAGGATAGGGCGGTCCGGCCGCACGGACTATCCGAATGTTGCGGTCAAACGAATTTCTCTCGCGGAATGCGAAAATCGGCTCTCGGCCCGCAGCCCCTAAAGGGGCATCTGATTTTGCGGGACTTGCGGCATCGCTAAAGCGATGCCCTGATACGAAGCGAGGGTTTTTCCGCAGTCTGTGAAGGCCCGATTGAACTGGCTCGAAACAGCGGCTGAAGGCGCGCCCCTGCAAAGAACTATTTATGAACCACGCACTAACAATCCGAGGAGGACCCTCTATGAACCGGAATCTGAACTGGAATCGGAACTGCAATCGCAAGCTGGTGTGGCTTTTTGTGCTGGTGGCGATCGGGTTGACCGCGGCCAGCGCGCAAGTGCTTACGGCGGATCAAGTGAAGAAAGCCGCTCCGACCTCGTTTTTCTTTGCCGGCCAGAATGCGGCCGCGCAATTGCGGAATACGGCCGGGCTGCAGAACTCGGCGGGCAAGTTGGTGCTGGCGGGGTTGGTGGACACATCGGGATATGCCACTGCCATCGCCGAAAAATACCAGGGTTTCCTGATCACTGAAATCAAGCTCAGCTTTGACGGCGGCACGCTGGATCCGGGAGCCTATGGTTTCGGCTTCAAGGACGGCAAGTTCACGGTGATGAACGTGGCGGGAACGGATGTGCTCTCGATTGCCAGCCAGAACGACGACAAGCTCCAACACCCGGTTCCCTTGAAATTTGAAAAAGACGGAGCGCAGTACCGGCTGTACGCTGGGCGGAAGTATGTGGTGGTAAAGGCGGATTAGGCCAGGTTTCAAAGTTTCAAGGCTTCAGGGTTTCAGAGTAAGACCGAGCGTCTCGACTGTGGGGCCGGCGGGGACGCCCGGCTCTCCACCGGCGATGGGCCGCTT